>Ga0065720_1000600_pt1 | contig 10355 bp, 10 predicted proteins | sample Thericmetagenome_FD_59107 | JGI IMG/M metagenome (GOLD analysis project Ga0065720, IMG submission 59107) | Thermophilic microbial communities from the Joint Bioenergy Institute, California, USA of rice/straw/compost enrichment - eDNA_2 v2... | ecosystem: Engineered > Solid waste > Grass >... | reverse complement strand
GAGCCCTCCTGCGCATTATGAAGGCACGCCGAAATTTGCCGCCTTGCCGGCCGGCGGATGGCGCATGGAAGGCAGCAAGTTCAGTGTATCAGCACGCTTCGGCCGTGTCAACGAGCGAAAACGAACATTTCTACAAACNGGATTACGAACGTTCGGATTTACGTGCGCATCATGCCGTCAGGAAGCTTTGCCCGCGTCCCCGTGGGTGCGGTCGAGGCTGACGAACTTGTTGAAGTTTTTCAGGAAGACGAGCTCGACCGTGCCGACCGGGCCGTTCCGCTGCTTCGCGATGATGATCTCGATGATGTTCTTCTTCTCCGTCTCCCGGTCGTAATAGTCGTCCCGGTACAGGAATGCGACGATGTCCGCGTCCTGCTCGATCGAGCCCGATTCGCGCAGGTCGGAGAGCATCGGCCGCTTGTCCTGCCGCTGCTCGACGCCGCGGCTGAGCTGCGACAGCGCGATGACCGGCACATTCAGCTCGCGCGCGATCTGCTTCAGCGTGCGGGAAATTTCCGACACTTCCTGCTGCCGGTTCTCCCCGGGCTTGCCCCGGCCCTGGATGAGCTGCAGATAGTCGATGACGACGAGGCCGAGCCCGCGCTCCTTCTTCAGCCGCCTGAGCTTGGCGCGGATGTCCGCCACCGTGATGCCCGGCGTGTCGTCGATGTAGATGTCCGCTTCGGACAGCGCGCCGATCGCCATCGTCAGCTTCTCCCAGTCGTCGCCTTCCAGGCGGCCCGTNCGCAGCCGTCCCGCGTCGACGTTCGATTCCGCGCAAATCATCCGCTGCACGAGCTGCGAAGCGGACATTTCGAGACTGAAGATCGCCACCGTCTCCCGCGCCCGGACGCCGACGTTCTGCGCGATNTTGAGCGCGAACGCCGTCTTCCCGACCGACGGACGGGCCGCCACGATGATCAGGTCGCTGCGCTGGAAGCCGGACGTCATCCGGTCGAGATCGGGGAAGCCGGACGGAATGCCCGTCACGCCGCCCCGGTGGTGATACAGAAATTCGATCTGCTCGAACACGTCCATCAGCACGTCGCGGATCGAGATGAACCCGCTTCCCGTCCGGCGGTTCGAGATTTCGAGGATGCGCTGCTCCGCGTCGNTCAGCAGCANNCCCACGTCGTCCGCGCCCGCGTAGCCTTCCTGCACGATCTCCGTCGCNGTCCGGATCANCCGGCGGAGAAGCGATTTCTCCTCCACGATCCGCGCGTAATAGTCGACATTCGCCGCCGTCGGCACGACGCTCAGGAGCCGGGACAAGTAATCGACCCCGCCCGCCTCCTCCAGCCGCTGCTTGTCCTGTAGCGCGGCGGTGAGCGTCACGAGATCGATCGGCTGTCCCGTTTCGCCAAGCTCGATCATCGTTTCGTAGATCATGCGGTGGACAGGCTGGTAGAAATCATCGGGACGCAACCGTTCCATCGCCGTGACCAGCGCATCCGCTTCCAGCAAAATGGAACCGAGCACCGCCTGCTCGGCTTCAATGTTTTGCGGCGGCACCCGATCGAATCCGATCTCCATCGCCGTCATACGCATCCTCCCGCTTGCCGCCCGCTTAAACTTTCATGCCGCGGCGGCTGTCTGGATCCCGTCTTCCGCGCGCCCGGACGCGGCCCGGCCCTTTACGCGGCCGCCCGGCGCATCGCAAGGAAGCCCCGGCGGATCCGTGCCCTGGGGCGCTTATTCCTCCGTCACCTGAACGCTGAGCGTCGCCCGAACCTGCGGATGAAGCTTGACCGGCACCTTCGTTATGCCGAGCGTGCGGATCGGCTCGTCCAGCTCGATCTTCCGCTTGTCGACCTCGATGCCTTCTTTCGCCAGCGCCTCCGACACCTGCTTGCTCGTGATGGCGCCGAACAGCCGCCCGCCTTCGCCNGCTTTCGCCCGGATGACAACCGTCATCGCGTCCAGCCGCTTGCCGAGCGCTTCCGCCTCCTGCTTCTCCTGCTGCTTCCGGCGCTCCTCCGACTGCTTCTGCACTTCGAGCGTCTTCAGATTGCCCTGCGACGCTTCCTTGGCCAGTCCCCGGGGAAAAAGAAAATTGCGCGCGTAACCCTCCGAGACATCCTTCACTTCGCCCTTCTTGCCCTGGCCCTTCACGTCCTGCAGGAAAATGACCTTCATTCGAACAACCCCTCTTCCTTGTCAATTTCGTCCAGTATCGCCTTGAGGCGGGCCGTCGCCTCGCTCACGGTGCCTTCCATCTGCGCGGCCGCGTTCGTCAGGTGGCCGCCGCCGCCCATCCGCTCCATGACGACCTGCACGTTCATGTTGCCGAGCGANCGGGCGCTGATGCCGATCATGCCGTCCGGCCGTTCGGCGATGACGAACGAGGCGAGCACGCCGTTCATGTTCAGCAGCTTATCCGCCGCCTGCGCGATGAGGAGCTGCGGATATTGCCGTCCCGGCTCGGCGGCCGCGATCGCGATATGGTCGTAATGGATGCATGCGTGCCGGATGATTTCCGCCTTCTTGTTGTACTCGTCCAGCTCTTCCTTCAGCATCCGCTGGATGAGCGAGAGATCCGCCCCGTTGCGGCGCAGATACGACGCCGCTTCGAACGTGCGGGCGCCGGTGCGGAGGGTGAAGTTCTTCGTGTCGACCGTCATGCCGGCCATCAGCGCCGTCGCCTCGAGCGTGTCGAGCGACACCCGGTCGTGGATGTACTGCAGCAGCTCCGCCACGAGCTCGCACGTCGAAGACGCGTACGGCTCCATGTAGACCAGGACCGGATTGGTGATGAATTCCTCGCTGCGCCGGTGATGATCGATGATGACGATCCGATCGGTCTCGGCGAGCAGCCGCGGCTCCTTGAGCAGCGATTCCCGGTGCGTGTCGACGACGACCGCCAGCGAGCGGGGGCCGATCAGCGCCAGCGCGTGTTCCGGCGAGATGAACCGGTCGTGCAGCTCCGGCTCCTCGCGGATCAGGTCCATCATCTTCTGGATGGACGGGTTTACGCCCTCGAGCACGATATACGCTTCCTTGTTCAGCGGCCTCGGCCGCCTTCAGCACGCCGATCGCCGCGCCGACCGAGTCCATGTCCGGCATCTTGTGGCCCATGATGACGATGTTGGCGCTGTCCTTCATCAGGTCGCGCAGCGCGTGGGCGACGACGCGGGCGCGGACGCGCGTCCGCTTCTCGACCGCGTTCGTCTTGCCGCCGTAGAACGTCTGCCGCTGGCCGACCCGGACGGCCGCCTGGTCGCCGCCGCGGCCGAGCGCGATGTCAAGCGCCGCCTGCACCCAGTGGCCGACCTCGACGACGCTCGAGCCGCCGGACGCCATGCCGATGCTGAGCGTCATCGGAATCTTCTGATCCATCGTCATCTCGCGCACTTCGTCCAGGATGACAAAGCGCGACGCCTCGAGCTGCTTCAGCGTCTTCATGTCGGTCACGATCAGGAACCGGTCGGAGTTCAGTCTGCGCAGGTACATCTGATAGCGCTGGGACCAGTCCGTGATCTCGGCCGTCACCTTCGACAGCAGCGCCGCCCGGTGCTGGTCGTCCATCCCCTGGGTCACTTCCTCCAGGTTATCCATCAGAACGACGCCGAGCGCGAGCTGCTCATCTTCGTATTTCCGCTGGAGATTCCAGTGATCCGTCATGTCGAAAACATAGACAAGCCGCTTCTCCGGCTGCAGCTTCAGCTTGTAGATCCGCTCCCCGAGCATGGCCTCGAACGCGCCCGCCTTGTCCCGGTCTTTGCCTCCCAGGACGGGGAACAGCTCGGTCAGCGGCAGGCCGACGGCCGAATCCCGGTTCAGAATGCTCGCCACGTAAGGGTTGTGCCATTCCACGACCTGCTCGTCGCTGTACAACAGAATGCCGAACGGCAGCTCGTGGATCACTTCGCCCCCGATCTTTCCGATTCTGTACCTGAGCGAGCCGAGATACCGCTTCAGTTCGCGCCGGAACGCCCGCTCCGCGAGCATCGCGTAGACCGCCATGGCGCCGGTCAGCGCGAATCCGATCAGGCCGAGCACCCATTCATACCAGGCCAGCGCGAGCGTCATCGCCGTCATCAGGATGAGCGTCCAGACATGATGCAGCCCGTACCAGCGTCTGATTAAGTTTTTCGGCATCCGGAAGTCTCCTCCTTACGATTTGCCGATCGACTTGCGGAGCGGGAACACCGTGTCGAACACGCCGATCAGACTGAGCGGCGGGAACAGCAGCACCGGCACCGAGATGATGAGCGGCACGATGCGATGCCACCCTCTCTGATAGGCAAGGAAGAAGAAAAAGCCGATAGTCTGGATCGTAAACACGAACCGCAGCAGCGGGTACAGATTGACGATAACCGTGCCGAGATAGGATTCGTCGCCTTCCGGCACGATCCACTGCAGCACGATGACGGCCAGATAAGCGTACACGAGTCCCCGCGGCAGCATCCACTCCCGCGCCTTGCGGAAAGCCGGCGCCTCGATGCCCATGCGCGCCAGCGCCCTTCGCGACAGCCAATGGGTGATCACGACGAGCAGGAAGGCGGCCAGAATGAGCGTCAGCGGAAGCGACCGGATCGCCGNGGCGANGAGCGCTTCGGTCNNCTCNGCGTTCCATCCGGCGGGCAGCNCGCCCNGGGCGGCCANCGNCTCCGCNTTGCCGCGGATCAGNTCNGCCAGCTCCGCCGTCANTTGGATGTCCAGCANNACCGAGAANAGNAGCANNTCCAGCAGGAACAGCGCCAGAATCGACACNCCNCCCGCGGTCAGGACGNTGCGCGCCGGCGCCCGGCGCTTGTAGAGATGGCCCATGACGATGGCCGGCAACAGGAAGAACAGGCCGACGAACAGGATGACCGGCCCGAACAAGAGCAGCGCCAGGGTCAAAATGACGACCGCGTGAACGGCGAACGAGATCGGCGTCAGCAAAACATAGAGTACCGTGAACGGGACCGCGAGCAGAAATACGGCCGGCANATTCAGTACCGGAACTGCCGTCAGGATGAGCAGGATCAACGCCGCGGCGCTCCAGGCGAGCGGCCGGATACCCGTATGCACGTCGTTCACTCCCCGGTTCATTTTGAGCTTTACGCTCCATTATAGCATAAACTGCCGGGCATACGAATGGAGTCAGGCAAAAAGCAAAGCGGCTGACACAACATCCCGGGAACCGTGTGCGTGCAGAGAAGCAGAAAGCGGCCGGCCAGGACGTACATCCTTGACCAGCCGCTCACCCAACCGGGCGCAGCTCCACTGGCGCAACCCAAACGCTGTAACGCGGTATCCACGCTACAGCCGCTCCGGCGAGCCCACGCGCGACTTGACTTCAGCGCCCGACCGTGATGACATCGCCTTCGTCGGANACGTGAAGCCCCAGTTCCGCCAGGAACGACAGCGGTGCGAACACGCGGCTGCCGATCGAGAGCAGCTCCGTCTCCGCGCCGCCCGGTCCCGCCGCGCGGTAGCCGCGCTCGAGCATCAGCGCGCCCTTCTCCGGCATGGCGTCCGGCGCGGAATCGGCCGCCGGTCCGTCCGCGGCGGCCCCGCCTTCCGTCACCGTGTACGCATGCGTCACGCCGTCCCATGCAAGGCTGAAACCGTGCTCAGCCAACGCGGCCAGATCGACATACCGGGTTTCGCGGAACGCGACGAGCGGATATTCGGCGCCGTCCCAATGCAACGTTCCCGCCGATTCCGCCACCCGTACGAACTCGCTGCGAATGCCATGTCCCGGGCGGACTCTTTTATTTACAACGCCCTTCTCGAGCACAATCTGCCCTTCAACCAGCACATATTCGATGCCCTTCGAAGGCAGATCCGGCCGCTCGACCGTCGCCTGGTCGGCGATCGTCGCGAAGTCGAAGACGACGATATCCGCGTCCATACCCTTCGCGATCCTGCCTTTCTTCCGCAGCGCGGGCACCTGTTTCTCCAGCCGCTTGGCCGGCATCGTGCTCAGCTTGTCGATCATGTCGATCAGCGGCACGACCTCCAGCTCGCGCACGTACATGCCGATCGCCCGGGCGAAGTTGCCCGAAGCCCGCGGATGATTGTTGTTCGCCGGTTCGAGGATCGCGTCCGAACCGATCATGACGTAAGGCGACCTGAACGCCTCGATGACCGACTCCGGCGGGATCGCGTAAGCCACGGCCAGCTTGCCTTCCTTCCGGTACTTCGCGAACGTCTCCGCCGTCAGCCGCTCCGACGTGCCCGCGATCTGGAGATCGTCGTAATCGATCCGGAACCGCTCCTGCCAGCCCTTGTCGAACCGGGCGGAGTTCAGATAGGTGCCCCAGAAATCGTAGGCGTACGTGCAGGCGGTGACGTCCAGCCCTTCGGCGCGCGCTTCCTCGATCATCTGCAGCGCCCGCTTCATGTCGAACGTGCCGCCGGTGCTGTTGATATGGTCGATATGGACCGCAGCGCCCGTCGCCCGCGCGTAGCCGATGATCTCTTCCATCGTGTCGGTCTCCGTGCCCGGCTCCTCGACGTCGGAATAGCGGCCGTGGAAGTAGACCGGCACGTTGTATTCGGCGGCCAGCTTCGCCAGCGCCAGCACCTCGTTCGAATCGGTGCCCGGCGCGTATTCGAGGCTGAACGAGATGCCGAGCGCGCCTTCGTTCAGCGCTTTCTCCGCCATCTCTTTCAATTTCTCGATCTGGGCGGACGACGCCGCGCTGTAGCGGCCGATGCCCAGCGAGCCCCGCGCCTGCATGACGAAGAANGACGCGCCGAAATGAACCGGCGGATGCTCCCGCTCGTAATGCGCGAGCCACACTTTCGGATTCGTCGCGCCCCCGTGCATCGCGATGTTCGTCGTGACGCCGTCGGCGATCTTCGTCCAGACGCCGAGCGAGTTCGGATCATAGGACAGATTGTCGATGAAGCCCGGCGCGACGACGAGGCCTTCCGCGTCGATGACCTGGCGGCCTTTGAGCGGATGCGAGGTGATGACGCCGATCGTCTTGCCGGTGATGCCGATGTTCAGTCCCTCGCGGTCGAGCCCGGTCTCCGGGATTGATGACGCGGCCGTTCGCGATGACGATGTCGTAGGTCGCGTCCAGTTCCTCCTGCGTCACGTCGGCATCCGGGTCGTACGGCTTCTCTCCTTCGGGCTCCGCGGGTTCGGACGGAACCGCCTCTNCGCCTTCCCCGCCGGCGCCATCATCCGGCTCCTCCGNCGTCCCGCCGNCCGCATCGCCGGAGGCGCCTTCATCCGTCTGACCACCCGGCTGCTCCGCGACCTGGTCCGGTTTCTGCCCGGCATTGTCTCCCCTGACCTGCGTGAACCAATAGACCGCCGCTGCAGCCAGAACCACCGCGATCGCCGCGATGACCGGCAGCAAGACGCGAACCTTGAAGCGTCGTCCGTCCGCGCCGTTCCGTTGTCCCGTCATGTCTGCCTCCCGTCTGTGTCTCCCGCCGCCGGCGTTTCCGTNTTGCCTTTTCCCGGCANCAGCCCCTGTTCCATCATGACGCCGGCGCAGTAATCAATGATNTCGCTGCGCCGNACAATGCCGATGAACCGGTTCATGTCGTCGGTCACCGGCACGAANTTCTGNACNTTGACCANCGCGATCAGATCCGCCATCTGNGCGTCGATCCTGACCGCCTTGTGATCGAGCCGAAGCGGCACTTCCCTGAGCGGCACGCGGTGCGTATCCGNGAACGACAGCTCCGGCCGGCTCTTCATGTACCAGAGCAGATCGCCCTCCGTCACCGTTCCCGCGTAGCGGCCTTCCGCATCCAGTATCGGAACGGCCGAATAGCGATGGTACTCCATCCGCTCAAGCGTCTGCCGCAGCGTCGAATCGAGCGTCACGCAGACCACTTCCTGCTTCGGCAGCAGAAAAAAAGCGATGTTCATGCCGTTCCCCCGTTCCCGCGGACGATGCCCCGGACGATTCAATGCCCGTCCGTCCCGGCCGGACCCGGTTTCGGCAGCTCCTGAAGCTTCGCATCGGCATCCAGCCATGCGCGGATCCAGCCTTTCACCTGTTCAGCGTCGCGCTCATCCGCGATGAAGTACCAGGCGCCGTCTTCCATCCGGCCNTCGCCCGCGAGCGTATGGCTGTAGATCGGGCGCGTCTTGCTTCTCAACATCTGCTCCGCCAGCCGGAGCAGATCGTCCGGCGGTATGTCGCTTGCGAAATTGCTTCCCATGATCTCGATCAGTTCGGGAATTTTGCGCCACTCGCCGATTTCCGACGCCTTGTCGATAATCGCCTGCAGAAAAATCTGTTGGCGCTTCGTGCGGCTCGCGTCGCCGCCGGCGTCTTCGCGGAACCGGACATAGTTCAGCGCATCCACTCCATTGTAAAACGGCTGTCCGGCTTTGACAACAAAGTGCTCGTGATACGGGTCGTCGTTCACGAGGTCCTTCTCGATCGGCAGCTTGATGCCGCCGATCGTGTCGATCACTTCGCGGAAGCCCTGAAAATTGATCGACGCATAGTGATCGACGCGANNGTCGAGGAACTTCTCGACCGTCTTAACCGCGAGCCCGGCGCCGCCGTAGGCGTAGGCGTGCGCAATCTTGTCGGGCTTCTCCCGTCCGGGAATGTCCACCCGCGTATCGCGCGGAATCGAGACGAGCAGCATGGCGCCGTCGCGCGGCCGGACGACCGTCACGATCATCGTGTCGGATCGGCCCCGCTCCTTGCCCCGGCTGTCGGAGCCGAGCAACAGCAAGGTGAACGGCTGTTCGGTCTTCGCCTCCGTTTCCCCCGGCCCGTCTTCCTGAAGCCGGCCGATTGTTCCGCTGTCCGGCGCGTTGCGCACGATCGGCTGATAGGACTGCTCAAGCTGCGCTTTCACCCGTTTCGCGAAAAAAAGATCGAACGCCGCCAGCGCGATCTGCATCCGAAACCAATATCCGGCCAGGCCCAGCAGGACGACGCCCGCGAGCAAGCCGGCCAACCACGCTTTTCCGCGCGTCAGTCTCATCCTTTCCGTCCTCCCGCCGTTTCACACCCGCCGGCTGTTCTATCCCTTGCGGCATGCGAATACGAATTCATTAGAACACAGGGGGGTCAAGCAGGCCTTGCGTCCGGCTCCCCGCCGTGAGGTGATCGCCTTGGACGGCCGCTCTTCCACCGGTCTGGAACTCCGCGTCGCCGCCATGCTGTGCTATGCGCTCGGCTTCATCACCGGACTGCTTTTTCTCGCCGTCGAGAAAGACAGCCGCTTCGTCAAGTTCCACGCGCTGCAATCCACGCTGCTGTTCGCATCGCTGTTTATTATGAGCGTCGTGTTCTCCCTCATCCCGCTCATCGGTTGGTTTTTCAACATGCTGCTCATTCCGGTCACGCTCGTTCTCTGGATCGGCTGCATGCTGCTTGCGCTGCAGGAAAGGAAATTCATGCTGCCGGTCATCGGGCCGATCGCCGACAGGGAGAGCAGCCGCTTCTGAGCGCCTCCGGACAATCCGCGCAAAAAGCGAACAAGCTGTTCCTCCCGTCTGCGAATCTGACGAGGGAACAGCCTGAAAAGTTTCGGCGCNGGGCCCGCGCGNGATTATCCCGCCGATCCGAACAGCCGGTCGTAACCGGCTTTCGTCCGTTTGATCAGCTCCTCCGGATCTTCCTCCGGCGGCGCCGNCGTCAGCACTTCCTGCGCNACCGGGCCGTCGTAGCCGATGTCGCGGAGCNCGCCCACGAATCCNGCCAAGTCGAGCACGCCCTCTCCGGTGATGAGCCGGTCGTTGTCCCGCAGCTCGTGCACCGGCAAGTCCCTGGCATCGTTGATGTGCACATGGACCACCTGGCGCGCGTCAAGCCGCCGGATGTCGTCCGGACCGGCACCCGTCGTGAAAACGTGGTAGGCGTCGACGAGCAGCCCGACGTTCGGCGTGCCGATGGCCGCCGCAAATTCGAGCGTCTCCCCGATCGTCCGGATGAACGGATGGCGCCATGCCGTCCGCAAATGATGCGGGCCGACGAACTCGAGCCCGAGCCGGACGCCGTAAGCGCCGAGCAGCTCGGCGCAAGCGCGCAGCCGGACGACCGCCTTCGCCATGAACCGCGCGGCAGGCTCGTCCGTCGACGGCAGGATATACGTGCAGCAGCGCGTGCCGCCCAGCGCGGCCGCCGCCGCGGCGATTTCCGCGAGCTCCGGAAGCCCGGCGCGGAACTCGGCATCCGACTTGCGCCATTCGACCGGCAGGCCGATCGCGCCGAGCTGAACGCCCGTCTCGTCCAGCAGTTGCCGCACGCCATCCAGCCCCAGCTCGCCGATCAGANCGCGCGGGTCGAAATCGACGGNGCCGAATCCGTACTCGCCCGCCTTGCGGATCAGTTCCTCGTCCGTCCATTTCGGACCGAGACCGGCTCTCGTCAATCCCCTGATCATCGCGATCGTTCCCCTTCCTGACTGCCTTTTGCATGAATAAATTTTTT
>Ga0065720_1004091_pt1 | contig 10365 bp, 10 predicted proteins | sample Thericmetagenome_FD_59107 | JGI IMG/M metagenome (GOLD analysis project Ga0065720, IMG submission 59107) | Thermophilic microbial communities from the Joint Bioenergy Institute, California, USA of rice/straw/compost enrichment - eDNA_2 v2... | ecosystem: Engineered > Solid waste > Grass >... | reverse complement strand
CCGAGCACTGGAAGTACCACGAGCCATGCCCCCGCTCCCGCAGGCGCGGGCACGACCGCTCCAACCGGCGCCCCGACCCGTCCCGACACCCACACCGCTTGAAGATCATCCCCTGTTTCATCACACATCCCGCCTCGCCCGAGCCGCCGGTATACCTATTCGTCACGGTGAGGCAGGACCACGGGCCGAGCAACTCAGGGGATGGGACGACGCAGGAAAGCCCTGTCAGCCCGAATACGCTGCCCATGTGATGGCTACCGGACAAACACTCGTGAAAGGCAACAAAACAGTCGAACCCGGACTGCGCTTCGGGCGGGATCAAGTCCTCGGTGCGCGCGTTGCAACAGCCCAGGTCAAGGCCAGTATGGTGCCTCGACGGGCCTGGTCCGAAGCCGGATACCGGTCCCGCAGCCACCGGTGCGCGCGATGATCTCCAAACTCCCAGGAGACTGCCCCAGGAAAACACGAAGGACAACCTCCACAGCCCACCTCAGCGGGCATAGAAGCTGGGACTGTTGGACGGGTAGCCGCTCTTTCGGAATGAGGTGGACGCTCGTCTGGGGTCGGCAGGCCGGTTGCTGTGTGTCGCTGCGAGTCGGGCGCGGCACGTGGTTGTCGTGCCGGGTCGTGATGCGACGGATGCGCGCTACGTGCGGTCTGGCGCCTCGCCGGTTCGCATCGCCTCGATCCACCGTTTCGTCAGGGTAACCACGTCGTCCTGCTTCACCGTGACGTTCTTTCGCTGCTGGCCGTGATGCCAGACGTGGACGCCGACGCCATCGGGCAGGAATTCACCCTGGAAGGCGAATGAGAGCAGCCGGCAGCGGTTACCGTCGCCGACGACGCGCAGCCACAGTGGCGAGGCGCGCCGCAGCTTCTCCGCCTGATGACTGGCGCCGCGGTCGGCGTGGACGAAAAAGCCGTGTTGGTATCCGATCGGCAGGCCCAGGGCCCCTAGCGCGAAGTGGTCGCTGTCGCCGTGGATGACGCTCTCCCACTCGGGCGTCTTGATGGGCGGGTGGTAGCCAGCGTCGGGGTAGTCCTGCGAGGCGCGGAAGTGGCGCAGGTCCTCGCCGGCACGAGCGAGGATGGTGGTCCAGGTGCCGTCGTCGGGAGCCAGCGCGGCGGCGGTGTACCTCCGGCTGAACACCGGATAGGTGGGCGGTCGGTCGCCCCACGGGTCGGCGGAGACGCTGACGCCGGCCGCCCTGGCCATCGCCACGAGGTGCGACATGCAGCGCCCGAGTACCGGATCGCCCGGCCAGAGCCGCGCGATGTTCGCGTATCTCTCGATGCCAGGGGTAACGATCGTCTCGGCGGTCCACGGCTGCGGAAGGTCACCGTCGACCCCGACAATGCGGACGCCGCCGAATCCACGGCGGACCCGTGCGCCGATGCCCCCGTAGGTGCAGGTCAGCCACAGCGCCGCCAGGGCGCCCGCCGCGACCTCTTCCTCGTCGGGCAGCCGCACCAACAGATCAAATTCTGCTCCGACGTCGATGTAGCGCCGGCGAAGCCCGCGGTGCGGATGGTACAGGCCCTGGCCCAGGAGGTAGCCGATCCACTGGGCCTGGTGCCCGTTCAGCCAACCGGGCCAGGCGTGGGCCGCGGGTGTCAGGATCTCGGGGATGCGCAGTCGCACCGGAGACGACTGCTCGGTGCTGCCGAAGACCCGCGCCTCCACCCGGTGCAGGCCGTCGAGGTCGGGGCCGATGACCGCGCCGACGAGGGCGCGGAACCAGAAGCGCATGGCGCCCCGGATCGAGGGCACCCACACACCGGCCCGCCCGCCGGCTGAGTCGTTGAACAGTGGGGTGGCGACGCGCAGGCGCAGGGTGGTCCAGGTCATGATCGGGCTCCTCGGCGCCAGCGCAGGTGCGACAGTGGTGCGGTGAACGGCTGGTCGTCCCACAGCACCTGGCCGAAGACGCCGGCGGCGAACGACCAGGCGGCGGTGGTCGAGATCAGCATCCAGGCCGGGCCGACATCCTCGCACGGGCCGCCCGTCCAGCACTGGGCGAGCGTGTCCCCGCCGGACGTGAAGGCCGGGAGCAGCACGCCCACGCCGACCCCGGCGACGAGAATGGCGTGCATCAATCCCATGGCGACGACGGCGCCGACTCGACGCAGCCGGTGCTGTACGCCGTGATTGGCGGCCTCGATGATGAGGTAGCCGGCGGCCGCGAGCAGCAGCGCGGCCCCACCGACCGCCGCGAACCCCATCGCGCGCGCCGATGATCGGGACCACCAGTCGCCGCCCAGCCCGACGAGGACGATCAGCCCGATGGCTGCGCTGGCCGGTTGACGGAGCAGCCAGGGCCAGGAGGCGGTCCGGTCGAAGCAGACCGATATCACGATGGCAAGGTAGGCCAGGCCGGCCAGGCCGGCCCCAATTTGCAGACCGTACGGTCGGGGGCACACGGCCTGGGCGACGATCACGAGCACCGCGAGCGTGGCGGCGATTGCGGCGGTGATGGTCGCCGCCCGGGCGGGCCAGTCGGCCAGCCGCCAGGTGACCCGCCAGGTGGTGCCGAGCACGAAGCGCGGCAGCAGCTGCTCCCGGACGACCTGGCTCCACGCGTCCCGGTCGGCGGCGCTCACCGGGGCTGAGCCTCCACTGAGGACGGACGGGTCGAGTTGCCGTTCGGTCACCAGCGTCGCTTCGGCCACGGGGTCGATCTGGGCCTGCAGCAGCGGGTAGGAGTCCAGGTCGTCCAGGATCTCCAGCCACTCCAGTCGTGCCTGCTGGGCGCTGGCGGCGAGCTGGCGCGGATCGCCTTGCCGTTCCCGCTGTTCCGGATCGAGCCAGGCCGGGGCCGGGTCGGCGAAGGCGGCCGCGTAGAGCAGCCACCGCTGCCGCCGCAGGTAGGCCTGGATCGAGCGCCACCCGCCGGCGGACAGGCCCAGGCGCTCGCTGGTGCGGACCACCACCAGCAGCTCCTCGTAGAGGTCCAGCAACGCGGACCACGGCATGGCCAGGTTGAGGCCTCGAGGCACCTCGTCCCACACCCGGCCGGGATGGTAGGCGAGAGCGATGGCGACCAGCCGACCTTCGGGCCGGTCGAGAACCTCCCGGATAGCCTGTCGTCGCTGCGTTCGGCCTCCCTGGCGCAGTGCCAAGAGGATTCCGTGCTCGTGCAGCGCTGTGATGGCGGCCCGGACGACGGTCGCGTCGCGCAGGGACCCCTCGTCGCGCAGGGCGAAGCGATCCCGTGCTTCTCGGTCGTCCAGCCAGGCCTGCCGCGGATCAGATGTCAACGTAGCTCACCCTCTCGCCCAGCACGGCGAGGAACCCGGCCCCGAAGGGCGTCAGGCGGTCGCCATGGGTGAGGCCGGCGGTCCGGAAGACCTCCAGGTCGGGGGAGAGCGGTTGGCGGTTGTGGACCTCGGTGAGCGCCTGCCGGAGACGGCTGACGTGTTCCTCACTCAAGCGACGAAGTTCGATGCGAACCGCCTGGTCGCCGTCCTCGTGCAGGTACCAGGCCTCGACCAGGCCCGGGTCTCGCGTCGAGGCGAGCACCTCGGTCATCGTCATGAGATAGAGGACCGTGGCCTTGTATCCGCCGGTGACGTGGACTTCGATCCGCTCGTTCGCGTGCGCCTGGTCCGCGACGACGCGCAGCACACGGCCCAGCCCGGCGACCGACCGGCGCAGGCGATCGGCCGTCTCGTCCATGCCCTTGACCGACACCACCGTCACCGTCCCCCGAGGGAACTCGTCGGTCCACTCGTTCTGGCCGGGGAATTCGGGCACGGCCAGATGGACGATCCGCTCGACGCCCTGAGCGAGGTGGGTGGCGACCAGCATGGCCGAGGCGAGGCCTGCGTCGGTGTCCGAGGCGAGCAGCACCGCCCGGTGGCCATCATCGAGGAGTCTGGAGGGTGAGCTCAGCCGGTGGGCGATGGTGTTGGTCTCGGCGCTGACTTCCGGATTCCAGTCGGTCAGATACACACCCTCGTCCGGCCCGAGCAGCGGACCGATCTCCTGCCGCCAGGAGGCGGCGACGTCGTTGGGCCGACCTGCCCGGGCGTGGGCCGCCCAGGTCAGGACTCGGTTGAACCGCTGATGCCCGAATTCGGCGTCGGTCGGCGCCCCCCGCTTGACGAGCAGCCCGTCGCGTATCGAGAGTCCGCACGGGATCAGGAAAACGGTCACAGCGGTACCTCCTCGGCGCGCAGGTAGCCGTAGCCGGCGCTGGTCTTGGCGCCCAGGCCGATCTCCTGGACGGCCGCGCGGAGCAGGGTCGCGGCCCGGGCCACCAGCTCGGCCGGACCCGCGAGCGTCACCAGGAGACCACCGTCGTCATCGCCCTCGATCGCGAGGAACGGCACCGGCGCGGGGTTGTGGTACTCGGCCGGCACGGCCCGGTCAGCCGAGCCTGGCTCGTAGTACTCGCGCAGGTGTGGGGTCATCACATGCTGCCGTACCGGCAGCGGCCGGTACGGCACCGCGTCGAGGAACAGCACCCCGCCCTGCTTACCCGGGTCGTCCCGGTGGGCATCGCCCTGATCGTCACCGCCGGCGGTCCCGAAGATCTCCGTACGGTCGGGCGCGTCCGTCTGGCGGGCGTACGCGTGGGCGACGCCCTTGAGTGTGCTGCCGCGTACCGCCGGCCAGCCGTAGGTGCCGTGCAGGGTCAGGCCGACCTCGGTCAGGCTTTCTTCGCCCACACCGGTCACGACGAACGGCTCGGGCACCAGGCGCAGGGCGGTCACGGCGACCCCGGACGTCGTCAGCGAGGCCAGGGCCGCGATCCGCCGCTGGCGGACGGCGGCCAGCAGCGTGTCGTCCCCGCCGTCGCCCTGGCCGAGCCCGTCCCGAACGGCGGCGGCCAGCAGCCGCTCCTTGTCGATCTCCCAGCTGCCCGCCCTCTTCACCAGAGCACAGCGGCGCAGGGTGAGCAGCGCGTTGGCGGACGGGCGGGGCTGGTCCGGCTGGAGCACCCGGGCGAGCGGGCCGACGATGTCAGCCACGGGCACCGCCCATGTCGTGCTGCCAGGCCTCGGCCAGCCGCCGCAGCCAGCCCGCGTACGCGTTGAGGCGGGCGAAGGCGAGCATCAGCTCCGGTGCGGGCATGCGCTCCAGCCGGGTGAACAGGTCCTTGACCTGAAGAGCCGGGCCGTCGTGGGCGAGCTCGGTGAGCAGGGCGTCCAGCACAGCCTGGTAGGCCCGACCCAGGGGCTTGCCGCGGTCGGCCTTGCCGGCAAAGAAGGCCAGCGTCGCTGGGACGCCGAGGGTGCGCAGCATCACCGCCAGGCCCCGCAGCCGGGTGAGTACCTCCGGGGGGATGCGCTGGTTGTTGGCGTCCAGCACCCGCTGCAGCGTCGCCTCCGCCCGCTGCGCGACCCGCAGATCCAGCCGGGGGGCGGTCATGACGTGCTCCCGGTGACGAACCGGCACCAGGTCAGGCCCTTGCCGATGGTCTCGTCGCCGCCGAGGCGCAGGATCTGGCCGTCGAGCAGCCGGGCGAGTTCGGCGAGGTGCTCGGCGTTGTCGCTGTGGATGACCGCGCACAGCAGGGACTCGGTCGGCAGGTACTCGGTGTAGAACGGTCCATTCTGGACGGTCTTGGTGGCGCCCAGTTGCACGCGCGGGGCCACGTCGGCGCACTCGACCGACAGCTGCGTGAGCAGGTCATCGGCCACGATCACCAGGTCCCGCGCCAGCTTGCGGCGGAAGAAGTCGAACGCGGGACCGTGGGCGCTGCCCGTCCCGGGCAGCGCTGTCTCGGCGAGCCAGGTGGCCCACCGGGCGGCGGCCTCGTCGGGCCGTCCCTTCACGACGTACGGTCCCACGGCCTGCTCCCCGGCGAAGGTGTTGTCGGTGGTCAGGGCGGTCTTCGGGTCCGGCTCGACCGGGCTGGCCGCCGCCACCGGCACACCCGACCAGGCCGCCTTGCGGGCCAGACGGCCCAGGGCGAGCGGGCTGGTCGCCCACGCGAACGTGTTGACCAGCATGGGCACCGGGAACGCGACCAGCTCAGCGTCTCCGATGGACAGGCTGCCCGGCTTGAGACCGTCGCCGGTCCCGCCACCCGGCGGCGGCGACCCGAAGGCCTCGATCGGATCGCCCACACCCCATCGCGGTGCGCAGGTCTCCCGCAGCGCGCCCTTGAGGCTCTGTCCCCAGATCACCGGCAGCCCGGTGTGCCCGTCTCGCTGGATCGGCAGGTCCAGCGCGCCTACGCCGGAGTCAGCCCCGGCATGCACCGGTGACTCGGCGTAGAGGAACAGCAGTGTCGTGGGCATCTACCAACTCCCGACCAGGGCCAGCCCGAAGCCGGCCGTCCGAAGGTTCTCTGACGCTTGCGGCAACGCCCTCCCGTGCCACTGAGCCGCCGCCCGGGCGGCCGCCTCCGGCGCGCCGAAGTCGAGGTAGTAGACGCTGCCCGCCTCGACCGTCCACAGCAGACTCTTGTCGCGTTGGGCGCCGGAGCGGGGATCCGGGCTGGCCATCGCCACCGGCCGGGGCCCACAGACGGCCGCCGCTACCAGCCGCCCGCCCAACAGGTCGGCCTCAGCCGGCCGCCAGCCCTCGGCGAAGAACGCGGGCGTCGCCAGGTAGAGCAGCAGGTGGCCGTCGGGAAAGGTGTCCGGCGCGGTCGGCCACGCTGGCGTGGCCTCCTTCGGCAGATCCCCGTGCACCCACGCCCGGCGGCGTTCACCGCCCAGCCGCACCGACTGCGCCAGGGGCCGGTCCGGGGCGTTGACGCACCACGCGGCAAATCCCACGCGTCCCGCCGGCCGCAGGTGCTCGCTGCTGTAGAGCAGGCCCTCCCGGGCGACCCGGCCGTCGCGGGCCAGGCCGACCCGGCGTTCGGCGCGCCACGGCGGGTCGGTCGGGCTCAACCCGTCCGTCTCGCCGCGCAGGTAGCGCTCCATCGTCGGGCCGGCCCACCAGTGTTCGCCCGCGTCTCCGTGGCCCTCCAGCAGGCACAGGTCGCCCAGGTCGTGACGGACCCGGGCCGACCGGTCCAGCCGGAGACGCTGGAAGGTTCGTCCGTCCTGGGTGACCATGTCCCGGGGCGCGGGGAACAGCGGGATCCAGCGCCCATCGATGCTGGCCCGCACCACCAGCGGGCCGCGGATCTGCTCCGGCACATCGATACCCCGACGGGCCGGGTGGGTACCCGCCCCCGGCGGGGCACCGAACGCCGCCCCGATGGCGCCGGCGATGGTGGCCGGCGACGGGACCACGCTGTGGGCCAGCGACGATGCGCCCGCGTCGAAGTTGCGCCCGTCGCGTACGGCGACGGTGTCGAAGGGCTCCAGGACGATCCACCGGTCCACGTCAACGCCCTTCGCTCGCGATGAACCGGGCCAGCACCGCCGCCTGCGGCAGCTGCCAGGCCGACTCGTCTTCGGCCCTGCCCCGCACCCGGCCGCCTGCGCCGAGCAACGCCGACACCGCCGCCGCTGCGCTGTCCGCGCCCATACTGCTGTGTCGACGCACCAGGCGCCGCAGCTCCGCCTCCAGCCACGTCTCGCTCAACGTGGCGAGCTGGTCGCGGTCCCGCTCGAGCTCGCTGGCCAGGCGCGGGGACAGGCCGGTACGCACCGCAGCCATGAGCGCCTCCAGGCAGGCGATCCGGGGCGTGCCCAGGGCCGCCGGCGGATCGGCCTCCCACGGCAGCACCAGCCGGACGCGCTCGCCGCCGCGGAGAAAGACCGCCACGCCCAAGCCAGGCCGGTGGTGCTGCTTGGCCGTCTGCAACAGGCTGCGCGCCTCACCCAGCACCGACTGCAGGGGCGAGGACGCGTGGAAGAAGACGAGGGCGGAACTGGCGCTCACGGGAGACATCAACCCGGCCATGCCCGCCACGAAGACGCCGTTGAGTTCGCGCGTGGCCGCCAACGCGGACCGTACGGGCGCGAAGCCGAGCAGATCGTCCCCGCCGGTGTAGACGGTCCAGCCCACCAGGTCGGGCTGTTCCAGACGCTCGCGCTGGGCCCGCGCCGCCGCCACCAACGCCGCCGACACCCGGGCGTGCCACTCCCGTAGCGGCGTACCCGCCGCGCCCTTCGACAGCCGTCGGCCCATGTGGTCACCGTCCTGGACGATCACCGCCAGGTACGGGCTCGGCGCCGGGATCCCGGCCGAGCTCGCCACGGCGAGCAGCTCCTGGGCGGCGGAGCGCCCCTGACGGCACACCTCGGCGACCGCCGTCACGTCGAGCCCGTTCTCGCGAGCGACCGACCGCGGCTCCCAGTTGTCCGGGTAGACCCAACCACCCTCCAGCCGGGCGAACGCTGCCAGCTCCGCGTCCCCGCCCACGTCCAGGCCCGGCAGCCGGCCGTCCCCGGTGTAGACCCCGGCCCGCGACAATGCGGCGACGGCGTCCACCAAGGCACGGACCGCCGGCCGCGAACTGTCCACTATGGCCAGATCCGTTCCGGATGGCCTCGCCGACCGCGCCGCGAAAGGCGGCCGACGCGATCGACCAGGTCGAGGGATAACCGCCCTTCGGTGCCTGCTCGCGGGCATAGATACGCTTCACCAGTGCCGGTGCCGACAGTGACTCGCTGCCCCGCACGAGGAGCCGAACCGCCGCACCCGCGTCAACCGCCGCCCGCCGGCCGCTGATGCTGCACACTGCAAACCGCTGGCCGCCGGCAGCCGCCCGGTGGTAGGCGGGGAAGTCCTGGATTCGCTTTCGTCCGTCGACCGCCGTGGCCGCCACCCGCCACTGCGCGGCGTAGTCACCCGCCTCGGGCCCGACGACCACCCACCGGAGGGACGGGAACCCCACCGATTCCGCGACAAGCCGCTCGGCCGAGCGGCTGGCCACCTCGACCCTGGCTGACCTCGGTGCACAGCGCCCGCCACTGGTCGGCGATCGCCGCGCCGACGCCCCGCGCGACCTCCGCCCCGCGGCCCGGCGGCGCCACGAGGACGATGCGATTGGTCAGCTCGGTCGTCGCGCCGGAGGTGGGAAAGACGACCTGGACGTCGCCGGGCAGGACATCGATCGCTCGGCCCACCAGGGATGCGATGATCTCACTCGATGCCCGGACGTCCCCCGTCGTGCGCGACTCGGCCACGAACTGCTGGACACCGGGCACCATCACCACCACCAGGTCCCCCGACTCAGCGGCAGTACCGGTCGCGGCCTGGCCGCTCACCACTACGCCGCTCACCGGGACACCACCGCAGCCGGCTCGACCGCACCCAGACCATGCGTGGTGCCGTGGCCGACACCGGCGAGAACGGCTAGCCCGTTGAGCGCGGCGAACAGCCCGCGCATCGCCTCGCTCGCGGTGCTCGGCAGCCCGAACGTCACCGTGCCCACAAACCCCGCGCCGGTGGTGCCATGCCAGCTGAACCCCTGCGTACGAATGTCATGGTCGTACAGCACAACCGCCCGGCCCAGCGCCCACGCCGCGTCCTCGTCGACGGCCACCCCACAACACCGCGACAGCCGCCACGCGGGGCTCGAGTACACCAGGTACGGATCCGGCAGCGGCAGGTCCCGCCCGTGGAACCGGAACACCGTCGGCTCGGTGAAGTTCATCCGGACCCAACGCCCATGACTCACGGCGGACCCGGCCAGCGATGGTCGGGTGATCGTCGCCTCGGCCACCTCCATCGTCGTCGCCCGAAGCTGCAGCTCACGTGGAACCACCGGTTCCGGGCCGGAAGAGTCACACAGCCAGGTCAGCCGCACCCCCTCGCACGCCTCGGCCGGGCCGATTTGCCGAACCGCGAAGGGCTTCCACGCCGCGTCGTGCTGCTCATCGGTCTCACCGAAAAAGCCGCACGCGACCGCATGCAGGACGTCAAACCGGGACAGCCCGGTGAGGTCAACCTTCGTCCCGAAGCGAAAAGTCCACTGCGTCGGCATAGCAGACCATTCATAGCAGCCCAGGGCGCCAATACCGACGATCAACATTTCTGGCGGAGTGTCACTCCCAAAAAGTCTCTTACACACACAAATCATCCGAATCCGGACTGCTACTCCTTCGGTGATCAGTGACGTCCGGTGCGCGCGTCGCATCAGCCCAGCCCAGAGCGGCACAGTGCCTCCCCGGTCCTGGCACGAAGCCGGATACCGGTTCTGCGGCCACCGGTGCGCGCGATGATCTTCATACTCCCAGGTAGACTGCCCCGGAAAACAGGAAGGACAACCTCCACAGCCCACCTTGGCGGGCATAGAAATCAAACTGGAGGCCGCAATTCCGCGCTGGCGCCGTCTTCCCCGACGCGGGTGTAGCGATAAGACGATTGCCGCGTCAGTAGCTGTACGTGAGTGGGTGGCGAGCTGGCGATGTGGTTCGCCATGCTCGGAGCGTTGCGCGGCGCGGTCTGCCGGTTGCCCGCGTCCAGCGAGACACCCTGTGTGACGGCAACTCAGGCCCGTGCTTTAG
>Ga0065720_1021515_pt1 | contig 10368 bp, 3 predicted proteins | sample Thericmetagenome_FD_59107 | JGI IMG/M metagenome (GOLD analysis project Ga0065720, IMG submission 59107) | Thermophilic microbial communities from the Joint Bioenergy Institute, California, USA of rice/straw/compost enrichment - eDNA_2 v2... | ecosystem: Engineered > Solid waste > Grass >... | reverse complement strand
TTTTTTTTTTTTTTTGTGCAAGCCAATAGATGAATTATATAATTTTCAAGACCTAAAAACGACACAAAGATGGTTGAGCGTATTTATGTATAGATACTTGAAATCAATTGTTACTAGGATTCTGAGGAAAAAGATATATAACCTATACTGTAATTTGACTTTCCAAATATTTTTGCTTACAAATATTAAAGATGTGCCTGGAGTTTTTGGGTCCAGTATGCAAAACCATGGAAGCAAAGACTCCTTCTGTGTTTGTAATCTCAGTATCATTTACATTTTTAACAAGCAATTTATATGGAGCATCAAATTCTACTTTCCTTCCTTTGTCTAATACAAGAACCTTATCATAATGCGCAACTGTAGATAATCTGTGAGCAATGGTGAAGATCGTACAGTCCTTAAATTTCTCAATAATCTTCTTTTGGATGAAATTATCTGTCTCAAAGTCTACATTCGCAGTGGCTTCATCCAAGACTATAATTTTGTTCTTTCTCAAAATAGCTCTTGCAAGGCAGATTAATTGTTTCTGTCCGACAGAGAATACAGAGGTAGCATTAGTCATATCAGTGTCTAGCTTATGTTCGAGCTTTTCGACATATGACTTTAGATTTACCTCTTCCAACACTGACCACAATTCTTCATCTGGATGCTTTCCAAATGGGTCAAGATTTCTTTTGATAGATCCTGTGAATACGACAGGTGCTTGTGGAATAATTGAGATTCCATTTCTCAACAGATGAAGACCCAGATCCATGGTGTCAACTCCGTCAATTTTCACAGATGAATTTTTAAGCTCTTCAGAGGAGGTTTTATCAATCTCGACCATTCTGAAGAGTATCTGAATAATTGAAGATTTTCCAGCTCCTGTTCTTCCAACGCATCCAATCTTCTGACCAGGAGCAATTTTGATATCGAGGCCCTTGATGATATGATCAGTATTTTGCCTATATCTCATAAACACATTATTGAAAACAATTTCTCCTTTAGAGGGCCATTTATTATTTATGTATTCTTGATCAGTAGGCAATAAAGCATTAGCCTCAGAGGGAAGCTGAGTATAGTTATAAGCTCTTGCAAAACTAGCCATCAACATATCAGTTGTAACTGCCTGTCTTAGAATCCATTGCAAATACTCACTAGTTGTAAGGAGCAAAGTGATAGCTAGGCCGATAAAGCTGGTATCATCTCCTGAATCCTTCATAAAGATGAAGATTGTAACTGTTGCAATGATATAAATTGCTGAAGAATAGTCAATATAGAAGCCTAAGACTCTCTGAACAGTCCAATAATAGTAGCCACATTTTCCATTATCATTTACTAGCTTATTGAAGGATTTAACAAAGTTTTCCACTTGTCTAAAGGATCTGACTGCAATAAGTCCTGATAAGGTCAAAGACAATTGAGAGTAAATAGGGCTTCTTGTAACAAGTTCCAGGCCTCTGAGAACCTTGACAGATTTAGTTGTCCATCTCAAAACTAGGTAATAAAGGATCACAATTATCACTCCTGGAGCAAGAATGATGGGATTGGCAATCCATAGGGTGATAAAAATACCTGTGAAATAGACGAATCCTTCAAGAACGTCAAACATTGATTGAAGAAGGAGTCTATCAAGAATTCCAAGATCATTTGTAAATCTATTAAGAATTCTTCCTACAGGATTTATATCAAAGAATTCAGTTGGACTTTTGACTATCTTCTCGATCATCTCATCATGAACTTTTCTGGATCCGTTTAAACCCAAGGAAATCCACATGATGTTCTTGATATTATACGTTAAAATCAGGACACCTGCCAAAACACCACAAACAATTGTGGCAGTGGTATTACTGTATGTGAAATCTGCCCAGTATCCCAACACTCTACCAAATATGATCGAAACGGCTTCCGTACCTCCGAGGACAGTGAAAAAGATAATGAGAGTTAAGGGATTGAAAATTTTTTTGAAATATTGTTTGTAAGTGTGGAAAGTGACAACACCTTGGTTCACATCTTCCTTAGCAAAGAGAGTGCCTTTTTCTTCACCTCGCTCCTCTCCTTCAAATTCATCCTCCTCTTCTTCTGCTTGAGTAGGCTCTTTTGATCCAGCCTCACTAAGGACATTTACAGAGACACTCTTAGGGTCAATTTCTGCTGATTTTTTGTGCTTTCTTTTGTCCCCAACGATTTGCTCCATGTTCACTTTATCCTTGAGTTCTTCATAAGTACCGTCTTCAATGATTTTTCCATCTTGCATGACAATAATTCTTTCACAGTCCTTCACAAAATGGACTTGATGAGTTACTAATAGGACTGTCTTGTCCTTCAACAATCCTTTAATAGCATTCTCGAAAAGTTTCTTGGCAACTTTGCTATCAACTGCACTTAGAGGATCATCTAGAAGATAAATATCAGATCTTGAGTAGATAGCTCTAGCTAGGGTAACTCTGGCTTTCTGACCTCCAGAAAGAGTAACTCCTTTTTCTCCAATTTCTGTCATATCCCCATGAGCCATTTCTTTGAGATCATCGATCAAACAGCATCCTTCAATGACTTTTTGATAAAATTCAGGGTCATATTCTTGTCCAAAGAGGATAATGTCTCTAAGACGGCCAGAGAAAATTGTCGGTTCTTGTTCGACATAGGCTATTTTTCCTCTAAAACGAAGCTTTCCTGTACTTCTGGGTATTTCTCCAGTAAGTGAAAGCAAGAGAGTGGACTTTCCTGCTCCAATAGGACCAATAATAGCAGTGAGACTATTGGGCTTGATATTGAGATTTATATCAGTGAGAGTTGGTTTATCCAATTTTAACATCTCAGTTTCTTCGGCCTTGACTGAAAGAGAGACTGGTTTGTCTGCCTTTGACGCAGGCTCTTCAGACCAATAGGCAGTATATTTCTCGAATTCAATGATATGATCTGCAGAAGGTGGCTCATCGGATTGAGAGACACTTTTGACTTCAGAAAGCTCAAGGATTTGGGTGACTCTTTGGAAAAATAGAAAAGATTCTAATAGGACTGTTGTGCCTAGACCGATGTAATTATTCCCGTGAAGTCTGAGGAAATTTGTAATGAAAAGAGTTGGGAAGACTTTTCCAACTTCGAGTTCATTCCCTGTCTGTGTGTAGGTAAGGAAAATCAAAAAGGCTGCCATGTAGGGACTGCTGAAAGACATTGCTCTGTTAAAGAATTCCCAGGATTGAATTTGTTTCAAAAGATGAATTTCTTTCTTTCTGAGTTCCTTTACTAAATCTTTGAATCTAAACTCCCAAGCATACATCTTGAGAAGCCTGATGCTATCGATGATTTCATTTGTGATCTTGACTCTTTCGTCAGTAACTTTATGCTTCTGGTTTCTGAGATTTTTAGTTGAACCAGTTGTAATGAATTGAAGAGGTACTAGAAGAAGCATGTAGCCAAGACCAGTTAGGCAAGATACACCAAAGAAGTGCCAAAGCAGGACTCCACTAACAAAATAGGTGAAAGGAACACATATTACAGACAAAAAGAAGAGCAGAGGAATGTCAAAGATGTTGACATCATTTGCAGCCAAATTTACAACTTTTCCTAAAGAGAGTTTCTGCAATGAAAAGAGGCTGACTTTGTTTATCTTTTGATAAATCATGGAGACGGATCCAATCTTCAATGCTACGCCAGCTCTTTGAGACAGGTAATATTGGTGTGTCGTTCCGTATGTGCCATAAATAACGCATCCAAACAATCCTAACGCCCAGTAGAAAGCCTCTATGGGTTCTTCATCAGGATTGGATAGGGATTTGAGTACTCTGGAAAGAAAATAGCCATACAGCACTCTACTAATTAGAAATATAATAAGGACAATTAAGGTGGTGAGAAATTCTGAATGAACTGCCTTGATGGCAGCCCAGAAAAGAACCCTCTTTCCTTTGCCACCTTTCGCCCTTGCCTTTTCGTAGTTCTTGATGAATTGGGAGGCATATTTCTCAACACATTCACTTTTACCAATATCAGGTATTTCATCAATCGAAGGCGGGTCTTCCTTTTTCTTATTGATTAATCGAATGAGGGGGAAAATCCAAGTAAAGTGGGTCTTACTCAAAAATCCAGCCTTTTCATATATAGATTTTGGAGTGATATTACTGTTCGATGTTTGTTGTTGCGCTTCCTTTCCCATCTGTAAAATAAAATTTATCTTGTAATAAAATGATTTGACTATTTCGATGTGGTTAGATACGTCTGTGATAATAACCTTATTAGAAGAATAAATTGTTAGAGTACGAAGTGCATTGGATTGCATGTGGAACACTTACAAGCATAGAAAAGGTAAACTATTATTTTATAAGCTCAGGAAAAGTAGCGAAAAAGTTTTATAGAATTAAGTTAATATGAATAAACATAAATCGTTGCATTGCACACCCTTTCTAGAGATTTGGCAATTTTTCTTCTTGTCTCAGCATCAGTACTAAAAAATTAACTAAAATCATCAGAAAAATTTTACCATCCGATACCAAAAACAAACTTTTTGAGACGTTTGAGAAACACTAGAGCTTCTCCAACCTTTCCTAGATCATTCTTATTAGGTTGTTTGCTATTAATTTCAGAAAAATCAGGCTATAAATCTACGTTCCTTTGATTTGTAATTCCTCTAATTCTGTATGACAGGAGATACTGCTGAAAACATCAGCAAATCTTTTATCATCATTCAGGCTGACATTTTAGATCATTAATTTAATACTTACAATTCTCCAAGATCAAAGATTAGTTTTGTAATGCCTCTGCATTTAGTAAGAGAATCTAGAACAGGCATGAGGTGAGCAGCAATCAAATCATTTATATTGCTTGTATATGATCTATGCTGTTACATGAATAAATATTTTAATTATACTTTTTTAGTTTCAATGTGAATCCTTTTAAGCCTACCTGATTCGTAATTAAGTCTCTGAGACTTGTAAAAGTTCCTTCATCTATGCTCTCAATACTAATCATTAATTAAAGGAAACTCACCACAATACTTTGATAGATCAAACGAGAGGGATTCAAGAGACTTGCTCTCGGAAAGCTTTAATATAATTGGACTAAGCTGGATTGAATTAGTAACTTGTTCAGGACCAGCAACAAATTTGAAATGCTTGAGCTGCGGCAATTTTCCTTGAATTGTGTTGATGGTTTTAGTTATCTCATCGGGTCCAATATTGGAATTTCTACTCAATCAGATTAACCAAGATTAATTACTTATCTCCCCAATCAATGCAGAGACTCTTTTCTGTTAGAATTGGGATAGGAGCTGGAGTATTGGACTACACATTATAAAAAATAGTGAACACCTACCTTGAATAAAGGATTGAGCATGAACTGCATGGAATTAGGTTTTTCTTCAACAGTAGTTGATGCTTTTACTTGACGGTCTGGCTTTTCCTTGAGAGATTCTAGTTTAAGCCACTTTGTTTGGAACTTTTTCTGAGGGAATTTAACATTGTACCTCCCAATGAAATCCAAAAAGTCGTGCAAAAATGGGGTTTGTTCAACAACTTGGTCTGTAGGTTGCATTCCAAATTTCTCAAGAAGTTGTATGAATCCCTTCAAGAAAAGCATTTTATTCATCTCTGCACTAAAAGGTTTTGCTATCTTATTGGTATAGAAGTTCTCAGAATCAAATTTTTTCCTGGCTGAAATTTGACTAGTACCTGGAAGCACCCACATATCTTGTGTCTTTGTATTTGCAGAATTGGATTGTATTGCTGCCTGGCCTTCAATTGATTTTTTCGTGTCAGTTGGTTTAGGTAATTGAGAATAGGCTTGAATAATTTCGGCTTCTCTCCCAAATAGATAATCATTCACAAGAGGATTACTAATAATCTTGCGGTGAACTTTTTGAGTATGGTCATTATTAAGAAAATTAAATTGAGGCTGGTTGGGTTTTCCAAAGATGTCCTCCAATGTCAATGTTGACATATTCTGTTCTAATAAATTTATTTGAGATATTTAAAGACAAAACGACCTACAAATTATATCATTACACGGACTTGTCCGAAACCAAAAAAAGATTTTAATATCTGATTCTTAATCTCATACATGTACCCTCTTTATAGATCGAGAATCACCTATCTAAATTTCTGACCTCTTTCTTATATCGATAATTAAAATTTATTTGAGTAAAAAAATGAAAATAGGATATGTTTGTGTATCACTGTTTCTTGCTTTTATCAGTCTAGTTCCTACTGCACGATGCCAAGGTATTTTTATGAATCCTAGCTTGGAGAAAGAAAAAGAAGTCCTAAAGCCACTTTCTGAGCTAGAAAAGATGGATACTGCTGATTTAATGGAAGAATGGCAATCCATTTCGAATAATTTTATTCCTTCGGATGTGAGAACCTTTGATGTACCACCAAGACAAATAGAGCCTTTTGTCATGCATATGGAAGTTGGTGATAAATGTCAAGGAACTTACTTTGTCAGAATAGGAGAAGATACTATTGATTTATTAATTTTCAGTCCATCAAGAAATCATATTTTCAACAGAAGAAAACAACAAAGTGGGGTTTTCTACTTCTATGCAGAAGAGTCTGGTGAATATGAGTTCCATTTCCAAAATAAGCAATGGACCAATACCATCAGGGTGACATTCGCATTTAGTGTAAATCATGTGGGTGATGGTAGAGTTACCAAACAAGATCTTAATCCTCTTGAAGAGAAAATGACATTTAGAATAATGGACATAGAAATGGTTGAGTCAGAAGTGAAGGTGGCACAACAGATCCAAGAAAAATATTATACAAACACCAAACATGCTCACACTAAAGTTTTGTGGGTAGCAATAGCTGAAACAATAATTATACTTGGCACCACAGTGTGGCAGGTTACTTATATAAAAAGATTGTTAGATAATAGAAGATTGCTGTAAACTTTATTGTTTGGTCAACATCCGTAAATCCTTTGTATCCCAGAGAACTTTGTATCAAAATATGCTTGTATTGCCATATTAGAGGCATAGATTAGTAAGCTCAAATCTGATTTCAGTACTGCTAATCTTTCCTAGTAGAAAATCCTATCTATTGTGAACTATGCAATACTGCACCAAATTCTGAAAATATTTCTTTGGCAATCTATATATCAGAAATCACTTTCTAGCTCATAAAGGGTCTATTTTACCTTCCTGAATAAATTGGTTTGTCCAAGAAAGGTGATGTGTTGGTAAGGAATATTTTACTAGAGATTAATTAATTTGCAGCCTATAAAAATTTCATCTAAATCCTGTAAACCCTCTAGATCGCATCAGATAATTGGCGATCCGCAAACGAACTGGGCTACACAAGGCAAACTGTGTATTTAATTCGTACGCTTTAGGCTATATAATCGTTTTATCATAGGCATTACCTCTGATGATTCAATTTAATTTCTCATCTGGATTTATTCATCTCTTGGACAATGAATCCAGAATTTTTCAATTAAGCTCACTGCTCCTCTCTCCACAAATTATGTTCCTTTTCATAGCATTGCTGACACCTGATGGGTGGATGGGTGGCTTAACTTGTTAAAATCTTATCTGATCGTACCATTGACGAAGAGATGCATCAAAGCTAGATACAGCTTACGACTCCAGATAAACTCTAAAAAAGTGAAGAAGAAAAAATTCAAGTCTAATGAGAACCTTTGGAAATTAAACGGAAAAGGACTCTGAGAGCAAAATTTATTCTCACTCTTTTGATGAAAAAATGCCTAGTTGGTAGATAAAGAATCAATTCGGGAGCCTATTGTGGAGATTTTACACAGATCTAGAAACTGATATATGAAAGTATAGAGTCAGAATAAATCTAATTAATTGATCAAAAGAACAATCAATACTTTACAATATAACAATTCAGGTTTTATTCAGAGTTAACACCTTTGCTACTTCAATTTATATGCTTGTTGCCTTCTTGATCTAACTCTGGGTAGAGATGACATCCGATTCATAGGGATTTTCTTTTTTGTCGGCTGAATTTTAAGGCTGCGGAAGATAGAAAAGTTCTTGCTCTTCCTCAACTTCAATAACAATGCTTTAGCTTTGTCGAAACACATTTGGATACCCTCCCAAAGGTATATTCCAATTATTCCTGAGCATCCCGCTGCTATCAACCAACCAATCTGATATTTCAAGTTTGTATTTGCTTCCACGATTTTCATTATACATATGCAGATATGAATAAAAAGTAGGAGAACTTCACCAAATATTTCTTTCTTTAATCGGGAAGGTGCAACATAGGGTCGAATCACCACCAAGCAAATAATGAAACCAATATTCATCAAAATTAAAAGTGAAATTTCGGTGAAGAAGCTGTCATGAGCAAATACTAAGATTGCCACGTGGATTGTTCTCCTCAACAAGATGAACAGGATAAACATTCTTGATAATCTTCTTCTAACATCAAGTTCATCGACTAAAATCCCGAACTTTTGCATCAACACAGCATGCCTAGTGTAATAGATTCGAGAACTTCTTCTTAGGATGATGTAGCACGCCAAAGGGTAACCGACATAAGGGATCAAACTGACCAGTGCCATTATACAGGATGAGATATTCCATTTATTTATAAATGAAATATTTCTGAATTGGAGAAATATTGCAAAACTCTGCTGATAGAATGAAGATTCCAAAAATAGAAAGTAAGCTGTGTATTCGAGAAAGTTTATTAGCTTTGTTAGCATTTTGATATATAGTGTCTTTCCAATGGGAATTTTTATTAATTGCTTCACAATGATATGGCCAACGATGATGAGGAATAGCATGCCATATAAACTGCCTCCATTAACTAAGAACATAGCAGTCATTCCATAGGTTGCGAACTGAAATGGAGGTTCTTGGTCCACAATTTCAATCGTAAAATGAGTAATGTTAGCCAACCCTTCAAAAAAGTTGGGAATAAACCCAAAATCCACATTATTAAATCCTTCGATGAAAGAGGCTGCATTGATAGGATAGTAAACATTGATGAATCTGAGATAATTAACAATTTGTGCTCCGTTTAAGAAGGATAGAATGAGCGGTCCCGATCCGAATGCAATAATGGGAATAATTGTTGAAACAAGGCCCATTGTAGCTGTACTACCAGCTCTTTTGGCATTAATTAATTGATCCTCAGTAAACACATCATAGTCAAGAAGATTCAATGATGCACTATCTGGGCCTTCATACTGGTTGCCATAGACATCAAAGAGCCTCTTTGTGTCTGTTATTTGGACGAATAAGGTTTTCTTATACACGGTCTCTCTGAAATGGAACTGAATTCTGAAGGTAGCATCATCTATTCTTTCAATAGTATGAGAATAGGCATCTTCAGGATAATCTGGGCCAATACTGAGTGTTACAATATCAAAAATTTCCTTAGTTGAGTTCAACATTCTTCTATTAAAGCGAAGCATGACACTATTTCTTGAGGTAGGAATGATGATTAGATCAAAATCAGATGGTATAGTGCACACCTCTGATAGAGAAGGGTTCCTAACCAATTCATTTGAGACAGGAACAACCTGCTTATATCTGATTGAATAGGTACCCCAGAATGGAACGACTTTAATTGAAAGTGTATAAATATTGGTTGACAAAAATAATAGTCGTGGGAAAGTCATTTCAGTGGTGTTCTTGCCCCGAAGAAAATCAGAGATGCTTTTTTGGATGCTGGAATCAAAAGGCATACCCATTGAGACTAGTTCCCAGATGATTGCTACATCTCTTTTTCCTACAATATCAAGATCCGTAATTTTCCACGTGAAACTTTCGCACATTTTTATTTCAGTTTTTCCTTCTATCCTGAATTCTGGAGAATAACTATCATTACCTGGGCGAGCTGGAGCCAGGTCTAACTCTATTTCATTTGTTTTCTGCTGAAGACAGTCTATGTGTACAATAATTCCAGGATTCATGGTGAGGACTGATCCAATATTCATTTGATGAATTGATCCAAAAGAAACAGTAATATTAGAGCCCTCCAAATAACAACTATAGCCCTCTCCAAGTTTGGATAGTGTAGATGTTGAAAATAATTCTTGACAAAGGGCAGATGAATTGTTAGGTACATTTTTATTGATATAATCAATCTCTCTTGGATACGAGATAATTACTCCTTCCCAATTCTCGGTGAATGTGACTGTTGAGTTTATAGGTTCACAAGTACATATGCTTGGATGGTCTACAGATCCACCATAGCAATAATAATTTGGCTCAATCTGACAAGTTGAGCTACATCCATCTAAATCATCTAAATTTCCATCATCACAGGGTTCCCTGGAGGCGACCATCATTCCATCCCCACATTTAGTAATACACGTTGAGAGCATTGTTGTTAGATCTTCTTCATCACAATACCATCCTTTTTCAATAGTGCATTGGTCGGTACAACCATCTCCATTATCCATATTTCCATCATCACAATC
>Ga0065720_1021513_pt1 | contig 10370 bp, 6 predicted proteins | sample Thericmetagenome_FD_59107 | JGI IMG/M metagenome (GOLD analysis project Ga0065720, IMG submission 59107) | Thermophilic microbial communities from the Joint Bioenergy Institute, California, USA of rice/straw/compost enrichment - eDNA_2 v2... | ecosystem: Engineered > Solid waste > Grass >... | reverse complement strand
CGGACTTTCTCGAAGGCCCGATGCTCCTGGCGCGCACGGTCCATCTGTCCCTTGGCCGCGTAGGCCGTCCCGCGGGCGAAATGCCAGATCGCAGTCGTAGCGTACAGCCTCGGGTCTGGAGCCGGGAGAGCAAGGATACGGTCCCACTCCTGGAAACGCAGCAGGGCAAAATACGGAGCGGGAGTGAACGCATCGGCCATCATCGGCATCGATTCGGCATGCGCTTTTGCTGCATCCGCCATTACGTTAGCGGCCTTGATAGCGTCCGCCTTTCGCCCCTGCATTGCCCGGGCCACAGCGATAAAGTGCAGGTTGTGAATGTAATAGCCAGCGTAGCTGCTTCCCGTGACACCAGTAGCGTTCATGTATTGACGGTCTACTTCCGCCGCGCGCTCATTGGTCGCGGCGGCAAGCTCATAGTCACCTAAAATCAACCAGATGTGGCCGGGCATGTGCACAAGGTGACCCGCACCAGGGACGATGCCCATTAAGCGCTGCGCGCTCGGTATCGCCCTCTCCGGAGACGGTGACATCTCGACGGCATGGATATAGAAATGGTTGGCGCCGGGGTGCTCCGGGTTGCGCCGCATCACGGCCTCCAGCACCGAAACTGCCTCCTCCATACCTTCCGCGGGATTACCGGATGTATCCCACCAGCGCCAGCGCACGGGAATCATGAGGCTCTCGGCGTATAACGTTTGTGCGTCCAGATCGTCCGGGTACTTTCGCGCCAGTTCACGCATCGCCTGAATGTAAGCGGCCGGGTCATCCGACGGGCAACGAGTCGCCACGGCATCCAGGTACTCCCGTTCGCGCTGCGGGGCGGACGCTTGAACCGCGCGACCCGCCTTTACCGCTTCGCAGGCTGCCTTCAGGTCAACGTCCCCATCCGCATCCATATTGATATGCGCTCCCTGGGCCATGGCCATCCCCCAGTAAGGCATCAGAGCCTGGGGATCCAGTTCGGACGCACGCCGGAAAGACCGCAGAGCCTCATAGCGATTGAAGCCGTAGAGCATGTTCAGCCCCTGGTCGAAGAACTTCTGCGCCTCGGCACTCTTGGTAGCGATGGGCATCCCGTACGTTCCGGTCCCGGGGAGCAGGGCTGGCGGTTTTTCGGCCGACGCATGATGGTGCTGCCCGCTGGCCAGAGTTAGCGACGCCAGCGAGATTACAGACAGGGTAACCAAACGACGCATTCTTTCCTCCAAGTCGTGAACGATCGGGACGACGCCTCAGGTTCCTGTTCAGGCCGCCTGAGGGTTGGAATCAATGGTCCCAGAATTGTAATCGCGAGAATTTTTCGAAAAAAGGACAACCTGGAATGAACAGCGAGGCGGAAAACCGCCACGCTTCCAACCGAGACACACCCCACCCGATCAGGGGGCGGCGCGGCGACAGGAAGCCTAAGACAGGCAGGAGGCTGCGTACGTTGGTTTGAGACTGCCCAGGGCGTTACCGATCTCCTCCATCTCGGATGCCCACTGCAATGCGGTAGTATAGGCGCTCGCAATTTGCGCTGGCTTTAGCCCGAGCGCCCTGGCCAACTGGTCAACCCGAGGCCAATCTCCGGCTTCGCACGCCTTGGCAACCTCGAGCGAAAATGCCAGGGGCGTTTCCGTTTCCACACCCTCGATCACCCGTCTGGCAGACGAGTTCAGCGGCAGATCCTCGAGTGCCTTTTCGAGCGGGCATGCCAGCAGAGCGTCAACGAGCGACATGACGCCGACGAGAAATCCTTCCTCAGCCAGCCCTTCCAAACCTGTCGCCGCTAGCAGCCTCTCGCACATTGCGCCTCGAATCGTGGCGGCAGAGACGGTAGGTTGGAGAGCGTGCTCGCGGAACGTCTGGAGGATCGCCAGCTTGAGCAGACGGCGAACGCCATCCTCTCCCAACAGCACGAGCGCCTGCCCTATGTGCGTAATCTCGGCGCGATGAGCGAAAGCGGCTGAGTTCACATACCGCAGCAACGCGTATACAAGGGCGCTGTCACGCTTGATGGTCTGGCTCAGGCGGAGAAAGTCGAGCCCGGAAGACTGGAGTTCGCAGAGGAGCCGCAACCGGGTTTGCGGGAGTAAGTCGGGTTTCGTACATTTGATCACCTCGGGCTTGTGAAAGAAGAAGCCCTGAAAGAGGTCGTAGCCGATGGCAGCCGCCGACCGGTACTCTTCCCATGTTTCCACCTTCTCCGCGAGCATTCGCATCCCTTTCGGGCGATATCGCCTGGCAATCGCTGCCTGTTCCTCTCTCGACGTGGTACGGAAATCGACTTTGATGATGCTCGCAAACGGCAGGAAGCGCTCGGGAGGAGTTTCGTGCTGGAAGTCATCGAGCGCGATGGTGAAACCGCTCCGTTTGAGATTCCTGCATTCGGCGATGACATCATCGTCAGCCTCAGTGCCCTCCAGGAGCTCGATCACGGTATTGGTAGGCCGCAGGAGCTCGTACTGTCTGGCCAGAAGCGCGGAGCGACCAAAATTCACGAAGCAATGCTTGCCACGCAGCAGGTGCTGCTCTCCGATCGCAAGACAGGCGTTTGAAATCACTGTTCCCGTAGCGGTGTCCAGATCGGGCTGGTCGCCGGACGGAGAACGGTAAAGCAGCTCATAGGCGTACAACTTCCGATTCCGATCGAAGATCGCCTGCCGAGCCAGAAGTGCGTACGAATGCAGTTCAAGTTCCTTTTCACAGAGCAAGCCTGCATATCGGCGCGCAGGGAACCGATTTGAGTTTTTTTGAAACTCAGTTGCCGGGCGCGGCTCGTCGGGCAGCACACACCCGGTTTATCGGCATCCTACCTGAGTACGCTTCGCTGACCCGCGCCGCCTCCGTCTCGCCTCACGGTCGAATTCAGTGTCACGATGGTAGGATGAGGCGCTGTGCGGCGGCCAGTTGGGGGCAAGCGCCAGAAGATCAGCACAATACCAGTGGAACGCAGGCATGAGGCGGTTCTTGTGGGGTGTGAATGATAGACAAAAGTGATATTGAGCAAGTCCCTGGATTCCTGTTTGTCGATCATATAGCCATCGCCGTAAAGCCGGGGGAGCTCGAAGCACACGTTGACACCTACAAGGCGCTTGGCTTCAAGGAGGTGCACCGCGAGGAGGTGCACGGAAGCGACCAGGTGCGCGAAGTTCTCCTGCAAGTCGGCGCAGGACCGAATCTGGTTCAACTGCTCGAGCCTCTCAGCCCGGAGTCCCCCGTTGCAAAGCAGCTTGAAAGGAACGGCGGGCGAGCGGGATTTGCTCATGTCGCATTCCGCGTTGCAGATATCGGCACGGCGTTCAACTATATGAAGGACAAAGGGTTCAGGATGATCGATCCGGCGCCGAGAAAGGGATCGCGCGGCACGACCGTCTTCTTTGTACACCCCAAGACAACGGATACCGCAGCGCTCGGAATCTTAATAGAGGTAGTGCAAGAGGGGCAGCATGGCTGAAATCGGACCCCGCAAAGAGGCCCTGCGTTTGAAACAGGACTTTCCGGCAACGACAACGGCAGAGTGGGAAGAGGCGATCCAGGCCGATCTGAAGGACCGGGACTACGCCAAGAGGCTGATCTGGCATACCGACGAAGGCATTGCGGTGCGGCCCTACTACCGGCGGGAAGATCTGGTTGGTCTGGAGAGCCAGACGGACACTGTACCCGGCCAGTATCCTTTCGTTCGCGGGCAGGCTGCGCCATGGGAGCCTAAGCAGGACTGGCAGCCGCACGAGAACGCAATTCGCGCGGATTTCTTTCATGAAGCCGGAGGACAAGCCGTTCAGGAGCTGGGCTACGCCATCGCGGAAGGCGTTGAGCGGCTGGCAAGGCTTGTGAAAGAAGGGAAGAGTGTCGACGACGCAGCGCGGTCGCTTGAGTTTGTCTTCGCTATAGGGTCCAACTACTTCTTCGAGATCGCAAAGCTGCGGGCGGCGCGTCTGCTCTGGGCACAGGCTGTCTCGGCGTTCGGCCCTGCTGACGAATCCTCCTGCTTCATGCGGATTCACGCCCGGACGGCACGGGCCAACAAGAGCATCTACGACCCCTGCACCAACTTGCTTCGGGCCACTACAGAGGCCCTTTCTGCCGTCATCGGAGGCTGTCAAACGCTCTCCGTCGAACCCTTCGGCTTTGACCCTGAGCTTGCGCTCAATGTGCAGCGAATCCTAGCGGAGGAAGTTCACCTCGATTGCGTCGCCGATCCCGCTGGGGGCTCCTACTATACCGAGGCCCTGACAGATGCGCTGGCGCGGGAGGCCTGGAAGCTTTTCCAGCAAGTCGAAGCGCAAGGTGGATACAGCGCTGCTCTGGCCTCAGGAACGATTGCGCAGGCAATTGAGGAATCGCGGCGTAAGAAGGAGAAAGCCGTTTCTACGCGCCGCCGGATTCTGGTTGGCGTCAATAGCTATCCAAACCTGAAGGAGAAGAACGCTGCGACGAGTCCGCCTCCGCCCGATCCTGCCAGCCCCCTTGCTCCATACCGGCTGGCGGAAGCGTTTGAGCGCATCCGGCAGCGAACAGAACGGCATACAAGAAAGACGGGCCGGCGCCCGAAAGTGCTGCTTCTCCGTCGCGGGGACCCAAAGGCAAGCACCGCTCGGGCCAACTTCTGCCTCAACTTGTTCGGGTGCGCGGGATTTGACGTCGTGGAGACGGACCGTCCGGAGGACTTAAGGGCCGATCTCGTCGTCCTCTGCAGTTCTGACTCGGAGTACGCGGCGTTCGCCAGAGAAGTCGCACCTAAAGTGCAGGCCCCGCTGATTGTCGCCGGAAACCCAAAGGAGCAGGCAAAAGAATTGAAGGCTGCAGGAGTCCAGGACTTCGTCTACCAGGGCATTGACGCGGTTGAAGTTCTAACTGCGTGGCAGGATCGGCTTGAAATGGAGGAGTAGCCGGTGAAACCAGATTTCACAAAGATCGACTACCGTCCGAAGAAGGGGATGCGGCCGGCCCAGGACGCGTCGGCTTCCGTTTGGGACACCGCAGAGCACATTCCCGTCAAGCGCTATTACTCCGCGGAAGATCTCGACGAAATCGAACATCTGGACTACGCGGCCGGCATTCCTCCCTACCTGCGCGGCCCGTACTCCACGATGTATGTCCTTCAGCCCTGGACGATTCGGCAGTACGCCGGCTTTTCGACCGCCGAGGAATCGAACGCCTTTTACCGCAGGAACCTGGCGGCAGGACAGAAAGGCCTCTCCGTTGCCTTCGACCTGGCCACTCATCGCGGCTATGATTCCGACAACGAGCGCGTCGCGGGGGACGTGGGCAAAGCGGGCGTCGCCATCGACACCGTCGAGGACATGAAGATCCTCTTCGACCAGATTCCGCTCGATGAGATGTCCGTCTCGATGACCATGAACGGAGCCGTGCTTCCGATCATGGCGTTTTATATCGTGGCTGCCGAGGAACAGGGCGTCGCACCGGCACAACTGAACGGAACCATTCAGAACGACATTCTGAAAGAGTTCATGGTCCGCAATACCTACATCTATCCGCCGGAGCCGTCGATGCGAATCGTTGGCGAGATCTTCCGCTACTGCGCGGAGAACATGCCGAAGTTTAACTGCATCTCGATCAGCGGCTATCACATGCACGAAGCAGGCGCGCCCGCGGACCTGGAACTCGCCTACACGCTGGCCGACGGACTCGAGTACGTCCGCGCCGGCATCAAAGCAGGCCTCGATATCGACACATTCGCCCCGCGGCTCAGCTTCTTCTGGGCGATTGGCATGAACCACTTCATGGAGATTGCCAAGCTGCGGGCGGCCCGGGTGCTTTGGGCCAAGCTGATAAAGCAGTTCAATCCCAAGAACCCGAGGTCGATGGCCCTGCGCACACACTCGCAGACGTCGGGGTGGAGCCTGACGGCGCAGGATGTTTTCAACAACGTGACGCGGACGTGCATTGAAGCTTTGGCCGCAGCGCTTGGGCACACGCAGTCTCTTCATACGAACGCGCTCGATGAAGCGATCGCCCTGCCGACCGACTTCTCTGCCCGCATTGCGCGGAACACGCAAATTTATCTGCAGGAAGAGACGGGGATCACACGCGTCATCGATCCATGGGCCGGCAGCTATTATGTCGAAAGCCTGACGCACCAGCTCATGCACAAGGCCTGGGATCACATCCAGGAGATCGAATCGCTTGGCGGAATGACAAAAGCCATCGAGGCCGGATTTCCCAAGATGCGGATCGAGGAAGCGGCAGCAAGGAGGCAGGCGCGGATCGACTCCAGCCGTGAAGTCATCGTAGGCGTCAACAAGTACCGCCGGCATCAGAACGAGCGAATTGACGTGCTGCAGGTCGACAACCGGGCCGTCCGCGAGAAACAGGTGCGGCAAATTCAGGAGGTGCGCGCAAAGCGCGACCAGCAAGCCGTGGACGCAGCGTTGCAGGCTCTTACGGAGTGTGCGCGGACCGGCGAAGGCAACCTCCTCGAGCTCTCCGTGCGCGCTGCTCGTGCCCGAGCAACCCTGGGCGAGATCTCTGCAGCGCTGGAGAAGGTGTTTGGTCGCTATCAGGCGACGACACAGACGATTTCAGGCGTCTACTCGTCGGAGAGTCAAGGGGATCCCGACTTTCAGAAGGCGCGACAGATGGCCGATGAATTCGCAGCATTGGAGGGACGGCGTCCGCGAATTCTTGTAGCAAAGCTCGGGCAGGACGGCCACGACCGGGGCGCGAAAGTAATCGCCTCAGCTTTCGCTGATCTCGGTTTCGACGTCGACATTGGCCCGCTGTTTCAGACACCAAAGGAAGCGGCGCGGATGGCCGCAGAGAACGATGTCCATGTGCTCGGCGTCTCAACCCTCGCTGGAGCGCACCAGACACTCGTTCCTGACCTGATAGAAGAGCTACGAAGACTTGGGCGCGGCGATATCCTTGTATTCGTCGGCGGTGTCGTGCCTCCGCAGGATTACGATGCGCTGTACGCCGCAGGCGTTGCAGGCATCTTCGGCCCGGGCAGTGCGATTCCGCCTTGCGCACAGCAGATTCTCACCGCGCTGATGGGGAGATTGAGTGCTGCCCAAATCGAATAGCGGCGGTAAGGCAGCAGGAATCTCCGCGCCGAGGCGCAGGAGGCTAAGCGCCGAAGAATACATCGAAGGCGTCTTGCGCGGCGATCGAATCATCCTGGCGCGCGCCATCACTCTGATTGAAAGCAGCCTGCCTGCCGACGCCGAGCTAGCGGCCCGCGTCCTGGAAGGCGTTCTCCCCCATACTGGCGACTCGCGCCGCGTCGGCATCACGGGCGTGCCAGGCGTGGGCAAGAGCACGTTTATTGACACCTTGGGTCTGCACCTGATCCGCGATTACGGGGAGAAGGTAGCTGTGCTTAGTGTCGACCCATCGAGCCCCGTCTCGGGAGGCAGCATCCTGGGCGACAAGACGCGCATGGAACGGCTGTCGCTTGAGGAGAAAGCCTTCATTCGTCCTTCCCCCTCCCGCGGGCACTTAGGCGGAGTGACGCTTCACACTCGGGAAGCCATCCTATTGTGCGAAGCGGCCGGTTACAAGAACATCCTGGTTGAGACGGTGGGAGTCGGCCAGTCTGAGGTCGCGGCGCGGTCGATGACGGATTTCTTCCTCCTCCTGATGCTGCCCGGCGCCGGTGATGAACTGCAGGGGATCAAGCGCGGCATCATTGAGATGATCGACGGCATGGCGATCAACAAGGCCGATGGCGATAACAAAGCCAGGGCGAAACGGGCAAAAGCGGAATACTCCCGCGCTCTGCGCTTGCTGCCAGCCGGTCCCGACAGGTGGAGACCGCCAGTGATGACATGTTCGGCGTTAACCGGTGAGGGGATTCCGGAACTATGGAAGGTGGTGCTCGCCCATCAGGAGCGCAGGAAGGCCAGCGGGCATTTTGAGGAGCGGCGAAGCCAGCAGTCGCTTGCCTGGATGCACGAGCTCATCGCTACCGGTCTCGAGAATCTCTTCCGCAGCGATCCCGCTGTCGCCGCCCGCATCCCTGCACTGGAGGAGTCCGTACGTACAGGAAAGGTAAGCTCATTCGCTGCGGCGCAGCAGCTCTTGTCCCTGTTTCGTAAGAAGGAGCAATAGCGGCGGATGGAGCGCACTTCTGCAACGCGTTCGGACAGCGTTGCACCGCGCCTCGTACAATAAAGGTTCCGCATGAAGATCGCCCTGGGGCAAATTAATACAACTGTCGGAGATCTGTCGGGGAACGTCGAGATCATGGTTCGGTTTAGCCGCGAGGCAGCGTCGCGCGGCGCCGAGATGGTCGTGTTCCCCGAGCTCTCCATCACTGGCTATCCACCGCGGGACTTGGTGGAGAAGCCGAGCTTCCTGGAGCGAACCCAGGAAGCGCTACGCCGTCTTGCCCGGGAGACGGCGGACCTGGATCTTTTCGTGATCACCGGGTATGTCGGCCTGTCTCCGTTGCCGGTTGGGAAGCGCGCAACCAACAGCGCAGCCATACTGCATCGCGGCGAGATTATCTTCCGGCAGCAGAAGATGCTGCTGCCCACCTACGACGTATTCGACGAGGCCCGTTACTTCGTCCCGGGCGAGCGTCAGCAGTTGTGGGGCAAGGTTGCGCTGACCATTTGCGAAGACGCCTGGAACGACAAGGAGTTCTGGCAGCGCCAGCTTTACACGCTGAATCCCGTAGAGGATCTGGCCCGGGCAGGCGCGAGCATCCTCATCGTTATTAACGGGTCCCCATATCACATGGGGAAGCGTTCGCTGCGCCTGCGAATCTTTCAAGCGATCGCGCGCAGACATAACTTGCCTGTGGTTTACGTGAATCAGGTGGGCGGCAATGACCAGCTGGTCTTCGACGGATCCAGTTTCGTCCTTGACGCGGAGGGGAACGTCATCGCCGACGCGCCATCCTTTGAAGAATCGCTCGTACTCATTAACACGGAGACGGGACAGGGCGACCGTCTCAGCAATCTCGAAGACGAGTGCGAAGCGGTGTACCAGGCTTTAGTCCTTGGCACGCGGGATTACATTCGGAAGTGCGGATTTCGCCAGGTCCTTCTCGGGCTGAGCGGCGGAATCGACTCCTCGCTCACCGCGGTGATCGCCGTGGATGCCGTCGGGAAGGAAAACGTGATCGGCGTGGCGATGCCCGGACCTTTTTCTTCCGAGCATAGTATCCGGGATGCGAAGCTCCTGGCCGAAAACCTGGGAATCCGGTTCGAGATCGCTCCCATCACACGTGCGTATGAGCAAATGTTGGAGGTGCTGGCTCCGATCTTCCGTAACGCGCCTCCTGACGTAGCCGAAGAGAACATCCAGGCCCGGCTGCGCGGTGTCACCCTGATGGCAATCTCTAACAAGTGGAACGCGCTGGTCCTGACGACCGGCAACAAGAGCGAGCTCGCCGTGGGCTATTGCACGCTATACGGGGACATGTGCGGAGGGCTGGCTGTCATCAGCGACGTGCCGAAAACATTGGTGTACGAGCTCGCCCGGGTGGCCAACCGGCGGCACGGAGCCGTCATCCCGGAAGCCGTGTTTCAAAAGGCCCCTTCAGCCGAGCTTCGGCCAAACCAGACCGACCAGGATACGCTTCCCCCCTACGAGGTGCTCGACCGCATCCTGCAAGGCTACGTGGAAGACTACAAGTCTCCGGACGAGATTGCACAGCAGCACGGGTATCCGCTGAAGCTGGTGCGGGAGATCGTCAACAAAGTCGACAGAAACGAATACAAGCGGCAACAGGCCGCACCTGGACTCAAGGTGACGAGCAAAGCGTTTGGCATGGGCCGCCGTTTTCCAATTGCCCAGCGCTTCTACGAGTAAACAATCCGATCAGGAGCAGAAATGAGAGCTGCGATTTCGCTGCTAATCCTCCTTCCTTTGGCTGCCCTGCTTGTTTCACAACCGGCTCCGCGAGAGGTGGTTGGGCCGCGCCCGGACGGCAGTTTTCTCCTTAACAGCGGGTGGACGCTCCGGCCGGCTGGCAAGCAGATTCCTTTGGGCACGATGCCAATGTCGTCTGCGCTCTCCAGGGACGGAAAGTTCCTGCTGGTGCTCAATGGCGGTTACCTTCCTCCCACCATTAGTGTTCTGGAAACAGCAACGATGCGCGAAGTAGAGCGTACGCCCGTAGCGGATGGATGGCTGGGCCTGACCTTCTCCCCCAAAGGCGATCGCGTGTATGTTGGCGGAGGCTCTCAGGCAAGCGTCTTTGAATTTTCCTATTCTGCGGCTGATGGGAAACTCACGCCTGCAAGGACTTTCACGGTGGTGCCTGCCGAAAAGCGAACCCATCAGGATTTCATCGGCGACGTCGCGCTCTCTCCCAATGGGCGGCTCATCTACGCAGCAGCTCTGTATCGAAACGAAATCGTTGTCATCAACCCGCAATCGGGCATGGTCATCGAGAGGTGGCGGACCGGCCGGCG
>Ga0065720_1004759_pt1 | contig 10370 bp, 8 predicted proteins | sample Thericmetagenome_FD_59107 | JGI IMG/M metagenome (GOLD analysis project Ga0065720, IMG submission 59107) | Thermophilic microbial communities from the Joint Bioenergy Institute, California, USA of rice/straw/compost enrichment - eDNA_2 v2... | ecosystem: Engineered > Solid waste > Grass >... | reverse complement strand
CACCAGCCTCGTACCCAAATGCCGGAGTCGCCAGGCATCGCATGGTGCCAAGGCTCTCCGGCCTGCTTTCGTCCGAACGAGACGGGGACATCGCGCGGACGGTGAGCGCGGAGACCGGACGCGCCGCAGAAGAGAGGAGCCGGAGAGCCTTGACGTCTTCTATCTCACGTCATCCGGCTCAGAATCAGATGCGGCGTAGCTGAAAGTCGGCTGGCAACCCTCGGCGGCGGGGAGGCGGACCTGGAAGGTGGCACCCTCGCCGGGGGCGCTGGTGACGCCGATCGTGCCGTTGTGTGCCTCGACGAGCGCGGCGGCGATGGACAGGCCGAGGCCGGTGCCGCCGGAGGCGCGGCTGCGGGCCGGGTCGGCGCGGTAGAAGCGCTCGAAGACGCGTTCGGCCTGTTCCGGGGTGAGGCCGGGGCCCTCGTCGGCGACCTCGATGATGATCTCGTCGGGGCCGTCCGGGCGCGGGCGGCGGCCCACCGCGATGCGGAACGGCGTGCCGGGCGGGGTGTGCCGCAGCGCGTTCGCGACGAGGTTGCCGATCACCTGGCGGAGGCGGGCCTCGTCGCCGGTGACCACGAGCGGGGCGTCGGAGTCGTCGAGGCGGACCAGGTCGATCTCGCGGTCGGGGGCGAGCAGCTGCGCGTCGAGCACCGCGCCCGCGGCGAGGTCGAGCACGTCGACCGGCCGCCGCCGCAGCGGGCGTTGCTGGTCGAGCCGGGCGAGCAGCAGCAGGTCGTCGACGAGCAGGCCCATGCGGGCGGCCTCGTCCTCGATGCGGCGCAGCAGGTGGGCCGCGGTCGCCAGGTCGGCGGCGCCGTCCTGCCGGAACAGCTCGGCGAAGCCGCGGATCGAGGTGAGCGGGGTGCGCAGCTCATGCGAGGCGTCGGCGACGAACCTGCGCATCCGGTCCGCCGAGCGCTGGGCCTCCACCGCGGCCCGGCGGGCCGCCTCGGCCGCGTCCCGGGCCGCCGCCTCGGACGCCTCGCGGGCCCGGAACGCGGCCTCGATCTGGGCGAGCATGCCGTTGATCGCCCGGCCCAGGCGGCCCATCTCGGTACGGCGATGCCGCAACGGCACCCGCCGCGACAGGTCGCCGCACGCGATCGCCTGGGCCGTGGTCTCGATCTCGACGAGCGGGCGCAGGCTGCGCCGTACCAGCCAGTAGCCGGCGAGGGCGAGGACGACGAGCACGGCGGCGCCGACGCCGGTGACGATGGCGGCGAGCCGGGAGACGGTGTTCTCCACGTCGCCGAGGCTCACCGCGATCACCTTGGTCTGCTCGTCGGGCTCGACGACGGCGACCGCCCGCCACGGCGTGCCGGAGGGCGCCTCGACGGTGAAGAACTCGCGGCCGCGGCGGCTCGCCTCGTCGCGGGTGAGGGAGAGGCGGGGCAGGTCGGCGTTCGGGGGCTCGGCGACGGTGTGCATGAGCCGTCCGGCGCGGTCGAGCAGCACGATGTAGTAGCTGCCCGGGGCCCGCTGCGGCCGGACCTGGGCGGCGCGGACGAGCGGGATCGCCGGCCGCTCGGGGGACGGGCGCAGGGCGCTCGCGATGGCGAGGTTGCGGTCGACGCGGTCCACCAGGTAGCCGCGCAGCAGCTGGACGGCGGCGACGCCGGTGAGCATGATCGCCAGGGTGACGAGCAGCAGCGTGCCCGCGACGAGGCGCAACCACAGCGGGGTCCGCGCCGCCAGCCGCCGCACCGCCCGGATCGCTGTCATCGTGTCCCCTCTCGCTACCGGCCCGCGGGCTCCGGGGCGCGCGGGACGAACCCGGCGCGCGGCGGTCCGGGGCCGCCCTGGGCCGGCGGCGGCCTATCTGCCGCCGGTGCCGGACCCCGGCGGTTGTTCGCGGGGGGCGCGCAGCACGTATCCCACGCCGCGCAGGGTGTGGATGAGCCGCGGCTCCACCGTGTCGATCTTGCGCCTGAGGTACGAGACGTACGACTCCACCACGTTGCGGTCGCCGCCGAAGTCGTAGTGCCACACGTGGTCGAGGATCTGCGCCTTCGACAGCACCCGGCCCGCGTTGAGCATGAAGTAGTGCAGCAGCTTGTACTCGGTCGGCGAGAGCCGTACCGGTTTGCCCGCCCGCCACACCTGGTGGCTGTCCTCGTCGAGCTCCAGGTCGGCGACCTGCAGCCGGGCCGGTGCGGCGGGCCCGCCCCGGGTACGGCGGAGCACCGCCCGGATGCGGGCGAGCACCTCCTCCAGGCTGAACGGCTTGGTCACGTAGTCGTCGGCGAGCTGGAGACCGGCGATCTTGTCCTCGGTGGCGTCGCGGGCGGTGAGGAAGACCACCGGGACGCGCCGTCCCGCGGCGCGCAGGCGGTTGACCACCGCGAAGCCGTCGAGGTCGGGCAGCATCACGTCGAGGAGCACGAGGTCCGGGCGGCTGCGCTCGGCGAGCTGCACCGCCTCGCGGCCGTCCGCGGCCGTGATCACGTCGAACCCGGCGTAGCGCAGGCTCGCGGAGAGCAGCTCCCGGATGTTCGGCTCGTCGTCGACGACCAAGAGATGGCCCTCGACCTGCCGCCTTCTACTGTTCGTGCTGGTCATCGTCCCACTCCGCGCGCGTGTTGCGGTCAGTTGGCGGGCCGCCGCCCGGCCTGCCGGTCGCTGCCGGGCGCCACTCCTCCGGCGGCGCCGCGACCGGGCGCGTGTCGGGCGGGCGGCGGCCCGCCGGGCTCGCCCAGCCGGGCCGGTACGGGCCGAAGCCCGGTCGGATCCCCCGCACGGTCAGCCCCCTCCGCGCATGCCGCGGCCGAAGCCGCCCCGGCGGTCGGCGGTCTCGCTCACCTCGGTGGCGTCGACCGTGCCGTCGGCGGCGCGCTCGCCGCGCACCAGCACGGTGGCGCCCTGCCGGAGGTCGGCCGGTCTGCCGTCCTTGGTGATCCGGATCCGGGTGTCGTCGCCGGTGCGCACGGTGACCGTCTCGCCCTGCGGCGTCCGGATCTGGATCGTGTCGCCGTCGACGCGGCTCACCGTGCCGACGGTCAGCCCGCGCGCACCGCCCGGCCCGAAGCCGCCGCCCGGGCCGAAGCCGCCCCGGCCCTGCCCGGCGCCCTGCCCGTCGCGCTGCCCCGCGCCTTGGCCGTCGCCCTGCCCGTCGCCCTGCCCGCCGCCCTGGCCGTCGCTCCGGCCCGGGGCCTGCCGCCCCGGCATCGCCGGGCCGAAGCCGCCGCGCCCGGCCGCGCCGGCGGCCCGGGCGCCGGAGTCGCCGCCGACGGCCTGGTGCGCCTCGATGCCGACGATCACGCCCGCCACGAAGATCACGCCCGCGCCGAGGGCGAGGGTCAGCTTCGAGACGCCGCCCCGGCGGGGCGCGGCGGCGAGCCGCGCGTCGAGGTCGTCGGCGAACGGCGAGGTGTCGAGCTCCTCCTCCCCCGCCGGGCCCGACTCCCGGTACGGCTTGCGCCTGGTCGCAGTCATCTGTCCCGTTCTCTCCCTTTCGCGCCGGGCGGCCGGCGGCCGTACGGATCATTCGTGCCGGAGCGCCTCGATCGGCCGCAGCTTCGCGGCCCGGTTCGCCGGATAGCTGCCGAAGAACAGCCCGATCGCCAGCGACACCCCGAGCGCGAGGACGATCGAGGACGGCACGACCACGGGCCGCACCCCGGCGATCGTGAACTGGCTGCCGAGCACGCCGACGGCCACGCCGAACAGGCCGCCGACGAGGCTGAGCATCGTCGCCTCGGCGAGGAACTGGCCGAGGATGGCGCCGCGGGACGCGCCGATCGCCTTGCGGATGCCGATCTCCCGGGTCCGCTCGGTCACCGTGACGAGCATGATGTTCGTGATGCCGATGCCGCCGACGAGCAGGCTGATCGCGGCGACCGCGGCGAGCAGCACCGTGAAGGTGCCGACCGCGGAGGCCACCGTCTCCCGCAGGGCCTCCTGGTTCTGGATGCGGTAGTCCGGGCTCGCCGTACCGGTGATGCCGTGCCGTTCGTTGAGGATCGCGGTGATCTCGGCCTCGGCGGCGTTCACCGAGTCGGCGTCCTTCGCCTGCACCACGATCTGGTCGAGCGCGCCGAACCCGGTGAGGCTCTGCTGCACGGCGGGGAGCGGCGCGATGGCGATGTCGTCGCCGTCCTGCACGCCCTGCGAGCCGGTCTCCTTCAGCACCCCGACCACGGTGAACGGCACGCCGGTGATCGTGATCTGCCTGCCGATCGGGTCCACCGTGCCGAACAGCGCCTCGGCCACGGTCTGCCCGATCACCACGATCTTGCGGGCGGCGAGCACGTCGTCGTTGACGAAGTAACCCCCCTTCGCCACCGGCTTGTTCGTCGCCTCGAAGTAGCTCGGGTACGTCCCGACGAGCTGGCCGATCTCGTGGCTCGCCCCCTCGTACGTGGCCGTCTGGGACTGCGCGACCACCACCGGGGAGACCGAGCGCACCGACGGCGCCGCGGCCGGGTCGGCGAGCGCCCGCGCGTCGGCGAGGCTCAGCTCCTTCGCCTGGGTGCGCGGGCCCGTGGCGCCCGGGCGCCGTCCCTCGCCGCGCTGCCCCGGACCGCCGCCCGGGCCGATCGCGCGCAGGCCGCCGCCGAACGCCTGGGAGACGGTGAGCGTGTTCGAACCGAGGCGGGCGATGTTCGAGGTGATCGAGTCGGCCGCGCCCTGGCCCACGGCGACGAGCAGGATCACCGCCGCGACGCCGATCATGATGCCGAGCATGGTGAGGCCGCTGCGCAGCCGGTTCGCGAGCAGGCCGCGCAGCGCGAACCGGAGGATCTCGACGGCGCTCACTCCGGCACCCCGGTTCCGGCCGCACCCGCCGTCACGCGGAGCCGCGGCGGCGGCTCGTGCACCGCCACCTGGCGGCGGTCGTCCACGATCTCGCCGTCGACGAGGCGGATCACGCGCTTGGCGTGCTCGGCGACGTCGTCCTCGTGCGTGATCAGCACGATCGTGCGCCCGGCCGCGCTGAGCCGGTCGAGCACGTCGAGCACGTCCGCGGTCGCCTTCGTGTCGAGGTTGCCGGTCGGCTCGTCGGCGAGCAGCAGCGCGGGCGCGGTGACGAGCGCCCGCGCCACGGCGACCCGCTGCTGCTGGCCGCCGGACAGCTCGTTCGGCTCGTGGTGCACCCGCTCGGCGAGGCCCACCCGCTCCAGCGCGGCGAGTGCCCGCCTGCGCCGCTCGGCCGGGCGCACCCCGCCGTAGGCGAGCGGCAGCTCCACGTTCTCCAGCGCGCTCATCCGCGGGATGAGGTTGAACGACTGGAACACGAAGCCGATCTTGCGGTTGCGCAGCAGGGCGAGCTGCCGGTCGTCGAGGGTGCCCACGTCGGTGCCGTCGATCAGGTACCGGCCGGAGGTCGGCACGTCGAGGCAGCCGAGGATGTTCATGAGCGTGGACTTGCCGGAGCCGGACGCGCCCATGATCGCGACATAGTCGCCCCGCTCCACGGTGAGGGACACCCCGCGCAGCGCGCGCACCTCGGTCTCGCCCCTGCCGTACACCTTGGTGACGTTCCGCACGTCGAGCACCGGCGGCGGGGCCGCCGCTGCGCTCATCGGGGACCTCCGCCGAAGCCGCCGCGCACCGGAACCCCGCCACCGGGGAAGCCGCCGCCCCGGCCGCCGGTGGTGGTGTCGAGCCGCCGGACCACCTGGTCGCCCTCGTTCAGCCCGGACCTGATCTCGGTGAGGGCGTCGCCCCGGACGCCGATCTCGACCCGCCTTCGGGTCTCGACGCCGTTCTCCAGCACGGTCACCGTGCTCTGCCCGCCGGCCGTGCTGATCGCCGACGTCGGTACGGCGAGCACGTCCTCGGCCTCATCGACGACGACCTGCACGGTCGTGGTCTGGCCGAGCCGTACCTGGCCGGGGGGCTCGGTCATGGCGATCGTCACCGCGTACTGCACGACGTTGTTGCTCGTGCGGGCGACCGGGTCGATGAGGGTCACCTTGCCGCGCGCGGTGAGGCCGGGGAGCGCGTCGAAGGTGAACGTGGCGGGCTGGCCGACCTTGATCCTGGTCACGTCGGCCTCGGTGAAGTTGCCGACGATCTGGAGGCGGCGGGTGTCGGCGAGCTCGATGAAGCCGTTGCCGGACCCGCTCGACCCGGCCGACGACTGGGCCGGTCCGGCGCCGCCGGCCGACCCCCTCGCCCCACCGGACGAACCAGACGATCCCGACGACCTGGACGCCCCGGAGGCCGACGAGCCGCTCGCCGACCCGGTCGCCGATCCGCCGACCGCGCCGTTCACCGCGGTGACCGTGCCCGCGAACGGGGCTTTGATCACGGTTCCGGCGAGCTCGCGCCGCGCCTCCCGGTAGGCGTTGCGCGCGCTGATGTACTGCGAATATTTCGCGGCGGTGTCGGTGCCCGCGTCGAGCGCCGCGTCGAGCGCCGCCTTGGCGGCCTCCACGCTCTCCCGGGCCGCGTCGTCGTCGAGCCGCGCGAGCACCTGGCCCTTCTTGACCGTGTCCCCCGGCTTGACGTTGATCTCCTTGACGGTTCCGCCGACGCCGAAGCTCAGCGCCCGGGTCCTCGCGCTCGCCACCGAGCCGGAGGCCGACACCGTGGCGGTCACGGTCGTGCGGATCACCCGCGTGGTCACCCCGGACGTCGCCGGCGCCGGTCGCGACCCCTCGTTGAGGGACGCGTACGCCACCCCGGCCCCGGCCACCAGGAGCACCGCGAGGGCCCCGTTGACCAAGAGCGCCCTGCGCCTCGTCGACAGTTTCACGAGCCTCGACTCTGGTACGCCGCGCTGGAACGCACCTCAGCCGTTCCTGAGGGTTTCCTGACAACTCGCGGCACGACTCGCGGCACGACTCGCCGCCGACCGGATTGCCAGGAAACTCTCAGCCTCGCCGCAGCCTGGGGTCACTCGGCCGCGCCAGGATGGCCTGCCATGAGGTCGCCTGGTTCGTCCGCGGTCGTGAGGAGGATCGCTGTCGTCGTGCTCGTCGGCGTCGTCCTGCTGAGCGCGGGCCTGTACTGGTTCAGCGGCGGCGACGAGCCGTCGAGGCCGCGGATCGAACTGGTCGCGGCGAAGCGCGGCCCGGTCAGCTCCGTGGTGTCGGCCGCGGGCACGACCGTGGACGCGAACACGCGCGAGCTCGCGTTCGGCGCGGACGGTGACGTGGAGAAGGTCTACGTCAAGGTCGGCGACAAGGTGGACGCGGGCCAGATCCTCGCCAAGATCGACGACTCGCGGGCGCGGGAGCGGTACGAGGAGGCGAAGGCGAAGCTCGACGCGGCCGAGGAGAACCTGGAGAGGATCCGGAACGGCACCGCGGGCACGGCCGGAGGCGGCGGCGCCGCGGGCACCGGCGGCGGGGCGGCCGCCGCGAGCGGTGCCCGGACGGGCGGCGGCGCGACCGGCGGCGGTGGCACCGGTGGCGGTTCCGCCGGGAACGGCGGTGCCGGNNGNNCCGGNNGCGGNGCCATCGGGAACGGCGGTGCCGCCAGGTCCGGCAGCGGAGCCGGTGGGACCGGCGGCGGAGCCGGTGCGGCCGGTCGTTCCGGTGGGCAGGCCCCGGCGGCGAGCGCGGCGCCCTCGGCGACGGCGGGCTCGACCTGCCTGCCGACCGGCGGCGCCCGGCCGGCCCCCTCGCCGAGCGCCACGACCTTCGTCGAGCCGAACGGGCCCGCGGAGCGGGCCGCCGCGACCGGCGACGGCGTGACGGTCCAGCCCGCCGCCTACGGTCTCGGCGCCTGGACGCCTCGCCCCACGCCCACCCCCACCCCCGACGCGCGTGACGCGGCGGCGCTCGCCGCCCGGGCCACCGCGGCGACCACGCCGGCCGCCACCCGGACGGCCGCCGCCGGGCCCGCGCCGCAGAAGACCACCGACCCCGAGCCGAAGAAGACCGGCGAACCCGGGACCGAACGGAAGAAGTCCGAGCCGAGGAAGTCCGCGACCGTCACCCCCGAGGCGACCGCGACGTCGAAGGCGCGGCACACCCCCGGGGCCACCGTGACCGTGACCGCCACCCCGACGGCGACGGTCACCGTCACCGCGACGGTCACCGCGACCGTGACCGCCACGGTCACCGTCACGGCGACCCCCACGGCCGCCCCCACGGCCACCGCGACCCGGCCGCCCGCCGGGACCCCCGGCGGTGGGCCGTCGCAGCCGGGCGGCGTGATCGTCCCCCCGTCCGAGACGGCCACGACGGCCCCCGGTGACGGCGCCCCCACGGGCACGCCCGGCGCCCGGCCCACGGGCTGCCCGACCGGACAGCCCGGCGACGGCCAGGGCCGGGACCAGGGCGCGAACCAGGATCAGGGCCACGGCCGGAACCAGGGGCAGGGCAGGTCCGGCATGGGGCCGTCCGGCTCGGGCGGCGGCGCCTCGCGTGCCGGTGGCTTCGGCGGCGGCGCGGGCGCGAGCCGTACCGGCGGCGCGGGCCAGGCCACCTCGGAGGCACAGGCCGAGGCCGCGGTGAGCCAGGCCAAGAACGAGCTGGAGGACGCGAAGGAGGCCCTCGCCGGCGTCGTGATCAAGGCGCCGGTGTCCGGGACGATCCTGTCGATCGAGGGCGCGGCCGGCGACGCGGCCACGGCGAACAGCCCCTTCATCACGCTCGGCAACCTCGACGAGCTCCAGGTGAAGGCGATGGTCACCCAGTCCGACGTGGAGAAGCTCAAGGTGGGCCAGCGGGCCGAGGTCACCCTCGCCACCCGGGTCGGCGAGCGGTACCGGGGCACCGTCACCCACATCGACCCGGTCGCCACCACCTCGGGCGACCTGGTGCAGTACGGCGTGCTGATCGCCTTCACCCGCCGCCCGCCGGGCCTGCTCCTCGGCCAGAACGCCACGATCACGGTGACCACCGAGCGGACCGCCGACGCCGTCTACATCCCGGCCCAGGCCGCCCGCCTGCGCACCGACGGCACCGCCGTCGTCACCGTCGAGACCGGCTCCGGCACCGCCGAGCGGACCATCCGCACCGGGATCCGCGGCGACCAGTACATCGAGGTCGTCGACGGCCTCCGCGAAGGCGACCGCGTCGCCATCACCGCCTCCGCCACCACCGGCGAGTTCCCCGACGGCACCTTCCCCGGCCTCGACCCGGCCCCTTCGGCGACCCCGTCGTGATGCGCCGTCGGATGCGGTGTCGGAGACGGCGTCAGACGCGGGGTCGGCCGAACCCGTACCGGAGCACGAGCCCGGCGTCGCGCACGCCGGGCAGGTGGGCCGCCACCCACAGCCGGAGCCGTTCCGCCGGCGGCGCCTTCTCCAGGCCCGGCATCTGGAGGGCGCGGATGGCGTCGAGGCAGGTCAGCCCGTGGTGCCGGCGTTCGAGCTCGTGCGGGTCGTCGATGCCCCAGTAGAGGCGGGCTCCGGTCCTGCGGATCGTGGGCACGAGCTTTTGCATGCGGATGCCGAGTCTGCTGTAGCAGTCGAAGAGCACCTGGCCGCTGGGGAACCGCGTGGTGATGCGCTCGATGAGGCGGTGGCCCTCCTCCTCGCGCAGGTACATGCTGAGCCCTTCGAAGACGGCCGCGACCGGCCGGTCGGCGGGGATGCGCTCCAGCCAGCCGTCGTCGGTCACCGACGTGCCGATCATGTGATAGTCGCCTTCGGGCTCCCGCATCAGCCGCCGGCGCAGGTCGATCACCTCAGGCTGGTCGACGTCGAACCAGCGGACCGACGGGGGCGGGCCGAGCCGGTGGGCGCGGGTGTCGAGCCCGCAGGCGAGGTGGAGCACGGTGGCTTCCGGGCAGGCGGCGAGGAACTCCGCGGTCCAGTCGTCGAGCAGCTTGGCGCGGGCGGCGACCCCGGTCGCGACACCGCGGTTGATCCCGGCTCTGCGCCAGTCGTAGTCGATGCTCCGCACCAGCCGATCGGCCTCGGCGTCGCCGAGGACGGGATCCGGGGCGCGGTGGTCCAGTGCCCTGCCGTAGAGGGTGGCGAGCAGGGTCTCCTGCGCGCCGGTGAAGGTGATCTTCTCGCGGACCACGGGCACCTCCCTGCCGTAACGGCGATCTTCGCGCCCCGGGACCACTCTAGGCCCGCAGCGAGCGTGCGGCGCCAGAGGCCGACGCGGCTCCGGCGGACCCTGTGACGGCCGACCCGGTGCCGGTCGTCTCCGCATCGGCGGACGCCGCGCCGAGCGACACGGCGTCGGCGGACACGGTCCCGGCCGACGCGGAACCGGCGGACACGGTCCCGGCCGACGCGGAACCGGCGGACACGGAGCCGGCGGACACGGAGCCGGCGGACACGGAGCCGGCGGACACGGATCCGCCCGGCTCGCGGTCGGGCGGTGCGGCGTCGCCCGGCGCGGAGCCGTGCGGCCCGGAGCCGGGTGGCACGGAGTCGGATGGCGCGGAGGGGCCGGGGAACGGGCCGGAGTCGCGGGCCTCGGCGGCGAGCGGGAGGAGGACGCGGAACGTGG
>Ga0065720_1021511_pt1 | contig 10371 bp, 3 predicted proteins | sample Thericmetagenome_FD_59107 | JGI IMG/M metagenome (GOLD analysis project Ga0065720, IMG submission 59107) | Thermophilic microbial communities from the Joint Bioenergy Institute, California, USA of rice/straw/compost enrichment - eDNA_2 v2... | ecosystem: Engineered > Solid waste > Grass >... | reverse complement strand
ACTGCTGACAAAGGATCATCTAGAAGGTATATGTCACTCTGAGAATACACAGCTCTAGCAAGGCTGATTCTAGCTTTCTGGCCTCCACTCAAATTGACACCTCTTTCGCCAATTAGGGTCTGATCTCCATCTGAAAAGTGCAAGAAATCGTGGACAAGATTGCAGTCCTTAACAATTCTTTGATACAAAGTCTCATTATAAGGTTTTCCAAACAGAATATTCTGTCTAACAGTGCCTGAGAATATGATTGGTTCTTGTTCCACATAGGCAATCCGACCCTTAAACTCGAACAACCCTGAAGTAATAGGTATTTCTCCCAGGAAGGAGAACAGTAAGCTAGTCTTTCCAGATCCAACCTTGCCAATGATAGCTGTGATTGTGCCCGGCTCTATCCTTAGATTGATATTGTCCAGGCAGGGCCTCTGGGCATTTTTATTCCAATATGCAGTGAAGTTCTTGTACACAATAGGCTGTTGTGTGGCTGGTTTAATTGAATCTCTTACTGTCTCCTCTATGGAAACAACATCATTAACAAGCAAGACTTCCTCTGCTCTTTGCTGCATAACTCTAGCGTTGACGATAAAAATGGCCCCGAACTGGAAGAAAAGTATGCTATAGAGCTTGATAAAGCCCAAAATCATAAATGAAGTATACACTTTTTCAGGAGTGAGGATACCTCCATAATTGGTATAGACAGCACACATAGCAAAGAGGCAGAAATAAACTGAGCTTTCTGAGAAAACTCTTCCAAAGATCTCAATTTTTAGCATGTTGATCATTTTTGCCACTTCCTTCGATCTTAGAACTTCAATAGCCTTCCTGAAAGCCTTCTCCCATGCATACATTTTGACCAGCCTAATGGTCTCTATGAGCTCATTTGTGACTCTTATTCTCTCATCGGTAATGGCATTCAGCTCCATTCTTGGAACCTTTGTCTGATTTGAAATATACCTTGATATTAGGACAGCTAGCCCCAGTCCGAAAATACTCACAAGGGTGTATTCCTCAAAATATCCCCAGATATAATAACTAGCAAGGCCCACAGTAATCGGTGATAGTATCACAGGCCACACAAAGAAAATTCCAAATTCGATATCATTAAGGTTATTGGTGAGCAAATTAAGAACTTTTCCAATATCGATCTCTTGCAAAGAACTTAGAGCTATACTATTCAGCTTTTTGTAGATAAGTCCTGTGACTGCAAGTTTGATTTTGGCCCCAACAATGAAGGCTGAGTACCAGTAGTGGACATTAAAGAGGATAATAACCAGCTGTATTAGGGCAAAGATAATTCCATTATTGAAGATATCTTCTTGATCAGCCTCATTGCTGAGTGTCAGTTGAGTAATATCATTAATAATTCCACCAAGAAGCATTGTTGCGAAGAGTCTGCCATAAAGAACTACAAAAAGGAGGGCTCCACATTGCAGAGTTTCTTTTTTGAAGCTCTTGCACAAGGCTCTCATTAGAGAAGGTCTTGAAAGAGTTAATTCTTGTTGCCAGTTTTTATCAAGATCACTTATTGCTCTCTTAAGGTTTAAGTTGGGGTGAGGGAGGGGTAGTTGGTCCTTAGTAAGAGGATTTAGGCTATTTACGCTAGTTTTGATAATGTCCCAGATTTCTGTGAAGGTGATATATTTCAGAAAAGATGTTTTTGTATCATATTTTTGTTCATCTACGTCTTGATCAAGGACGTGCTCAAAGTGAGACTTTGGTTTCTTTGATTTCATTGGTAAATATGAGTTCTCGTCTTCTAAGGATAGAAGGGGAATTTCTAGGCTTTCTTTTGGGGGTTTATTGCTTTTCATTTGGATTTTTTCCTGATTCTTTTAAATAAATTATTCAATAGAAAAGTTCAAGACAAGAGATGCAAAGAGAGCGAGCTGACGTAAGATATTAGGTGTATTACGGGTTTCTTTTGTCATCAATTAAGAATCTGAGGGGAATCCTTAAACAATTAGGTTGAATTACTTCTCAGTCTCAATTCAAGTCAATATAGAGAGAGCACCATAAAGAGAAACCTTCATTGCTTGCTTTTTTCTACACTCAACAAAATGTGTTAGACCTAAATTGAAATAAACATCGATTAAACAAGCATAGAATCGAATAAAAGATAATCAGAATCTTTCATAATTGTGCAATGCTCAATCTAAAATCTCCAATCAACGTCGGCTTCTACATTGGTGCTTTCAAGAAGTTCCATGAGGATGCCACCGAAGCTTGCGACGCTTTTCAAAGAGGTCTGAGCCATTTTAAACACCATGAATTCTCCGAAGCTATTTCCGCCTTCAAGGAGGCGTTAAGCAGTCTACAAGCTAAAGTTGGAGAAGGAAAATCTATGTTCGAAGGACACTTCCAGAGAATTATTGGAAATTCTTACTACTTACTCGGTAACTTAGAGCTTGCCATCGAACATTTGGATAAAGCTATAACAATCTATACAAATCTTGGATCTGCTACGAGATCTTTCCTTGTCGAGACATTAGATATAATAGCTGAAGTATATCTTGATGATTTAGAATTCGAAGATGCTGAGGAGAAATATAATCAGTCCATTGAGATCCAAGAGAAAGCTTTAGGATTAGACCACTTTGACCTTGCAGAACTGTACATCAAAAGAGCAAGAATTCTCCTAGAGCTTAATGTTGACGAGGAGTGCCTTGACGACCTGAATAAGGCTGAAAGAATTTTGGAAGCCAACAAAAAAAATGAAAAAAGCAAAGGTCTTCTTCTCATTCTCCAGACTTTTAAATTCGCTCTTGAGGACTTTGATGCTGCGGTAAAGAAACGTAAAGAAGCTCTCGAATATTTTGATTCAAAGGGAGATTTGCTCATGGTAGCCTACCTTGCCAATGAACTTGGGCAAACAGACAATTATTCCCTTGACGATCCACTACCAGAGGATGAACTAATGGACTACTTGGAGAGGGCTAGGCAGATTTATGCTGACCATTTCGGAGAGAAGAGTTTCAAGGTCTGTAATGTGATTGATGCTCTCGCTGTAGGCAAACAAAATTTAGAGCAATATGAAGCGGCCAAGGAGCTTTACTTGAAGGAACTCGAGATCATGGAGGGATCTAACAATACCCTTAATAAACGTTCTGTCTATCAAAATTTGGGAGCATGTGAGCTTCAGCTTGCAAATTTTGAAGAAGCAATCAAATATTATGATCTGGCCTTAAAAACATTTCAGGAGTATGAAGATATTGAAAAAATAGCTGATGATGACGTAGATGATATGCTAGAGCTCTATCAAGACATTGGCGAGGTATATTATTTTCAAAACTTGAGAGAGGACTGTCTAAAATGGTACCAAAAAGGTGTAGACCTAGTTGAAAAAAGATTAGAAAAAACTGGCGTTGCAATCCCCCCTTCAGCCTACGAGCGCCTGGGAAGAGTACTACTTGAAAAAAGTGATTACAAAAAGGGACTCGAATACCTTGATAAGGCGATCCAACTTTCCAGGGACCTGGAGGAAAACGAAAGAGATAATGAGGTTTTCAAAAGGAGTCTTGACTTGAAGGGTCAGGTCCTCATTGAATCAGGAGACTACGATGGTGCCATTGCCTTCTTTCAGGAATGTATACAATTGGAGCTAAAGGAGGAAGACGGTAATGAAAAAAGTGAGTTTCTGGTTCCTTATTATGGAACCCTCGCTTTGGCATTGGCTAAGAAAGGAGGACTTACCAAGGCCTTGGAGACAATCACCAAGGCTGAAAACATCATCAAGGAGCTGAAGCTTGATGGAAGTGGAGAAGATGAGCTCTCAACTAATTATCCTCTTGTTCTTATTATTTACGGATATATATTAATCATGCAAGGAAAGCCAAATGAAGCCATTCCTAAACTTGAAAGCTCTATTCCTTTGATTGAACAATTGAAATCTAAGTCGAAAGTATGCAAGTTTTCGTATGACTATGAGTATTCTGAGGCTTTTGCTATCTTGGGATTTGCTCAAGGGAAAGCTGGAGACTATGAGAATTCCATCAAGAATCTAACAAAAGGTATCGAAATAAAGAGCAAGGTTTTTGGCGAGGAACATGCTGATATTGGAAGATTCTATTATTATTTGGGGCTTATTTATAAGTCTAAGAAGGAATATCAAAATGCTTTCAATGCCTTTGAAAAATCCACAACTATTGGAAAGAAACTCTTCGGAGAAGATCATCCCGAATTCTCTGAGGCAGAGTTTCAGATGAATCTCATGAAAAGTCAACTTTCTAAGGATCAATAATTGTACTTGCATACAGTACCTCATTGCTATTAAATCTACAGTACAAAACTCCGTTGTTTAGAGTAGATTATCTTTGCTCATACTATTTTTTTCTGATTTTGGCTTTAAGTTAAATCATACTAAATGTTTACATCTAACTAGAAAAAGTCCTCTGGTAATGTTAACACTAAAGTCGCAGATACGATGAATGATCAAGATTTCATTGAGCCTTCATAACGCTCATCCTAGTCTTTGCACAGATTTGTAAGAAATATCAAAGTCTCTGTACAATATAAATGCTAAAGAGTTATCGAGACAAAGAACCTGAAAGATATTATTGTTACTTGGTAACAAACAAATAAAAATCCATCAAGCGCACAAAAATAATATTACAAAGTCATAGTCATTAGGGGAAAGTAGTCAATTTCAAGTACCACGAATTAATGGATGCATCAACACAACTAATGGTAATCTTCATGCCTAAAGGCCAATAATGGGCTTCCACTTTGTTGTATCTCTCAATCTATAGCTGTAAATAGAACTAGATATTAAACTTTTTTATATTCCTGCTGAAAGGATTTGATCATTAATCTACTAAAATCTAATCTCAATAAAAGTTATCCAAGATCGCGCCCAGAAAAAATGCAAGATCTAACATCAGAAATAAACACAACAGCCCTCCTGAATGAACTGACCCAAGCTCACGAAAACACCCAAGACGTTGTTAGTTACTTCAGCATTGGACTTTCTCTTTTCATTGAAAAACAGTTCCAAGAAGCCAGCATTAGCTTCATTGACGCTGCAAACACTTTTGTAACCAAAATTCCTCACGGAACATCATTGTTTGAGGGGCGACTGTACCAATGGGTCGCTAACTGTTACTTCCTGATGTCCAAGCTTTCACAAGCAACGGATTATATGGAGAAAGCTTTAGAGGTTTACAAGGATATCGAAGGAGAAGAGGCCGCTAAGTACACTCTACAGGCATATGAGATTCTTGGAGATCTGGCATATGAAAACTATGATTACGACAATGCCAGTAGTAATTATGAAGAATTTTTGGACAGAAAGAAGCAGATCTTGGATAATGAATACCATATTGACCTTGTTGAAGGATATATTAAGTTGGGAAGTTGTTTGGAAGCAGTTGGAAGCGAAGAAGAGGCCGTTGAAATGTATAAAAATGCTCAGAAAATTGTGCAAAAGAATAAGGAGGGCTATCCTTTGGCTGAAGGAATGCTCAAATACATCCAAGGCAGAATCGCAAAAGTCGAGGAAGGCATCGAAGAAAGCATCAAGAAGTTGAAGAAGGCTGTTACTTTCTTTGAAGATCAAGGTATCAAAGAGAAAATAGCTGAGATCTGCCTCTATATAGGAAGCATTGAGGATGCAGAACCTGATGTACAACTTGATTGTCTTGAGAAGGCTAAGTCCTTATACCAAGCCATGTACGGTGAGAAATCCTTCAAGATGGGGGCTGTACTAGAACAAATTGGAGTTGCTTATCAAAATGATCAAAATTGGGAAGCTGCCATAGAGCACTACCTCCAATCTGTTGAGTGTATCCAGCTCCTAGAGAATGAAGTCCTCCTGGGTTCTCTGTATGAGAATCTAGGATCATGTTACCTGCAGATCGCAAAGCTGAAAGAAGCTGAGGAGTACCTGATTAAGAGTCTTGAAGCGTATGGAGAGGATAATGAGGAAGCCGTTTTTATTTTCAATTCCTTAGGAGATGTCTTTTACTATCAAAATGACAAAGCGAAATCCTATGAATATTACAAGAAAGCCCATGACAAGAGCAAGCAGCTCAGTGGAGAGCCTGATGAGGACACTCTTGAGAATATTGGAAGAATCCATGCTGAAAAGGCCGAATACGAAAAGGCTCATGAATACATCGATCAAGCAATCAAGAAGTATTCCCAGGAGAATGAAGATGGAGTAAATAATGATAATATAGCCAGGCTCCAGGACCTCAAAGCAGAAATGCTTATTGAGCAAGGCGAATTTGACAAGGCTCTTGATCTCTTGACAAAGTCAAAAGCATTGTTAACCGAAGAAAATATAGACCTTGTTGCTACATATAGTGGCGAAGCACTAGCTCAAGCAAGAAAAGGGGAATACGCGAAGGCTCGTGAAGCCATTACTAAGGCTGAATCCTTGCTTGAGAACAAAGCTGATGATGATAGATACAGCGAAATGGCTGGAAGGGTCAGGTACATCTTGGGCTATATCTTAATCCATGAGAATAAGCCTAAGGAAGCTGTGACTAAATTGGAAGAAGCTCTTGAGAAGATTGAGGCTTTCGGCAAAGAAAGTCCTCTGAATTTTTGGGTTACTGAATATGAATCAGCAGAAACATATGCTTTCTTGGGTCTAGCTTACTCCAAGCTTGGGGAGTATGAAGCTGCCGTTACTAATATTTCTATGGGAATTAGCAAGAAAATAAAGACCTATGGAGAAAACCACCCTGATGTGGCAAGATTTTATTATTATTTAGGTCTGACCCATATGGCTAAGGAGGATTATGAAAGAGCCTTGAAGAATTTTGAATCGGCTTTAGCCATAGGCAGGAAGAATTTCAACGACGATCAATTTGATGTGGCAGAGACTTTGAAGAAAATCGAGTATGTACAGAATCAGTTGTCAAGAGATCAATAGTTATTTTCGATATAAGATATGTACGGAAAGACTACTGTATCTACATATGATTTCTCTATCAATTTCTTTCAACAAAAAGTAAAAAAATAACCAAAAGCAATAAATTCGATAACTCCAAAGGACATATAATCTAAAATTAATCATTTAATCCCCAAAAATGTACTATTGTTTTTCGAAAATTGACCTAGAGCAAGAGACTTCAGACTTTCTAAGTGTCCATACAGACTGCAAAGAGGTCAGAACAGTCTTTGTTGAAGCCCTTACAGAATTCATGAACAACCAATTTGAGAAAGCTTGCTATTTATTGGAAGGACTTTCTCTGAGCATGAAAGAAACTTTGGCAGAGAAAATACCGATTTGTTTAGGGCGTATCAATAGATGGATAGCAAATTGCTATTGGCTGATCTAAAATATCGATTTTGGTCTTGAATATATTGAAAAGGCAATTTCTATTTATGAAGACATTGCTGAGGAACAAGCAAAAAATAGGTTGCTTAGTGAAGCGTTTGAAATAAAAGGTGTTCTCTACCAGGAGAAAAACCAGTTAACTGATGCGAAAATCTGTTTCAAGTGTGCCATAAAGTATAGAAAAAACCTCGGAGAAATAGATAACACACTAGCCTGGCTCCATTATTGTCTGGGGCTTTGCGAGGAATCCTTATTGGAAAAACTAGAGGCTGAAGAGTCATACTTAGAATACCTGAAGATTCTGCAGGCAAATAAGAATTTTGTGTCAGTCCAAGGGGAATTGCTTTTTGCTGAGGGACTTATCAAAAGAATTCAGGAGAAAAGTAACTATTTGGAACCGCTGAATAAGGCCTTTGCCTTTTTTCTGAATGAAAAGGATGAGAAATTCGTTTGCCATGCTGGTTATGAGCTTGGGATTTCCTATGCAAATGAAAAAAAGTATAATCAAGCGTTAGAGGTATTTGAAAAAATAAAACCCTATGTCGTCCACAGATATGGAGAGAAGCACTCCAAGACTGGGACAATATTATACTGGATAGGATTTATGAACTACAACCTTGCAAACTACCATCAAGCCGAAGAGACGCTTCAACGGTCCTTAGAATTGGTAAGAAAGAGGAAATCACACTTACACCTGGGATATGTCCATCTGGAATTAGGAAGTACCTATGAGGCCTTATGCCAATACCAAAAAGCATTAGATGCCTATGACCAGGCTTCAAAATATTTCGAGAAGGATAGTATGGAGGGAGTATCCATTGATGACTTTAGAGGAAATGTGCTATTTGAGATGGGCAAGTACCAAGAGTCCTTGATGTGCTATTTGAGATGCTGTGAAAAGTATATGGAGATCTATGGGGATGATAATGTTAACACAGCAGATTCCTATGTAAATGTTGCAAAAGGTTATTGGAAGCGAGGAGAATATGGAAATGCCCTTGTATACTTGCACAAAGCTGAAAAGATTTACAAAGAGGTTCATGATTCCAATAGTTCTGAGATAGCAGAATTACTGACCTTGAAAAGTGATATTTTCTATGATAAAGGAGAATATGATAAATCTTTAGAATTAGTAGAGAAAGCTCTGAAAATAGACCAGCACATCTATGGATTGGATCATCCTAATATAGCGGCTGATTATCTGAATCTTGCGAAAGCTCTAGAAAAGCAACATTCCTACACAAGAGCGTTAGAATATGCAGAAAAGGCTCTGGAGATTAATGAGAAAAAGGAAGGTCCCGAAAGCATTTTTATGGCAAGGAACATATCAATGATAGGGTTAATAGAATGTCGTTTAGGAAAGTACAAAGAAGGCCTTACAAGACAGCAATCTGCAATTAAAATCTATGAAGCTCAACACTATCTCCCTAAAGAAGATTATTCAGATGCACTTTATAGAAAAGCACTTGCTGAATATTTGCTAAATGATCATGATAATGCCTTCAAGGAAGCCCAAAAAGCGTTAAATATTAAAGTATCCATATGTAGTGCTAATGTAGCTGATTACTATCATTTATTGGGGCAAATTGCAAAAGCACAAAAGAAATCAGAAGATGCTATAGTGTTTCTAATGAAGTCTCTGGAAATGAAGAAGATCTTATTTGAAAATCATCCTAATCCTGAAATTATTCAACTTGAGAAGGAAATTACTTCAATTCAAGAAAATTTGCAAAAATAATTTTTGGCAAAATTTCTTATTTACAACTATCCTCATAAAAATCTGCATACTGACATCTAACTTAAGGTCATTTAGCGTCTTTTATCTATTTTTATCATCTCTCCTTGCTGTAGATTCGTCCACCCTTAGCTTCTTCTATACTCTACTTGCTGTATCTCCTGACCAAGGTGATACAAATAGAATATAGCATTTTAAGAAGAGGAGTGATAGGAAGTATAGAAAAGATAATATATATATCAAATAAAAGGAAATGCTGGGATAAATTAAGGTCCTTTAATGGGTTTGTTAATCAGAGGGAACTTGAATACTGATCAGGTATTTTTTTCTTGATTTCCCCTCAGATCAAGTACCGATCTAAGATCAGTAGTTCCTCCATGTCTTCGATAGAAATGGGAAGATCTACATACATAGTTCAATGTTTTGACTGGGTTTAAGAAATACCGATCTGGAAATTTGGAATATTGATCTCAAGATCAAGTACCGATCTGAAATCAATAAAGAGAATAAACCAAGGCAGAATGCTCAAGGATAGATAATTCAAAGTTGTTAGATAGGCTAATAAATTCTGCCGTCCTTTCGTCCTTAATTGAATGTTATCCCTAAATCTTGACCACTCTTCGTAAGTAAATCTTAAGATGGAGCTCACTCTATAGATTTTTCAATGCCGCAGCCCATTAAGATAATGTAGTTGGCCTGCAGTTAACTGAGATGTGCATCAACACAAATAGTCCTCTATCATCTTGAGTAGGACTTATTTGAGTACTCTCTTCAAGAGAAACCTCCTAAAATGTGTTAATTATTCAAGTAAGTTTTTCAACCCTAGTTTAAATACCCACTCTGGTGTCAATCATTGTATGAAGACGAATTTCCTATTAGGCTGTGGTCTTGATTCCCAATTTTAGCGATAAACAGTAGAGAAAATGAGGGTGAAGTGACGATACAAGAAAATAAGGGAAGGAGTATATTTGGCATAATTTTAGCTAGATTGAAGGTTAGAGGTCCTCTTACTAATGCGTTTCCCTGGAAAATCTTGTAAGCTAGTAACCTAGCATCTAAGATATTTTGAAAAAAGTAAAATTTGAGACTTTGAAATTTTTCTCAAAAAATTCAGCAAATATATCACCACCCTAAAAATGTATATTTATAGGATATGTTCCAAAAAAAATCTGAAATACACAATGCAATGAAATTGAGTATAAAATTGATTCTGAATGAATCAGTCACTCAATAGTAATTGTGAGTTGTAGATCAGGTGTTCCAATTGGTCAGCTATCATATGACCTTGCTGGATCTTTGGTTCACACATCCTATACCAAGAGGACCTGGTTCATCCTTGCATGAATCAATCTTTTTA
>Ga0065720_1021509_pt1 | contig 10382 bp, 18 predicted proteins | sample Thericmetagenome_FD_59107 | JGI IMG/M metagenome (GOLD analysis project Ga0065720, IMG submission 59107) | Thermophilic microbial communities from the Joint Bioenergy Institute, California, USA of rice/straw/compost enrichment - eDNA_2 v2... | ecosystem: Engineered > Solid waste > Grass >... | reverse complement strand
TGGCATCGATAAGCTCCTCCAGCTTATCCTCCGCATCCTCTGCTTCTACAGCCTCAGCGATTTCCTCCACTGTGTACCAAGCCAAGTGTTTAATACGGGCTTGACCACCTAGGGTATTCATATCCACAGGAACCCGAATGTCTTGGTACTGAAAGATAGTGGAATTGGAGGACTCGATGGGGTGGAAGTTCCCCATCAGAGTCCGTTGACGTTCGAAGATTTCTTTCATTCAACCCCGCCCCCAGAAGAGTTCGTGTTCAACACGGCTTTTTACATATTCCTTAACCCTACCCATGATCTTTGCTACGGACAGCGGGTTACGATAGTCATAGATATGGAAATCCCGGTAGTTAGCCCAGGGCAAAAAGACGTTGGTGTATTCGTTCAGGATTTCCTCAATTTTATCTTCACCCGGAAGCTGATCCCGTTCCGCAAAGGTTTCTCGGATAATGGCAGGGTCTTGGTAGCAGTAGATAATCAACGGCTGACAATACCGGAGTACTTGGTCAATCATCTTTTCTTCAGCGTAGCTGATGAAAGGTTTACCACGGAGTACCCTTCCATATACCAGTTCTGAGAAATACAGCCTGTCAAAGACGACGTTCGTCAGCCTTTCAGCATTGGAAAGGGTCTCCCAAATTTCATCGATGAAAGTTTGTTTGTCCTCCGGAGGTCCTACCCTTTTGGGGCCGAGAACCAGTTTTGAATGACGCCTCAGGAGTAGTTCAACCAGAGTGGATTTTCCTGTGTTATCGCATCCCTCTACGATAATCATGTTGTCTCACCTCCTTACACAAACTCCGACCAATTGCTAGGGGTAATTTCGTCGGCAAGGCTTTTCTTTTGACCAAGGGATTTTATGATCTTTTCATCAATCGATCCCTTCACAATCAGGTGGTAATAGGTAACCTTTTGTTCCTGACCCGGCCTGTGAATCCTATCCCTCGCCTGTTTATAGTGGTCGTACTGAAATGTTAGACTGTAAAAGATGGCGATGTTAGCAGCCGTTAGGGTAATTCCTACACCTCCAGCCCCTATATTCAGTACAGCCACGTCATACTTCCCACTTTGAAAATCATGTCTGATCTGGTCGCGTTCACGATTCGGTATCCTTCCGTCGATTACCGCATGGGATATTCTTTCCTTCTTTAAAGCCTTACATATTTGGTCAACCTCCCATCGGAAACGGCAGAAGACAATAATCTTTTCTCCGTATTCCCTGTGTATTTGAACAAGCTCCATAAGGGCTTTGATTTTAGCATCGTGAATAAAAACGTCTTCTCTGATTGGGTTATTCCGATGGTCATATTTACCAGTTTCCACGGACAGAAATCCGCTAGTTATTTGGTGATACCGAAGGAGTTCTGTGACGATTAACTTAGCCCTAACCTTTCCTTCCTTAAACTCCAGTAAGTGTTCGTTCTTTAGCTGTCGGTAATATTTCCATGCTTTAGGCGGCATCTCCACAGGGATGATTTGATCGGTTTGCTGAGGAAGGTCAAGAACGTCTTTTTTGTAAACGATGATGCAATTCTCCCTAATGATCTTTTTGAGTTCGTGCATCCTTTTGAATCGTTTAATCTTGTACCATCCACCCGGCATCTTAATCCATACAGCATACCGTTCTTTAAATTTAGTCCAACTCATAGGAAAGATGTCCGGATTTATGAACCTTAATTGGGCGTAAGCATCCAGTGGGTTCTTCGACATGAACGTTCCTGTGAGAATCATCCCCCACTGTGCTACCATCCGTATTGCAATTGCACCCCTGCTTCTCTTGGAAGTGGCTCCCTTGATATAATGGCTTTCGTCAGCAATTACTCCGTCAGGCTTCCATTTAACTAGGTCTTTTTTAGACCTCCATGCTGAATCATAAGAAATTAAGAAGATGGTCAAGCTGTCCGGATTTTTATACTGATTAATGAGGGTCTTCCTCCGCGATCCTTCCAATCTAATGACCGTCCTTTTGATCGACGGAGGAAGATGTTCTGCAATTTGATCCTCCCACACCCCTATAACCGACTTTGGGGCAAGGACAAGAATCTTGTTGTGCTTGTCTCGGAGGTGTCGGCATCCTATATAATCGATAGCAGGTTTGGTCTTCCCTGATCCCGGCTCCATTAGATAACCAAAACTACCACGTTTCAATGATAGTTTTAGGGCTTTCTTCTGATGTTTAAATGGTTTGGTGTGGAAGTAATAGTACATTCAGTAAACCCTCACTTAACCCTGACTTCCGGCCACAGATGATTGTAGGTTCTAACATAGAAGTCACGGTCTGAGATTCCGCATACAACACACCTACGACCATCGGAAACAAATGTGATACCATCTATCTCGACTTTCTGACCGGTCTTAAAACGCCTTGGCTTTCTACAGTATGGGCACCATAACTGGTTTCCTTTTATCACGATGTCATCGGGTTTTTCAAAAGCCTTTTTCCGCGAAATAATTTCAATGATGATGTCATCCCTGTGGGAGTATTTGTCCTTAAGTTCTTTGGCTGCTTTTTTAGCCCGTTGAAGGCAGTCCTTTAGGGATTCACCATCTTTACGGGGTACTACCTTCATGATGCTTTTCTTAGCTGTTCTTATGCTAATACCCCACGGACCCGAGGGGCTAACTGCTTTCATGAATGAATACCTACACCCCTTTCTTCGCGAAGGTTTTTGGCCTTAGTCAGGAAAAGATCGTTAATCATATGACCGAACAGTGCCGTTTCCAAAACATCCAAATGTTCCAATGCCATATCAACCAGATTGGATACAGCATGGATAAGGTGTTTATTCGTTAAGCCCATGATGATGTGTTGAGCATTGTCTCCCTCGATAACAACCCCGAGGATACCGTCACCGCTAAACGACCTTTCCAGCTTTTCCCCATCCTTCCAGTTAGCCGTAAGACTAACCTCCACTTCACAGGGTACTTCTTTGATTTCGTTGAAATTTTCTTTTGTCATTTTGCTCAGTCCTCCCCATTATTATTATTTGATAATACATCGCCGGCTGCTTCCATCAAGGCCATAGACAATACCAAACGTTGTTTAGGTGTATCAAAAGCCCTACTTACGGCTGAAGCGATGTTCTTAACTGTAGCGATCATTTCCCGTTGATTCAAGCCGAATGCCCGAATTGAAGTGGTTATGGTTTCGCCGTCTTCGTGACGATTGATAACTGCGTACAAAGCTCCAGTTCCTTCGAATTGGTCAACATCAATCCTACCACCGTGAAACAATGAGGCCATTACCGATACAGAATGATTGTCTTCGACATCATCAACAAAAGCCTCGACATATTCTTCATTTTCCATTTTCTTCCAAAACTCCTTTCTAGTAAAATTCTACTAAAGATAAATCATAATGCTTAATCATATTGTAAGTTATCATACGACCCTTGTCAACAAATTTTTACAAAACTCATTGAAATTTTTTTAATAATACTGTAGAATGGAATAGCATATAATGGAAAGATGTCGGACAAAGCTAGGAGTTTCGACATGTTCCTACCTATTAATATAGTCCTGTCGAAAGGGGGTAGTAGACTTTATGGGTAAGAAGCTGAATACACGACAGGTAGCCAATCGTTACGGGATTAGCATGTATCAGGTGATATATGCCATCATTACTCGTAGGTTAAAGGCCGAAAAGTGGGGACACATTTACGTCATCGATGAAGATGACTTACCCGAACAGTGGCCTATACTCAGGAGGGGTAGACGGAGGGGAGAATAAAAACAATGGGTGAGGGGCTTAAAGTCGTCTTCTCTATTTGGGGGAAGCGGAAGGGCTACGTCTTCGTCCCTACCAAAGATATTGTTAATGATAAATGGGACGAGAAATGTTTTGAATGGCCGGTAGAAAAGAAAGAAATCATCAAATGGGTGAAAGATGCGGAAAAGAATAAACTAAACATCTATTGGTGTCCCACCCTTTTTACCCAGCCCATCCGAAAGAAGGAGTATGTGAAGTCCGTTCAATGCCTGTGGGCCGATTTGGATGAGGTTAATCCACAACGAATTGAATCCAAATTAAAACCACATCTGGCCTACCAGTCTTCACCGGGGCGGTATCAAGGAATTTGGTACTTGGATAAGGATTATGACCCCGAAGAAGCTGAATCTATCAATCGAAATATCACATACTACTTAGGAGCAGATACCGGAGGGTGGGACCTCACCCAAGTATTACGTGTACCCGGATCACGTAATTTTAAATACAAAAACGGGCCAAAGGGAAAGCTGCTGTGGAATCGATCAAAACGTGTAGCCCTTGATTATTTTTCATTTGTACCCGAAGTAGAAGACCTAGACGATGACTTTGACGGAGAAGATGTTTGGGATGAGGAAGCAGACCTCCATCAGCTGGTTGCTAAGCATCGAAAACGAATCAAGGGTAAGCTGTTTGATCTTATCTTCGCAACCTTGGAGGAGGTTGAAAATGAAGATCGCTCAGAACGCCTTTGGGAAATTGAATGCCGTTTGCTTGAGCGGGGAATCCCCATCGAAGACGTGGTTAATATTGTCCGACTGTCGAACTGGAATAAGTATCGGGGCAGACGTGACGAACGGAAACGAATCCTGACGGAAGTTAGGAAAGCCTACGCAGGAGTAAAGAATAATATTACCACTAACGAGAAAGAAGAAAGCCGGTTTAAAGACAGGTTCGGACGTATTTGGACAACATACTCAGACCTCATGGGTTACAACATGTCTGAACCGGGATGGTTAGTAGAAGGATGGTGGCAGAAAGACTCCCACGGCATCATAGCTGGAGAACCTAAAACATATAAGTCAACATTGGTCGCTGAGTTCGCTTCTAGTGTTGCAAGTGGAAAGCCCTTATTCGGGCAGTTTCCCGTACATAACCCGGGTCCTGTCATCATGATTCAAGAGGAAAACTCGCCCTTCTTAATGCAAGATCGGTTCCGTAAGGTCGCCAACAGTAAGGGCTTACTAAAAGGAAAAGTAAAGATTAAAGGTAACAATCGGGTGGACATTACTTTCCCGCCGGACTTGCCCATTGATTTCTTAAACAACAAGGGATTTGATTTCACAGAAGAAGAATCCCGAGAGTTGTTAGAGGAGCGCATTAAGAAAGTTCGTCCTGTGCTCATCATCTTTGATCCCTTGTATCTGATGCTTGGTGGGAAGGATGAAAACAGTTCTAAGGATTTACGTCCTTTGCTGAACTGGTTAATTCATTTACGTTACACCTACAAGACTGCTATCATGGTTGTCCACCACTGGAACAAGAATGGAGTATCCACCCGCGGCGGACAACGTATGCTGGGTTCTGTGACACTTCACGGATGGGTAGAGTCCGCTATATATTCTTTGGTCAAGAATGAGGAAGAACATGAGGTCATTATCGACCGTGAATTTAGGTCGTTTCCTAAACCAAAGAACATTGAAGTTAAGTATATCATGGGTAAACCCGGAGATGATACTTATTCCCCGGAAATTACCGATCATACCGTACCGGTTGAGGATGAAATCTTAATGGCACTCAGGTCGTCAAATGGAATGACGGAGAAAGAGCTCCTTGCAGCTACAGGATTAGGACGAACAGCGTTGCGAAGCAAACTGGAAAATCTAGTACGTAAAAACTTGATCTACTGTGATAAAACAAAACGTCCTGCACTTTGGTTCGCAATTCAAGTGGAGGTGGAAAATGAAGATGAACAAACCGGATGAAGTAATGAAAGAAAAAGGGCTCTATGGTAAGTATCAAATCATCAATACAGAGACGGGAAAGGAGGTTACTGGAAGAATCCCCTGTATGAAAGTCCAGCATTAACAACTCTACAAAAAGTCTATCAATGGAGGGTTATCCATGAATAATGTTGTGAATCTTAATCCGAAACTGTTCCAAAACAAACTGCTCATTACCCACACAGACCTTGACGGAGTGGGTTGTGCATTCATCTTCCTCAAATGTTATCCTAAGTGCCGGATAATTTATGCAGACTACCACAACGTTGACGACATCGTAATGGACATCTTGGATGAAGACGGTGATGAGGACATTATGATCTCTGACCTCTCCGTTGGGCCGGAAGTAGCAAAAATCCTTGATCGTCGTGGCAAGGTCAGTCTGCTTGACCATCATGATACAGCGAAGTGGCTGGCTGACAAATATCCGTGGGCTATGGTGGACAATACCCGATGCGGTACACGTTTGGTATATGACCTCCTGAAACATTATTTCCACCTTGAAGACCTTGAATGGGTAGTAGACCTCATTGAAGACTGGGATCTGTGGGGCGCTGCACGTGGGGCAGATGGACCCAGTCCGTCAGCTATTCAATTTAACCTTTTGCTGGATTTCTACGGTCGGACAAGGTTCCTTGAAAAACTCCTGATGCCCACCCATGCTAGTCAATTTCATTTTGACCCCGAGGTAGCCGACATTCTTCTGAGAAAAGTGGAGGCCTACTGTGAAGAAACGGCAGACCTTATGGAGGTCCATTCAAAAGACGGATACCATGTTGGACTGTTCGTAGCTGAACAATATAAGTCACTGGTCGGAGATTATATCCTGCGTCATTTCGATTTAGAATATGTCGTTATTCTTGATCCCAGACATGGACGAGCCTCCCTTCGTGGAAAAGGTAACATCCATCTTGGTGAACTGGCAAAGAAAGCAGGGGGCGGAGGTCACAGAAAAGCAGCAGGATTCCCTATGAGTGGTCTAAAACATATCTTAGGGGGGTAACTAAGATGCCGCTGAAAAAAGGTAAATCCCAAAAAACTATCAGCGAAAATATTCGGAAGCTGAGAAAGGAGGGATACCCACAAGAACAAGCAGTAGCTATAGCTTTAAGAAAGTCCAAGAAGAAACGGAGGTGAATTTGAATGAGAGGAGCTATCAGATTTTCGAACGGTGAAATTGTTCGATTCGATGCCAACAATTACAAAGAAGTCATTTCAAAACTGACTGATAGCCAACGCCACCAACTTGCCAGCATACTGCTTGATCGAATAGGTCCTGAGCCGGGAAACGAATTTGGTATCGATGAGGAAATTTATCGGGCCTGGCTCGACCTGACTCACAGGAGAGATGTTAAACGTGGGGGTGGCAGCAGGAACGGTGAGTCGAAGGTGAACAAGATGGGTAAAAAGTTAACGAGAAGATGGCGAGATAAAGGAGAGGCCGAAAAGAACTTAACGCTGCTGTTTCGTTTAGGCTTTAAGCGTAAGTGGAACAAGGACGTTGGCTATGTTTACCTTAAGACTGCTGTGGGAGAAGTACCCATTCATTGGATTGTAGAACTCGACCACGAAAGATTTCAGCACAGAGTTAAAGAGTTGATGAACAGTGAACATCAGGGAACGTCTTAATCTCGACGAGTACAAAAAGCTGAGAAAGAAATACCACGGAACGGCATTCGTTCCTATCCCTTTGGACGTTCGTTGGAAAGCTGTTATCCTTGCCATGCGGGACGGTAAATGGACATCGATCGGATACATACAACAAGAGACTGGATTCAGCCGGAAAAGAGTAAAACGAATCTTAAAAAAAGGACTCAGTGCAGGAATCTTTGAGAAGACATACGAGGAAGCATGGCAGAAACCTCCACGTCCACGTTCCTACCACAGCAAAGGTCAGGGTTGGTTATATCGGAGGGTCGCTTACTATCGTTTAAGGATGGATAAGATTAGTATTAAAATTAAGGAGGACAATATTCATGAAGATCCCGAAGAAAGTTAAGGTTGGTGCTGTCACCTACAACGTAGAGTTTGAGGACAAGATGTTGGCAAATCGAGGCATGTACGGAGAAGTGGACTACAGTCGTCTTGTCATCACGATTGCATCCGATACCTGTGGGGAACGTCAATTTAATACTTTCGTCCATGAACTTCTACATGCTATCCTGTTTGAAGCAGGAGAAAAGATGAAGCAGGACGAGCGATGGATACGAAGTGTATCCAATACCTTAACCCAAGTCATCGTAGATAATGAATGGAGTATAAATAAACCCGAAAAGGTATTCCTTCAACCAGTCGATGGCGCATCCATTACCTTTAAATCAGAACCCAAAATTTTAAATGGAGACGACCCCTCGTAAGAGGGGCCTTTCCTTTACCGTCTGAGTTGGAAGATGCCGCGAGTCTGTGGAACCTTTTCAAGAATTGGACAGCGTATTATGTAAGAATACGCTGACTCATACTTTGACCAAGAAAACCCAAACTTCTTAAGTTCGAAAATGATTTCCGACATTCTCATTGGCCGTCCAGTATTATCAAAAATCTTTTTCAGCGTGTCCTCAAAGGTAAGCCTGTCCGGTGTTCCCATCCTAACCGTTTTGGTTGTTGTCGTCGTAGTCGTCACAGATAATTCCCGACGGTTATGATAGCTTTCCAGTATTTCGTGTTCCATCATTAAGCGCTCTTTCCGTGCCAGCAGCGATTCCCTTTGACGTTCCAATCGTTGAAGTTCGTGTTCGATTTCTTGAACCTCATTGAATATTTCCTTCTGTCGTTCACGAATTACTTGGTCAGCCGTGAACATTATCATTTGTTATCCCCTCCGAAGCACTCCTCCATGATCTTCGACGCATTCAACGTCTGCTCATACTGGATAACCGTAACAATGTCGTCAAAGGACGGGTCAGCATTGATATCCCAATAAGCATAAGCCTGCTTCACCGCATTCAAAACCTCATCCCACGTGTTGCACCAGTGAAGAATCTGGCGGCGTTTCTTTTCTTCAACCCGTCTAGTTTCAATAACCAAATAACGTTGACCCTGTTTGTTGTTTACAGAGGGCATTTCTACTGTGACAGCAACCTCCTCTCTACCCCTATCCAAAAACTCTGAAATGAACTTACCGATCTTTTCGTGCAGAGCCCTCACTTCGTCACCACCTAACACAATTTCCTGATCTAACCTACGGTTGATATACTGACGGAAAGCCAACTGATAGCCACCGAACCCGTTCTTAACGGGAACCAAGAATCGTTCAATGTTGAACGTTCCAACGGGGATTTCTTTTTCTTCAATTTTTGTCATGGTTAAACCTCCTTTTTATTTTAAGAGCGGTTGTTAGGGATTCACAGGTAAAAGTAACGATTCGTTTTGGGACATGGATAGTCCATACGGATACGCCACGGTATTCTCTAACGATTTGTGGCACTACGTCAAAGGATTCAACATTGATTCGTACCCGGTAATTCATTCACTAATGCCTCCCCCGTCACCGCCAATAGTGAGGCTTTGCAAATGGCTTCGGGGGCTGTTTCACCGTGTGCTTTCGAATTTGGATAACCACAAAACCATGCTTCCCATTCGCCTTGTTCGCCATGTTGTCTCAAATGCAAGCAATCACCCATCTCCTCCACCACTTCCCATGCGGCGGATATGTCTTCGCTGGGACTCCACTTATCTTGCCTTTTGCACAAACCGCTTTCGTTTCGCCAATATCCTATATCTGAATCGAGAAACCATCCCATCACCTTCTCCGCTACCAAAGCATCCAACTCCCGCCCCAGCTTCAGCGCCAAAATTTCATCACTCGTCATGGTTCATATCCTCCAATCCGGCCAGTTTAGTTTAATGTTTGTACTATCCGAGAAATATACGGTTACTTTCGGAATGCATTTTGGACATAATACCGTTGAAACACTCGTCGTTTGATATTTTTCGCCGCATTTCCAACAGATTGATGTCATGCCGTTCCCTCTCCTTTCAGCAGTTAGGGTTGTCATGGATATTTCCGATTACTTTACAGTTATGTCGGACATCGCAAAGATACGAGACGATTGCTTGCCATTCCACCTTGAATACGCCCTTTTCGAAGAATACGTGTCCCTTACCTTTTGATGGTATGTGTTGAATAATGTCACCCTCATAGATATCCTGACCGTCACGGTCTTTCAGTCCGGTGTATTGTCCGACCGTTTCCGTTAAAACTTGATAAGTACCATCACTTTCCGTTACATCAACCACAATGTAACTCATGTGATTAGAGTACCTCGTAAGACAACCATATACCCACTCACCGTTATCAATTCGTTTTCCGCGAAACTTTATCTCACGCATCGCTCTCACCTCCTTCCGTCACCCGTTCCGCTGAGGTGGGTTCACAATCACCGATTGGACATGCGCTTTCGACATTGATGCCGCATGTAGGGCATGGTTCGCTCGTGGTGGATAGGGCTTGTGTCGCAACCTTCCATGCTTGCATGTGGTTCCAACTTTGAAATGCTCCGTCATTTTCTCGATCTTCATTCAGAATTTGCTTGATTTCCACCAACGCCGCCAGCAGACGCTGGACTTCGGTTTGGTCGGTATGTTTTGATTCAATTGCAGATATTGTTTCAAACACTTCATTCCAGCAGTCTGTGATAGCTCCCGGATCGGGATGCCCGTCGATCGGCTGAGTT
>Ga0065720_1004346_pt1 | contig 10384 bp, 10 predicted proteins | sample Thericmetagenome_FD_59107 | JGI IMG/M metagenome (GOLD analysis project Ga0065720, IMG submission 59107) | Thermophilic microbial communities from the Joint Bioenergy Institute, California, USA of rice/straw/compost enrichment - eDNA_2 v2... | ecosystem: Engineered > Solid waste > Grass >... | reverse complement strand
TTCGCCCGCCACGGCGGCGGCGCGTTCTCCGGCAAGGACCCGTCGAAGGTCGACCGCTCCGCGGCCTACGCCGCCCGCCACGTCGCGAAGAACGTCGTCGCGGCGGGGCTGGCCCGCCGGGCCGAGGTGCAGGTGGCGTACGCGATCGGGGTGGCGCGGCCGGTCTCGATGATGATCGACACGTTCGGCACCGAGCGGGTGGACCGGCGACTGATCGAGAAGCTCGTGCACGAGCACTTCGACCTGCGCCCCGCCGCGTTCTGCAGCTACCTCGACCTGCACCGGCCCATCTACTCACCCACCTCGGCGTACGGGCACTTCGGCCGCACCGACGTCGACCTGCCCTGGGAGCGCACCGACCGGGCCGCGGCGCTGCGCGCGGCCGCCGGCCTCTGACCGGGGGGATCATGTCGACCACCGTCGATCGGGCGCTGCCGCGCAGCGCCGGGCTCCGCACCGCAGAACCGTCCGCCCCGCGCGATCTCGGCCGGCTCGTCGTCTCCTGCACGGACGGGCCCGGCATCGTGGCGCGGATCAGCTCGTTCCTGCACCGGCAGGGCGCCAACATCGTGCAGTCCGACCAGTACTCGACCGGCCCGGCGGGCGGGGACTTCTTCCTGCGCACCGAGTTCCACCTGCCCGGGCTGGCCGCGGCGCTGCCCGAGCTGCAGCAGGCGTTCGCCCGCGAGGTCGTGCCGCGCATCGGCGGCACGTTCCGCTTCCGCGACGCCGCCGTCCCCACCCGGGTCGCGCTGTTCGTCTCGCGGGAGGACCACTGCTTGCTCGACCTGCTGTGGCGGGCCCGCCGCGGGGAGCTGCCGATCACGGTCGAGCAGGTGGTGTCCAACCACCCCGACTGCGCCGAGGACGTCGCGGGCTTCGGGGTGCCGTTCGCGCACATCCCGGTCACCCGGGAGACCAAGCCGCAGGCCGAGCAGCAGCAGCTGGACCTGCTGGCCGGGCGCGTCGACCTGATCGTGCTGGCCCGGTACATGCAGATCCTCTCGGGTGACTTCCTCGACCGGGTCGGTGTCCCGGTGATCAACATCCACCACTCGTTCCTGCCCGCCTTCCCCGGCGCAGGCCCGTACGAGCGGGCGAAGGAACGCGGCGTGAAGCTCATCGGTGCCACCGCCCACTACGCCACCGAGGACCTCGACGAGGGCCCGATCATCGAGCAGGACGTCGTGCGCGTCTCGCACCGCGCCACCGTCGCCGACCTCACCCGGGCCGGCGCCGACATCGAACGCGTCGTGCTCGCGCGGGCCGTCCGCTGGCACTGCGAGGACCGGGTGCTCGTCGACGGGCGCACCACCGTCGTGTTCTGACCCACCCCGACCGGGAGATCCCCATGCCTGCCCCCATCGCCGTCGCCGGCTCGATCGCGACGGACCACCTCATGCACTACCCGGGCCTGTTCGCCGACCAGCTCGTCGACAGCCACCTCGACCGGCTGTCGCTGAGCTTCCTCGTCGACGACCTCGTCGTCCGCCGCGGCGGCGTCGGCGCCAACATCGCGTTCGCGCTCGGGGTGCTGGGCGACCGCCCGGTGCTGGTCGGCGCCGTGGGGCCCGACTTCGCCGAGTACCGCAGGTGGCTGGAGGGACACGGCGTCGACTGCGCGGGCGTGCACACGTCGGCCACCCAGCAGACCGCGCGCTTCACCTGCACCACCGACGACGCCCAGTGCCAGCTCGCGTCGTTCTACCCGGGCGCGATGAGCGAGGCCCGCACGATCCGGCTCGCGCCGCTGGTGGAGAGCCACGGCATCGGGCTGGTGCTGATCGGCGCCGACGATCCCGAGGCGATGCTCGCGCACACCCAGGAGGCGCGCGACCTGGGGCTGCCGTTCGCCGCTGACCCGTCGCAGCAGCTGCCGCGGCTGGACACCGACCGCTGCCGCATGCTCGTCGGCGGCGCCCGCTACCTGTTCAGCAACGAGTACGAGTGGGAGCTCCTGCAGCGGCGCACCCACTGGACCGAACGCGAGATCGCCGCCCGCGTCGACCTGCGCGTCACCACGCTGGGCAGCAAGGGCTGCCTGATCGTCGACTCGAGCGGCGCCGAGCTCCTCGTCGAGGCGGTGCCGGCCCGCCAGATCGTCGACCCGACCGGCGTCGGGGACGCGTTCCGGGCCGGGTTCCTCTCCGGCGTCACCGGCGGGCTCGGGCTGGAGCGCGCCGCGCAGCTCGGCGCGCTGATCGCGACGCTGGTGCTGGAGACGTCGGGGCCGCAGGAATGGCAGCTCGACCTGCCCGACGCCGCGGCCCGGATCACCGCGGCCTACGGGCCGCGCGCCGGCGCCGAGATCGAGGAGTTCCTCGCCGCCCGGGTGGTGGCCCGATGACGGCGGGCGAGCACCTGCACCGCGACCGCCCCGTTCCCGTCCTCGACGACTTCTCGCTGGAGATCACCGGTCGCGACGCCGACGGGCTCGCCGGCGCCGCGCCGCTGATCCCCGCCGGCACCCGGGTCAACATCACCTACCTCGGCGGGGAGACCGCGCAGCAGCGGCTCGCGGCCGTGCGCGCGGTGCAGGAGCTCGGGTTCGTCCCGGTCGCCCACATCGCCGCCCGCCGGTTGCGGTCGGCGACCGAGCTGGGGGAGTACGTCACCGCGCTCGCCGACACCGGCGCCCAGACCGAGGTCTTCCTCATCGCAGGCGACCCGGCCACGCCCGCCGGTCCGTTCCCGGACAGCCTCTCCGTCCTGGAGAGCGGCGTGCTGCAGGCGGCGGGCGTGCAGCGGGTGGGGATCGCCGGCTACCCGGAGGGCCATCCGGACATCCCGAGTCCGGTGCTGGCCGGCGCGCTGCGCCGCAAGGTCGCGCTGCTCGCCGAGCAGGGCCTGGACACCGTCGTGACGACCCAGTTCTCCTTCGACGTGCAGCCGGTCCTCGACTGGATCGCCGGGCTGCGTCGGGACGGGGTGGACGCCCCGGTGCGGGTGGGCGTTCCGGGTCCGGTCGGGATCAAGCGGTTGCTGGCCTACGCGCGGCGGTTCGGGGTCAAGACGTCGGCGGGGATCACCCGCAAGTACGGGTTCTCGCTGACCAACCTCGTGGGCACCGCGGGTCCCGGCGCGTTCGTCGCGGCGCTGTCGGACGGCCTCGATCCGGCGGTGCACGGCAAGGTGCGCACGCACTTCTACACGTTCGGCGACGTGCGGGCGACCGCGGCGTGGGTGCGTGCCGCCGCATGACGGAGCAAGATCATCACGCTGTCGTCCCCACCAACGCGGACCAGGTCGATCCTGGTGCTCCGTACATGTTCCCGGAAGGGCCCCGCTTTCTACGATCGGTCGAGGGTTCGTGCGGGGGAGAGGTGGTTGCCGTGGCCCTGGATGCAGTGGTCTCGCCGGACGGGACCCGCGATCTCCCCGATCCGCGGGCGGAGCTGGAGGAGCTGCGCAAGGAGGTCGCGCTGCTGCGGGTCGCGCTCGTCCACGCGCGCACATCGGACGAGCCGCTGCCGCCCGCGCTGCGGCCGGCGCTCGCGAGGGCACTGCTGGCGCTGCGCGGCTGACCGCGCTACGCCGGATGCCGGATTCCTTCGGCCTTCTTACCTGCGAGACTCGGCTTCCCCGGAGCGAGGGGAGGCGGACATGACCCAGGCGCAGGCCCCGGATCGGCCGGTGGTGCACGAGACCCGGTCGATGGTCTTCCGGCAGTACTACCTCGGGTGCCTCTCGCAGGCGTCCTACCTGATCGGTGACCGCACCAGCGGGCGAGCGGTCGTCGTCGATCCGCAGCGGGACATCGGCCACTACCTCGCCGACGCCGAGGAGGCCGGGCTGCGGATCGAGCGCGTCGTGGAGACCCACGTCCACGCCGACTTCCTCTCCGGGCACCTGGAGCTGGCCGCGGCGACCGGCGCCGTCATCTCCTACGGTTCCGCGGCCCGGGTCGAGTACCCGGTCGAGCTGCTGGCGCACGGGCAGGTGCTCTCCCTCGGCACGGTCACCCTGGAGGTCCGGCACACCCCGGGGCACACCCCGGAGTCGATCTGCCTGCTGGTCCGGCCCCAGCCCGGCGGCCCGCCGTGGGCGGTGCTGACCGGGGACACGCTGTTCATCGGCGACGTCGGCCGCCCCGACCTGCTCGGCTCTGCGGGCTGGTCGGCCGAGGACCTCGCTCGGGCGCTCTACCGCTCCACCCGCGACGAGCTGCTGACCCTGCCCGACGCCGCCCTCGTCTTCCCCGCGCACGGCGCGGGTTCGGCGTGCGGGAAGAACCTGTCCACCGAGACGTCCAGCACGATCGGGGAGCAGCGGCGCACCAACTACGCGCTCGCGCCCATGTCGGAGGACGCGTTCGTCGCCGCGGTCACCGAGGGCCTGACCGCGCCGCCGCGGTACTTCGAGTACGCCGCCCACCGCAACCGGGAGCTGCGGCCCGTCCTCCACGAGGACGCGCCGCTGCCGCTGCTCACCCTGGCCGAGGTCGACGCGGCCCTCGCCGCCGGCGCGGTGCTCCTCGACACCCGTGACCCGCAGGACTTCGCCGCGGGCCACCTCGTCGGTTCGATCAACGTCGGGCTCGGCGGCCGCTTCGCCGAGCAGGTCGGCCAGCTCGTCGGCCCCGACGTCGACCTGGTCCTCGTCGGTGAGGAGGACACCGCCGTCGAGGCCCGCAACCGGCTCGCCCGCATCGGCTACGACCGCGTGCTCGGCGCGCTCGCCGGTGGCCTCGGCGCCGTCGGCAGCGACCGCCTCACCGCCGCCGGCCGCGTCTCCGCCGCCGAGCTGGCGGACCTCCTCGGCCAGGTCACCGTGGTCGATGTCCGCGGCCCCGGGGAGATCGCCGCGTCCGGCACCGTGCCGGGCGCTCTCCGCATCCCGCTCCCGACGCTCATCACCCGCCTGGACGAGCTCGACCCGGCCGTCCCCACGGTCGTGCTCTGCGCGAGCGGCTTCCGCTCGTCCATCGCGGCGTCGGTGCTGCGCGCCCGCGGCTTCACCCACGTCGACGACCTCCTCGGCGGCTTCACCGCCTGGAACGACGGCCGCCGCCCGGTCGAGCACCCCAGCTGACGCAGCGCGGCGGTTGCGCCGCGGCCCGTCGAAGTGGTCCACTGGACGACGTGCTTGCCCGGTCCTCGCTCTTGCGGCGCACGTTCTGCGTGTGCCTGCTCGCGATGGACCAGCTCTCGGTCGACGACCGCTGCTGTCGCGCCTGCCGGTAGCGGCCCTGTCCTGCGGGACGGGTCCGCGCAGCGCGCCCTGCCGTCCCCACCGAGAGGCCAGCCATGCCGTCCCGCACCGCGTCGACGTCCACGACCACCGCTGCGAAGCCCCAGATCCAGCCGAAGCCCCCGCAGGCCACCGGCTCGCGGCTGCGTCGCCTGCTCCAGCGCACCGGTTCCGCCGTGCGCGCCGCCCACACGAGCGTGGTTCCCTTCTGAGCTCCCCTTCTGAGCTCCCTGAGCATCGCCGCACCCGCCCGTTCGGCCGCGAGACCGATTGCCGCGTGCCGCGAATGACCGTACGTTCCCGGGGTGCGTTCGCGATGTGAGAGACGCTGATGGTCGCCTCGGCGCTCCTCGCCGCCGCACTCGGTGTCGCGATCGGCGCGGTCATCGGCGGCCTCGGCGGCGGCGGTGGCGTGCTCGCCGTCCCCGCGCTCGTCTACCTCCTCCACCAGGACGCCCAGGACGCCACCACCAGCAGCGTCGTGATCGTCGGCATCACCGCCCTCGTCGGGGTGCTCTCCCGCATCCGCGCCCGCCTCGTCGACTGGCGCACGGGCGCCGTCTTCGCGGTCATCGGCATCCCGGTGACCTTCCTCGGCACCGCGCTGAACCACGCCGTCAGCCAGCCCGTGCTGCTCCTGTCCTTCGCCGCCGTCACCCTCCTCGCCGCGATCGCGATGATCGTCGACGTCCGCGCCCCCACCGACCCGGACCCGCCCGCCGGCGCCGAGGGCACCCGCCCGCTCGCCACGGTCCACCCGCCCACCCAGCGCCTCGCCGGCGTCGCCGTGAAGACCGTCCTCGGCGCCGCGGCGGTCGGCTTCCTCACCGGCTTCCTCGGGGTCGGCGGCGGCTTCCTCGTCGTCCCGGTCCTCGTCGTCGGCCTGCGCATGCCGATGAAGCTCGCCGTCGGCACCTCCCTCCTCGTCATCACCCTCAACGCGATCGCCTCCTTCGCCGCCCGCGTCCCGCAGATGGACCTCGACTGGACCGTCGTCGCCCCCTTCACCGCGGCCGCCGTGATCGGCAGCCTCGTCGGCCGCACGGTCGCCGGCCGCCTCTCCGGCACGACGCTCACCCGCGCCTTCGCGGTGCTGCTCGTCGTGGTCGGCGTGGTGGTGGGGATCGAGAGCGTGCTCGACCTGCTCTGAGCGTGCCGCCGGGCCGCCCCGCCCGGTGCGCTCGGGATGTGGGTGTGGGCCCGGCTGGACCCGTGCTCAATCTCCACGAACGGCACTGTCGTGAGCACCACTGCTTGCGGAAGTGCCGTTCGTGGGGTTTCGGGCTGGGCAGGGTCCGGCCAGCACCTCCGCAAGGCCCGCGGCGAGGTGCTGATCTTCTCCGGCTCGATGGCCGAGCACGCGGAGCAGCTGCGCGACCAGGTCCCGACCGTCCGGGAGCTGATCTGCCTCGACGCACCGCACGAGCTGGCGAAGACGACGCTCGGCGACCTCCAGCTCTGCGACGCCCGCCCGCTCCCGAACCGGACGACGATCCGGACTCCCGCGCGATCGTGCTGGCCACCGGCGGGACGACCGGGGCCTCGAAGGCCGCCGAGTGGCCGAACCGTCTCTACTCGGCCGCCGTCCGCACGCTGCAGGCTGCCTGCCGTCGATGGAGGCGCCGGTGCACCTGGCGGTCCAGCGGGGCACCGCGCACGCGTGGAGCAACCGGTCCGACGAACCGGCCACGACCATGGCGACCTTGTGCACCGCGAGCCGGTGGCGGACCTCCGGCGGTGGCGGTGCCGAGGCCTCCCCCTGCTCGGGCGGATCGCCGCAGCCCCGGATCCCGGTTACGATCCAGGAACATAGTTATCAGGATCGGGAGGTCTCATGACTGACGCCGACGTGGTCGTCGTCGGGGCCGGCATGGGCGGCATGGCCGCCGCCGTCACCGCCGCTGAACGTGGGCTGCGCGTGGTGCTGCTGGAGAAGGGCGCCAAGGTGGGCGGCGCGGCCGCGTACTCCGGCGGGCAGGTGTGGGTGGGCAACAACCACGTCGCGGCGCGGGACGGCATCGCCGACTCGGCCGCCGACACGCTCGCCTACGTGACCGCCGCAGCCTCGCGGGACGCGTCGTCGCTGGACCGCCGACTCGCCGAGCAGTGGATCGCCGCAGCGGCCACGGCCGCTCGCTGGTTCGAGGACATCGGCGTGATCACGTGGGAGGTGATCCCCGGGTACCCGGACTACTACTACCCGGACCTGCCGGGTTCCCGGGCCGCCGGGCGCTACCTCACGGGTGCGCCCTTCGACGGCCGCCGGCTGGGCGCCGACCGCGAGCGGCTGCTGGTGAGCCCGCACTTCCCGGTCGGGATCCAGTACGGCGAGATGTTCGCGTGGGGCGGCATGTCGTCGCGCACGGAGTGGGACTGGGACCTCGTCGCGCAGCGGCGCGCCGACGACGTCCTCACCTTCGGGACGGGGGTCGCGGCCGCGTTCTTCCGCGGCGTGCTCGACCGCGGCGTGGACGTGCGGACCGGACACGAGGTGATCGGCCTGGTCGTGCGCGACGGTGCGGTGACGGGAGTGCGCGTGCGCGGCCCCGAAGGGGAGACGACGATCTCCGGCCAGGTCGTCCTGTGCACCGGCGCGCACGACTGGTCGGCCGAGCTCTCGGCGAAGTTCACCGGCATCCCGGACGACGACGGCGGGAGCGTCGCCCCGAACACCGTGACCGGCGACGCGATCGCGCTGGTCGAGCCCGTGGGCGCAACCCCGGCTGCGCTGCCCGCGTGGGCCGCGCCCGTCCTGCCCGGTTACCGGCTGGCCGAGCCGGCGTTCGACGGCGACACCGGCTACCGGGCCTGCTTCGAGCACTGCCTGCCGCACACGTTCCTCGTCAACGCCCGCGGCGAGCGGTTCTGCGACGACGCGTTCCACCCCCGGATCGTCGCCGCGGCGCTGGGCGACGAGCAGGGCGGCAACCTGCCGTTCTTCATGATCTGGGACAGCCGCCACCACCGGAAGTACGGGCTGGGCGCGACGCCGCCGGGTGGGGAGTACCCGGCCGGGCTCGTCGCGTCGGCGCCGACGCTGCGGGAACTGGCCGTGCAGCTCGGCATCCCCGGCGACGCGCTGGAGACGACCGCGGCGCGGTTCAACGAGCACGCCGTCGCGGGGGAGGACCCGCAGTTCGGCCGCGGCACGAACCTGTCGGTGCGGCTGTTCCGCGGTGACGGTCGGCACGCGGCGAACCCGAACGTGGGACCGGTCGACGAGCCGCCGTTCTTCGGCATGCGGATGCGTCTGCTCAACACCGGCATCGCGGCGGCAGGGGTGCGCACCGGAGAGCACGGCCGGGTCCTGGACGGGGCGGGTGCGCCGATCCCGGGGCTGTTCGCGGCGGGGGAGTGCGCAACGCGGGCCGCGGCCGGCGTCGGCTACAACAGCGGCTACTCGCTGAGCCGCGCGATGGCCTTCGGGTTCCTCGCGGCATCGGCGATCGCGGACGCGCGCTGACCGGATCGGGGTCGGCACGCCCAGCCGCGCGTGCCGACCCCGCGGTCTCAGGAGAACAACTCCTCGGACAGCTCGCCGTAGAGCACCTCGGACGGGTCGAGCTCNCGGACCGCGGTCGGGGCCGGGTCGAACCAGACCAGCTCCCTCTGCAGCTCCGGGTTCTCCCCNTCGGTGAACGGGAAGAACCACGCCAGCCTGACCGATGGGTCGTCGACCTCGACGACGGGGACCTTCTCGCCGGGGTAGGACTGGGCCATGTGCCGTGCGCGGTGACGCCCCGGTCGGCGACGAGGTGGTCGACGTCCAGCTGCCGCACGTTCGTGCCGTCGTCCACCATGCCCTGGTAGAAGCCGCGGATGTCACGTCGAGGATCGCCTTGTGGCGGGGGTTGATCAGAGGTCGTTGCCCGCGTACGAGAGGTTGAAGCTCTTGTTGACCAGCGGGAAGTCGGGGACGATCGTGTCCGCCAGCGCGACCGGCAGCGCCGGCCAGTTGAAGAAGCTCGGATCGACGATCTTCACCCGGGTCGGCCTGCCGTCCGCGCCGAGCTCGACGCGGTGCACGATCGTTCCGCGCCAGCCCTCGACGATCCCGACGCCGGACCGCGGCCCGGCCGCGGCCGGCACCTCGGCCTCGCCGGCCGCGGCCGACTTCCCACCGGTGACCAGCGCCGCGATCGTGTCGACGGAGTGGCGGAACTCGGCGGCGCGGACGGTGAACCGGGCCAGCACGTCCCCGCCGGTGGTGTGGGGGACCGGCCGCGGAAGCGGCGCCGGCAGCCATGGGTGGTCGTAGCGGGCGTCGACGGTGAGGCCGCTGGCGCGCGCGATGTAGCCGAGCACGCCGATGTCGCTCGCCTGCGCCGCGGTGAGCACGGCGGTGCCGGTGAACCGGTCGCGGACCACGCTGTGGCCGAGCGCGAGGTCGACGATCTCGGCCACCTCGTCGGCGAGGGCGGCCAGCGCGGTCGGATCGGGCAGGACCCGCAGGCTCGTCGCGCCCGGGCGGATCACGCCGCGCAGCAGCCGGCTGCCGGTGATCTCGTCGTTGATCCGCAGCAGCTGCTCGCGCACCGTGCCGGCGTGGCTGTTGAGGATGCCGTGCGCGACGTCGTTGCAGAGCATGCCGATGTCGGCGACGTGGTTGTACAACCGCTCCAGCTCCAGCAGGACCGCGCGGTTGCGCAGCACGTCGTCGCCGACGGTGATCCCGAGGGCGTCCTCGACGGCGGCGCAGAAGGCGAGCGTGTGCCCGACGGACGTGTCGCCGCTGATCCGCTCGGCGAGCTCGACGCACCGGTCGAGCGGGCTGCCCTGGAACAGCTTCTCGATGCCGCGGTGGACGAACCACAGCCGCGCCTTGAGGTTCAGGATCGTCTCGCCGACCACCGAGAACCGGAAGTGGCCCGGCCCGATCATGCCTGCGTGCACGGGTCCTACCGGGATCTCGTACACGCCGGGGCCCTCCACGGCGCGGAACGGGTACGGTCCGTCGACGTCGCCGAACTCGGGCGGGGCGCCCGCGTCGGACAGCATCGGGTACCAGCCCTTCGGCCAGTGGAAGTGCCGGACCAGGCGGCGGGGCAGCGGGTGGTCGGCCGGGATGATGCCGAACAGGTCGTGCAGTTCCCGCTCGAAGCGTCCGGTCGGGAACGACACCGCCGCCAGACTGGGCAGCCGCGGGTGCTCGGGATCGAGCGGCACGTGCAGCTCGACCCGCCGCTGCGGCTCC
>Ga0065720_1021508_pt1 | contig 10385 bp, 10 predicted proteins | sample Thericmetagenome_FD_59107 | JGI IMG/M metagenome (GOLD analysis project Ga0065720, IMG submission 59107) | Thermophilic microbial communities from the Joint Bioenergy Institute, California, USA of rice/straw/compost enrichment - eDNA_2 v2... | ecosystem: Engineered > Solid waste > Grass >... | reverse complement strand
GGAAAAAAACCACCGCGGCAACGGTGGCTCAGTAAGAAGATCATTTATTAGCTCCAGTATACCATGCTGGAGCGGAGGAGGTAAAGCATGATAGTTGTACTAATCCATGTGAATTTATCCGTTGATTGGGACGTTGAGGAACGAGTAAGGACGGTGCTGAGGCATGAATAAGATCCAGCTTCTCCATGAACTTTTGGGGCGTTTGGAAGTTTGCACTGATCCCGATTGCTTGGTTTGCGAGAGGATCAAGTCAGACATCGAAGCATTAGGAAAAGAACTAGAATTAACGGAAGCACAACTGGATGAAATCATGCCCTGGGCGCTGAAAAGGAGAAATGCTCTATGAAAAAAGCAACCGGCATTGTACGCCGTATCGATGATCTAGGTCGCATCGTCATCCCGAAAGAGCTACGTCGCACGTACGGTATCGCTGAGGGCGATCCGGTCGAGATCTACACGTCCGACGAGGAGATCATCCTGCGCAAGTATCAGCCTGTAGGCGGCTGCTCTCTGTGTGGCACAGTCGCCGATAGCTACGCGGAGCTCGGCTCTGCAGCGCGGATCTGCGTTGAGTGTGTGAGGTTGATCGTAGAGAGGTTACAGTCATGATTAACGGCACGGTTTGGATTAATGACCGTCATGAGATTATCCGAGACGCTGAAGATCTCGTCCAGCTGATTCGTGAGCAGCTCGGCGACGATGTAGCTCGAATGGTGCAGACGCTTGCGGATATGACCGACAAGGCTGCACATCTAGCCGAGACAGATTTTGCAGCTTACGAACGGGCACTGGACGGCGCGATAGCAACGATGCGAGAGATCGATGAGACGGTAGATCTGATCCGAAGCGAGTTAGATGAGCATCGAATAGATCGAGCTGTGATACGCGACATGCTGAATGACATTGAACGATTGGTAGGTGAGCATATATGAGCAAAGTTCGTGATCTAGAAGCAGACCTTACGATCTGCGAGGCGGCAACGCCGGGGCCGTGGATATTCAACGGCAATGAAATTGTGGCGAGCAACGATAAGCGTAAAGGGATCGCAGGGGCTCTTGCAGATGAAGATTGTCAATTCATCGCCGAAGCCCGCGAAGGTTGGTCATATGCGATCCGGCGGGCGCTGGCAGCGGAGGCCGAAGTTAAACGTCTACGAGAAGAACGAGATTTCTGGGTTCGAAAAGTTACTCGATTGGCGCGAGAGTTGGAGCAAAGGGAAAACGAGATTGACCGACTGCGCAATGAGCTCAATATCCTGCAGGAGCAGCTGGAGCAGAGATGCGCTCAGGTGTAACATTATTTGCTCATCAAAGTACGATCATTGCAAATGCCGAAGAGCGGATCCGGCGCGGGCTACCATTCTATGCGATCTTCGCCGAGCAAGGGACATCCAAGACTTTGACAATGCTGGTACTTGCGCTGCGCTTATACAAGGGCGGGGAGATTCGACACGCATTGGTCGTATGTCCAAATTCAGTGAGGGGGAGTTGGAGCCGAGACATAGATCGGTTCTTCTCCCCGATTGAAAGACGCCTGTTTGATCGCTTCCTGACCGTAACCACCTATGACTTGATCTGGCGCCGACCGGAGCTGGATCGAGACTGGGACATGATGATCCTGGACGAATCCCATTTCATCAAAAATCGGACCTCGAACCGTTATTTTGGTCAGGTGAAGAAGGTAGGCGATAGGCGTCGACACGTGACAAATGGGATCAAGCAGATCTCACGGCAATCTAAGTTTCGCTATATCCTGACCGGCACGCCTATCGGGAATAGTCGTTGGGAAGAGATTTGGACGCAATTCAACTTCCTCGACCCAGAAATCTTCGGCCCTTATTCGCACTTCGAAAAACGTTACTGCATCCTAGGTAAGTACTACAAGCCTGTTGCTTACAAAAACGTAGATGAGCTCAAGGCGATCATCGCCGAGCACTCGATCTGGATCCGGAAGGCGGACTGCATGGATTTGCCGGACAAACTGCCGCCGGAGCGCCTGACTCTGGAGCTACAGGAGAAGAAGCTCTACAAAGAAATGCTCCAGAACTACATCGCGGAACTGGACATCGAAGCGAAAAATCCGCTAGCGCGCATGGTCAAGCTCCGCCAAATGTGCAGCGGGCACATCAAAGACGATTCCGGTGAAGTTCACCGGCTGAAATGCGAGAAGCCAGCGGCGCTGAATGAGTTTCTGGAGAACTGGGACAAAAAGTTGGTCATCTTTGCTCAATTTGAGCAGTCAATCGCAGATATCGAGAAGGTCCTACAAAAACGGAAGATCAATTACGTCACACTCGACGGTCGACAGAAAGACAAGCAGATCTGGAAGAGATTTCAGACGGAGCAGGACGTGCAGGTCATAGTGTGTCAATATCAGACAGCTGCGGCCGGCATCGATCTCTTCGCAGCAGACACCATGATTTTCTACGAGCCCACGCTCAGCAGCCAGACGTTTGAACAGGCTTGTGACCGGATCCACCGCGCCGGGCAGACCCAGAAATGCAGTTACATCCTGTTTGAGACGGCAGGAACGGTTGAGGTCAAAATCTGGGATGCTCTTATGCGTCACCGGGATTTCAACGAAACTGAGTTGTACGACTTTGTTGGGGAGGTGAGAGGTTGAAAATATGGATTTACGACTGTGAAGTTTTCGCCCATGACTGGATCATCGTTGCTAAGCGCCCTGATTCCGACGAGCGGTACATCTGGCACAACGACAATTACGGCGTCGCGTCCTGGATCGACCGGGAGCAGCCGGTGCTCGGCGGTTATAACGTCAAGCATTACGACCAGTGGATTCTCAAGGCGATCTACCACGGGGCGAGCCCGGAGACGGTCAAGGAGCTAAACGATTTCATCTTCGCCGGCAATGAGGGGTGGAATTTCGAGTTTCTTAATCGTAAGTCGACTCCGGCTGTTCAATTCGATCTCATGGACGATATCCCGGTACCGCTCCGATTAAAAGAGATCGAAGGGAATCTCGGGATGGATATCGAGGAGAGCAGTGTTTCATTCGATCTCGATCGGCCTCTGACCGAACAAGAACTTGAAGAGGTTGTCCGCTACTGCTGCCACGACGTGGACGCTGCGATCCGGCTTTATCACGAGCGCAAGGACTACCTGCAATCCAAGGCCTCCGTCGGCGAGATGTGCGGACTTACCGCAGCTGAGAGCATGCGCTTGACCAATGCCAAGCTTACAGCTGAGTTTCTGGGAGCGGAGATGCCGCTGAGCAAATGGCAGGATCAGAACATCTATGAGTTCCCCGACAACTTGATCATTGCGAAATATCCAGGAGTCATCGAGTTCTTTGCCGATGTGGACCCGGAGCGCAAGCGGAAGCTCAACATCGAGATTGCCGGGGTACCGCACACTATCGCTTGGGGCGGGTTGCACGGAGCCCGGGAATGTTATCGGGAAGAGCGGACTGAGACGCGCCGGATCTCCAGCCGGGACGTGACCAGCTATTATCCATCCCTGATGATCGTCAACGGCTACATGTCTCGGAATGTTCCGGACCCGGACGAATTCCGCCGGGTATACGAACGCCGTTTGGCGGCCAAGAAGGCCGGCGACAAGGCGACTGCGGACGCGCTAAAACTGGTCCTAAACACCACCTACGGCGCGATGAACAATCAGTACAACAAGCTGTATGATCCGCGGCAGGCGCTGGCGGTGTGCGTGTCCGGCCAGCTTTACCTGATCGACCTGATCGAGAAACTCGAAGACGTCCCAACATTTAAACTCATCCAGTCGAACACAGACGGTCTGATCATCTCCTACGACACCAAATATGAGTCCCAGATCGACGCAGTTATTGACGATTGGAGCAAGCGGACTGGCTTCGGGATGGAGGCGACAGACGTCGAGAAGATCGTGCAGAAGGATGTCAATAACTACGTCATGCGCACGACAGACGGCAAGGTTAAGGTGAAAGGCGGATACGTCGCTAACTATGAAGGTGGCGACTGGATGAACCGCAGCTTGGTCATTGTAGCCAAGGCGATCGTGGCGAATCTATTGGACGGTACACCGCCTGAGGAGACGATCAACGCCTGCAATGACATGGAGCAGTTCCAGATCGTGTGCAAGGCGGGTAGCACTTATGACAAGGTAATTTGGATCTCAAATGGTAATGAGGTCGAGGTCCAAAACGTCAACCGGGTATTTGCCTCAATCAATAAGGATTCCGGTACTTTGTATAAGGTGAAACTCCCGAAAGCCGAGGGCGAGAAGGAGCGGCGGGATAAGATCGCCAACTTGCCAGAACACTGCTTCATCGCAAATAGAGCAGGGTACGCGATGGCGATGGTGGACAAGCAGTTCTATATCGATCTCGCGCAGAAGCGCATCAACGATTACCTGGGCATGAAGCCCGAGAAACCCAAGAAGGAGAGGAAGACGAAGATGGCAACCACCAAAACGAAGGATACGCAACAATCGGCGCCAAAGGGACTTGCTGCGAAGCTAATGAAGCTCCGGGAGGTTATGAACAGCTATTCCTGGGAGAAGGATGGCAAGAATCGCCACCAATCTTATGAGTACATCACCGAGCGTCAATACAAGAACAACTTCAAAACTGCGCTTGCAGCCGCCGGACTAGATTTCAAGAGCTCGATGCTCGAATACCACTTCATTCCGTCGATCAGCGACAAAATGAACATGGTCATCGCTAAATTCCAGTTCGAGATCATCGACCGCGAAACGGATGAGCGTGAAGTTTACCCGGCATACGGCACTGGCGCTGACATGGGCGACAAAGGGATGTACAAAGCATACACCGGCGCGATCAAGTATTTTCTGGCTAACAACTTCCTTGTTGCCGAGGGCAACGATCCGGAGGGTGACGAGGAAGAGATGCGAGAGATCAAGCCGAAGTATACGCCACCGGAGCGCCGTGAAGAGATCCGCGACGCCATCACCAATCAGGACGACCCGGCCACGGAGGAGCAACTCGAAGCGATCGCCCTGGGCATCGAGGCGCTCCAAGAGGCTGGACTGGATGAAGAAGTCATTACTGGATTTGCTGAGGCTCTTCAATCCGACCTAAGCAAGAAGGACGCTGAGCAACTGCTCGACGCGATCACGGAGTTGGTGCCAGCATGAAAATCGACCTGCAAACCAAAACGATCACGCTGCCGGAGAAGCCGAAGCGGATCAAGAAGATCACCGGCACGCGGCTGGCCCCGATTCTGGGGCTCAGCCCGTGGACCACGGAGTTCGAAGTCTGGTGCGACATGACCGGCGTCTACAAGAAGCCGTTCGAGGAAACGATCTACACGGCAGCCGGGAAGATCATCGAGCCGAAAGTCATCGCCTACCTCAATAAGCGTTACGCTTTCGGTAAGCTCCAGACACCGGCACAATACTTCGGCGGCCAGAAGCGCTTCGAGTGGGATCACTTCCCCGACGTCGCGATTTTCGGCGGCCTGTGGGACGCCCGGACGCCGACGGCGATCTGGGAACTCAAGACGACGAAGCGCGTCGAGGACTGGTACAAGGGCGGACAACTCTCGCCGCCGGAGTATTACAAATTGCAAGGTGCACTGTACGCATATCTCTCCGGCTTGGATGAGTTTCGGATGGTGCTGACGATCCTCACCGACAAGGACTATGAGGCACCGGAGCGCTTCGAGCCGACGCCGGAGAACACGATCGTCAAAAAGTACAGTGTGTCTGCGGAGTACCCGCATTTCCACGAGCATCTCGATCGGGCGATGGAATGGTACGAGCGACACATCAACGGCCTTGTCAGCCCGGTCTGGGACGACAAGAAGGACAAGGAGATCGTCCAGGCACTCACGACTGCCCACATCCCGCAACCGGCCGCCGGCGAGGAAGGGGACATCGTGTCGGAGCTCATCCAGCGGATCGAGCCTCTTCAGCAGCAGGTTGACGCGGCGAGCGAGCAGATCGCCGAGACAGAGAGGACACTCAAGGCTCTCAAGGATCAACTCAAAGTGGAGCTGGAGTCCCGGATGAAAGACAGCGACAAGAAGATTCAAGCTACCGGCAGCCGGTATCTGTTTGAAGTCTCCAAAGCTGCGGCAAGCGGCATCGACACGAACCGGCTAAAAGAAGACGGTCTGTATGACAAATACAAGAAGCAAGGGTTTACTACCAAAATCACAATCAAAAGGAGCGATGTTGTATGAAGCGCAAACTCGTAGAAGGTGGATTTCAACCGATCCCAGCAGGTGAACAAGTCGTCAGAATCAAGGAGATCGACGAGACAGATTATGAGAAATTCGACAAGGTAGTTGTCGTGATCGAGGATGCTGTCGGTCGCACAGCCCGCGTGAACTTCAATTTCGTAAACGGTGACGGTACTCCGAACGAGACGGCCGACTTCGTCTTTACGCGCATGGCACGCGCGGCGCTGGGTGACGAGACGATTGACGAGGTCGACACCGCAGAGTTGGTCGGACGGTTTGTCCGCGTCGAGATCCAGCACTCGGAGGGCTCTAAAGGCGGCACGTTCGCGAACGTGAAGCGCTGGATCGGCCCGGGTGAGCCGTTCGAAGTGAAGAAATCCGCCGGATCCACTGCTGCCACGTCGACATCCGGTGAAGCACCGAGGAAGAAAACAGCTGCCGAGATTCTGGCCGAAATGAAGGCCCGGAAGGTCGCCGGTGGAAAATGAGAGAAAAGCAGCTGCAGGACGCTTGCGTGGAATATCTTGAGTTACGCGACATTTACCATGTCGTGACGCACGGTAACGCATTCGAGCGCCGCGGCCGACCGGATATTTACCTTTGTTATCGAGGTCGGTTCGTGGGAGTTGAATTGAAGAAGGGGTCGGGGGATTCTCCGACTCCTCTTCAACAGAAGCATTTGCGAGAGATTGAACGAAGTGGAGGGATAGGGGTATGGCTCACGAGCCTGGAAGAACTGAAAAACCTGCTGTCCTCGATCGATTCGATGGGTTCCTGAAGCTCCGCGAGGACAAGGCGCCGCTCGGCTGGGATACTTACCCGGCGGAAAAGCTTGCCGCGTGGTCAAACGTCGGCCTGCCTATCCCAGAGCCTTATGTCGCCGTGGACATCGACGATGCTGAACAGGCGGAGAAGTTAACCCGGTTGGTACTTGAGGAAGGCATCAAGTGCCAGATCATGCAGACCAGCCGCGGTCGGCATTTCTGGTTTGCGACGGCGGAGCCGGTCAAAAACAGTATCAAGACGACGACCGGGATTGGTCTGGTGGCGGACTACCGGAGCTGGGGTAAGCAATCTCAGGTGTGCGTCAAGTTCGCCGGTAAGTGGCGCGAGTGGCTGACGGACTACGATTGGGATGAGCTCGACGAGCTGCCCCGGTGGCTCCGTCCGCTCAGACAAGACAAGTGGCGATTCTACGAGATGGGTGAGGGCGACGGACGAAATCAGGCGCTGTTCGAGTACCAGATTCTGCTCGCCAGCCGCGGCTACACGCACGCGGAGGCTGCGGAGACGCTGCGGCTGATCAACCGGTATGTGTTCCGCGAGTCGCTGCCGGAGGATGAGCTGCGGACCGTTACCCGGGAGGAAGCGTACCCGGAAACCGACCAAACGGTGCCAGGGATGGATCTCGACGCGCCGTGGTTCACGGGCAAGGGGAAGTTCTTGCACAACATCCTGGGCGATCATTTGATCGACCATCTCCCGCTTGTCTCGCTCAATCAGCGCCTTTATCTGTACAAGAACGGGCGCTATTGTCTGGCGGACAACGACGTGTTACAGGAGATCATCCGGGCGCATCCGACGAGCACCAGACGCGAGCGTGAAGAAGTGATGGACTATATCCGAATCCAGCGGCATATCGATCGCCCGGATCTCGATGAATACATCATCAATGTCAAAAACGGCCGACTGGATCTTCGCACGATGGAGCTCTTACCGCATACACCGGAAGCTTACGATTTTCAGCAGATCAATGCTACCTACAACCCTGCCGTCTACCACGAGACGCTCGACAACATGCTCTGGAAGGTGTTTTGTGGAGATTATCAGCTCTACAAACTGTTTGAAGAAATCATGGGTTACTTGCTCGTCAAGAACTGTCGACGGCAGAAAATCTTCATCTTCTTTGGCGAGGGAAGCAACGGTAAGAGCACGGTGCTGCGCATGATCCGTCATTTTATCGGCCTGGGTAATTATTCAACGCTCTCGCTGCAGGATCTGGAGACGACCTTCCGACCGGCGGAACTCGAGAACAAGCTGGCGAACATCGGGGACGACATTCCGGCGACGCAGATCAGGGACAGCAGCATGCTGAAGAAGCTCTCCCGTGGTGAGCCGGTCACGGTCGAGCGGAAGAACAAGAACCCGTTCGACCTGGTCAACTACGCGAAGCTCATCTTCAGCACGAACAAAATCCCCCCTGTGGCCGATAAGTCACACGGTTTCTACCGGACGCTCACGCTGCTGCCGTTCGACGCGACCTTCTCTAAGACGGATCCGGACTTCAACCCGAACATCGAGGACGATGTGACGACACCAGAAGCGATGAGCTATCTTCTGAACATGGCCATTCGCGGTTACAAGCGTTTGTCCAGGCAAGGGTTCACCGAGCCAGACAAGGTGAAGAAAGCGCTGGAAAGTTACCAGATCGAGAGTTCTCATACGCTGCGGTGGGCGGTTGAAAACGGGATCGACGAGGAATATTTGCTCTCCAAGCATACAGGCGAACTCTACTATGAGTTCAAAGTTTGGTGTGAGGCTGAGGGGGCGGATCACATTCCGAAACAACAAAGCTTCACGAATGAGATCAAGAAACGGTTCAAGTTAGAGGTTTCAGAGCAGCGACGTGAACCGAAAACGGGGAAACGTTGTCGATACTTTATCAAAGTAGAGTGAAAATGTCACGCTGTCACTCTTTGAAAGTGGAATAATTCTCAGAATATAAGCGTGACAGAGTGACATTTTGTCACGCTTGTCACGCAATGTCACGCTCAATTTTTGATAGAGTGACAGGCTCGAAGCCTTATACATCAAGCGTTTTCGGGTTTATGTCACGCTGTCACTCTTATATCTTCTATTTCTCTATATACGCGCATATACGCGCATACGCGCATAAGAGCGAATTAAAAACGAAGCGTGACACGTGACAGCGTGACAAACGTTTAAGTGAGGTGACCTTGTATGCGAGGAGATCGCAGACGGATACCGAGACCGATCCATGAGCGAGAAGAACGGTCTCGTGGATCGGGACCCGTTATCACATACAAGCTAAGCGATGAAGAACTGGAAGAGTACAGACAAAAAACCGGATACACGCCGAAGGAGGGTGAAGCGATGAGCACTTTGACGAGAGAGGAATATCTCCAACTGAGATATCAAGGTAAAGGTCGCACAGAGATCATGAAGACTCATTTTAAGAATACTGCTGCTTTTTATACTCAACTTGGTCAATGGGGGATCAGAGAAAAAGACGCAGAAGAAAAAGAGCTCGAGCTAATGTCAATTGAGCAGTCAAAACCTGCGTCACTTCCGCAGAGTAATGAGCCCGGCACATCGACTGCAGCGCAGTCTGCCGACGATCAAGAATCGCCGTCAAGCTTGGCCAAGCAGCTCGAACAACTCATCCTACAGCACACACAGCCCAAAACGGAAAGTGTGACGAACAAGATCAAGAAATGGGCGGTAGATCGCAACCTGCACACGGCGGACCCGAACAAGCAGATGCTCAAACTAGGTGAGGAGTACGGCGAGTTGTGCAGGAGTCTGGCGGTAAGGGACATGTCTCAAGTGATCGATGCGATCGGCGACATATACGTAGTGTTAACTGTGCTCTCATTGCAGCTTGGTATGGACGTGGAGGAATGCATTAAACGAGTATACGAAGAGATCAAGGACCGCAAAGGCCAGATGATCGACGGAATTTTTGTCAAGGAGACTGATATGGATGAGCGCCATCAGGAGCAGACGATGTGACATATGCGGGAGATGGTTTTTCCCGCGAGCTTTTAAGAAGCACCGGGCGGTTTGCGAGAAAAAGAGAGAGGAGCTGAAGCGAAAATGAGCGATGTTATCAATCACCCATCACACTACACTGCCGGCAAAGTCGAATGTATCGACGCGATTGAGGCGGCGACGGTGGGACTCGAGGGCATCGAAGCCGTGTGCACGGGCAATGTGATTAAGTATGTATGGCGGTGGAAGCGGAAGAACGGAGTGGATGATCTGCGAAAAGCAAGATGGTACTTAGAAAAATTGATAGAGGTGGAGTCGGAATGAACATTGGTGAAACATACCGTGTGTATGCTACTCATAGTCCAGGACAATATGCGGATGTGTTAATCAAAGATGTTACGGACGATAAGGTTACGATCAGACGGTTAAAAGACGGCGAGATCGTTGAAGTAGAGCGAGACCGGTTCGAGCAAATGTGGAAAAAGCGACTGGACGAATC
>Ga0065720_1001789_pt1 | contig 10388 bp, 7 predicted proteins | sample Thericmetagenome_FD_59107 | JGI IMG/M metagenome (GOLD analysis project Ga0065720, IMG submission 59107) | Thermophilic microbial communities from the Joint Bioenergy Institute, California, USA of rice/straw/compost enrichment - eDNA_2 v2... | ecosystem: Engineered > Solid waste > Grass >... | reverse complement strand
GCCGGACCGGCCGCGACCAGGGCGTCGATGGCCTGCCAGAGCAGGCGTTCCACGTCCTCCTCGCGGTAGCCGAGGATCCGGGTACGGTCGACGGAGAGCCGCGGGGCGAGGTCGCGGCTCAGGTTCACCACCGCTCCGGTCAGCTCCTGCCCGGCCCACAGACCGTCGGCGAGGATGGCGCCGGTCTCGGTGCACCACCAGACGCCGGCCGCGGGGTCAGCCACCACGGCCGCGGCGGGCTGGCCGTGGCCGGACTTGTTGGCCGCCTGCATGGGCGGGGTCGCCGTGGAGAGCTCACCCGGTCGCCACTCGTGGTGGTCGCTGCCGTGCCGGGCCTCGGTGGCGAACTCGGCCACCCACAGGACGNTCCGCAGGGTGTCCACACAGGACACCGCGGTCGCCGAGCGCAGGTGCAGGCGGACGGTCGTGCCGCACTCCCGGCCGGGNCCGAGCACCCGGATGCGGAACAGGCTGCCCGGTCCGGCGATCGACACNCNCAACGCGGGCCCCGGCGTGCCGTCCCGCTCCATCCGGCANGTCTGGACCGTGATCTCGTCGGCGAGCATGAAGTAGCTCAGCACGCCGATGCCGAACCGGCTGTTGGGGTGCAACTGCACCGGCGGGTCCAGGCGCGCCCACTCGGCCTGCTCCTCGATGAACTCCGGCAGGTCGGCGAGNCGTACGCCGGCNTGGGCGAAGACCTCGGACAGCTCGCGGANGCCCATGCCGATGCCGTTGTCGATGCAGTCCAGGTAGGGCCGTCCGTCGGCGTCGATGCCCTGCTCGAAGCGGATGCGCCCGGTCCAGTCGTCGGCGAAGCCACGGGTGCGGCGCAGGTACTCGGTGCGCGCCTGCCGGTACCGGCACGCGTCGAGCGCGTTCTGGTACAGCTCCCGGATCGCCAGCGCCGGGTCGCCGTACAGTTGCTCGCCCATGAGCAGCTCCTGCACGCGGTCCTCGGCCAGCCGGAACCGTACGCCCGCGGAGTGGTAGGCGCGCACACCGTCCACAACGGATGGTTGCAGCCCGTCCGGGGTGATGTGGGTCGGCAGGCCACGCAGCGGGGCCAGCGTGGCATCGGCGGCCGCGGCCCGGTGCACCTCCGTGAGAAGGTTGTTCAACGTGTCGATGTGCGACCGGAGGGCGACCTCGGCCGCCGGGTGGTCGCAGTCCGCCTCCAGGGTGAGCGCGGTGCCCCGACGCGCCCAGCGGGCCGCCGCCGCGGTGGCGTGCAGGCCGGCGGCGGTGACCGGGTCGGCGATCCCGAGGTGCTCGCCGATCACCTCCGGCAGGGCGACCACGTCGATGGCCAGCCCACGCGCGACCAGCAGGAGGTAGCCGAGCAGGCGCTCGCGGACCCCGTCGGCGGCCACCGCGGCGAGCGTGTCCGGGCGGTCGGTGCGTTCATGGGCGCCGGGGTGAGTCGGGTCACCGGTCGGGGCGGGGGCGTCGGGGTGAGCCGGGGCGGCGGCGAGAGCGGGGGTGTCGGTGCGGGCCAGAAAGCCCGGGCTGACCCGCAGCGCCCACAGCAGCAGCGCCAGGCGGTCGGGCCGGAGCGGCCCCGGGCCGTCGGCTCCGGTCACCGGCCCCAGCAGATCGGCGAGCGCCTCCGGTCGGTAGGCGGCGGGCTGACGGGCCAGCCACCGGTGCAGCAGCCACCAGCCGATCTCCTCGGCGGCGTCGCGGTTCCCCCGAGCCACGGCGGCCAGCGCCCGGCGGTAGGGCTGGGAGTAACTCTGCGCGAACCGCTCAAAGGCGGCGCGCTCGCTGGTAGCGTCCTGCGACGGGGTGAGGTCGTGCGGGGCGACGGCGCGCTCGCGCCCGGCGAGCGAGGACCGCAGGGTGTCGTAGACGAACGGCACCGCGAGCAGGACGGCGACCTCGTCGGCGCTCAGCCGCAGCCCCTCAGCACTCGGGCGCCCCTCAGCGTCCGATCGCAGGTCCTCGGCGCCGGATCGCAGGCCATCGGCCCCCGATCGCAGCCCATCGGCCCCCGATCGCAGCCCCTCGGACATCGTCTCGACGAGGAACGCGAGCCGATCGACCATCCGGGTGGCGAACCCCAGGTCCTGCCACGGGTCGTCGGGCAGCGCGAGCAACCCGTCCCGGCGCACCATCCCCAGGTGGACGACCAACTCCGCGATGCGGTGCCGGGCCCGGGTGACCGCCTCGGGGTCGTCCCCGACGAAGTCCCACAACCGATGCCGGGCCACCGCGGTGACCCACCGGTCAAGTTCGTCGGCGTGCGTGGACCACGTCAGGTCGGGTCCAGTCACGTCGGGCCCGATCGCGTCGGACATCGTCACTCGCAGAAACCTACCGCCCCCCGACAAGACGGCGACCACCCGCCCGACCACGGCACCGGGCCACCGGCTCGGGGCCTCCTCGGTCGGGATGGACCAGCTCGGACGGGCCTGGCCACCTGTCGTGGCCGGCGGAGTCGGGTCACGGGGCCGGTCGGCGTGGCTCGGGTACGGGGACGGTCGGCGACGCGACTCACACCCGGGAAGCAGTTGACACCGCAACTACCTCTGACGGTATTGTTCCTCCCGTCAACAGTTGAACCTTCAAGCAAAGGGGAGCGCAATGACTCGTACGGTCGCGGGGGTTGAGATCCCAGACCCCGGGGTCTTCGTCTTCGACCCGAAGCACACGGCCGTCGGCGCCGTCGCGCGGCACATGATGGTGACCAAGGTTCGGGGCATCTTCAAGGACGTCACCGGCACGATCACCATCGCCGAGGACCCGCTGCAGAGCAGCGTCGAGGTGATCATCAAGGCGGCCAGCATCGACACGGGTGTCGAGGACCGGGACAACCACCTGCGCAGCCCCGACTTCCTGGACGTCGAGAACTACCCCGAGCTGACCTTCAAGAGCAAGCGCATCGTCAAGCACGACGGCTCGGACCTCGTCATCGCCGGTGACCTGACCATCCGCGGGGTCACCAAGGAGATCGAGCTGCCGGTCGAGTACCACGGGGTGGGCACGACGCCGTGGGGGAGCGAGGTCATCGGCTTCTCGGCCAGCACCGAGCTGGACCGCGAGGACTTCGGGATGACCTGGAACGCCGCGCTCGAGACCGGTGGCGTCCTCGTCGGCAAGAAGCTCAAGATCGAGATTGAGGTCGAGGCGATCCGCCAGTCCTGATCCCCGGCAGGTGTCGGGACCGGTGTCAGGAAGGACGCCCTCTTGACGCCTGATGCCTAGGAAGGACGCCTTCCTGCGCGCCAGCGTCAGGAAGGCGTCCTTCCTGGCATTTGGGGGCGGGGGAGGTCCGGGCGGCCCGGGCGGGGGACATAGGGTCGGCGGCGTGGAGATCCCAGACCGGGCGCGGGTCGTCGTCATCGGCGGCGGGGTGATCGGCACCTCGGTCGCCTACCACCTTGCTCACCTCGGTGTCACCGACGTCGTGCTGCTGGAGCGCGACCGCCTCACCTCGGGCACCACCTGGCACGCGGCCGGGCTCATGGTGACGTTCGGCTCGATGTCGGAGACGTCGATCCGGATGCGCCAGTACACCCGAGACCTCTACGCCCGGCTGGAGGCCGAGACCGGGCTGGCCACCGGGTTCGCGCCGGTCGGGTTCATCGAGGTGGCCGCCGACGCCGACCGGCTGGAGGAGTACCGGCGCGTCGCCACGTTCAACCGTCACCTCGGCGTCGACGTGCACGAGATCTCGCCCCGCGAGGTCGGGGAGCTGTTCCCCCTGGCCCGCACCGACGACATCCTGGCCGGGTTCTACGTGCCCGGCGACGGCCGGGTGAACCCGGTCGACGTGACGATGTCGCTGGCGAAGGGCGCCCGCCAGCGCGGCGTGCGCATCCTCGAGGGCGTCCCCGTGACCGGCGTGGCGAAGCGGAACGGCGCGGTCGCCGGCGTCCACACGCCGTACGGCTTCATCGAGGCCGAGGTCGTGGTCAACTGCGCCGGCATGTGGGCCCGGCAGCTCGGCGAGGCGGACGGGGTCACCATCCCGCTGCAGGCCGCCGAGCACTACTACCTCGTCACCGAGCCACTGCCCGGGGTGGACGCGTCCCTGCCGGTGCTGGAGGACCCGGCGTCGTACGGCTACTACCGCGAGGAGGGCGGCGGCCTGCTCGTCGGGCTCTTCGAACCGGTCAGCGCGCCGTGGCACGTGGACGCGATCCCGCCGGACGCCTCCTTCCTGACCCTGCCGCCCGACTGGGACCGGATGGCGCCCTACCTGCAGACGGCGATGCGCCGGGTGCCGGCCACGCTGACCGCCGGGGTGAAGCTGTTCTTCTGCGGGCCGGAGAGCTTCACCCCCGACCTCGCCCCACTCATCGGCGAGGCGCCCGAGCTGCGCAACTACTTCGTGGCGGCCGGGCTGAACTCCATCGGCATCCTCACCGGCGGCGGGGTGGGGCGGGCGATCGCCCAGTGGATTGTGGACGGTCAGCCCGACATCGATGTGACGGGGGTGCATGTCGATCGCCTGCACCCGTACCAGGCCACGCCCGAGTACCGGGCCAGCCGGACGGTGGAGGCGCTCGGCCTGGTGTACGCCCCCCACTACCCGAACCGTCCAATGCGGACGGCCCGTGGGGCGAAACGGTCGGCCCTTCACGACCGGCTGGCCGCGCAGGGAGCGTACTTCCGGGACGTCAGCGGCTGGGAGTCGCCGGACTGGTACGCGGGCCCCGGCACCGAACCCGACCCCGGACCGCTCACCTGGGGCCGGCCGGCCTTCTTCGAGCACTGGGCGGCCGAGCACCGGGCCGCCCGCGAGGGCGTCATCGTCATGGACATGTCGTTCATGGCGAAGTTCCTCGTGCAGGGGCGCGACGCCGGTCGCGTGCTGGAGTGGCTGTCGGCCAACCGGGTCGACGGCGAGCCCGGCCGGGTGACGTACACCCAGTGGCTCAACGAGCGGGGCACGATCGAGGCCGACCTGACCGTGACCAAGCTCGACGACCAGACCTTCTGGGTGGTCGCCTCCGACACCGCGCACCGGCACGCGCTGACCTGGCTGCGCCGGCACACTCCGGCCGACGCCCACGCCTTCGCCACCGACGTCACCTCGGCCTGGGCGCAGATCAACGTCCAGGGGCCGCGCTCCCGCGAGCTGCTGCAGGCACTGACCACTGTGGACATGTCCGACGTGGCCTTCCCGTACCGGGCCGCCCGTGAGATCCCGATCGGCTTCGCCCGCGTCCTCTGCCTGCGGATCACGTACCTCGGCGAGCTGGGGTACGAGCTGTACGTGCCGACCGAGCAGGCGGTGGGCGTCTACGACCGCCTCGTCGCCGCCGCCGCGGACCTGGCCCGCTCGGGCAGCGGGGTCGAGCTGCGCCACGCCGGGCTCAAGGCCCTGGCCAGCCTGCGGCTGGAGAAGGCGTACCGGGACTGGGGTCACGACATCGACAACACCGATACCGTGCTGGAGGCCGGCCTGGGGTTCGCCGTCGCCGACGACAAGTCCTTCCTCGGCCGGGACGCGGTGCTGGCGGCGAAGGCGGCCGGGCCGCCGCGGCGCCGGCTGGTGCAGGTGCTGCTGACCGATCCGGAGCCCCTGCTGTACCACGGCGAGGTCGTGTACCGGTCCGGCCAGCCGGTCGGGTACGTGCGGGCCGCGTCGTACGGTCACACCCTCGGCGGCGCGGTCGGTCTGGCGATGGTGGAGGCGGACGAGCCGGTCACCTCGTCCTGGGTGGACAGTGGCCAGTGGACGGTCGACGTGGCCGGCGTACGTCACTCCGCCCGGGCCAGCCTGCGGCCGTTCTACGATCCCACCAACGCCCGCGTCCGCGGCTGAGCGGGGCCCGCGGCTGACCGAACCCGCGCGGACCGGGCTCGCTGGCCCCGTCGGGTGTTGCCTCAGTCGCCGTCCTTGGGCCGGCGGGGGCGGCGGTGGGCGGCGCCGCGCGGGTTGATGCGCCAGATGGTCACGATGCGCGACGTCGTGGACTCCAGCTCCGGGCGGACCGGTATCTCGGAGGCGGTGACCGCGGTGAAGTAGTCGCCCGGGAAGAAGGCCCGGCCCGGGTCACCCACCAGCACGTCGGCCCCGTCGCGGGCGGCGCGGCGGAGGAAGGTGAGCACCCGGGCCGACATGGTCTCGCTGTAGAAGACGTCCCCGGCGACGACCAGCGGGGGCGGGTCGCCGCCGACCGGAACGCCGAGGTCGGCCAGCCCGCGGTCGAGGACGTCCTCGCCGATCACCCGCAGCCGGACGTCGTTGAGGCTCGCGTTGAGCTCGATCGCGTTGACCGCCAATGGGTCGATCTCGACCGCCCACACCTCGGCCGCCCCGGCCAGGGCGGCGGCGATCGCGACGATGCCGCTGCCCGAGGCGAGGTCGACGACGTTCCGCCCGGCCACCTCGGCCGGATGGTCGAGCAGGTAGCGGGCCAGGCCCTGGCCGCCGGCCCAGGCGAAAGCCCAGAACGGCGGCGGGGCCTCGCTGTAGTACTCACCCTCGGATATGGTCCCGCTACACAGCCTGCAGCACCGGCACGGCTTGGACGGATTGGCTGGGTGTAGCTCAGCTCTCGAGGCCACAAGGCCGGATCGTACTGCCGTTGGTAAGTCTGCGCGCCCTGCCCGCCCGCAGCCTCAGGGCATTCCGCTCGACACCAACGGCACGAGCGCCAGGGCGTTGCGGCCACCGTGGCCTGGACCAGTCACGCACGGTAACCATCTCGCCAACGAGCCATCTCTTATCTGCGTTGCTGCGTTGCCCGAGCCTATTTGATCTATAAAACCGCAGGTCAGGCCAGGAATCTTGGGCAACGCAGCGGGCAACGCAAGATCACACCTGAACGCCGAACCTGCGTTGCCCACTGCGTTGCCGAGCGACTCCGGGCAACGCAGATCCGAGTGGGCTGCGTTGCCCCATGATCATCACATATGCCGAGGTCAGAGCGCTCCTTTCTAAGTCGATCATGGGGCAACGCAGTTATCCCGAAGACAGAGAGGTTTTCTGCTCGGCTTACAGCCGCCGGTTACAGTCCGTAAGTAGAAGGCGGGAGGGAGGGGAGGGGCCTAACCGTCACAGTTGCGGCTGCTGTAAACCGATACACCCATTGGGTGGGGAGCGCCTTGCGGTCAGCGGCTTCGGGTTGCGGGCCGCTGTCGTGCAAGCCAGATGCCGGGCTGGTCAGTGGCCACGTAGCATCGGTGTGTGCGGGTGAGCGACGCGCACAAGAAGGCCCGTAGAAACGTGGTGTGATCATGGCTAGGACAGTCACGGTGCCTTACGACCTCGAACAGGACGAGGACGGGGTCTGGTGCGCCCACGCCCAGCTGCGGCCTGGCGTCGGTGCCCACGGTGAGGGAAGCACCCCTGAGGCAGCCATCGAGGATCTACGCGAGGCTCTCGTCGGACTGATTGCCTCGGTCGGCGTCCCCCCGGAACTCACTGTCACCGTCCCTGCCGGCGTCTGATGCCGCCCGTTCCGGCCGTTCCCGGTGCATCCGTCGTCAAGGCGCTGCAGCGACACGGCTTCGTCATCGACCGCATCCAGGGAAGTCACCACATCATGAGGCACCCGGATGGACGCGCCACCACGGTCCCTGTCCACCATGGAAAGGATCTAGCCAAGGGCACCCTGCGGGGGATCCTGCGCGACGTCGGCATGACCGTAGATCAGCTCGGCCTGTAACCCAACTCGCCTCGGTCGGTGCCGGCCGGATCGAGGTCGGTCTTACTCGGCTTGAGATGGCCGCCGTACGGTGATCACCACGGAGTCTTCCTCGGCCTGCCAGGAGTGGTCGATGCCGGGGCCCCAGACTACGGCCCCAGACTACGTAGTCGCCCTCCCGCTCCAGCACGGTGCTTCCAACCGTCAGGTCGAGGCGGAACCTACCTCTGACGAGGATGATCATCGTTGTCCGCTGCTCGCCTGACGTCCACTCGGGGCGGGGCGCTGCTGGCCGGGCGGGGTGGACGCCCCACCTCACCTCGACGTCGGTGGTGGTCCGTGCCCGCGAGCCGGGATTCAGCTACGCGGGCAGGTCGTGGGCAGCCCTAACGAGCAGGGCCCTGGCCGCGTCGCCTTCGCGTGCCTCAGTCCACATTCGGTCCATGGCTGCGGCGTAGGCGGCGGCTTCGTCGCCGGTGTGCCGCGTCTCGCCGATGAACGTTTCGACGCAGGCGAGGTCGTCGTAGAGCTGGAACGAGTTCTGGGGCGTCGTACTGAGCTCGACACCCAGAGGGAGGATGCCGAACCGTACGTTCGGCAGGCCGACAACGGTCTGGAGCCTGTCGATCTGCGCGCGCATGACGTCGGGTGGGCATAGCAGCCAGCGGACGACTGGTTCCGCTAGAAGGAATTCGAAGCGCTTTGACATGTCGTACAGGAAGCTCTGGCGCTGGATGCGGACGGCAACCGCCGCCTCGACGTCGGCGACGTCAAGGTGATGGAGCGTCACCATCTCCGTGAGGACCCGGCGCGCATAGTCGGGCGTTTGAAGGAGGCCGGGAACGTACACGGTTTCGAAGTGCCTGATCAGTGTTGAACGCTGCACGAGCTCGTTGTAGTTGGCCTGGACGGGCGCCTGCCCTCGCTGCATGCGGCGCTTCCACTGACGCTGGCTGAGTCGCGCCTCCTCGAGGAGCGCGATGATGGCCGGCGTTCGGTCGGCTGGGGCACCAGCCGCGTGCAGCCAGGCCGCGATGTCGGCTGGCGTCGGCTGCTGGTGCCCGTTCTCGATGCGTGAGACCTTTGATGGTGCCCAACCAACCTTGGCGGCCAGGTCCTTACTGGCAAGGCCGGCCTGTAGCCGGATTGTGCGCAGTTGGTCTGCAACTTGGCCGAACAAGGCTTCGTGGTCGTTGGTGTTGGTCATTAACAGGCTCCCTCGGTGCTATGTGCGCCCGGCGAGTCCGGACGGCTGTGACGGATTGCTAGGTCCCGCCAAGCACCTGCCTGCGCCACCGCGTCTGGGTCCTCGACCAGCTCAGTCAGGACACGATGGCCTTGATTATCGAAAGACATGCGAATGAGTCGACTGCTGTCAAGGAGCCACCAATCGCGATCGCCTGCTGCGGGGAGCAGGCCTATCTGGAGCGCTTCGGCTCGCGTCATGTAGCGGATAGTTTCCCCGGCTTCGATGTTCCATTTACCGATCCAACGTTCCCACCGCTGGTACGGGGTGGGGGGATCCTCGTGGACTCGAACGCGCTCGATTCGCTTGCCCGCTGCGCTCAACACGGCAACCTGATCGAACCAAGCCTTCAAGCTCGCCACCGCAGTGGGTGGCTCGGGATCACCCGCAAGGAACCTCGCCACGGTCGCCTCTTCTTCAGGCTCCGCGTATTGGCGCTGAAGCTCCAGACGGAAGGCGTCAACCTCAAAAGTCCGAAGCAGCTCGCCGAACTCGTCTTCGGTAAGAACCTTTGGCATGGTCAGGTAAGCTGGCGCAGCCGGTCCAGGACGTTGGCCGGCACGAACACGGCGTCCTCATCGCTCCCGAGTTGTCGCAGCTGATCACGCTCGGCCTGTGTAAGCCGGATGCCCTGGACGACGTAGCCGCCCTCCACCCGGTAGAGGGCCGGGCAGCCACCGCCACCCGAGTTCACGTCCTTCCAAAGGAACTCCAACTCCATGGGACACCTCCTTTGTCGGCGCGCCCGTTCGAGCGCAGGTGTCACTATCGTCCCACCTGCCGTAAGTGCACGCAATTGAGGCCGGCACCTGCTGCCAAGTCGGGTGCCGGCCTCGCTTGTGCTGCTTGGCGGTCCTAGCAGGGGCGAGTCTACTGCAATTGCGCGCAATTGCTTGACAGCGCGGACTGTGTACGGCAGCATGGTCCTCGAAGCAAGTGACCCCGCCGGAGGTCATCGGTGTTGCAGCACCGAGCCGGCGGGGTCTGCACCGAGTCCTGGGTTAGGGGATCTGCGATGCGTGTCGATGGTAGCGCTTGGCGCTGCACCCGGGTTCGGGTGGTGGCGTGATGGGCTGGTTCGGGGGCCGTGGGGCTCGGCGGGCGAGGGCTACTGCATGTGGGTTCTGCGGTGAGGCGACCACGGAGGCGGATCGCTCGGGCCGGCCGGCGCATAGGGCGTGTGTGGCTCGGGTGTTGGCGATGGTGGCGGAGGAGTCGCGGCCGTCGCGTGATCCGCATGATCTGGCTCGTCGGATTGCTGCTCAGCGTCGGCTTCCGGCGGGGGTGGATGGCTTCCGGTTGGGTGGTCGGGGCGAGCTGGCGGATCGGTTGGCGGTCGCGGCTGAGCTGGGTGTGTCGGTGCGGGATCTGCCGGCCGGTGCGGTGGCCGAGCTGCGCGCGCTGGTCGACCAGGAGTTCGTCGTGGGGCGGTCGCGGTGACGGGTCCGTTGTTGCCGGGCCCGGAGTTGACGTGGCAGGAACGGGCTCTGTGTGCGCAGACGGATCCGGAGGCGTTCTTCCCGGAGAAGGGCGGCTCG
>Ga0065720_1004464_pt1 | contig 10398 bp, 7 predicted proteins | sample Thericmetagenome_FD_59107 | JGI IMG/M metagenome (GOLD analysis project Ga0065720, IMG submission 59107) | Thermophilic microbial communities from the Joint Bioenergy Institute, California, USA of rice/straw/compost enrichment - eDNA_2 v2... | ecosystem: Engineered > Solid waste > Grass >... | reverse complement strand
AAGGTAGAAGGCAGCGGCGAACCCATAGCCGGTCTTCTTGCTGAATTCGTTGAGCCAGGGGATCTGGTTCGCGGGACTCCCCTCCATAAAGGAATGGGTGTTCCGGTAAACCAGATACGAAGCGTCGAGTCCAAATTCGCGGAGATCCGCCGCCGGCGTCCGGGATTGATTCGTGATCTTGAAAAAGATCAGGTTGAAGAGAGCCTGCGTGCTGTAGTATGGCGGNGGCTGGCGNATCATCAGGAACGATGCCAGGGTGATGACGCCAGCGGCGGCCAGACCGGCCGCCCGGCGCGAGCGCCAGCAGACGCCGGCCGCGAACAGAGCCAGGAAAGGTCCGGTCACAGCGTGCTGCGCCTTTGAAGTCACAAACAACAGAGCGGATGCAACGAACGCCGCCAGCGTCAGAGGCTTCGCCGGCTCCTGGCACGCAAGATAAGCAGCCAGAACAACGGTCAGCAGCAGGAACACCAGCGAGCCGGCGTCCATATAGAACGAGTTCAGGTAGGACGCATAGTGGACATCGGTAAAGATCAGAACTCCGAGCGCGGGCAGAAGCCAGCGGTACCGCCAGCCGAAAGGAGTCAGCAATCGAAGCAGCAGGCCGAGCGATAGCAGCACGAGCAAGACGTGAAGAAGGCCGAGTATGCGGATGTCGTAGGTTTTGGTAAAACCGGCTGCGCGATTGAGCCAGTCCGACAACCCTACGAGCAGCAGTTGCGATGAAACCAGTTCGCTCTTCCAGTAGTAGGTGGGAGAGTAAATGTACTTCGACGTAAAAAACAGAAAGTTGTCTCCCCAGCCGTTTTCCTGAGGGCCAAGCGAGAACCGCCCGCACAGCTTTGGGAAATCGCCGTTATTCGCCAGTCCGATGATCGGAGGCACGAACAGCTGAACGCTCAAAAGCGAGGCGCACAGAGGAAGCCACAGGAGATGATGAAGATAAGGACGTTTACGCAAGCCGATATTCTAACCAATCGAATACGCCGCCTTCGGATAATCTGGTAGTTGATGAAGAAGGTGCTCACTCTTCCCCTGATCCTGGTGCTCGCCGCCTTGGCGTTCCTGCTGGCGATGTCGAACGGCACCGAGATCCAGTTGGACCCCGAAGTTACTGTCGTCGGCATCGAAACCCCGGTCAAGTTAAGGCTGCTCAACACGCACGGAGTGTATCGGGTAGCAGCCTTCCTGGAACAGGAGGGACGCCGTCATAAGGTGTTTGAATCCCAAGAGCCGCGCAATTCGTTCCTCTTCCTGCGGGAAACTCGGCCGCCCAAGGTGCTCCAGTTTATGGTCGGGACAAAGCAGGCTCCGGAACTCAAAGAAGGCAGCGCGAAGCTGATCATCAGCGCGCAGTCGAACGACCTGCGCGGCAAGACGGACGAGCGGGTATTTGACGTCAATGTAGTCACAAAGCCTCCCGTCCTGTCCGTCGATAACCTTCAGCACTATATCAATCAGGGCGGGAGCGAGCTTGTGACCTTCAAAGTATCCGGTCACTGGACGGAAGCAGGTGTACGAGTCGGTAAATATACGTTCCGCAGCTTCCCGCTTGGGAGCGACAAGAACGAGCGATTCTCCCTGTTTGCCTTCCCGTGGGATGTGCCCGCCGATACAGTGCCCGTCGTCTACGCAAAGAATTCGGGCACGGAAGTAACCAGCCGCTTCTGGTACAAGGTATTCCCCAAGAAATTCCGGTCGAGGGAACTGGTCCTGGACGATTCGTTCCTTCAGAAGGTAGTAAACCAGATTGACCCCAACGGCTCCGGGGACCTCCTCCAAAGATTTTTGAAGATCAACGGAGAGATGCGGCATCAAAACAACCGAAAGCTGTCCGATCTCCGGCTGAAGACGGAAGAAAGGTTCCTGTGGAACGGGCCGTTTCTGCAACTGGCGAACTCAAAAGTGGAATCCCAGTTTGCAGATACGCGGACTTACGTGTACCAGGGGAAGAAGGTCGACCAACAGACGCACCTGGGGTTTGACCTTTCCGTCACGCAGAATGTGGACGTCGCGGCGGCGAACGACGGCAAGGTGATTCTGGCCGAAAACTTGGGCATCTATGGAAACTGCGTGGTCCTGGACCACGGCTACGGTCTTCAGTCGATCTACGCTCACCTGAGCCAGATCAACGTGAAACCCGGTGACATGGTGAAGAAACTCCAGACCATTGGTAAGAGCGGATCCACAGGCCTCGCAGGAGGGGATCACCTGCACTTTAGCATGCAAGTGGACGGGGTCCAGGTGAATCCGGTGGAGTGGTGGGACGGCCATTGGATTCAGGACCGCATCCTGAGCAAGTTACCGAAGCAGTAGACAATTAAGCTGAAACTCAAGCACAGGAGAATCTATGAAGCGTAAGGCAACTGCAGAATGGCAAGGCGGCCTGAAAGACGGGAAAGGCTGGCTGACGACACCAAGCGGCGTTCTCTCGAAGACTCCGTATTCCTTTCACACTCGCTTTGAAGACCAGCCCGGAACGAATCCGGAAGAACTGGTGGCTGCCGCCCACGCCGGCTGCTTCTCGATGGCGCTGTCCGCTCAGCTAGCCCAGGAGGGCATGACCGCGCAGTCCATCACGACGACTGCGGAAGTCACCTTGGAAAAACAGGATGCCGGATGGGCCGTCACCGCAAGCCATCTGACCCTCACTGCCAATATTCCGGGTGCCGATCCGGAGAAGTTTCAGGCAGCGGCGCAGCGCGCCAAAGAAGGGTGCCCGATCTCGAAGCTCCTGAACGCGAAGATCACGATGGATGCCAGGCTCGCCTAAGAGCGGCCGAGGTTTTTAATCAAAATCACCTCATTCCCCTTCTCGCTGTAGTAAAGACCATCCAGCAGGTTGCGGGCGAGCGTAATGCCAAATCCCCCAGGACGCAGCCCGCGCTTTTCCCGCTCGCTGAGATGCTCCGTGGCGGAATCCGGCGAGTTCGAGATCGCGGAATGAGGTAAGTCTGCGAAGGAGAACCCTTCGCCGGGATCCTGCACATAAATGCCGATAAAGGCAGGTGTCCGAAGGCGGATGACTCTGATCCTGTTCTTCGGATCCGAGAGCCCGCCATGTTCCACCGCGTTCATCAACAGTTCCCTGAGCGCCGTAACGAGCCGGTCGCGCTCCTCCGCGGGCAGATCCTCGTCGACTTCCCGGATGAACTGCACGGCCCGATCGACGGTCTGGAAGCGCGCGGAGAGGGTGAAAGACACCCAATGCGGCAGTGCTGATTCAAGTTCGATATCTTGCGGCGAGTCAACACACGCAGCCGCCTGCTCCACCATGTCGATCAGCGCGCTGGGCACGTAGGGCCTGTGGAATACGGCAAAGACACCTTCCCGAATGGCTCCTATCAAGTCTGCAAATCCGGCTTCCGATGCAACGATGATGAGGCGAACGGCGGGATACTCACGCCGCAGGCGGGAAGGGAGAGTCGAACCAACGGGACAATCGGCGACGACAACCTGGCAGGAGCCCGAAGACAAGCGAGCCAGCAGCTCGTCGGCAGTCAAGACATGCTCGACTTGCCAAGCTTGACAACGGCGCAAGTCCTCGAGAAGGGAGCGGTCGGCCGAGACGGCGACAACGACCGGGGGTTCACCCATCACTCATAACCACCTGCCGGTTCATCACAAGCGGAATGCTTGCGGGCGCGAACACCGGGCTGATGGCCATCCGCATAGCAGCAGAACGTTTCGCATCCTCTTTGATTGTAGAGCAGGCCGCCTCCGCCTCGCGGCGGCTAACCGGAGGTAGAATCGTCAGTTATGAAAAGGCCCTTCCGCGGACAAGAGACACGGTTTTTCGCCGCTGTTGTCATCACAACAGGCGTCCTGCTGGCGCCGATTTACGCGGCCGGCGCGAAAACGGCTCTTCACCGGTACGTGGCGAAGCCGGATAGCAACTACAAGTACGAACTGGTGAGGACAATCCAAGGAGAGGGAGTGACCTCCTATGTGCTCTCCCTTACCTCGCAGGCATGGCGCAGCCCGAAGGAAGTGGATCGCCCGGTCTGGAAGCACTGGCTTACCATCGTAAGACCCGACACCGTGAAATCCAACGTCGGCCTGCTTTTCATCAATGGAGGGTCGAACACGAGCCAGACGCCGCCGAGTTCCGTCGACCCGCGATTTGTCACGATCGCGACGGTTACTCAGACCGTGGTCGCGGATCTTCGGATGGTTCCAAATCAGCCGATCGTCTTCCTCGACGATCCTGAGAAGAAACCCCGCGTCGAAGACGACCTCATCGCATATGCCATGAAGAAGTATCTGGCCGGAGGCGACGAGGAGTGGGTGGTCCGGCTGCCCATGACCAAAAGCGCCGTTCGCGCGATGGACACAGTCACCGACTTCCTGTCGACACTTCCGTCGGGTTCACTGAAGGTCGACCGTTTCGCGGTCGCCGGCGGATCGAAGCGCGGCTGGACCACTTGGACGACAGCAGTCGTCGACCGCCGCGTGATCGGCATCATGCCTGCCGTGATCGATGTCCTGAACAATGAAGCATCCATGCGTCACCACTGGCGCGCCTACGGATTCTGGGCCCCGGCAGTCAAGGACTACGCCGAAATTCTGACGCGGGAACTGGGGAATCCAAAGCTGCGGGAGATTGCCAGGATCGAAGATCCCTACCACTACATCGATCAGTTAACGATGCCGAAGTTCATCGTGAATGCCGCCGGAGACGAGTTCTTCGCGCCGGATTCCTGGCAGTTCTACTTTAATGATCTGAAAGGCGAAAAGTACCTCCGCTACGTACCTAATACGGGTCACTCGCTTCGGAATTCAGACGCTATTGAAAGCACCATCGCCTTCTACCAGTCCCTGGTGGATAAGAAGCCAAGGCCCAGGTTCACGTGGAGCATCGGGAAGGACGGTTCGATTCGTGTAAAGACAATTGACAAGCCCAGCCAGGTGCTGCTTTGGGCGGCGACGAATCCGGAAAAGCGGGATTTCCGGCTCCAATCCATTGGGGCGGCTTACAAGAGCCAGCCGCTCGAGCCGGGCGCGAACGGAGAGTATGTCGCCTCCGTTCCAAAGCCGGAGAAGGGATGGACTGCGTATTTTGTAGAACTCACGTATCCGAGCGGCGGGCGGTATCCGTTCAAGTTCACGACCGGTGTGCGTGTCGTTCCTGACACGCTGCCGTTCCCCGATCCTAAGTCTCGGCGCTGACGGCGGTGGCTTGAAGGCATCGGAGGGTATCGCGAAGGATGAGCGCGACCTCCTCGGAATGAAGCACCCAAACTTCAATCGAGGAAGCATCACTGCTGATCCGCCGTTCTTTCTGTCCCCGCCGATTCCGGCTCTCATCAATCCGGATACCGCACCATTCGAGCCCTGTACAGATCCGGGCGCGGATTTCCGGCGAGTTTTCCCCGATGCCGCCGCTGAAGATGATGGCGTCGGCGCCTCCAAGAGCAGCCAGGTAGGCGCCGATGTACTTCCGAACGCGATAGCAGAACATATCAAGGGCAAGCCCGGCCCTTGCGTCTCCTGCGGCTTCCGCGGACAGGAGCTCGCGGACATCCTGCGAGCGGCCTGAAATACCCAGCAAACCCGATCGCATGTTCAGCACGTTTTCCACGTGTTCGATATCCACGCCCTCCTGGCTTGCCAGAAAGCCGGGGATCGTCGGGTCGATATCCCCGCAGCGGGTTCCCATCATCAACCCTTCCAGCGGAGTGAGGCCCATGGAGGTATCGATNGATTGACCCTGTGAGATCGCGGCAGCCGAACAGCCACTGCCCAGTTGCAGCGTGATCAGACGGANNGANTCTTTGGGCCTTTTCGTGATCGCGCTATAGCGCTCCATCATGTGCTCNTGCGCCAGACCATGAAACCCGAAGCGGCGGATGCCGTGCCGGAGCGCCATTTCGAGCGGAATCGGATACTGAACGGCATACTCAGGCATGTTCCGATGGAACGCAGTATCGAAGGTGGCGATGGTCAGAGTCGAGGGACCGGAGAATTCCTGCGCAGCACGGATCGCCGCAAGCGAGGGCCCGTTGTGGAGCGGAGCGAGATCGCGCAGGGATTCGATGTCTGCCAGGAGGTCGGGAGTCACCACAGCCGGGCCTTTGAACCGGTCGCCGCCGTGCACGATCCGGTGGCCAATGGCGTCGAAGTGCCCCGAGGCCAGAAAAGGACGGCCGGAAAGCCAATCCAGCACAATGCGGGTCGCGTCAGCATGATCGGCGACCTCAGCCGTTGAACGCTGGTCCCCTCCCCCTTCCTCGCGGAACCTGATTTCCGCCTCCCCTCCGATGCCGCCAATCAGCCCGGTTGCGAGCATCCGCACTTCTCCCGTGTCCAGGCTCGCCTGGGCGGCGCCAAACTTCAGACTCCAGCTTCCGCAGTTAATCGCCAGCAGTGTACGGGGATTCTGAAGAGCCATCATGCGTAGACGCCTCCTTTTGGCCGGGCGTATCAGGTCTTATCTTCCGCGCCTTCGCCGTGTACAACAGGAATCGTTGCGCTCAGCCTGCCACCACCGGATTCCTGAGAACGCCGATGTGTTCGATCTCGACTTCGACAACGTCTCCCGGCTTGAGAGCGCTTGTCGCGCCAGGGGTGCCGGTGTAGATGACATCCCCCGGAACGAGGGTAATGTAGCGGCTGAGAAAGCTGACAATCGTTGGACAGTCGAAGATGAGGTCTGAGGTGCGTTGCTTCTGGACGATTTTGCCGTTCACACGCGTCTGCAACATCAGGTTCCCATAGTCGATGCCCCGCACAATGGCTGGCCCTAGCGGGGCAAACGTATCGGCCCCTTTGGCGCGCCACCATTGCATGTCTTTGTTGGGGCCGTTTTGCCAGTCGCGCTCGCTTACATCGTTGCCGCAGGTCACACCAAAGATTACTTCCCTCGCCTGCTGTGGTGTTACATTCCGCGCGCGCCGGCCGATCACGATAACCAGTTCCCCTTCATAATGCACGTTCCTGGCATCTTTCGGGATCACGATAGGGCGGCCTGGATCCTGCAGCGCGCTAACCGGTTTGTAGAAAATCTCGGGATTCTTCGGCGCAGGTCGGTCGCCGAGATGACTCTTGTAATTCAGCCCGACGGCCATGATTTTAGGCGGTTCGCACGGACAGAGCAGCTGCACTTGATCAAGCCTGTAGGTATTATCCGTCTGTCCCAGAAGGGAGAAGAGTTCGCCGCTCAACGCGCGGACCCGATCGCCTTCCAACAGCCCGTAAGACACAACCGAACCACGCCGGAAGCGGACATATCGCGCCACTCCGTGGCTTTGTCCTTGTGCAATCGCCGTCGATAGCACTCCTGCCATGAGTTCTCTACGCGTTGTCATTGTAGGAGTCAGCTTATCAGAACCGGAAACCGGAACTATCCCCGGATTGAAGCCGCCGGATCTTAAGATTCCTGAACCAGACGGGAGTGTCGCCGTGGTTTTGCAACGCGAGGGGAGCGATGCGGTAAGTGCGAGTAGCCAGGGCTCGATAAGAACCCGGGCGCCGCTTCTCCCAACGCTCCTTCAGCACCTTTCGAAATTCGTCCGAGTCAAGCGAAACGGAAACGACGTTCACACCGTTCAGCCAGTGTTCTACCGAATTTCCCCGAACAATGAGGCGTGAGTGATTGAACTCGCCGGCAGGACGGGCCGCACGGCTCGCGGGAGCTACCAGATTGTATATGCTCCCGGACGTATTACGCGGGTCCTTCGCATCTCTGTGCCGCTCGTCGTCAATCAGCTGATACTCAAATCCGGCGAGCCACTCATCTACCTTCATCCCCGGACGCACCTGCTCTCGGGTGACCGGTTTCCCGTCCACGCGGAGCTCGTACTTTTGAATCAGATACTTGACGCCGCTGTTGCCATTGGGCGACATGCGCCACTCAAAGGAAAATTCGAAGTCGTCGTACTTTTCGCGTGTCAAAAGATACTGACTGGGACCTTCGAACGGTTTGGCGACCAGGCAGCCGTCCTCGATCACCCAGATTGGCTTTCCGTCCGGTCCTGGAAGCGGCTGCTCCCAGGCTGAGAGAGAAGCTCCGTCAAACAGAAGCTCCCATCCCTGTGCCTGCTCCTCCGGTGTCAACGTGTTAGCGGCGGGCGTGGCGAAAAGAGCAGCCAGGAGAAGACCGGCGGCAAGACGAAGCACGACAGCAAGGATCTGGCTCATGCGGATTCCCAGTCTATAAAAAGAAAGGCGAGTCCGCAGACTCGCCTTTCGCTACCAGGATCGTGGACGGTCTTATGCCGTACGCATCGTCTCGGCCTTGTCTCCACCGGTGATCGCCGCCTGGGCAGCAGCCAGACGCGCAATCGGAACACGGTAAGGAGAGCAGCTCACATAGTTCATGCCAATGCGATAGCAGAACTCGACCGAGCTTGGCTCACCGCCGTGTTCGCCGCAGATGCCGATCTCGAGATCCGGCCGGGTCTTCCGCCCAAGTTCGACTGCCAGCTTCACCAGCTTGCCAACGCCGCCCTGGTCAAGGACAGCGAACGGATCGGCAGCGAAGATTTTCTTCTCCTCGTAGTCCTTGGAGAACTTCGTATAGTCGTCGCGGGAGAGCCCCATGGTGGTCTGCGTCAGGTCGTTGGTGCCGAAGCTGAAGAATTCCGCCTCTTTGGCCACCTCGTCGGCGGTGATGGCAGCGCGCGGAATTTCGATCATCGTACCGATGAGGTACTTCTGGTCGCTCATCCCGGCCTTGCCCAGCACTTCCTCAGCGACGCGCTTCACGATCGCCTTCTGGTTTTCCAGCTCTTTCACGCTGCCAACCAGCGGGATCATGACCTCGGGGATGACCTTCACGCCTTTCTTAGCCACCTGGACGACGGCTTCGAAAATGGCGCGCGCCTGCATCTCGGTAATCTCCGGATAGGTGATGCCCAGACGGCAGCCGCGGTGACCGAGCATCGGGTTGAACTCATGCAGCTCTTCCACCCGGTGCAGCAGCTCCGGCAGGACCGTCTTGAGGTTCTTCACTTCGGCGCCAAACCTGCTGTACTTCGCCGCCAGCTCCCGCTTCTTCTTGATATCAGCGTTCGGGAGGACGGCAATGTCGACCATCAGCTCTTCGCGCTTCGGCACGAACTCATGCAGCGGCGGATCCAGCGTACGGATCACGACAGGGAATCCGTCCATTGCCTCGAAGAGGCCGGCGAAATCCTTGCGCTGCATCGGCAGCAGCTTCTGAAGAGCCTTGCGGCGGCCCTTCTCGTCCTTGGCAAGAATCATCGCCTGAACGTGAGGCAGCCGGTCCTCCGCGAAGAACATGTGCTCGGTGCGGCAGAGGCCGATGCCCTCGGCGCCGAAAGCCCGAGCTGTTTTCGCATCGCGCGGGATATCCGCATTCGCCCTGACGCCGAACTTACCGCGGAACTCATCCGCCAGCGCCATGAATTTGGCGAACACGGGCGAGTTCGGATCGGGATCCTTGGTTTGCGCCTGGCCGAGATAGACCTCGCCCGTCGTACCGTTGATGGAGAGCCAGTCGCCTTCCTTGATGGAGATGGTCTTGTCGCCAACCTTCACCGTGGCGGTCCTGGTCCGTTCGTTGATGGAGATGGCGCCAGCACCGACAACGCAAGGCCGGCCCATTCCGCGAGCAACCACAGCCGCATGGCTCGACTTGCCGCCGACGGCCGTCAAGATGCCCTTCGCGACGTCCATGCCGTGAATGTCGTCCGGGGTGGTCTCCTTGCGAAGCAGAATGACCGGCGCCTTCGCCGACATCTCAACAGCATCCTCGGCAGAGAAAGCAACCTTCCCAACGGCGGCGCCAGGGGAGGCGTCGATGCCGGTGGTAAGCTTTACAAGCTTCTTGAGCGAGGCCGGGTCGAACACAGGATGCAGGAGCTGATCGAGCTGGCTGGGCGCGACGCGGAGCACCGCGGTCTTCTTGTCGATCAGCCCTTCCTCGAACATGTCCACGGCGATCTTTACAGCGGCAGGACCGGTGCGCTTGCCGTTGCGGGTCTGCAACATGAACAGCTTGCCTTCCTGGACCGTGAACTCGAAGTCCTGCATGTCCTTGTAGTGCTTCTCGAGCATCGAGGTGATCTCGACAAGCTGGTTGTAGACGTCCTCGTTCCAGGCCTTCAGTTCAGAGATCGGCGAGGGCGTGCGAATACCGGCAACAACGTCCTCACCCTGCGCGTTTACCAGAAACTCGCCGTAGAATACCTTCTCGCCGCTGCCCGGGTCACGGGTGAAGCCAACGCCCGTGCAGCTGGTATCGCCCATGTTTCCGAACACCATCGCCTGGACATTGGCGGCAGTCCCGATGTCATCCGGAATCTTTTCCATCTTCCGGTAATAAACCGCTTTCGGGTTCCACCAGGAGTTGAAGACGGCGTTGCGGGCGAGCTTCAGTTGCTCGTTCGCATCCTGCGGAAACTCTTTTTTCGTCTCCTTTTTTACCAGCTTCTT
>Ga0065720_1021506_pt1 | contig 10400 bp, 9 predicted proteins | sample Thericmetagenome_FD_59107 | JGI IMG/M metagenome (GOLD analysis project Ga0065720, IMG submission 59107) | Thermophilic microbial communities from the Joint Bioenergy Institute, California, USA of rice/straw/compost enrichment - eDNA_2 v2... | ecosystem: Engineered > Solid waste > Grass >... | reverse complement strand
CGGTGCCGGTGAAGAGAGGGCCGCGCGGTCGCGGGCCGGGCCGTGGGCGAGCACCGTCACGCCGTTGTCGGTCGTCAGGGATCCGTGGCACTGCGCCCCCGCGCCCGCGCACAGGGAGTCCCGGCCCTTCCGCTCCAACCCGGGCAGCTCCTCCAACAGACCGGTGTCGGACGACGCCCCTCCCGGTGCCGCGGCGCCGGGAGGGCTTCCCGCGGGCGCGGCGGACAGACTCCGGGAGCCCTGCCCGGGCGGCGACGGGCCCGGCCCTCCCCGCTGCGGCGCGGCCGCGAGGAGGCCGCAGGCCGGGAAATCCACGTCCGGAACGGGGAACTGCGCGACGAATTCCCAGGTGATTCCGGGCCGGTGGCTCCGTCGAACAGGGCGCCCTTTCGGAGCGGAGCGAAAAAGCGGGTCCGATCCCGGACCGGGGGAAGGCGGCAGAGCGCGTGGGCCAGGCGGATCCCCGGCCACCCCCGGAGGCCAAGGGCGCAGCGCCGCGCCGGAGGGGAATCCCGGGGCTCCGGAGCCGGAAGGGGAAGGGGAGACAGAAGAGAAAAACGGTAAAGTCCCAGGTCGTCGCGCATGTCATTGCGGTTGTCGGTGAATATTTGCAGAACAACGGCCGTTTTCCTCTTTTGGGTTTACTTCCACGTAATGCCTATTGTGGTGCGTTATTTTGGGATGTAAGATGCCTTGGCGGATTTTCCGGGTGGCATTCATTGTGATGAATTGAGGGGTGTGAAACGTTTTGGCGGGGGACAGGGAAACCGAACTCCACGGGAAGTCGAATAAGGAGGCGCCGCTGTTCTGCGCGGCGGATTGCCCGCCGGAGACCCGGTACGGCCGGGTGCGGGTGCCCGGCGCGCCCGGCCGCGGGGATCCCCCGGGAGCCGCAGAGCCGACCTTTTGACGGCTCCGGAGCACGATGCGCGGGCCGCCCCGGCAGACCGGGGCGGCCCCGGTCTGCCGGGCGACCGGCGGCCGGAACGGCGCACCCGAGGCCGACCGCGCCGGACCACGGGAGCGCTGCCGTCGTGCCCGCCCACGGCGTCGGCCGCCGAGCGCACCCACGCCGCTGTCCCCGCCCGGACCGAGCAGTCCGGAGCATCCCCTCACCGCCGCCCTCCGCCCCGGGTGAGGAGATTGTTGCGCGCACGTGACAGCCGGACACGTCCGTGCAACAGGCCCTTCCCAGACTCCCAGTGAGCCACCCGCGCACCCCAGGGACCGATCCACGAAGGAAGGACAGGACCGTGACGACCCAGACCGCAGCCTCCCGAACGGCGACGAAAGGCCGGTGGATCACCCACTGGGACCCCGAGGACGCGACCTTCTGGCGAGAACGCGGCAGCACGATCGCCAACCGCAACCTGTGGGCGTCGATCCTCGCCGAGCACCTGGGCTTCTCCGTGTGGAGCCTGTGGTCGGTGCTGGTGCTGTTCATGACGCCGGAGACCGGGTTCGCCTTCACCCCCGAGCAGAAGTTCCTGCTCATCTCCGTCGTCTCCCTGGTGGGCTCGGTGCTGCGGGTGCCCTACACCCTGGCCGTGCCCAAGTTCGGCGGACGCAACTGGACGCTGGTCTCGGTCGCCGTGCTGCTGGTGCCCACCGCGCTGGCGGCCGTGCTCGTCCAGCGGCCCGACACCCCGTTCTGGCTGTTCGTGGTGCTGGCGGCCACCGCGGGCCTGGGCGGCGGCAACTTCTCCTCCTCCATGGCCAACATCAACTTCTACTTCCCCGAGCACCGCAAGGGCTGGGCGCTGGGCATCAACGCCGGCGGCGGCAACATCGGCGTGGCCACCGTGCAACTGGTGGGCCTCGCCGTCATCGCGGCGTTCACCATCGACGCCGGACCCGTCGTCCCGCTGTTCTACCTGCCCTTCCTGCTGCTGGCCTCCTGGGTGGCCTGGCGGTACATGGACAACCTGGCCACCGCCCGCGCCGACACCGCCGCGCAGCTCGCCGCCGTCCGGGAACGCGACTTCTGGACCATGTCGGTGCTCTACATCGGCACCTTCGGCTCCTTCATCGGCTTCGGGTTCGCCTTCGGCCTGCTGCTGCAGAACCAGTTCGACCGCACCCCGCTGGAGGCCGCCGCGGTCACCTTCCTCGGCCCGCTGCTGGGCTCGCTGGTCCGTCCGGTCGGCGGCTGGCTGGCCGACCGCTTCGGCGGCGCGCGCGTCACCGCCTGGAACTTCCTGGCCATGGCCGTCGGCACCGGCCTGGTCGTGGCCGCCACCGTCCAGGGCTCGCTGCCGCTGTTCGTCCTCAGCTTCGGCGCCGTGTTCGTGCTCACCGGCGTCGGCAACGGTTCCACCTACAAGATGATCCCCACGATCTACGCGGCCAAGGCCGAGAACCTCGTCGCCGAAGGCACCCCCCGCGAGGAGGCCGTGGCCCGCACCAAGCGGGTGGCCAGCGCCATGCTGGGCCTCATCGGCGCGGTCGGCGCCTTCGGCGGGGTCGCCATCAACCTGGTCTTCCGCGAGGCGTTCGCCGCCACCGGCTCGGCCACCCCCGCCTTCCTCGCCTTCCTCGCCTTCTACCTGGTCTGCCTGGCCATCACCTGGCTGTGCTACATGCGCGTGCCCGCGGCCGCGCCGACCTCCGGGACCGCCGCGCGATGACCACCACCCACTGCCCGTACTGCGCCCTGCAGTGCGCCATGCACCTGGAGCGCGGTCCGGACGGCGCCCTGGCCGCCCGCCCCGCCGACTTCCCCACCAACCGGGGCGGGCTGTGCCGCAAGGGCTGGACCTCGGCCCAGGTGCTCACCGCCGCCGACCGGCTCACCACGCCCCTGCTGCGCAAGGACCGCACGGCAGGGTTCGAGGAGGTCGACTGGGACACCGCCCTGGAGTACGCCGCCGACCGGGTACGCGCCCTACAGGCCGCGCACGGCCGCGACGCGGTCGCGGTGTTCGGCAGCGGCGGCCTGACCAACGAGAAGAGCTACCAGCTCGGCAAGTTCGCGCGGGTGGCCCTGGGCACCTCCCAGATCGACTACAACGGCCGGTTCTGCATGTCCTCGGCGGCCGCCGCGGGCAACCGCGCCTTCGGCCTGGACCGCGGCCTGCCGTTCCCGGTCACCGACCTCGCCGACGCCGACGTCGTCGTGCTGGCCGGGGCCAACCCCGCCGAGACCATGCCGCCGCTCATGGGCCACCTGTCCGGGGCCCGCCTGGTCGTCGTGGACCCGCGCCGCTCCGGCACCGCCCGCGAGGCGCTGCGCCGCGGCGGCCTGCACCTGGCGCCCCGCCCCGGCACCGACCTGGCGCTGGCGCTGGGCCTGCTGCACGCCGCCCGCGCCGAGGGGCTGCTCGACGACGCCTACATCACCGAGCGCACCACCGGGTTCGACGCCGCCTGGCGGCACGCCGCCGCGTGGTGGCCCGAACGCACCGAGCACGTCACCGGCGTGCCCGCCCACCGCATCCGGGAGGCCGCCCGCCTCCTCGGCACCGCCCGACGCGCCTACGTCCTCACCGGACGCGGCGTCGAACAGCACGCCAAGGGCACCGACACCGCCTCGGCCTGGATCAACCTGGCCCTGGCGCTGGGCCTGCCCGGGCGGGTCGGCTCCGGATACGGCTGCCTCACCGGCCAGGGCAACGGCCAGGGCGGACGCGAGCACGGCCAGAAGGCCGACCAGCTTCCCGGCTACCGCCGCATCGACGACCCCGCGGCCCGCGCGCACGTCGCCGCGGTGTGGGGCGTGGACCCCGACGACCTGCCCGGGCCGGGGCGCAGCGCCTTCGAACTGCTGGACGCGCTGGGCAGCGCCGGCGGGCCGCGCGCCCTGCTGCTGTTCGGCTCCAACCCGGCGGTCTCCGCCCCCGACGCCACCCGGATGCGCGACCGCCTGGCCGCCCTCGACCTGCTGGTCGTCGCCGACTTCGTGCTGTCGGAGACGGCGGCCCTGGCCGACGTGGTGCTGCCCGTGGCCCAGTGGGCCGAGGAGAGCGGCACCATGACCAACCTGGAGGGGCGCGTGCTGCGCCGCCGCAGGGCCGCCGCGCCCCCGCCGGGGGTGCGCACCGACCTGGAGGTGCTGCACGGCCTGGCGGTGCGCCTGGGCCAGGACCCCGAGCGCTTCCCCACCGACCCCGACGCGGTGCTGGCCGAGCTGCGCGCCGCCTCCGCCGGGGGAGCCGCCGACTACTCCGGCGTCACCCCGCAGCGGCTGGAGGACGGGGAGGCCCTGCACTGGCCGGTCCCCGAGGGCGGGCAGCCCACCCCGCGCCTGTTCCTGGACCGCTTCGCCCACCCCGACGGACGGGCCCGCTTCGCCCCCGTGGAGCACCGGCCCCCCGCCGAGGACACCGACGCCGACTATCCGCTGCTGGCCACCACCGGCCGCCTCATGGGCCACTACCAGTCGGGCGCCCAGACCCGCCGCGTCGGCGAGCTCGCCGACGCCGAACCCGAGGTCTACGTCGAGGTGCACCCCGACACCGCCGCCCGCTGCGGCCTGGCCGGTGGGGACCGGGCCGCCGTGGAGTCCCGGCGCGGCACCACCGTGGCGCGGGTGCGGCTGCGCCCCGACGCCCGGCTGGACACCGTGTTCCTGCCGTTCCACTATCCGGGCGAGCAGGCCGCCAACAACCTGACCAACCCCGCCCTGGACCCGACCAGCCGCATGCCCGAGTTCAAGGTCAGCGCGGTGCGGCTGCGACCGTACGCGGACCGCCGAGGAGGAGGAGACCGGTGAGCCACCAGCCCAGGCACGTCGTCGTCATCGGCCACGGCATGGTGGGGGCCCGCTTCGTCGACGAGGTCGCCCGGCGCGACCCCCGCGGCGAGCGGCTGCGCCTGACCGTGGTCGGCGCCGAAGCGGAGGGCCCCTACAACCGCGTCCTGCTGCCCGAGGTCCTCAGCGGCCGGCTCGGCGAGGCCGACCTGGCGCTGCCGGAGCCCGCCCTGCCCGGTCTGGACGTGCGCCGCGGGACCTCCGCCGCCGCGGTCGACACCGCCGCGCGCACCGTCGCCCTGGACGACGGCGACACCCTGCACTACGACGAACTGGTGCTGGCCACCGGGGCGCGCGCGGCGGTGCCGCCGCTGCCCGGGGCCACCACCTCCCGCTCCCGGCCCGCCGAGGGGGTGACCGTCCTGCGCGACCTGGCCGACTGCCGCCGCCTGGCCGCCCTGACCCGCCCCGGGGCGCCCGTGGTCGTCCTGGGCGGCGGCGTGCTCGGCCTGGAGACCGCACGCGCGCTGGGGCGGCGCGGCGCCCGCGTGCACCTGGTGGAGGCCGCCGCCTGGCTGATGCACCGCCAGCTCGACCAGGGCGCCGCCCGCGTGCTGGCGGGCCACTACACGCGGCTGGGCGTGACCGTCCACTCCCGGACGGCGGCGTTGCGCTGGATCCCCGGACGCGGCCTGGAACTGGAGGACGGCCGGGTCCTGGCCGGGGACGTCCTGGTCGTCGCCACCGGGGTGCGGCCGCGCACCGAACTGGCGGCCGCCGCGGGACTGCACGTGGACCGCGGGATCGTCGTGGACGACTCGCTGACCACCTCCGACCCGCGCGTCCACGCCATCGGCGACTGCGCCCAGCACGCGGGCGGAGGCGCCGGACTGGTGCAGCCCGGATACGAGCAGGCCGCGGTCCTGGCCGACCTGCTCACCGGAACGGCCCCCCAGGCCCGCTACACCGGGTCCCGTCCGGCCACCCGGCTCAAGGCCGACGGCGTCGAACTGGTCTCCTTCGGGGCGCCCGACGTCGAGGACGCCGAGACCGTCACCGTCGACGACTCCCACGGCGGCCGCTACGCGAAGCTGTCGGTGCGCGAGGGCCGCGTGGCCGGTGCGATCCTGCTGGGCTTCCCCGACGCGGCGGCCACGATCGGCCAGCTCTACGACCGCGGCCTGCCGGTGCCCGAGGACCGGCTGGCCCTGCTGCTGGGCGGCGCACTGCCCGCGACTGCCGGGGACGGGGCGGACCCGGAGGAGGCCCTGGTGTGCCGGTGCAACGCGGTCAGCCGCGCCCAGGTGGAGAGCGCCTGGCTGGACGGCGCCCGCACCAGGGAGGACATCGCCGCAGCCACCCGCGCCACCACCGGCTGCGGCGGCTGCGTCCGCGACGTCAACGCGCTGCTCGCGTCCTGGAACGGCGGCCGTCCCGCCCCGGTGGGGGCCTGACGGCCCGGCCGACTGCCGGGGCCGGGCGGCCTGCCCGGCCCCGGCAGCGCGTGTCCGGCCCGTTCAGTTCCCGGGGCCGGGCGGCGGGAACGGGATGGCCGAGAGGGCGGGCAGCAGCTCCCGCTCCTCGTGGTCCAGGTGGGCGAGCAGCTCGCCGCTGAGCCGGTCCAGCTCGGCGCGGAACCGGTCGGGGTCGGCGGTGGAGACCTCGGCCAGCAGCTCCACCAGCGCGCCGCGCAGCCGCTCCACCGTGCGGTGCTCCTCGTACAGCCGCCGGACGGCGTCCTTCAGCTCCGGGTGCTGCCGCTCCAGCGCGGGCAGCATCCCGCCGTCCTCGGAGGTGTGGTGGAAGTGCAGGACGTCGCAGAAGGCCAGGCAGTGCTGGCGGATCTGTAGGCTCAGGCCGACCGGGGGCCGCTGCGGCGCGTCGGCGTGGGCGTCGAGGTAGGCGTCGGTCTCGGCGCGGACCCGGTCGAGCTGGCCGCGCAGCCAGGTGTGGATCTCGACCAGCTTGTCGGCGAGGGTGGTCGACGCCCCGGCCGGGGCCGCGGCGTAGGAGCGTTCCAGCGCCACCACCGGGATGGTCCGCCCGGTCCTGGCCTGGTACTCCCCGTAGCCCGGGGCGCGGCGCACGATCTCGGCGAACGCCCGGTCGCGGGCGTCGCCCTCCAGGGGGACCGCGACCGCCTCGAAGGTCTCGGTGCCGACCTCGACGGTCACCAGGGGGTGGGCGAGCAGGTTGTGGTACCAGGCGGGGTGGCGGGGCGCGCCGGCCGCGGAGGCGACGACCAGCAGCCGGTCGCCGTCGCGGAAGTAGCCCAGCGGGCTGGTCTGCTCCCGGCCGGAGCGGGCGCCCGTCGTGGTGAGCAGCAGCAGGTCGGCGCCTTCGAAGGGGCCGCCGACGCGTCCGCCGTTGGCGCGGAACTCCTCGACGACCGGGCGGTTGGAGTCGCTGATGCGCGGTTCGGGCCGGGCGGGCGGGGACGGAGGCGGGGAAGCGGCCAAATCGGACTCCCTCGGTCGAGTTGTGGGGACAGGGGACGACGGGACTCCCGCGGCTGGACCGCCGGAACGGGGCACGGCGGAGCGTCCGGAGACAGGAGACCCGAAAGCGATATATCGAAGAATAATTACCGAATGCGGATCCGTGGTGGCCGGAAGCGGCCACGGACAACGGGAATACGCGCAGCCGGGCACGGTCGCGGCAACCGGACCGGGCGGGGCGTCCACGGACCCGCGGCCGGCCCCGGGGGAGGCGCGCGGCACGGTCGGCGCCGCCTGGAACCGCGCCGTCGGCGACCGGGAAGGTCAGCCCTCGGCAGGAGCGGCGCTGTCGCGTGCGGTGCCGCGCAGCAGCGCCAGCGCGGCCGCGGTGGTCCACGCCAGCCCCGTGCAGACCGACAGCCGCTGGTAGAGGCCGCCCACCTCGACCAGGCCGGGCTGCTGGGCGAAGCCGAGACCGGCCAGCAGGAAGAAGACGACGAAGGCGGCCGCGGCGAGACCGCTGCCGACCGCCGCCGCCCACCGCCCGCCGCGCGCGCAGCGCAGCGCCCAGACCAGAGCGGCCAGCGGCAGTCCGAGGAAGAACAGCATCGACGCGCCGTCGTGGGCCGCGCCGAGCGGGGTGTAGACCAGCGCGTCGGGGCTGCCCGGCGGATAGCCGCTCACCGGGTCGGTGGGAAACAGCCCGGCCCCGACCAGCCCGATCCCGCACAGGCCCAGCAGCCACGGAAGGAGCCCGGCGCGTTCGCCCAGCGCCCGGCGTGCCCCGAACGCGAAGGCCGTCAGCAGTACCCCGGTGACCAGGAAGTTCGCCACCTGGGTCCAGCCCGCCGGGGTCAGCGCCAGGGAGCTGACCGGGTGGCGCAGCGGGTCGTAGTCGGCACGCAGTGCCCCCGCGACGGTGAACACCACGACGAACAGCGGACCGGCGACCAGGCCGCACCGCAGGAGCCCGCGGGTCGCTGCCACGGTTCCTCCTCCCGTCGTCGGGGACCCCGTGGACTCCAGTCTAGGAGCGGATGCGGCAGCGCCCGTGGCCGCAACCGGCCACGGGCGCTGCGCGCGGGTGCGACGGAGGGCCGCGCAGAGGGGGAGGAGAACCTCGGCGCGGCCCTCGGGGCCGCCGACCAGGCGGCGGCCGCGGCGCGCGGTCCCCGGCGCGCCGCCTGCGGCCGGGGTGCGGGGGCGCCAGCTCCCCGCCGGGCACCCGGCCCGGAGAAGTCGGTCAGTCGGCCCGGGCGCTCAGCGCCCCGGTGCGCGCGTACCCCTCGGCCCGCAGCAGCAGTATCTGCCGCACCTGGGCGTTGGCCGCGCCGCCGAGGACCAGCCGCCGGGGCGGATCGGCCATGTCCGCCAGCGCCAGCAGGACCGGGGCGGCCTTGGCGGAGTCGGCGTCCTCCACTCCGCTCCACATCTCGGTGAGGCGGGCGCGCAGCGGCGCGTACTCCGCCTTCTCCTTGGTGAGGGTGGCGCCCCGGGTGAACAGCTCGGTGGCGTAGCCGCGGGGCTGCACCATGGTCACCCTGATCCCGAAGGGCTCGACCTCCATGGCCAGGGCCTCGCCGACCGAGTCGAGCGCGGCCTTGCCCGCGCCGTACAGGCCCACCGAGGCGAACCCGCCGAACGGGGCCGTGGTGGTGACCTGGATGATGCGGCCCGATCCCCGGGCGCGCAGGTGGGGCAGCACCGCCTGGACCACCCACAGCGCGCCGAAGAAGTTGACGTCCAGGTGCTCCCGGGCCTGCTGCTCGGTGGTCTCCTCCACCATGCCGAGCAGGAACCGGCCCGCGTTGTTGAGCACGACGTCCGGGCAGCCGAACGCGTCGACGGCCCGCCGCACCGCGGAGAACACCGCGGCGCGGTCGCTCACGTCCAGGGGCAGGGCCAGCAGGCGGTCCTCGTAGCGCTCGGCCAGGCCGTCGAGCGGTGTGACGTCGCGCGCCGCGCCCACCACGCGGTCGCCGCGCTCCAGGGCGGCCTCGGTGACCGCGCGGCCCAGGCCGCGGGAGGCCCCGGTGACGAACCAGACGTGGGACGGGGGCGTGTGTGCGGTCATGCGCCCTCCTCGGTGCAGCCGTCTCACAGACAAGACGAGACGTATCGTTCCGTTCGATGTCCAGCGTGCCCTCCGGCCGCCCCCCTGTCAAGACGAAACGTCTCGTCTTATTCTGTGGGCATGACACCATCAAGAACACCCGACCCCCGGCGGCGCAGTGAGCGCTCCCGCCGCGCGATCCTCGACGCGGCCCGCACCCTCGTCGCCGAGACGGGCTACCCGAAACTGACGATCGAGGCCGTCGCCGCCCGCGCCGGAGTGGGCAAACAGACCATCTACCGCTGGTGGCCCTCCAAGGGCGCGCTCCTGCTCGACGCGGTGCTGGCGCTCAGCCACACCGAGGAGGGCGCCGTCGCGCTGCCCGACACCGGCGACCTCGAAGCCGACCTCAAGAACCTCATGCGCGCCACCGCCGCCGAGTTCGCCACCCCCGCCTTCGAAGCGCCCCTGCGCGCCCTCAGCAGCGAGATCGCCGCCGATCCCGGACTCAACGCCGACTACCGCCGACGGGTCGCCGAGCCGCTGGCGCAGGCCCTGCGGGAATGGCTGCGCAGCGCCCAGCGCACCGGGCAGATCGCCGCCGACGCCGACCTCGACCTCTTCCTCGACCTGCTCTACGCCCCCCTGTACCGGCGCTGGCTGCTGCGCGAGGGACCGCTCACCCCCGACTACACCGACGCCCTGGTCGACGCGGTGCTGCGGGCCTTCGCCCCCGCGGATGAGGACAGGAGGGCACCCGGGGCTCAGCCGTCGGAGTCGTCCTCCTCCGACCACGGCCGCCACGGCAGCGCCTCGCGCCACCCCGGCCGCTCCGCCGTCCAGTCCGCCAACACCCCGGCGACGGGCTGAGGGGCGAGCAGCCCGGACGGGCGCGGCACCTCCGCCCAGAAGCGGCGGTCCGCGCCGACCTCGCGGTACTCCACCCGGTAGCTCAGATCGTCGTTCAGGTAGACCTGCATGTAGTGGTGCCCGCGGGGACGCCGGTCCAGCCGCTCGACGACCACGAACCGGTGGGTCGGGTCCAGGTCGGCCAGCAGGCCGTACAGGGTCTCCTCCGACGGGTCGTCCCAGGTGTACCCGGACCACTCCCTGGCCCGCAGCACCGGTCTGGTCATGGCGCGACCCTGCCGTCCGGCGGTGACACTGCCGGGTGCCGGGAAACCGGCGCCGCAGAGCCCGCACCCGCGGCGGCGGGCGG
>Ga0065720_1021505_pt1 | contig 10404 bp, 7 predicted proteins | sample Thericmetagenome_FD_59107 | JGI IMG/M metagenome (GOLD analysis project Ga0065720, IMG submission 59107) | Thermophilic microbial communities from the Joint Bioenergy Institute, California, USA of rice/straw/compost enrichment - eDNA_2 v2... | ecosystem: Engineered > Solid waste > Grass >... | reverse complement strand
GGGGGGGGGGTAAATAGATAAGAGAGAGATTGGGTATTATGAATTCATAAGGAGGTTTGGGTTGGGTTTGGAGATGGAGAGGCGTCAAGATATAGATCAGGATACCCGATCATGACGGCGTGGCATTGACTGCATGGTTAGATACCCTTTAGGATAGATCATGAGGTTTTCGGTCAGCTGGCTCCCATGGGAGCAGGCCATATGGTCCGTCCTGGGGCCGTTGGCTCAGGGGTTGGCTATGAACATCTTGCCAGCTCCTCAGGGTGTGTTTTGCATTCATCGGGGGTCTGCGTTGCATTGAAGGCGTTTGGGCCTTTTTATGGCTTTTTGTTTGGTTACTTTTATTCAAGCTATATGTTGGCATCAGCTTATTATATATTTGACCAGTCAGGACACGACTGAGAGAGGGGGAGCTCAGCATTTTTCGTTTTTTTCTTTTTTGGTAGCCTGATTTTAACTTTGGCACTTCGAGGATGTCTCTCGTTCAGTTTTGTAAAATTTACCTTTTCTCTTTTAACCCTTGTTGGAGTCCATTGTTCAGCTCAAACTCCATTATTTTGATTTTCATACCTTTTTGACTGTCTACCAGCCTGGAGCCAAAAAACCTCCCATACACCTCGACACAAACCGATGCCAACCACCAAATGGGTGGGAAACGGGAAACTGCTTTTTTTTTAAAGATAGACCCAAGGAAAGATACACTTGTTGTCGCAGAACGTGTGTGCAAAACACCACCAGTCTCCCGCTTCTCACATACCCACCACACTAACTTCCAACATCACCTTCGCTCCTCTTCACCCCTTAAGCAGTCCAAATACGCTTAATGGCCTCAGTAAGACCGACATCAGTGGTCTCGAACTCGTACAGCGCCAGGCCAACGACGACGGTGGCAGCGTTCAGGCCCCACATGAACAGCTTGCGAGCGGTCGGCGTACGATACTTGGGGACGTAGTCAATGATGATCTGCTGGAAGCCGGAGTGTGAGTGGATCAGGATGCCGGCGCACAGGATGGCGTCGAGCGTCGGGTTGAGCGAGCCGGCGGCGAAGGGGGCCACGGTAAGGGGAACCAGACCAGCGGCCACCAGCCGGTCGAAGGTCCAGTGGTAGGAGCCCTGCGCGGGCGAAGGTTCGGGGACGGGGACAGCGTCGTTCACTAAGAGGTTCGAGAGTTAGGGGTTATTGTTAAGGTAGACGTGGGGTTGGTTGGATTGGCTGGAGGGGCAGTGCTCATGGCGGGGAAAATGCGCGCGTACCTGTGCCCTTAATGCGCTCTGTTTCAATGTCCTATCAGTAAAACGCTCTCTATCCTATCCAAGGGGAGAGAGGGGGGGGAAGAGAGAAATTGACGCAAGCACGTACGCGGCAGAGGGGGCAGCAGCTCCCTCTTGGATGTGGTGTGGAAGGTGGCAGCGCGAGCGAGGACGCTCTGCTGGAGGGCGGGCCTTGTCGCCATCGACACCCGGGAGGCCGAAGCAACCTGCCGCAGCAGGGAGGAGCGAGCAATCGAAGCCATGGCTGTCTGCTTGAGGGAGATTGGCGAATTGGCGAATTGGTTGGTCCGGCTGCGCTGCGTGGGTGGTTGGCGCGGGTTTTGAGACTCGAAACGGCGACGACGGCGACAGCAGCCTCAACAAAGACGACAACGACGACAATGGGCACGGAGACACTCGCGGAAACAACGGGCCCAGGTCCCGTGAAAATGCCCAGCTTCCCGAACGGCGGGACTCTTGCTGGTTCCTCGGCAATCGGGTCCCCTGCGAGCCAATGGCAGCATCGTTGATGTCAGCCAGTCTACCCCACCACAGAGCACGACGAGGTACCTGCTGCAAAGTACCGGATCGGAGTGGATTTTCTTGTTCTCCGCTGTGCCCCTCCCTCGACGCGGGGATCCGTGTCAGCGCCAAGACGAACCAAAACGTCCTGACCCCGGCGTGTCTTGGCAATGCTTCGGTGGTCTGGGGTCCGAAATTTTCGAGTATCCCGCTCTCATCTCAAGGTCAGGTGCATGACCAGACCCAAAGCCGCGAATTGCCCCACGACAACTCACGCCGCAACCTCCCAATTCGGCATCTTTGCGGCTGCTGTCCTCCAATTGATCGACCTTAGAAGCTGGTTGGAGGGCACACGGCAAGGCAATGGCTCCGGCACAGGGGCTCCTCTCCTGCAGGGGCGCCCTCTGCCGCTCATGCCTCTTGGGGTCGGCCAGGAGTCCTGCGCTCCCGCAGCGCCATCAACGGAGACCCATCTCCCAGGGCTGGATCAGGAAAACCCAGGAGGCAGAGGAGGCATGGCAGAAGCGGGCACAGGAAATTCTGGACGGCAAGATTCAGAACACCTGGGATATGCTTGAGGAGAGAGGCTATGTGAAGGACACTGCTGGGTAGGCGCTCGCTCTGCGATTTTTGACTTCTTGCGAGCATTGCCTAACACTTGGCAGGACACGAGACACGATCCGCGAGCTCATGAGGAGAAAACGGATAGCTGCCTACGTTGGCATTGACCCGACGGCCTCCTCCCTCCATGTCGGCCACCTGCTCCCTCTGATGCCCCTCTTCTGGATGTACATGCACGGCTACGGTGCCTTCTCCCTCATCGGCGGCTCAACAGTCAAAATCGGCGACCCGACAGACCGGCTCAAGTCCCGAGAGCCCATCTCGAAGGCCGATCTTGCCATGAACATGACCAAGATGCACTTTCAGCTCAAGAAACTGTGGGCGAACGTCGAGGACGAAGCGAGGCGCTTTGGCTACAAGAAGGAGTGGGCCTGGAGGCGCGGTCTGATCAACAACAATACGTGGTGGAACAAGCAGCCTATGCTAGAGGTCCTCAAGAGAGTTGGTACCCACATGCGGCTAGGGCCCATGCTGTCTCGCGAAACGTGAGTCTCCTGAGCCTACAGTACGATACCAATCGAGCCGGGTCTCTAACAATCGTACAGAGTCAAGAGGAAAATGACTGAAGGAGACGGCGTATCCTTCGCCGAGTTCTCCTACCCCATCATGCAGGGCTGGGATTGGTGGATGCTCTTCCAGCAGCGCAAAGTCCAGATGCAGATCGGCGGTTCCGACCAGTATGGCAACATCATCACCGGTATCGAGATTGTTAAGGCCGCACGGGATAGCGAGCCGGATCCGGCGAAGCGCCTTCCCGCGAACGACTTCTTGGACGACCCTGTCGGCTTCACTGTCCCCCTCCTGACGGACTCGGCTGGCAACAAGTTCGGCAAGAGTGCCGGCAACGCTATCTGGCTCGACCCGTTCATGACCCCTCCCTACGATCTCTATGGATACTTTGTTCGCCGTCCGGATGACGAAGTCGAGCGCCTGCTCAAGCTTTTCACTTTCCTCCCCATGGACGAGATCCAAAAGATCATGATGGACCAGGTAACCGCCCCCGAAAAGCGCATTGCCCACCACCATCTAGCCTACGAAGTCGTCCGACTCTGCCACGGCAAAGACGCCGCCGACGAAGCGCAAACCCGCCACAAGTTGATGTACAGCAAGGGCCCCGACGCGCTCAAGATCCAGCTGCCCAAGTCCCCGCAAGCCGAGGGCCAGGAGCGCGCGGGCATCATCACGCCCAACAATGCACCACGCATCGACATGATCCTCCCCGAGTCCCTCATCATGGGCAAGTCCATCGGCAAGATCCTGTACGCGGCCGGTCTCGCCAAAAGCGCGAGCGAGGGCCATCGTCTGGCTGTGCAGCAAGCCGTGTACATCGGCGGTGCCCCAGGTCGCAAGGTCGGCCAGGCCGAGCCCATGGATGAGTCCCAGCTTACGTTCAACCCGGTTAAGTTGTGGTTCCCGCAGGAGACGCAGCGCTACCTGATTGATGGGAAGATTCTTATCCTGCGCAGGGGCAAGCATAATGTGCGGATTATCAAGATGGTTAGTGACGAAGAGTATGCCAAGTCGGGAGAGACGTATCCAGGTCAGCCGTATACCGGCGCGGTGCGCATGTTAAGGGAGCAAATTAAGCAGTTGAAGAGCGGGCTGAAGACGCCAGAGGAGGTGAGGAAGTTTATTATGGAGGAGAGTAAAAGGGAGGCGGAGGAGAAGGGGAAGAAGGGTGGGGATGAGATCGAGTTCCCGGATGAGAAGCCTGGCTATGTTAGGTATCTGGAGGGTCAACTGAATGCGTTGTTGGATGAGGTTGATGCGGGGAAGAAGGGTGAGGATGAGGGGAAGAAGGAGTAAAGCCATGATTGGAGGATGATGGTTGTATGATGCGGCGGGATACTTGGAAGGAACTGGAAGAGAAACGATACCCAGAATCACATTCTGTTGGCTGGCGGAAGGCTGGTTCATACACAGTTTGGTGCCAGGTCTGTCTCATGACCCCAGAAGAAGGATATGTACAACTACATATATAGTTTCCATGTACTGTACGAACCAATGTACAATTGTCATTATAGAATAGAGTCCATCCACATCACCTATACAACACAGTCAAATCCCCAGGCGGCACCTTCTCCCCATTCAACCCCTTCAAATTCTTAAGTCCCTCCATGATCTCCGCATCCGTCTTATTCTGCTCGGTAATAATTTGATCAAAGCAATGCAGTCCATCCGTATATTTCTGCAGGGGGTCCCCGCCCTCAACCGGTCTCGCCTGCCCCGTGGCTAGCGCCGCCAGGTACTGCTTCGACACGACGTACTTGTGCACGCGGTACAGACAACCCTTGATCACGCCGAATTGGACAAAGCGCCGCACGTCGATGAAGCGCAGGACGTCCAGGCCGGCGTCCATGTGGTCTTTGAGCCATTCTAGCACGGTTTTGCCGACGCAGAAGGTCGTCATGAGCTTGATGAGGGTGTGGTTGGGAAGGCGGTGGCGGCGGGGGGTGCCGGTGGGTTTTGGTTTAGCTTTAGTGCTCCTCTCTCCTCCGGATTTGATGCTGTCGTGGTCGCGGTGGGAGTGGGAGTGGTGGTTGTCATCGGCGACGATGTCGTCCTCCTCCGGGGGACCAATGCAGACATAGTTAGCACACTCGTCTACCATCCCGCCCACGTTGGCGATGAAATCATGTATCCCTGGTCGGGGCGCATAGCAGTTACTGAAGAAGAACATGTCGAGCAGCAGGATCGTGTCGTAGTAGAGCAGGTGGCGCAGGGCCAGCTGGCAGAGCTCGAGGGAGACGTCGGCCAGGTGGGCGATGCGTCGGACGTCGTTGACGCCATCGATGTGTTGTATTACTCGTTGCAGGGTCAGGTCCCAAGTCGGGTCGACGATGTCGGCGAATTTCATTTTCGCGACGGGTACGTGCCATCCGCGGACTTCCGGGGGGGTTGGGTGGTGAGGGAAGAGCTTCATGTTTATGGTGTTGGCGTCGTCTGGATAGAGTTAGCGATGACTGTTGAGATGGGATTAGCGATGAGTGTTGGAAGTGACTTACCAACTGGAATCATGCACTCTCCATAATTATTCAAATCCTCCTTCACAATCTCCAACAAACTCTGAATGCTCCTCCTGGTCGACTTAAAGCCCCCTCCCACACTCTCCCCCTTTCCCTTTTCATTCCCCTTCTCATCCCCCTCCCTCTTTTTATCCCCCTTCTCATCCCTCTCCTCCTTTTCATTCCCCTTCTCATCCCCCTCCCCCTTTTCATTCCCCTTCTCATCCCTCTCCAAATCCTGACTCAAATACCCACTCTGCTTCTCCATCTCCGCAAACGTAGCCGCAATCCTCCTTACCACATTCTCATACGGCGCCTGGTCGACATCGCTCTCCACTACAATCCCAAAATTAAAATAAAACGTGTTCCGACAGTACTTAGAGTTTGAGATTGACACCGGGTAGCTGAGAACAGTGTACTTGCCCTCGGGGTCGTCGACTGTGATATATCGGTTGCAGAAGGGATTGCGCGGGATGATATACTCGGCAAGGACATCGAAGTTGAAGAGCGTGGGCTTGGTGCTTCCTTCGGAGGGAACGATGCAGCCCGGGGGGGATTGGGCTACGATTTTTGTACCTAAGGGGAAATGTTAGACAAGAGAGATCGTGCAAAAGATTAGGGAAGTCCGTACCCGCATTGGGGAAGAATTGGGCGTAGAAGATGCCTTGGATCATGGTGGTGATAGTGATGGGTGAGATGGGATGATGTCTCGAGGAGTCAAGGCTGTGTGAAACAGCACTGGTGGATGAGCAAGATCAGCATCAGCTCATTGATGGGGTTGTGATTTTATCCAAAGAGACATGAACCCAAAAAAAAAAAAAGAAAATTCACATGAGTTTCAGATATGTAACACTATATGAAGATGTGGTTACTATTGATGGGTGGTCAAGTGATGAAGAGAAACTTCCATAAAGATGAGAGCGGACAACTTTTATCACTGATGTGGGATGAACGGGCTTGGGATCAAGTGTACAACCCTAACCCTGAACAGACCTGAACAGACCTGGACAGACCTGAACAGACCCGAGAACCAACCTCTTCTCGTGTCCACCCGGGTTTGAGCATAGGGCATTGCATATCATTATTATCATCAAAAGCCATAATATACGACGATACAAACGCTGACCGAAGCCTTGTTTGACGATAACCAATTTAACATTGAAGTAAAGTATACCACCTATAAACGAACGGTGCAGTAGTTTAGGGCACGAATACCAAAAACGCCCGGCTCCTCCCCAACCCGGGGCAAACGAGATATATACAACTTCAACCCAGAACAACCTCCCCCTAGACCTCTTGTTCCGGTCCATCCAACGTGGCCAACGGGACATACCCCTCCTCCCTCTTCCTGCGTCCCATCACCCTCTCAAACATCTCCCTCCACCCAGCGAACCAACCCTCCCCCTTCACCACGACCCCCCTCTCCTCTGCCTCCACCATCCACCTCGGCCGTCTCCAAAACTTCAAAAATAAGCTGCTCACCACAACACTCACACTACTTGCCGCCATCGCCGCGCCTGCCATCATGGGATGCATGTGCCATCCTAGGGGCAAGAAAACCCCCATTGCGAACGGTAACCCAACAGCGTTGTACATGCACGCCCAGGCAAGGTTCATCTTGATCCTGCGGAAGATCGTCCGTGCTAGGTGGAGGGCTGCAGCAACATCCATGAGATGGTCGGGACGCATAAGCACCACGTCCGCGGCCTCCATCGCCACGTCCGTGCCACTTGACATTGCGATGCCCACGTCGGCGGTGGCCAGCGCGGGGGAGTCGTTAATGCCATCGCCGACCATGGCAACGATTGCACCATGTTCTTGCTGCAGGCGGCGGATGATGGCCTGTTTCTGGTCGGGTGACACACCAGCGTGGACGTCGGCTGGGTCAATCCCCACTGCGGAAGCGACAGCCACTGCCGTTCCGCGCTGGTCGCCGGTGACCATGGCCGTTTTGACGCCCATGCGGTGGAGGACTGCAATAGCGGCGGCTGCGCCGGATTTGATGGTGTCAGACAGACAGAGGTGGCCGGCATAGATGCCGTTGATGGCAACGAATATGTTTGTGATGCCAGCATTGAGCTTGGGATCCGATTGTGTTGCGTCGGCCTTTTCAGAAATTTCGATTGCAGGCTCTGGCACGCTGACACCGTTTTTTTGGAGGAAGGGGATGTTGCCGATGAGGACTTTGTAGCGGGTGCGTTCGGCCGAGGTGGCGGGTTCCACATGGGCGCTGACACCCTTGCCGACGACGGCGGAAAAGTCGCCGATGCTGCCGTCGATGGTGCCTTCGGGGCCTAGGCCTAGTTCGGACTTGGCGGCGTTGAGGACGGCTTTGCCGATGGGGTGCTCGCTGCCCATTTCGGCGAGGCCAACGATGGTCCACCAGAGGCGACGGCGCCAGTCGGTGTCCTTCCAGGGAGATGGGATGTTGGCCTTGGCCACGCTCATCTTGCCATACGTAATGGTTCCAGTCTTGTCGAAGACAACATGGGTAATCTTGGTGGTCGTCTCCAAGACTGCGCCGCCCTTGACCAGAATGCCGTTCTCAGCGCCAACACCCGTTCCGACCATGACAGCGGTAGGAGTAGCCAGGCCGAGGGCACAGGGGCAGGCAAAGACGATGACAGAAATGCAGAGCTTGATGCACACCATAAGCTTGCCGCCGCTGGTCTCCTTGAGGAAGATCTCAGGGGGGTTGGGAAGCACATGGCTGAGGACCATCCAGACGAGGAACGTAAGCAAGCCAAGCGTCAAGATGGTAGGCACGAAATAGCCAGCCAGAGTATCAGCCAAACGCTGGATAGGAGCACGATTCGTCTGCGCATCCTGCACGAGCTTGACGATCTGGCTGAGCTGGGTATCACGGCCGGCACGAGTGACACGGAAATCGACTCTTCCATGGCCGTTGACCGTGCCGCCGATGACGAGACTGCCCTTGCTCTTTTGAACCGGCATCGCCTCTCCGGTAACCATGCTCTCGTCCACGTAGGTCTCTCCCCTGACCACAACACCGTCTGCCGGGATCTTGTCTCCCGGTCGAAGAATCACGATGTCGCCGACCTGGATGAGCTCGGTCGGGATGACCTTCTCTTCCATGGCATTGCCGTCCAAAGGCTGCTTCGCCTCATCCTTGGCATCGCTGTTCCATGCTTCAGCAGCCTTCTCAGCAGCAATGGGATCCGCATAAATGGTCGCCATGGACGGAGCCAGCGACATCAGACGGGAGAGCGCCTTGGATGTCTGGCCCTTTGCGCGGTTCTCGAGGAAACGGCCCAGCGAGATGAACGTAATAAGCATCGTGCTCGTGTCGAAGAGCGTGCTCGGCCTCGTATGAGGGGGGAAAAGTAGAGACACAGCCATGGCGAAGACGCTGAAGAAGAAAGCGCATGACGTGCCCAGAACGACAAGGACATCCATGGTCGGAGACCCGTGCTTAACGGATTTCCACGCAGACTTGTAAAATCTCTTTCCAATGCCGAACTGTACGGGTATCGTAAGAAACAAGCAAATAACGTCGCCGAGGTACAACCCGGGCATGAGTCTGACAGATCCAAAATCTAGCGCGCGCAGGCACATGGGGAAGACCATGCTGATGAGAAAGACGGGGACCGCGAAAGCAAGAGAGATCTTGAACGCTTGCCGCCATTCGTTGATCTCCCGAGTCTTGGCCAGAGACTCGATCTGGGCTGTGTTGTCCTCGTTGTCTGCAACCAGGGCATTGTACCCAGCGCTCTCCACGGCCTCGACAATGGCTCTCAGACCCGTCACATGGGGCTTGTGGACGACCGCCAGCCGAGATGAGCTGAGAGCCAGCCTTGCACTGGTCACACCAGGAAGCTCCATAATCTTCTCCTCCAATGCCGTTGCCGTAGCCGCATCAAGATTTCCATAAATCTTGAACTGGGCTGTCGAAGACCCGCTCGTAATGCCGGCAGACTCGAAGGTCGTAGACAGGATCTTGGCATCGAAACCTCTATCCTCAATGATCTCGACAATCTTTTCTGCTGAGAGCTTCGCCGGATCGTGAGTAATGACGGCCCGTTCCGCGAGGAGGCTGATGTTGAAGCGCAGCATGCCGTCCACCTTCCTGAAGCCCTCCTCGACCGCCGAGGTGCATGCCCCGCATGTCATTCCCTCGATGGCCACGGTCGTGGTGGCTGCCATGGTCCCAGTCTGCGCTCCATCTGCAGCATTAGCCCCAGCTTCGGAGTACTTTGCTGTGCTTTCGACGATCTCGGCATCGAATCCCCGCTCCTCGATGATTTCACATATCGCCTGAGGGGTCAGGAGCTTCGGATCGTGTTCAATAACCGCCCTCTCCGACAGCAAGGATATGCTAAAATGCTTGACCCCCGAAACATCCTTAAACCCTCCCTCCACGGCTGAAGTACACGCACCGCAAGTCATACCCTTGATCGAGACTGTCGTCACAAACGTATTGGGCTCGTTATCAGTTGTCGGGAAGGCGCCGAACGACTGGCGCGGCATCGCGGGAGAGGGGAGGTCGGTCGACAAGACCTCGGCGTCGAAACCGCGGTCTTCGATGATCTCGCGTATCCTGTCGGCAGAAATCTTGTTGGGGTCGTGCATCACTACGGCGCGTTCCATCACCAAGCTGACTGAGACACTGCCGACGCCATCGACGCCCTTGAAGCCTGCCTCGACTGCTGATGTGCATGCGCCGCACCTGAAAGGGGGTTAGGAATCGGGGGGGGGGAACGGGGATATGCGGCGCATACTCACGTCATTCCCTCGACCTTTAAGGTCGTCGTCGCCATGTGCGCGGTTGGGGCGGCGAGTGATGTGTCCCTCGAGGGGACCTGAATGTATGACGGCGCCATCTCTAATCGAACTCAAATACTAATATCACTTTTTTTCTAGATAAATACGGACACTCGCTGCTGTCGGACCAACGTCAAGGCGGCTGAACTGGGCGGCGTGGCACTCGAGATCGCTCGACCGGCGTGGGACCGTCGCTACAACATTAGGTAAAAACTTGGGGGGG
>Ga0065720_1021503_pt1 | contig 10411 bp, 6 predicted proteins | sample Thericmetagenome_FD_59107 | JGI IMG/M metagenome (GOLD analysis project Ga0065720, IMG submission 59107) | Thermophilic microbial communities from the Joint Bioenergy Institute, California, USA of rice/straw/compost enrichment - eDNA_2 v2... | ecosystem: Engineered > Solid waste > Grass >... | reverse complement strand
GTTAATTGATGAGGAAGAAGCAACACCGGAAAAGTTAAAAGAGTCAGTAATGATCATTTTAAATGATCCTAGTTACCAAGAAAATGTGTCCAAACTTTCCAAAGTCGTAAAATATAGGAATGGGGCAGACCAATCAAAATATTGGATTGATTATTATTTTGAACAAGGAGTTGAAAATTTGATTGTCAAACCATTTTATACAATGGAATTCATTCAGTTTTACAATCTGGATGTATACTTTGTCATTATTGCTATCTTGCTGCTGTGCTTATATTTCTTGTTCAGATTAATCAAATGTATTCTGTTTAAGTCTAAATAAACAATGAGGTGGAAGATGGCATCTTAAAGAAAGGTGAGAATTAATAGATTATGTCCTCACTAATACCAAATTAATAAGCAAAATCCTAAAGTTCCTCTTACTTTTATAAGTCTTACCCCATATGTAAAGAATTACATTTCTTTTTAGTAATATTCTCAAGAGATACGAACACGACAACAAATAGAGACCAATTTTTATCTAAGATATGAGGGATACCTTAATGAAAGCTATTTAATACAGTCAAATGCACCGATACAAATTAGTTTTTCTTTTTAAAGCCCAAAGAGGCAGAGTTAATACAATATCTAATTCCGGTTGGTTTCGGTCCATCATTAAAAACATGTCCCATATGGGCCCCACACTAAATCTTTTAAAAAAAAGAATGAAAATGAACTACCTTGGCACAATGCACTTCTTCTCTGATCATATTGTGTGATGTATCAAGTTCCTTTTCAATCGTTCCTTCCTTACAAGCGAAAAAGGCAGGCCATCCACAGCCTGAGTCATACTTTTGTTCTGAACTATTTGTTATGAGAATTATTTATTTAAGGGAAACTTACAGGAAAAGTTCTTCTCCACAGACAACACATGTATAGACTCCTTTTTCCCTATGGTTCAAATATTCGCCTGTAAATGGCTTCTCTGTATCTTTATTCTGAGTGACTTCATACTGAATAGGTGTAAGCCTCTTTTTAAGCTCCTCTTTGTCGAAAGTAACTTTCTCAGTATTTTGCATTTCTTTTTATTAAATTATTATGATCAAGATTCTGATCAATTCATATAAGGCCATAATATAGAACTATTCCATGGGGGCCTTCTTATATTAGTTTGGATCTTGGCCAATTCCCTTGTTGCTTTGTTAAGAACGAATTAGAAACTTAAAGAAGGTATTAAGAGATATAAAGTATCACAGTATGAGCATTCGAACATTGTGACTTATGATGTTTTCACAGTGACCGATAATAAGAGATAAACCTTCATCCAAGAGATTTAAGTAGAAGGACTACTCTTGCGATCATCATTAGAAAATGCCTTATCATGTTTCATTTGAATCTTTCTTTCAGGTGGGTTCCAAATTTATCTCTCACTCTATGATCCTTGGATTTGCTTACATGCTCTATAGAGAGTCTATATCACAATGTAATGAATAAACTTAAAGCTCATGGAGAAGGTTATAAACTCAACAATGCACTTCTTATACATACCAAGCATCCCCCTTCTTCACAGTCCTCTTAGTGATTTGTGTATTCGTAGGGAATTGCTACTTATTGATAAAACGGCTGGCCTATTTCTAGATTAGATGCTTCAAAACCATTAAGTCCGTGATTGACAAAATAAAACCCTGACCATGGTAATATTTCGAGAATTTCTGTAGAAAAGTTTGCTGCCAAAGGAGGATGGCGCTTGACTTAGAACTGCAAGAGTTCTACCATATCTCCAACCTTCTAGAAATGAAATAAATCAAGAACTATTGCTGAAAAGAATGAGTATATTGTTCTCAAGAATGAAAATATCATCAAGACTTTGGGAAAAAATGGATAAGGAAGTAGAGAGAGAGAAAAACTTAATGTTTAAAGTATGTGTAATCAATTTTATTGAGCAGTATACTTCAGTATTTCTCTAAAAGGATTTATGGAATAACTCAAAGGCCATAAAAAATATAAGATACAGACTTGAATAAAGTAACTATCAGATGGTTTTTCAGAAAGAAGTCAGAAGATGGTTTAGTGGACAAGCATCAGAACGAATTAGGACTGAAAAAATCAAATTTTCTCTGAATAATTATAGATATTAAATAAAATGGACTCTTTAGAGGAATTCTGCCCAAACTGTAAAAAATCAACTTTCCTTGCTACTGATTCGTCTCAGGGGACGATTGTATGCTCCTCATGCGGACTTATCATTGAGGACAGAATGATTGACACAACTAAAGAGTGGAGAGAGTTCTCAGATGGAAATAGTTCCGGTGCTGATCCAAGAAGAACAGGAGGTATTAGGAATGAGTATCTTGGGGATGGTGGTCTTTCTCTGTCCATCAGTGGCAATGCCTCCAACGAAGGTACGTCCAGACTCATGTCTATTGCAACAAGACTGTCGAATTCGGAAGATCGTTCTCTAATCAAAGGGCATCAATTAATTACAAGATGGGGAAGCCTTCTGAACCTCCCGAAGAAGATTATCACTAAGGCTGAAGAGCAGTTTTCGAAAATAGAAAGCAGTAAGAAAAGCTTGAAGGGAAGAAGTATAGATTCCGTCGTGGCTGCAGTTCTCTATATTGCCAGCAGAGTGTGTTCCGTTCCACTCAAGCCTCACGATATTGAGAACACCACTGGAGTTCCTATTAAGGAAATTAAGGGTGCCTACAAGGCTGTCAAGTCCTATGTCAATTACATTCCACCCTTAGACCCTCCAAGATATTGCTCAAACTTTTGTGTTAAATTAGGACTCCAGGGAGATGTTGCCAGTGCTGCTTACAAGATAGCTGAGAATATCAAGCAGAAAAGATTGTTAGATGGTAGAAATCCCAGAACTATTGCTTCTGCTGCCATCTACATTGCTGTGCAACTCACACCTAATTGTAATGTCACATTGAAGGACATTTCAACAACTTCTAAGATAGCTGAGAATACTATCAAAAACTCTTATAAAGATATTTATCCTCATAGGTTCGAAATTATTCCTGAATGGAAAAATAGACTCCCTCTTGACACCTTACATTCTTAATGAATAGATTATATGTAATAATGAAAGAATAGCTTCTGAAAAAAATTTCATGTAATGAATCATTATTCACTTGTATTCCATTATTAGAACTAAATCGAACGAACTCTAATTTCTTCTCTAATTTAAATACCCTCAAGTACTGAAATACTTACTCTAAGTTTTGCTTCATACCTCTATAAATAATTACCAGATAACTAATTCATATAGGAATTATTAATTTTTTTCTTATAACTTAGGTTCTTGGTACATAGACTCAATCTGGTCACTGTATCTTTGGTTAATGATATTTCTCTTTAACTTCAAAGTTGGAGTGATTTCATCATTCTCAATGCTGAAATCCATGTCCAACAGGTACCATTTTCTCACACTTTGAGCTCTGCTAATAGCCTTGGCATTAGCCTTTTCAATGCCTTCATCAATATATTTGATGAAAGCTGGGTCGCTTCTAAGCTCCTGGGGAGTGGTTCCCTTAATTCCTTTTTCTCTCAAGTCCTTAAGGACCAAGGGATCTATTTCTTTGGTAGGATAGCCCACTTGCTTTTGGACATGTTTCAAAGTAAGTAAACAGGTTAGGTACTTTCTATTATCTCCAATGACAACACATTGACTGATTTCAGGCAAGGCGGCTCTAATTTCGTTCTCAATAAGAAGAGGAGCAACATTTTCTCCTCCTGCCGTAATAAGGATTTCCTTCAGTCTGCCAGTGATGTAGAGATGGCCATGCTTATCCAAATGTCCTACATCTCCTGAATGCAAATAGCCCTTTGAGTCAATAGCCTTCTTGGTACTTGCCTGGTCTTTTAAATATCCCATAAATCTATTTCTTCCCTTGTAGCAAATTTCTCCGTTGCCATCTCTATCAGGAGAAACAATAAGGAAATGAGCTCCTGGCAAGGCCATACCAGCAGAGGTCAAGCTAGGGGGCTTACCAGAGAAGGCAGAGTAATAGGTTTCTGGACCTGCTGTCTCAGACATACCATAAACATTCAGCAAGAAAATATTCAGAGAGGCGAAGTATGTTCTTGTGGAAACATTAAGGGGAGCAGCTCCATAAGCCAACATCCTGCATTTGTCAATGCCAAGGGCCTTCTTGACATTGTTGTAAACAAGTGTTTTAGCAATGTCCCAAGCAAAAGGCTTTTGAGTGTTTTGCATCTCCGCCATAGTTCCTTCCACTCCGATAGATTTAGCCCATTCAGCTAAAAAAATAAATAAAAAAAACTATTTATTATACCTATCTTCTGCTTTGCCCAGCCATTTTCTTTTCCAATTCTCTTCATAGTTTCTTCGACTTTTTCCCAAATTCTGGGAACACTGACAATATGTGTAGGTCTAACTTCCTTGAGAGTTTCAATCAAAGTTCCTTGTAATGCAGTAGGTTCAGCGATATAAACACACGCACCTCCATAAATTGGAAGGATCATATCAGCAAACTGAGCAGCCACATGACTGAGAGGCAAGTATGAAACAGAGCGGGTATCTTCAGGTTTTAATGTGGCAGTGTGTTCCCAATAGGCATTTTCCTTATAGGTATGAGCAGCCCAAGTGTAATTATCATGGCTAAGCATGACAGCCTTAGGGAGTCCGGTAGTACCACTTGTGTAAACCAGAGTACAGCAGTTTCCAGGCCTTTGAGCTTCAAGTCGTTCATTAAGGAATTTGTCATTGGTCTCCTTTGAATGTTTACGGCCGAGCTCCATGACATCTTGGAACAAAAGAACATTATTTTTTCTCTCCATTGGGATGCTCTCAGGGATCTTGTCATTATAAATAATGATGTATTTTAATTGGGGAAGTCTGTCCCATATCTTCAGATATTTGTTAAGATGTTCTTGATTCTCAACGAGTACCACCTGGGCTTCAGAATGACTAGCAACATAGTGGCAGGCATCAGGTCCATTAGTGGTGTAGACACCGACTGGAATCACATTAGCAAATAAACTTCCATGGAATGAAATGAACCAGGCAGGATGATTGTATCCAATGATATTCAGAGTCTTAAAAGGAGGGATACCAAGGGCCAAGAGGGCATTAGCAAATGCTTTGATATCATTGAGGTATTCTTCATAAGTCCAAAATTTCCATTTTCCGTTGACTTTGTGCGCAAGGCACTTCAATTTAGAATATTCTCTGACAGCTTCCATCATTTTTTGTGGGATAGTCATTGGTTTTTCAGAGCCTGAAAATATAAGTTAAAGTTCTATGATATTTCTTACCAGGTCCTTTCTTTTTTACTAATATGGGGAGTTCAGTTGTAATATCTGTTGTCCAGATGATATTCTTTTCTGGCTCATTTGGATCGAATTCTTTGATAATTTTCTCGAGGGAATTCGGGGAAATCAAGAAATATTCATCCTCTCCTGTAGGAGGGAGTGGATTAGCGGCCTTCTCTTCCTTAGGTTGGATTTCTTTAGACATGGAATCTATTTTATAAATCTTTATAAATTTATTATTTAGTCGCATATGGTTTTCGACTAGAGTTTGAAGAGAAAATTCCTCTTGTAGTTAGGATCAATTCTAGGAACCTGTTCGACTTGATCACCTATGTTTTTTACACATTAATCTACGAATTTAGCCAGCTTGTCTATGTATTGATACTTATCTTCCTTGTCCTAATGGATTTGGCTTATAACTTAGCAAAGGAAACTTGAAGAGAAATATCGCTAGCAAAATAGTTTTTTGTATTTAAGAAAAATGAAATCGAAATTCGAGAGAAGTATTATATAGTTTACTATCCTCGAAGCCGGTTTTAGAGCTTGAGATGATAGCAATAGTTACAAGGATAGCTATATATGATATCTATTCTCAATATATCATATAATACAAAAAGGGAGTATCTTAGATATTTTAGCAACTACAACCAGAATCCTCGGTCTTTTCTTTTGATTTTCCGATTTTGATATTGTTAGCGTTGAGCTCTCCACCCTTCTTAATTCCCATACTCTAAAAAAATTATGAAATTTTCCGTTAAAGATACTTCGTTATTAGCATCAATTTCGCCTTTTTCAATTTTTTCATAAATCAATTGAGCAGTTCTCAAGAAAGCCTTTCAATTATAAACTCTAAGTTTTTAGATGTTTACTTCTTCAACATTATAAGCCGTTTTAGCGGAAGTTTCTAAGAAGATAAGATCATTTTCACGAGCAAATCTCTCTCCTTCTTCATAAGAGACAGCACGTCTATTTATGGTTATCCGACTTAGAAAAACAAATATTACTCTGATTCCATGTCACATTTATTTCCTACAAGGATAAATGACATTTGTGGATTTCCGTTCTGTCTAGCTTCATCTAACCATCTGGTTAAGTGGTTAAATGTCTCTCTTCTACTGAGATTATCATGAGAAATGTAAATAGAACCTTGTGACATCATAAACCAAAAGAGCTCCTGCAGCAGCTCTATAATATGATCTGGTAATGGAACGGAAAGACTCTTGGCCAGCCTAGATATGTTAAGGTGAATGGGTCATTGTTATACTGTATCCCAGATTTGAAGTTTAATGTTTTTTCCGTCAACGTTGATCATTCTTGCGCCGAACTCGACTCCAATTGTAACTTCATGCTTTTGTCTAAATCTCTTGTCTATGAATTGAAGCAAAAGGCAGGATTTGCCGACGCCTTGAGCAGTTAGATGGATGAGATGGTAGAGTACCAGTATCTCCGATAATGATGTATTTAAAGAGGTAAGAATAAGACATATTTGAAAGTTGTTAAGACTTTATTTGACAGAATGCCTTAATTTTAAAAATATAAATTTCAGACCGATATCGTAATTCATTTCTATACAGAAAAGAATCAATAAATATTCCAGAAATAGAATCTTACAACCCAATCAACCTGCCTTATTCTAATATATCTTCATCCTGTAGATTCTCTCCATCTTCTACTTTCATTTTGGGAGCGACCAAGCAATTCTTTATCTTAGATTTTACTCCAATGCTGCCTTTATCTCCCACAAGTGATCCTTCAATCACAGCACTAAACAAATTAATTATTATTCATCAAATTATTACTCTGCCTCTACAGTAACCCCCTTCAATAAGACTGAATTGACAATTTTTGCACCCTTCTTGATAATACAATTAGGTCCAATTATAGCTCTCTCAATTTTAACCTTTTCTTCAATCTTTGTTGATACAGCAATACGCGAATTATTTATAATGACATCCCTGCGACTTAAACAAAAAAATTCCAACAAAATACTTTAATTCTTCCTGAGCTTCTTCTTTCTTTTCTTCCTTAACTGGAGTAGGTTCAGGCTTTTCTTCCTTCTTATCCTTCTTCTTATCTTTCTTGGGTTGTTCCTTAGGTGGCTCTGCCTTAGCCTCCTTTGCATCGGCTTTTTTATCCTTTGAAGGAGGCTTGCTAGTAATCGTTACAAGGACTAATTAGGAAATTTACATTTCAAGGCTAGGTTCATTATTGTGGGTAGGAAGGAAACATGTGGGAAGGTCTGCGGGCTTTAACAAGCAGCTAACGTTGGCTTGAATGTAATCTTTAGTAGTCTCAATTTTTCTAAAAATTAAGTTATTAGCCTTTTTGAGTTACTTGGCGAAGCTTTTGTTGACTAAATAGGCATGGATAGTTAGCTTTTCATATAAGTCGATCTGTTTGGCATTCAAGCTGTTTAATAAGATCTATTACTTATGAGAGAAATAAGAATTATGTTACATCATCCTCAGTAACTTCAACTCCAAGAAGTTCTAAGAGCTTTGGATTGAACTGGTTTTCAACAAGATATTTGACAAAGTCTCTCTATAAAACTGATTCTAAGTTAAGAAATGAATTTACCTCAAAGCTGACAATATCTGCAGCATCGAATTTAGGCAAAGGTTGATTGAGCAATTCAAGGAGTTCAATTTTTCCCAATACCAAACCGCAGGAATATGTGTTAGCCAAAACTTGTAGATGAGGGAATCTAGCTATTACTATATTTGAATATACACTTTACCTAGCGATTTCCCACTTTCTTAAGCCAAATTGGTTGTCAACAACCATTGTATTCAAATCAGTGAATTTGAGCAATCTTTTGGATGAAGGATCTACACAAATAATATCAGCATCTTCCTATAAAAATCAAAATCTATTACCCCTACTTTACCTTTTCCAGAGTGGCTTCTTGGCCCTTTGTTGGTGTAGGAATGGCCATTTCCTTGAACAACACAGTGAGATATGAGTTGTTAAGGAGGTAAAAGTCGGTAATTGAGCTCAAGAATTCATCTATAATTAAGCTGCAATCAAGGAACAGAAAATCTCTCTATTCAAATTAGATCGGCCGCGACTTTTGGTACTTTGAGCTTTCTTTCATTATACATCTTCTTCAAAACGCTAACGGTCTCTATTTCATCTTCTTCTTCTGATTCCTTCTCATCTTCCACGAAAAAGTACTCAATATCAATATTTCTCAATGGCTTATATTTGTCAACCAAGTCCTTGAGCTTGCCGAAGTGCTTATCTCGGACAATAAGGATAAAATCTCAAGAGTTAACCAAATTGGAGAATCATTCTACCAGTAAATCCAGCCTTTTCCAAATACTCAAAATGATAGTATATTAAAGGCTTGTTGCCAACAGGCATGAAGGCAATAGAGTTCTTGTGCATGAAGGGAGTAAGATCAGCTGGGTAACTATGGGTTAAGATAGTACTAAGTGACTTATTACACTTCTGTTTGGATGACAACCTGGAAAAGTTGATGCTTGGACATATCTTTGATATTGAAATAAATTTAGACAAACAATGAAAAGTTCAATTATTTCTTTCCAGTCAGAAAATACAGACTTATAGAAATCTAAGACATCTAGAACTTGGTAATAATCTCCTTTTGAATGTGGCCTGTAATGCTCAGATCTCCATCAATTGAATTTTAAGCTCCCTCAATATATATATATATATAAAATCTTTCACAAAGTATGCCTGGATCTAAGGCTCCAATCCAATATCTATCTAATTTTCCACAAACCTGATCTTAATCCTCAAAAGAGATGAGCATAATAATAGCCTACACTTTTATTTTTTGTCAAAACAGTCGGTAACAGGAATAATTGAATCTACCACAAACTCTAGCTATCCTTCTGACTGAGTGTAATTTCTTAAATTATGGACCTGAGTCCATGTCAAGATGTTATCTCAAGCCTGTTTATTTTAACAAACTATGCACTATCAATAAATCACTAAGATTATCCTGATATAAGGCCCTTTGATAATTTCAACTGAAGAGATTCTTTTTTCTATCTTGTCTCTGCTAAATATATGCCAAATATTACACAGGATATATAAAATAAAAAGTGCGCGCAATCCTTGATTTACAATAATTTTATCAAAGCTAAATTATGGAAGAACTTTGGAAAAAAAGACCAGAATATGCGTTGGTTGATTCTCTAATTCGTGCAAATAATGACGTTTATCTTTATGGGCTTCCTGGAATAGGAAAGACAACTTTTATAAATACCATAATGAAAGATGTTAAAGCCAGATATATAAAGATTAATGGGATTACCTGCCAAGATAAGTCAGGGCTCTTAAAAAGCATAGTAAGCAAGCTATCAGCTGAATTTGATTATGAAATGCCAGAGTGTCTTAAAATGAACTCCTTCATTGAGAATCTGACATATCTGATATCCTATCTTAATGAAAAAGAGCTCTTCAATTTTGAACAAGATAGATTCTATATCGTATTTGATAATGCCGAGAAAATGACATCTATTTCTGCAAAATATCTCAGCTCACTTCTGAAAATAAAGCACATCCTGAATATCAATTTCACTCTTATTTTCATTTCCACTTGCGTGGAGGAAAAGCTGGATGAATTCTTCTATATGAAGGACATGGAATTGGTTCCAAAGGTCCAACTTAACAAGCCCACTCGTGAAGAGATTCAGCAGATCTTATCTCTTTATGTTGCTGAGTCTGAGATGTTTGACGCAATTAAAGAAAATCCAAAGAAGGCCACAGCTCTTATCAATGATATCGCAGTGACTTTTTCTCTGACTCTACATGGTATTAACCACTTCAAGACCATCCTCAAGAATATGTATCACGTTATCATGGCTAATAATATCCTAAACCAGCCTGGAAATTTCCTATCGCATAAGATATATACAGCCTTGAAGAAATTTTACATGGATAATCCTTATGCTAAAATTACTGCTGATGAACTGTCTAAGAAGATAGTTGAACTCTCATATCTCGAGCTGGAAAATTTCCTAAATGAGACCTCAGCTCTTGAAATAAGAAAATGTGATATTGAACTCTCAAGAATTCCCGCCATAATATTAATCGCTTGCTATCTAGGAAATAATAATCCTGAAAAGACCGATAAGAAGCTTTTCAAGGATTACAAGAGAAGGAATAGAAAAACTAAAAATCCTAA
>Ga0065720_1004085_pt1 | contig 10411 bp, 8 predicted proteins | sample Thericmetagenome_FD_59107 | JGI IMG/M metagenome (GOLD analysis project Ga0065720, IMG submission 59107) | Thermophilic microbial communities from the Joint Bioenergy Institute, California, USA of rice/straw/compost enrichment - eDNA_2 v2... | ecosystem: Engineered > Solid waste > Grass >... | reverse complement strand
TATAGCTCAGTTGGAAGAGCATGGCCATGCTATCTCTATTCAACTCCAGGCCAAGGTCGGGAAGTTCGATTCTCCCTAGATCCACTTTTTAATCAAGACTGTTTCAAATTATTCAATCTATGTTGGTTCTACTTGATCTTTTTCTTTTCTTATATGAGAAGTTTACAGTGTTTTAAGAGAAAGAAATTGAATTAATTAAGTTTTCACTACTAGATAAAGATTAAGAGACTATCTCAGAAATTATATTTGAGGGAGAGAAAACTAGCAAGGGTACTTGATGGCTCCAGGACACTCATTGTAATTCTGGTTTTCCAGTGGTAATTGTTAGAGATATATTAAAAAGAAAGAATTATTTTGATTTATCTCATGATATGCGACCCGAGCTTGATTGAGTGCTATCTGGTTAGAAGCAGTCCTTAATAAGGGCTACATTTAATAAATTTATTATAATCTCTTAAGATGGTTCTATTGATTGTAAACAGAAGAATAGTTTTGAACTTCAGAGTAAGAAGTTCTTCTTTGGCCCTCCTAGGGTGACATATGGATGTCGTATAAACAAGTTGCCAAGGATTCTATTCGTATTTTGACGAATAAACTTCTTATTAATGAGAAATTTTCACAGTCAATTCATGAGATTAAGCTTGAATTATTCTAAAAGCTTGGTGTCATAGAGAACTGACGAATTTTTTTGTGCACAAAGCATATCTTAATTTTCTGTCTCAGAGTTCCGGTAACAGAAATCATTACACTTGAACTTCTATAACGCCAAATTAAGTATATCATGAAGAATAAGGTAGCGTTTGGGTCTTAGGAGTTCAATTAAGAGAGCCAATTCTGGAAAATTCTAATTTTTTTCAAGAAATTTCAATAAGAAAAAATTATTTCTATATCGAATTTTATAAATCTTCTCTTAACTGCCAGGAATACTATACTTATTTTAGATTCTTCACGAAAAAAGACACCAATAATGAACGTCAATCCTAAAAGTGAAAGAGACAGAAACATCGATGAAGGCTATATCGATTTACCAAACGCCAAAGGTGCTGATGTGAGAGGCACCCAGGTATGCCAAAGAGTCTCTATTCTTACATTTTAGCAACAAGGAAAATTCGAACAAAGCAATAAGAATAAACCTTTTGAAAACCAACAAAAAGAAAGCCAAGGACAAGTCAATCAAGCAGAGGGTGGCAATGCTGATAAAAGGCTATTCAAATCATAATGAACTGTTATGTATTAGACATATTTTTGTGATCTTTCTGGATATTTTAAAGAGTAAGTCCTTGATATGACCCTTTCTTAAGAAAGAGTCAATAAATGCCTATCTTATCTCGAGAATTAGAACACCTTTAGTTAAGTTTGTTAAGTCCTGGATTTGGCCTCAAAATAAGACTAGCCTTTTCTGATAATCTAAAATTTGTAAATAAAGCTTCTAATTGATAGAGTTTCTCATTTCTATTTTGGAATTGAATTTTTTTTTTTTATCAGCCCCTGCTATGAAAACTGTTTCTAAACTTTATGTAATTGTATTTCTGATTTGATAAAAGAGACAAGTGGGATGACAATAATGTTCATCATTGATCCTAATACTCCAGAAAAGATAGTCTAACCTTGAACTATATAAATTCAAACATAATCTTGACATTCTATTCAATATGACAAATACAAACGAAGTCTGATAGTGATGCCAAAGTCAAGAAGATGGATTGCCAACTAAAATATAGACAACCTCGAAATTTCTAAGAACCAAATTTGTTGAACTGCTTGCTAATTTCTGCCTTGACACTTTTAGGAGATGAAGCAGATAGATAATGTCAAACACATTGAAAATGGAGTAAATCTGACGTTATGAAGCTAAGAATTATATATGACGTTCATTGCTCTAAAATACGTATTCGATTGATGATAATTGACAGGAATAAATGACGTCATGAAATTCCCCAGTTCCTTAGATCTCTGACTTATTCTTGAGAGCCATTCAGGATTCTCCAATGACTTAAGACTTCAGAAGAAGTTGCTACTGCTAAGTTATTCAGATAATCGAAGATTAGAGCACCTGAATCACAAAATTTGTTGAACTTGAGGGTGGTTCAAAAATTATAATCTTAACTATCTCATAATTAAGTGCCAACTCAGCAGTCAAATTTAATAAATCTAATAAATAAGGGTCAAGCCATGGTCAAACCCTCTTCCCTCTCTCCTATCTTTGAAATCCTTATTTTTTTCGGAGTGACTGGAAGTGCGCGGGCTACATATTATCTATTTCCAGACCCTCAAAACTGCGAGGAATCCCAGAGAAGCAGCACCGTTTGTGCGACATTTATGTATTTACCAGCTCTCGGACACACTTCAGATAACAGTTACAAAGTATATGAAAGTGATTGCGATGCTTGCAGAGACATCAAAGTAGATGTATATTGGAATTTCCAGTTCTGTCACTCAAATTCAGCTGGTTTTATGAAAGATATTGATTTTCCAGTATGTGTACTATCAACAGAAAATAAGCTGAAGCAATATCAGAGCCTCTCCGAAGCTTGCAACAGCAAGGAGACTGCTTTTTACTTACCTGGACAGTGCCCAGATAATTGACGGTCCTTACTAAGATCTTCCATGATCTTTTTATGAAAGTATGTATTATCTCTTCAAGAATGTGAAAAGTCGTATTAACTTCTTCACTATGATCATATTGAAAAACCTAAGGCTCCTTTCTTCAAAGGGCTATCTCTCCCTCTGAATAGCACATTTCAGTCACTTTGAAGCTATTAGCATAAATATCTATGGGTCAAACTCTTATTTTAAGCAAGACTCTTATTAGTTATTTCTCAGTGTATTTATAAATTGTTAATTTCTTACAATATCAGGATCTATAGCTCAGCAGGAAGAGCATGGCCAGCTTTTGAGATTACTTTATCGGCCAAGGTCGATTCTCCCTAGATCCACTTTTTTAATCAGATTTGCTTATAATTAAACCTTTTGATCAAGTATACTTGGGCTTAACATTAGAAGTCAAAAGTAGAATTCATAGATTAGGATAAATACTTCAAAATGGCAATGTTGTTTTCTTTACTTTGAAGTCGAATTTCAAAACCATATCAAATCGATTTCTTATCTAGTATGTTCTGTGTCTCCATTCAAGAGTTCACAAAGTAAAAGGGCCTTACTGGCAAAAGACTAGGAAAATAATGATCTAATTAGCGAATTTCTCAAAAAAGGGCGTAAGAGAGATTTTCTATGTTTGGATTACCCTTTTCCAAGGCCAACAATGAGACTAAAGTTTCCAAAACAAAATAAATTTTAATATGCCAAAATGTCAAAGCTATTAGTCCTTTCCATCCTACTCCTATCGATGTGCCTAACCATTTCTTCACAAAGCTATGGGGTTCTATTCCCAGGAGCTCTCCAGTGCACTGAAGCTCTTCGAGCAGGAAATGATTGCTTCATTTATAATTATGTTCCAGCACTTGGATTTACTCAAAACTATAAATACAAGCTGTATGGAAATGAATGCGATGCATGTAAGGATCCTGAAGTCATAATCTACTGGAATTTCAGAGTTTGTACACCTGATATGCCCTCTGGCTCACTTAGAGTGCCATATTGTGTTGTTACTGGTGAGAAGAAACTCATACAGTTTGATACTCTTGATGAAGCATGTAAGAGTGACTTTAATGTCTTTTTCTTGAAAGGACAATGCCCTCCAATGATCTAACTAGTAGATATTCCTTTGTATGTTTATGATTTCCTGTTGTTAGTTTAGACAGGTATTTTTGTTTTGAGTCCTTAACTACTTTTGCTGATGAGAATCATGCATCTTGATTTCTTTTGGTTTAGATATGATCATATTCTGTGAAATTCTTTGGTTAGATATGTAGGTTAATGAAGGAATTCTCACAAGGATAGAAAGCTTGAGAACCCAAGTTATCATCAGAAAGGACTTCAGAAGTTGAGGACAGGCTTTTTGATAAGACATTTTTTGAAAGCTCATTTTTGTTGGGTCTATATTTGTTGTAACTGAGAAATTCTGTTCAGAAAAATTAAATCAATCTGCACTATAAATAGCAGTCCCAACGATAATAATTCATAAAAAAGAAAATTCAAACAAAACAACCAAACAATCACTTCATTACAATAACATCTCAAACAATGGAGAACGAAAATCAACCACAAATCAAGTTGACTAGCTCCAGACAAAGAATTCTCGCAGATATCAAAGAATTAGGATACGAAACCCAAAATCAACAGCTTATCTGTCAAGGTTTTGTCCAACTTTCTCAAAACAGAAGATACCTCATCAAGTTCAACGGATACCTTGAACAAGTTATTGAGGCCTTGAAGCAGAAGAATGCACTCAGAGAAGAGAGAAGAAGAGCAAAAGTCAAAGATACTCCAGAAGGACTTGAGTCTGCAAAGAAGTCCAGAAGAACCAGAGAGCCCAAAGAACGCAAGCCAAAGAGAGAAAAGTCTGAAAGAGTTAGGAAAGAGAAGAAGGAAAGGTTATCTTTAGTAGCTCTCCAAGAATATGAAGAGATCCCTTCTTACATTGAAAGAATTTACCTTGATGGTAACAACATGCTCTTCATTGAAGACTCAATTAGAAGACTAGTTCTTGGAAAGAATAGGAAGAGAGCTGAAGAAATCTTAGCTGATATTGCTTATGAATTTGGTCTCTATTTAGGAGCCAAATTTGATATTATTTTGGTCTATGATCATTCAGATTGGGGAGTTGAGAAGAAGATTATCTCAGAAGAGAAATCTTCTGAGTTTACTGTATTGAGTGCCTCGCCCAAATACAAGAGCTCTGATGATGCTCTTGTCAACTGGGCTCAGGAACTCGGAAGCGACAGCGTTAAGAAGAGTCTATTTGTGACTTCCGATAGGGAATTACAAGTTAGACTCTCTGAAGCTGGAGCTAGTGACATCATGAAGCCTGGAAGATGGCTCAAGATTGTCAAGAAGAAGCTAGGAGAAGAAAAGTACCACTCTCTCCTTTCCCAATAAGATGACCTTCATAGGCTAAGTTATTACTTGATTGACTTTATGTGCATAATGTAAGATCATCAGGAAAAGAGTATCAATATTCCTATTTTTATTAGAAAGCTTACTAAAAATCAGTTTTCTTAAGTTTTTGTATTTTAATGAAAATTGAATATTAATGGAAAAGATAATGCGACTCTAGTGGTGGAGATAGCCAAAATTTCGAAGATTTTAGCTAAAATAGGAATAAGAGAGGTGAGATTATTTTAGAACAGTATGAGTTAATCATAATAGCCATAAATCGTACTCAAGAACAAGAGCTCTCAAGAATAAGAAGCCGAAGCTATAAGATAGACATAGACATGATTAAATTACTGATGTATTAAATAGCAAACAAAAGTAAGCATAATACAAGGAGTTGTTCTTTAGTAACTCTTAAGGGTTAGACATGTCAGGATTAGGGTTATCAATACCCATCTGCCCATCACTCATAAATCCAAAGTTCTCACTTCCTTCTCCTTTAACAGATGGGAAGTTTTGTGAAGGAAGAACATCGCTTCCTAAGTTTCCGAAGGTTTCCTTCATATCCTTCAACATTCCATTAAACCCGCCATGAATCTTTCCAGCCTCAGGGGAGATCTCAATCTCGACCAAGACTTGGCCAACTTCATCACCATCAGCATTCCTCAAAGGAATCCATTCATTGAACATTCCTTCTCTATCAGCAAGGGTACTATATTTAACCTCTCCTTTGCCAATGAGTTCTTCACCGTCACGAACTTCGATGAAGATTGAACCTTTTTCTTTCCTGTCAATGTGAACATCCTCATTGATTCCACTTATGACTTCCTGAGAGAAGGATCCTGAACTCACAGTGTAGCAGGGGTTCATCAGCTCTCTGCCGATGTCAAGATTATAGGTAATTGGTCTGACTCTAAGTCCTTCCATTGTAAATATTGTAAATGCTAATATTAGTTGATCTGATTTTTGGGAAATTATAATTGATACTAATCTGCGAAAAATCTATATCTTAAAGGTTCGAATTAAAACTCTTAGAATTCTATTTTTTCTGATTAAAATAGATTAGGCTTGGGCGACCAACTGAGGAACGATGTGAGAAAATGACCAGAACTAGCTCCAAAAAGGGCCTTCCTTAATTAGAAAATTTTTCTGATATTGGACTTTTGGGACTAAGGTTGAGACCTTGGGACTAAAAAGCCAATTTTGTTATTTAAGGAGTTGTAAAAGACTAATTAATAGACTTGGATATAATGCTATGAATGAAAAATCTGGTTTTTTTTCTTTTCTAGAACCTGAGTTTAACAATGGAAATATAGTTTATGAGGTTGATTAGTTTAATACGTTTCTATACTGAGAATAAGTTACATTCAGCTGAATGTTACATCAGATGAATTGAGTTTATAAGAAAAGAAAGGTTTTTTTTATCTCACCCCATTTTAAGGAATGAACCCAGTAGACTTCGAATAAGATCCCGAGGATTTTGTCTCCTGGGCAAGATCATTATCTAATTCTGCGAGGATAACTGAGCTGGACAGCCAGGCATTGCTGGCTCTTGGGAGTTTTTCACAAGAGCTCCCACAAGAAAAAACAGGAAACCTGAGATTAGGATATATGACATCTGGATAGAAGACGATTTCTAGATGTAATCTTCCGACGGGGTTTCCTTTGTGTTCAAGGGTGAACCACCCCAGATGTTCTTTGTAAAGGTATTGTTTTGTATATACCAGACTAAAAGGAATAGTGATCGAACCCAGGAGAGTATTGAAAAAGAACCGCTTCATGTTCCAGACTTCTATTATGATCTCCTTTTCCTTGGTTCTTCTGAATAGGAATTTAGTTTCCCATTGTGGGCAGAATGAGCCACTCGTGTCGACAGCAGTGGTGAATATCTTCTTCCCCATCTTAATCTTGATGTAGGGAGCGAGTTTTCTGTAACTGGTCTTGTAGGACTCGAGGTTAACCTGAAGCTGCTTGATCAAAACCTCACCTGACATTTTGAGAAGTAACGAAAATTATAGGTTTTTTTCAACCTGATTTAGTTTAGGATAGTTTAAAAGTCTTAATACCTAAAATTGGAATTTATAAGTCTAGAAAACTAGGTTCTTTTCAACCTTGACTAATAAAATATGGATCCATGGGTTACGATATTGGGCCAAACTAGAAAGGTTTGATCCTTTTGTCAAAAAGTTCATATTAATGTTAGTTGAGAGAAAAAATACAAAATTCTCATAAGATACACTATTCTATACACCTTGATCATAAACAGCGGAACCAGCCCTGTCCATTCCTCCAGGATTCATGTTTTTCTTTTCAATGGAACGATTCACTGGCTCTCTGGAGTGATAGTAAGAGCTACTTAGGCTCCTTTCTTGCTCGCCCAGGTTGTCATTCATTGTGTACCCTCCCTCTACAGTCCTCACCTTTTGATTCCTATCCATCCTGTCCTTATCATAATACCCCGAAATGATATCCCCAGGAGTCGTATGCATTTCTGATCCTCTGAGCGTCGATCCCATTGGGTCTGTACCCACTGAATACTTCTTTGGCTCCTGCATTGTCTGCGTTGACGTTCCTGTAGTGACATAACTACTATGCAAAACCTTAGGGAATTCTCTAGCTGTAGTCATTGTCTCCTTGTCAGTCTTCATATCAACAATGTTATCAGTTTTTGTGCCCGTTCCCACATCCGTCCTGATGATTTGAGGGTAGGTTGTATGAGTTGCACCCTGCAAAGGGTAAGAATAGGGCGAACCTATGGACTTTTTTCTAACCTCCTTATTAGGGTCTCCTTCTAGGATCTTGCTCTGGTCAATTTCTGGAATTGTTATTCTAGGCATGGATGTGCCTTTAGAAACAGACACAAATGAAGTACTGCTGGGCAGAGGCAAAGTCTTAGATTCGGGAGTTGCATCAGGAATAAATACGATATCTACAAGTAACTCTCCTACCGGCTTACCCTTATATCCAAGTCGCAACCAGCCATTAAACTTATTTCCAATTGAGAGCAAATAACTGAAAGGCAAATATGTAGTTGCAATTAGGTCATCAGGAGACGCTATATCACGGTCCCATAGCTCGAAAAGTATATGCTCTTCATTCATGGATCTCCTTAGACTGAGCTCAGTCTCCCATCCTGGGTTCTTATGGCCTTTCCTGGCCATAGGTGTTTTCTGAAAGTGACTTCCGATGATTACCTTGACCAGAGGATCCATTTTTCCAAAGAAAGAGGTCGAACGAGTGATTCTGGCTGTTAGAGGTCGTACAACTAAGTTACCAGCTTGGTTCATGTTTATGTTTGGGACTTGGGAGGTGCCCGGCTGTTGGCCTAGGGCAAAGCTGGCTGTACCATCTTGCTGTGAGAAAGACATTTTGTTATTTGCTAAGTTAAAGAGGACTTAGACTTTATTAGCTGGGTTGAAAATAATTTCGAAGCGAATTAGTTCTAATTGTAGTAATTTTGAGCTGGAGGACTAATTGGTTGGAATTTAAATTAGAAAAATCCATTATTAGAAAAAATTTCGATTTATGGCGCATTAGCAGAGACTCTGGTCTAGCCCTTATTCTAAGGTAGGGGCTCCAGAATATAAGAGTACCCGTAGAGCGGTGTATTTTATTTTTCGTTTTGGAGAAATCAGGCATTGTTAACCTGTAATATAGTTACGAGAGTTCTCATAGTCAATAGGCAAAATTACTCAAAGAGAATGTTTATAACTTCTTGTTAAAGTTGCGAACCAAGCTGCAGTCACCTCCTAGGCCAGTAGGAGGAATAGTAGTATGGCGTTCCTGATACTCAGTAGTAACGGGGTGGCTAATAGTTTCTGTGACGACAGTTTGTTGAATTTGTTGGACAGGCTGAGGCTGAGTGAAAACAGGCTGTTGGATAGGTTTTTGGAGCCCGGTATCGACATAGTTAGTGATAATATCACCAGGGTTTCCAGTAACTGCACCTTGTCTAAGTCCTAGCAGTCCACCTTCTTGTAGAGTAATGTCTCTTTCAATATGAGTAGCATTAGCTCCCGAAACATCAACACCACTGAGTTTCTGATCGAATCCAGGCTGGATCCCTGACATACCAGGCTGGAAGCTACCACCACGATTGACATCAACAGGGCCACTATTTGTGGCAATGTTTGGTCCCAATCCTCCAGTAAAGACCGTGTTCTCGGTAATACCGTGAGTACCATGAGTGTAGTCAGGTCCAGTAACGGGAAGTCCTAATAGACTATTACTAGCAGTGCCTTCAGGCAATGTGACAGTGGTTCCTTTTTCATCAAGTAGGCCTGCAGGTTGGTCAATGAGTTCTTGGCTTCCTGGAAGATTAGTGTGTTCTGCCTTCCCATGGAAAAGCTTAGAAAGGAAACCCTCTTTCTTGGGTTGCTCATCAGAACGTGATTCGCTTACTCCGTATTGAGTGCCTCCGACAATTGGCTGCTGGGAAGTGAAATTGGTTCCTTGGCCGAGACCTCCTGTAGTAGGAATTGAGGTATTAATGCTTTGAGTCATGGGGATTCCAGTGCCGTAATTTACACCTGCTAGATTTCTTTGGATGAATTCGTTTTCGGTAGTGAGAGGAGGATTTCCAATGAAATTTCCACTTCCTAATTGTTCAGAGACGCCTCCAGTATTCATAGTGTTTTTCGTGAAGTCAGCTGTTTGGAATTGGTTGCCTGTGATTAAAGGAGTGTCATGGGTTGTGACTCGAGAAAGATTCTCATTGATATGTTGTTGGCCGAGCTGTTCTTTGGTAAGATTCTTCTGGAGAGATTTGTCAGTTTGCATTTGTTAGAGTTGGAAAATTAGTATTTGGTTAATTTAAATTAGTATTCGAAAGAAGCTTGGCATTTATATATATATATTAAATAGAATAGATTTAGAAAAATTCAAAGATTTATCTTAATAGAGTCTCAAATCTTAAATTAATTCTATTGATTCGCCTTGATTAAGAGAGTTCTTTCGAACTCTATTAGAAAATTTTCTATTCTATTCAAATTCTTGAGCAATTTTCCTAAAATGTAGATAATTCCTTTCCCTAATCCTCCTAAATTAATTACCAGAGCATCTAACTAATTTGCGAATTCTAGTCAAATGTTTCCATTATCATAATTATGATTGTAAAATCATAAGTTTTAGAGGGGAAACATTACTGAATAAGGCTTAACAATAAATAAATTAAGCTAGTTGAGTAATCATTCTCCATATTTCCTTTACTTGCTATTGAAGATTAGTATAAGTATATCTAAATATTTACTATTGGTTATATCCCTGGTTAGTTCCCTGGCCAAACCCAGAACCAGGAATGTTGCTTCCTTGGGTGAACCCAGAGCCGGGAATATTGCTTCCTTGGGTGAATCCAGAGCCTGGAATATTGCTTCCTTGGGTGAATCCAGAGCCGGGAATATTGCTTCCCTGAGTGAATCCG
>Ga0065720_1004082_pt1 | contig 10414 bp, 11 predicted proteins | sample Thericmetagenome_FD_59107 | JGI IMG/M metagenome (GOLD analysis project Ga0065720, IMG submission 59107) | Thermophilic microbial communities from the Joint Bioenergy Institute, California, USA of rice/straw/compost enrichment - eDNA_2 v2... | ecosystem: Engineered > Solid waste > Grass >... | reverse complement strand
TTTCGTTTTCGAGGAAAGTGAGGATTCGTGGGCGACGAGCGCGGTTCCGAGAGACCGGTGCCTGATATCGACACGAGCGTGCCGCATTCCGCCAGGGTGTGGAACTACCTGCTGGGCGGGAAGGACAACTNTCCNGTCGATCGCAAGGCGGCCGAGGCGGTTCTGCGGGTCTTTCCCGGCATGGCCGACATCGCGCGGCAGTCCAGGCACATGCTCGTCCGGGTCGTGCGATACCTGGCGAAAGAGGCGGGCATCCGGCAATACCTGGATATCGGGACCGGGCTGCCGACGTTCGACAACACCCACGAGGTCGCCCAGCGGGAGGCGCCGGATTCGCGGATCGTTTACGTCGACAACGACCCGCTGGTGCTCGTGCACGCCCAGGCGCTGCTGACCAGCTCGCCGGAGGGGGCCACCGACTACATCCAGGCCGATGTGCGCGACCCGGAGTTCATCCTCCGAGAGGCGGCGCGGACGCTCGACTTCAGCAGGCCGACCGCGCTGATGCTGATGGGGATCATGGGGCTGGTCGCCGACTACGAGGAGGCCCGCGCCATCGTGCGCAGGCTGGTCGAGGCCGTGCCGTCCGGCAGCTACCTGGCCTGCTACGACGGCACGAACACCGACCCGGCGTACGTGCAGGCGCTCGGCGGCTACAACAAGGGCGGGGCCGTGCCGTACACCGCGCGCAGCCCGGAGCGGATCGCGGCCTTCTTCGAAGGGCTGGAGCTGCTGGAGCCGGGGGTCGTGTCGGTGTCGCGGTGGCGGCCGGAGAGCACCGAGTGGGGCACGCCGCCCGAGGTCGCGTGCTGGGGCGGGCTCGCGCGCAAGCCCTGACGGATCCTCAGGCGTTCTCAGGCGTCCGGCGGCCCCGGACCCGGGACGACGGGCGGCCGCTCGCGTTTTCCCGACGCCGCGTCGATATGATGGCGGCCTCGGAAGGCACCTTGGGGAGAGGCGGGCGAACGTGCAGCGAAGAGCGTTGGGCGTGATCTATCTGGCGGTCTTCGTTGACATGCTGGGGTTCGGCATCATCCTGCCGTTGCTGCCGTTCCACGCCGAGCAGCTCGGCGGCTCCGGGCTCTGGGTGGGCGGCGTGCTCACCGCGTACGCGGCGGCGCAGTTCGTCGCCGGGCCGGTGCTGGGGCTGCTGTCCGACCGGTTCGGGCGGCGGCCGGTGCTGCTCGCCGCGCTCGCCGGGTCGGCGGTCTCCCTCGCGCTCACCGGGTTCGCCGGTTCACTGGTCACGCTGTTCGCCGCGCGGCTGGTGGCCGGGCTGTGCGGCGGGGCGATCCCGGTCGGGCAGGCGTACGTCGTGGATCTCACCGAGCCGAAGGATCGCACCCGGGCGCTCGGCCTCGTCGGCGCCTCGATCGGGATGGGCTTCGTGTTCGGGCCCGCGATCGGGGCGGCGCTCTCCGGGCTGGGGTTCGCCGGGGTGTGCTTCGTCGCCGGGGGGATCGCGCTGGCGAACTTCATCGCCGGGTGGGTGCTGCTGCCCCGGACCACGCCGCGCCGCGCGGACGGCGCTGACGGCACTGAAGGTGCGGACGGCGCGGGCGGCGAGCGCGTGGTCCCGGGTGGCTCGCCGGCCCTGCTCGTGTCGGCGCTGCGCGTGCCCCTGCTGCGGCCCGTGCTCATCGCGATCTTCGCGGGGATGTTCGCGTTCACCGGCATGGAGGCGACGTACGCGCTGCTCGGCGAGCGCCTGTACGGCCTCGGCCCGGCCGGGCTCGGCCTGGTCTTCACCGGCGTCGGCGTGGTGATGGCGATGGTGCAGGGCGGGCTCGTCGGGCGGCTCTCCGACCGGTACGGCGACCGCGCCGTCGCCGTGGCCGGCACCCTGCTCGTGGGCGTCGGCCTGGTCACCCTGCCGCTCGGGGTGACCTGGCTGAACTACCTGGGGCTCGCCGTGGTGGCCGCCGGGCAGGGGCTGATGACGACGGCCACGTCCGCGCTCATCGCCGAGGCGGGCCGTGCCGCGCTCGGCGGCGCCTTCGGCGTGGGCCAGTCCGCCTCGGCCGCGGCGCGCGCGGCCGGGCCGATCGCCGCCGGGGCGGTCTTCGACGTGCACCTCGCGCTGCCGTACTGGATCGGGGCCGTGCTGTGCGTCGCCGCCGCCCTGCTGCTGCGGCTTCGCCGTACCGGGGAGCCGGCCCCCGCTCCGGTCGAGACCGGCAAGGACGTCGTCAAGGGCGAGCAGCCGGCCTAGCGTGCCGCAGGGCCCGGCGCGATCCCGGCGAATCGGTGCGGTGCGAATAGCATGAAGCCATGCCGAAGATCAACGCGGCGACGGTGGCGGAACATCGCGCCCGGCAGCAGGACGCGCTGCTCAAGGCCGCCCGCGATCTGCTCCTCGACGAGGGCTACCCCGCGTTGACCTTCGAGGCCCTCGCCAGGCGCGCCGGGCTCGCCCGCCCGAGCGTCTACGCGTACTTCCGCACCAAGGACGATCTGATCATCGCCCTGTGCGAGGCCGAGCTGCCGAAGGTCGCCGCCGACATCGAGCAGGCCCTCCGCCAGGCCGCCACCCCCCGCGGCCGCATCGCCGCCTACGTCCGCACCCAGCTCCGCGCCGCCCGCCGACGCCGCTACCGCCTCACCCACGCGCTCGCCAGCGCGCCCCTCACGGCCGAGACCCGCCGCCGCATCATCGCCCTCCACCGCGACCTCGTCCCCAGCGCCGCCCCGGTCTTCACCGAGCTCGGCCACCCCCACCCGGCCCTCGCCGCCACCCTCCTCCAGGGCCTGATCAACGCGGCCGTCACCGCGATGGACAACGGCGAACCGCCCGAGCACGTCACCGAGACCACGATCGCCGCCGCCCTGGCCGGGCTCGTCGACGCCGCGGTGCGGGATGGGGCTGAAGACGAGGTCGTCAACCCCGTCCGCTCGTCACCCTCGCCGGCCGAGCAGTAGCGGTCGCCGGCGTTCCGCTCGCCTCGCCCGGGTCGGCGGCATGCCGCCGCGCGCGGCGGACGCGTCTGGCGAAAGTTCGCGTGGCCGATCCGTCACCGCAGGTGGCGGCATTATCGACTGTCCCGGAAGTGGCGTAACGGACGCGTAATCGCCCGGCCCGTCGCGGTTAATACACGGCCCGGACCATCGCGCCATGGCAGGTACCAGCACCGTCCGGGTGAGCGGCGGTCGGCGTACCGCACCTGCCCGCAGGATCCGGGACATCCTCCGCGCCCGCATCCTCGCCGGGATGTACGGTGACCGCCCGCTGCCACCAGAGGAACGACTCGCCGCCGACTTCCAGACCAGCCGCAACGTCATCCGCGAGGCCCTCAACCTGCTGCGCCTCGAAGGCCTCGTCGACCGCATCCCCGGCGCGGGCACCTTCGTCGTCTCGGACAAGGCCGTGCAGCACCTCGACCGGCTGCGCGGCCTCGCCGAGAGCCTCGACACCGGCCGCGACCGGCTGCTCAACCAGGTACTGCTCGCCGAGACCGTGCCGGCCACCCCGCTCGTCGCCGAACGGCTCGCGCTCCGGCCGGGCGAGCCCGTGGTCGCGCTGGAACGGCTGCGGCTGCTCGACGGCGAGCCGCTGTCGCTCGACGCCAGCTACCTCCCGGCCGACATCGGCACTCCGCTGCTGGACCTCGACCTGACCCGCAACGACGTGTTCGTGCTCATCGAGCGGGAACTCGGCCTGCCGCTCGGCTCGGCCGCCGTCTCGATCGAGGCGGTCACCGCCGACGTCGCCGTCGCCGGCCTGCTGCGGGTGCGCCAGGGCTCGCCGCTGCTGTTCCTGGAGCGGCTCACCCACGCCGACACCGGCAGGCCGGTCGACCTGGAGTTCGTCCGCTACCGCGGCGACCGGTTCTCGCTCTCCGGCTGGCTGCACCGCACACCCGTACCGAACCCGCACCACCTCACGCTCGAAAGGGGCTGACCCGACCGTGCAGATCCCATCCCCGCGGCAACGCCGCGAACTCACCTGCGACGTGCTGATCATCGGCGGCGGTACGGCGGGCACGATGGCGGCGCTCACCGCCGCGCGACACGGCGCCTCGGTGCTGCTGCTGGAGAAGGCACACGTACGGCACAGCGGCGCGCTCGCCATGGGCATGGACGGCGTGAACAACGTCGTCGTGCCGGGCAAGGCCACGCCCGAGGAGTACGTGGCCGACATCACCATCGCCAACGACGGCATCGTCAACCAGCGCACCGTGTACCAGACGGCCACCCGGGGCTTCGACATGGTCCGGCGGCTGGAGGGCTACGGCGTCAAGTTCGAGAAGGACGAGCACGGCGAGTACGCGGTGCGCCAGGTGCACCGCTCGGGCAGCTACGTGCTGCCGATGCCGGAGGGCCGGGACATCAAGAAGGTCCTCTACCGCACGCTGCGCGCCCGGCACGTGCGCTCCCAGGTCACGATCGAGAACCGGGTGATGCCGGTCCGGGTGCTCACCTCCGGCGGCCGGGCGGTCGGCGCGGCGGGCTTCGACACCCGCTCGGGGGAGTTCGTCACGGTAGCGGCGGGCGCGGTCATCCTCGCCACCGGGGCCTGCGGCCGGCTCGGCCTCCCCGCGAGCGGCTACCTGTACGGCACGTACGAGAACCCCACCAACGCCGGCGACGGCTACGCGATGGCCTACCACGCCGGGGCCGAGCTGTCCGGCATCGAGTGCTTCCAGATCAACCCGCTGATCAAGGACTACAACGGCCCGGCCTGCGCGTACGTGGCCAACCCGTTCGGCGGCTACCAGGTGAACGCCGAGGGCCACCGGTTCGTCGACTGCGACTACTGGTCGGGGCAGATGATGGCGGAGATCAAGCGGGAGCTCGACAGCGCCCGCGGCCCCATCTACCTCAAGCTCAGCCACCTGCCGGACGCCACGATCAGCCAGATCGAGGCGATCCTGCACACCACCGAGCGGCCGACGCGGGGGACCTTCCACGCCGGGCGCGGCACCGACTACCGCACCCGCGACGTCGAGATGCACATCTCCGAGATCGGCCTGTGCAGCGGCCACTCGGCCTCCGGGGTGTGGGTCGACGAGCACGCCGCCACCACGGTCCCCGGCCTGTACGCCGCGGGCGACATGGCCTGCGTGCCGCACAACTACATGATCGGCGCCTTCGTGTTCGGCGACATCGCCGGCGAGCACGCCGCGGCGTTCGCCGCCGCCGCGACCCGGCCCGCCCTGCCGGAGGACCAGATCGCCGAGGCGCACGAGCTCGTCTACCGGCCGCTGCGCAACCCGGACGGGCCGCCGCAGCCGCAGGTCGAGTACAAGCTGCGGCGGTTCGTCAACGACTACCTGCAGCCGCCGAAGACCGCGCGCTACCTCACGATCGGCCTGGAGGCGTTCGAGCGGATGCGCGGCGAGATCGCCCGGATGGGTGCCCGCACCCCGCACGAGCTGATGCGCTGCGCCGAGGTGACGTTCATCCGGGACTGCGCCGAGATGGCCGCCCGTGCCTCGCTGGAACGCACCGAGAGCCGCTGGGGCCTCTACCACCAGCGCGCCGACCTGCCGCTGCGCGACGACGCCAACTGGTTCTGCCACCTCAACCTGCGCAAGGACGAGTCGGGCGAGATGGTGCTGCTGCGCCGCCCGGTCGCCCCGTACATCGTGCCGGTCCCCGGCTTCACCCGGCCCGACGGCGTGCCGAACGAGCCCGCCCCGAGCGGCGCCGACCTCGCGGCGGCCTGGCGGTGACCGGCATGGCCGCCCCGAAAGCCGCCCGGATCCTCGCCCTGCTCGACCTCGCCGAGGACGGCGCCTCCCTCGCCGAGCTGCGCGACTACCTCACCGACCCCGACCCCGAGGTACGGCGTGCCGCGCTGGCGGTGCTGAGCGAGGTGACCGAGGACTGGCCGGAGGCGTCGGTGCTCGTCGCCGCCGCGCTCACCGATCCGGCGGACGCGGTGCGGGAGAGCGCCGCCCGGGTGCTGGGTGAGCTGCGCGAGGTGCTCGTCCCCGGCGAGGAGTTCGCCGCCCGGCTGCGGGCGGCGGCCGGGCACGCCGACCCGGTGGCGCGCGCCGCCGCGATCGGCGCGCTGTGGCGGCACCGGCTCGCCACCGTCGCCGAGCTCGCCGACCGGCTCGCCGACCCCGACGAGACCGTGCGGGCCGAGGCGATCCTCGGCCTCGTCTCCCGCGACGCGCTCGACGCCCTCGGCCGGGCGGCGGCCGACCCGGTCCCGCGGATCCGCATCGCGGTCGCCCGCGGCGTCGCGGCCGTCGGGGACCCGCGCGGCCTCGCCATCCTCACCGGGCTCGCCGAGGACGCGGACCCGCTCGTCCGGGCGGCCGCGCTCGCGGGCATGGCGGGCACCGGCTGCACCGGCCGGGCCGCCGGCATCGCCGTGGCCGCCCTCGCCGACCCGGCCTGGCAGGTCCGCCAGGCCGCCGCGACCGCGCTCTCCGCCGCCGAGCCCGGCACGGCGGTCGGCCCGCTCATCCGGGCGACCACCGACGAGAACCTCGACGTGCGCAAGGCCGCGGTCCGCGCGCTCGTGCCGTGGCTGCCGGGGCGGCCCGCCGTACGGGCCGCGCTCGAGGCCGCCCGGTCCGACGTGGACGCCGACGTCCGCGCGTTCGCCCGCATGGCGCTCACCGCCTCCCCCGATCCCGCCGCACCCTGACCCGCTCCACCCGGACCACCCGGACCACGAGGACCACGAGGAAAGGAGACGCCCATGGCGCAGGTGACGATCCGCGTGGACGTCCCGGTCTCGATCGACGAGGACAAGTGCATCGACGGCTGCACCCTGTGCGTCGACATGTGCCCGCTCGACTCCCTGGCGATCAACTCCGAGACCGGCAAGGCGTACATGCACGTCGATGAGTGCTGGTACTGCGGGCCCTGCGCGGCCCGCTGCCCGGTCGACGCGGTCACCGTCAACATCCCCTACCTGCTGCGGTAGCCCGGACGGAGGTACGGCGATGCGGAGACGATCCTCGGCGGCGCGGGCGGGCGGCCTGCTCGCCGGCCTGGCGATCCTGCTCGCGACCGCGTCCTGCGGCACCGACCCGGGCGGCGGCGACACGGTCGTCGTCCACGTGGGCTACCAGTCGAAGACGATCAACACGGTGACCGCGGGCACACTGCTCCGCGACCGCGGCACCTTCGAGGCGAAGCTCGCCGAGATCGGCGAAACGAGCGGGGTGACGTACCGGGTCGAGTGGCACGACTTCGCCTCCGGGCCGCCGCTCACCGCCGAGATGCTCGCCGGCAAGATCGACATCGGCTCGATGGGCGACTACCCCGCCCTGGTCAACGGCGCCAAGACGGCCAAGCACGACGACGTGCGGTCCGAGCTGGTGTCGGTCACCGGCTACAACCTCGCGGGCTCGCTCAACCAGGTCGTGGTGCCGGTCGGCTCGCCCGCCCGCACCCTCGCCGACCTCAAGGGGAAGGTGGTATCCACGAGCGTCGGCTCGGCCGCGCACGGCATGCTCGTCGCCGCGCTGCGCCGCGCGGGCCTCAGCCCCGACGACCTCAGGGTGCTCAACCAGGAGCCGTCGGTCGGCGCGTCCGCCCTCGAGGGCGGCCAGGTCGACGCGCTCGCCCAGTTCGTGCCGTGGCCGCAGGCGATGATCTTCTCCGGCGAGGCGCGGCTGCTGCACGACGGCGGCGCGGGGAGGCTGCCCACCTTCCACGCCGTGGTCGCCCGCAGGTCCTTCGGCGAGCAGCGGCCCGAGGTGCTGCGCGCCTTCCTGGAGGCGCAGCGCGAGACCACCGACCACCTCAACGCCGACGCCCTCGCGGCGGCCGAACGGGTCGCGAAGCTCACCGGCCTCCCCGCCGAGGTGATCTACCTCTACAACGGGCCGAACGGGCTCGTCCGGTTCGACCCCACGATCAAGCCGGAGCTCGTCAAGGCGCTCGAACAGGACCTGCCGTTCCTCAAGGACCTCGGCTCGCTCGACGAGCTCGACCTCGACGCCTTCGTCAACGACGCCCACCTGCGCCGGATCTACGGCGACGGCTACGACACCTCCCGCGGCAGCCTCGACAGCCCCAACCCGATCAAGGGCCGGGACGAGGTGTGCGGCGGCGAGGCGGCCGACCCGGCGAAGGCGTCCGAGGTGTGGTTCGCGGGGGCGGACCGCACCGCCGTGGCGCGGACGCCGACCTGCCTGCTGCGGCACATCGCCACCGGCTCCGGCGACCGGGTGCGGGCCGGGTACGTCCCGGACACCGCCACCGGCACCCGCGTCTTCGCCCACGCCGCCACCTGGGTGCTCGACCCGAAGGCCGCCGCCGACGACCGGCTCCTGCCGTTCGCGATCCGCGCCGACGCCGACGCGTACGCCCGGGAGGGCGCAGGCAGGCGCGTGCTGACCTACGACGCGGCGCTCGCCGCGGTTGACGAGCCGAACCCGTGAGAGAGGCGACCTCATGACCACCACGTCCACCTCGACCGTTCCCGCCACCGACCGCCCGCCCGCCGGGGCCGGCCCCGCGCGCCGCGCCCGTCCCGCCCTGCCCCGGCCCCGCCCGGCGCGGATCGCCGCGGTCCTGCTCGGCGCCGTGCCGCTCGCCGTACTCGTGCTGCTGTGGCACCTGCTCACCGTGAACCAGGTGGTGCTCTGGCTGCGCTTCGACAAGATCCCCGGCCCGGCGGAGGTCGTCGCCTCGTTCGCGTCCCGGCTGTCGAGCGGCGCCTACTACGCCGACCTGCTGGCGAGCCTGCGGCGCATCCTCCTCGGCTTCGGCATCGCCGCCGTCGCCGGGGTGACGATCGGCACGCTGATCGGCCGGTCGTCGGCCGCCCGCGCCCTGCTCCGGCCGGTGATCGAGGTGTTCCGGCCGATCCCCGCGATCGCGCTCGTGCCGATGGCGATCCTGCTCTTCCCCACCGGCGAGCAGGGCATCGTGTTCATCACGTTCTTCGCCGCGTTCTTCCCGGTCGCGGTGAGCACGATCCACGCGATGCACGCGCTGCCGAAGGTGTGGGAGGAGGCCGCCCGCACGATGGGCGCGGGCCGGCTCTCGGTGCTCGTGCACGTGGTGCTGCCCGGCGCGATGCCCGGCATCTTCTCCGGGCTCTCGGTGGCGATGGGCGTGGCGTGGATCTGCGTGATCAGCGCCGAGATGATCTCCGGCCAGTTCGGCATCGGCTACGCCACCTGGCAGGCGTACGGCCTGCTCGACTACGCCGGGGTGCTCGTCGGCATGCTCTCGATCGGCGTGCTCGGCTGGGGGACCGCGTGGCTCGTGGAGCGCGTCGGCCGGCGCGTCACCCGCTGGCTGCCGAGGAGCGCGCGATGAGCGGGGGCGCGCGGGTGGTGCTGCGGGGCATGCGGCTCGCGTACGGGCCGGTGCTCGCCGCCGAGGTGGACCTGGAGGTGTCGCCGGGGGAGATCGTGGTGCTGCTCGGCCCCTCCGGCTGTGGCAAGTCGACGATCCTGCGCGCGCTCGCCGGGCTCTCCCGGCCGGTCGGCGGCACGGCCGAGATCGACGGGCGGCCGGTCACCGACGCCGGGACGTCCTGCGCGATGGTGTTCCAGGAGGACGCGCTGCTGCCGTGGCGCACGGCGCGGGCGAACGTCGAGTACGCGCTGAAGCTGCGCGGGGTACGGCGCGCGGACCGGCGCGCGGAGGCCGAGGAGTGGCTCGCCCAGGTCGGGCTCGCCGGGTTCGGCGGCCACCTGCCCGGGGCGCTCTCCGGCGGCATGCGGCAGCGGGTCCAGCTCGCCCGCACCCTCGCCTGCCGGCCGCGGGTGATGCTCATGGACGAGCCGTTCGGCGCCCTCGACACGCAGACCCGGGCCGAGATGCAGCGGCTGCTCATCTCGGTGTGGCGGCAGCACCGGACCACGATCCTGTTCGTCACCCACGACGTGGACGAGGCGCTGCTGCTCGCCGACCGGATCGTGCTGCTCACCCCGCGTCCGGCCCAGGTGGAGCGGATCGTGCAGATCGCCGCGCCGCGCCGGCCGGGGGCACAGTTCGAGCCCGAGTTCGCCCGGCTGCGCTACGAGATCCTCGCGTCCCTCTCGGACGCGGCCGTCGTCCCCGGAGAGGAGGTCGCCACCCCATGACGTACGTGGTCGGACCCGCGTGCGTGGACGTCACCGACCGCGCCTGCGTCGACGAGTGCCCCGTCGACTGCATCTACATCGGCAGACGCGCGGCGTACATCAACCCGGACGAGTGCATCGACTGCGGCGCCTGCGAGCCGGTGTGCCCGGTCGAGGCGATCCTCCCCGCCGAGGACGTCGACCCGGCCGACGCCGAGTTCGTCCTCGACAACGCCCGGTTCTTCACCGAGCCGCTCCCCGGGCGGGCCGTGCCGCTCGGCAGCCCCGGCGGGGCGGCGAGGGTCGGAGAACTCGGCGTGGACACCCCCTTAGTCGCCGGGCTGCCCGCCCGGGCCCCGGGCGCGTAGGGAACGCGGGCACGCGGCCGGTCCCCGGCGAGCGGCGGGCGACCGGCGGACCGGCCGCGT
>Ga0065720_1021500_pt1 | contig 10416 bp, 14 predicted proteins | sample Thericmetagenome_FD_59107 | JGI IMG/M metagenome (GOLD analysis project Ga0065720, IMG submission 59107) | Thermophilic microbial communities from the Joint Bioenergy Institute, California, USA of rice/straw/compost enrichment - eDNA_2 v2... | ecosystem: Engineered > Solid waste > Grass >... | reverse complement strand
CGCTGCTTTCCGTGTCCAATCCCTACGTCAAAAGGCAGGCGGCCTCGGTCTTAGAGTAGATCCCAACAAAAAAGAGGTCCTGTACATCTCCCCACGTAGAGCAGGCTCAAAGCGGCACAAAACGGACCCAAATCGGCTTATTTCGATCTGGTGACCTGACAGTCCCCCCCAAGACCTCAGTGAAGTGGCTCGGCAGACTGAGCCCCTTAGCCCAAGCATCCTCGAGGGCATTCGCTACGGTCCCAGTGGCAGGCCTAATCAAGATGTCTCCGGCTTCCAGGCGGTCTGTGAAATTCATTCCGTTTATATTGCCACCGTTGTCTTCGAGAACGCCCTCAAAAATTTCATGAAACCACTGGAACAATGCGGTATTTTGGTCATTCGGTGTCCGATCTACGTATGTCTTCGATAGGGAGGAATTAAAACTTCCCCAACGACAAACCGATGGAAAAGGCTTGATGTTGTGGTGGCCGTTGTTTAACTTGTTCTCGTGGTATCCCGCAGCATCGCAATATTCCGAGTCCGCATTGGGAACCCAGGTGTGGTAATGGATAGTCGAGATGATCATCGGCAGATTCTGGCCTGGTGTGCCTATCGTGACGTTGACAACATGTGTCCATTCCGGCAGCGAGGTGAGTGGTAGTTGCAAGGGAGTGAAATAGTCGGATCGCTTTGCATGGACGGCGGCAAAAGCTGCCCCAAGGAAACAAAAAGCAACTGTTGATAGGGAAAACTTGCTCGACATCTTGTTGTCAAGGCATTTAGTGAAAGTCGGAAAGGTTGTGACTGTGTAATGCGACTAAGGAAATGAGTGAGAAGAAACACAAACGAGTGCGAAGAGTGACGTCCTACTTGAGCAGAGGAAGAACGACCAACATATGTCTCTTTCAACTGAGATCAACGAGTGCATGTGTTGGTTGAAGTTGGCCTTGGAAAGTGAGTGGCAAGAGACACAAATCAGGCGCAACAAAAAGGTGACACGAGAGTCTAATGAGTGCCACTGCAAGTTTATAACCTGGCTAGCTCGATTGATCTGGCTAATTCCGCCCTACATGTTGGGACGATCTTCGAACCCTGCGTATGAATGTAGCAATACAATACTCCCCTTGATTGGTCGTTGGCGCAAGACTTTGTTCCGGATCAGGGTGTGCCCAACGACGTTAAAACTCAACCACAGAACATAACCACTATCATTAGGGAAGGAAAGTACAGCCAATAACTACCATTTGTCGCTTCATCAAACCAACTAGCCTTTGACCCAAACCTGCTGATCCAAAAGAAAATCGCCAGTTACAGTTCAACTCTTGGTCATTTGTCAGAGCGGTTCTTGATAACAAGGGCTAACGCAACGACTTCGATATCTTGTGGAAGATATGAAGTCGTTGGAAGAATACTTTGGCAATAATACTTAAAGAATGTTCCTTTGTAATCGACTGTGTTTTTCTTCGCTTTCGATAGAGGTTTGGTCGAAAAAGATTATGGCTGTGGAAAGGAGTCTTAAACCCCCCGTCAGAAGTCTCGCGCTAACGAACAAACAAGGATTGAACTGTACAGTTTCGGGATGACCAAGACCCCTGTCCAAACTTTCGTGCTAACGGCTAAATAAGGAAGTGAAGCATAGCTGTTGGTTTCTGCAACGCACGCTAGGGGTGGCGCGGTGTGACCGGAGGCCCGATGTTGCGTTCCATTAACACAGCAAGACTCCATTATTGATCTCCTGATTGGCAAACCATTATGACCAGGGAAATGACATGGCCGAGGCCCGCCGTACTCTGAGCAGGCCGGTTCTGGAGGTTGAGAAGTTTAAGGTTGTGTTCCAGCCATGAAAACTCAAGGGCACAAAAGACTGGTGAAGAAGCTCTTAGACTCACAGACAATGTTGAAGTGGCTGGGTGGATGCTGAGAACAGAAATAGGGTATTTCAATAATGAGTCTATCCTGGCTACGTAGATCACGATTACAATATGGGAGCCAGGTGACAGTTTTATTCTTATTATTCTATTTTACGGCCACGTCCACCCCTGAGGGTGCTTGGTTGTGCCACGACGGCGTGGGGCAAGAGATGATTATGGGTTACCTAAACTACACTATATACATGTGGGAAAATCCAAAAAGGAAAAAACCGCTGTGTTGCTGTGATGGGATATCATAAATGAGAATGGGGAATGGGCTAAGTGGGGAGGAACCCATGAATTTGATTATCCAAACTAGACCATTTTGAATCTGATTGTGAGTTACTGGGGGGGTGAAGGTTTTGGGGTGTTGTATCAAGCGAGGAGAGGAGACAGGGCGGCGTAGGGTTGGAGGAAGCACGTGAGTGTCAAAGGCTTATTGAAAAGCACAAGGTGAAAAACACTGCCAGTGAACGGACGATAAAGCATACGACAAAGCTTTGTCCCAGTTGTTAAGCCCAAAATTTGAAGAATCAAAGCTGGAATGTCGTTATGAAATGCTGAAGGAGTTAGATTGTGAGAGACACGGTGACTGCCTCATTCTACTAGCTCACACATCCACATGACACGTAGGTTGCCTTTTTAATTTTATATTTCACTCTTTGCATCCATTTTCAAGGAGCCATTACCAGCCACAAGACGGTGGACAGAATTTGACAGAAGAATATACATCCAGGTCCCAGGTGTACACATGAGTTGTGTTTGTCCTATCTACAGCGCTAGAGATTTTGCAGTTGTTTCGCTTGGGGTAATGAATGAAAGTATCTGCGAGGATGTGATAGATAAGAAAAAAGATAAGAGAGCACACCAGTGTAGCTGCTAATCTCTTTCAGCGAAAAGGCAACTCTACATGATTGCTAACATTGCGGATACGTAGATCCGAGATGCTGCAAGCATGAGTTTTGTTGGCACTGCTTCGTAGACCATAAGAAAATTAGATAAAATGACAACAAGAAAATTAGATAAAATGACAACACTGTATGTTCATGCCAAGCATTGCCCCCTTCATTCCTACACCCTTGTCAAAAAATAAGAGTAGCATTTCTACAGGATCTCGTCACCTGTACATCCGATGCCTGGTGCCGCAACCTCAAATGCGTACACATCGAGTGCAAAGTATTGCAGTGTATCACTGTCGATAACTGACTTTGACGGATCAGTTTTAGCCAAAGCCAAGACACTGTTGTAATCCTCAGTGAAGTGATCGACAATGCCCTCGCTGATTTGTGGGACATGGAAGATCCGGTGAAGCAGGTCAGATGCCCAGAAGGTGTTCGTCGGTGAACGAGCCACTGTGTAACCCAGGCCACACATCGAGTCAAGCCACCGGCGAACTGCAAATGACCGTGGACAGATGACCGTTTCTTGAGTGGCATTCTCGCCACGCCAGTGTCCAGCCCAGCCTGTCACTTTGGTTATCATTGAAGTCCAACTTGCTGGGATCAGGGAAGCATGATATAAAAGACTTGCCTTCCTGTGTAGCACAATTGCGGTCAGGATCGTCACAGCGGAAGGTCATATGGCCGCGGTCGGCCGAGGCAACACGAGCGAACCAACCAAGCACAGGTGCCGTGGTGCTATTACCAAAGTACTTCTTGAAAAAGGGTGACTCCTGACCTTCACGCAGGAGGTGATCGTAGGCATGTTGGGCAAGTTCGACCGTCTCCCAAAGAGCGCGAGAGAGTTGACGCTGGAGGGTAGTGTTACAAGACGAGTGGATGGGATACGGCGGGGCAACATTATTCTGGATAGTTGCTGGTGGAGGCGAAGTGCTGGAGTGTGAACTAAGGACGAGGCTGGCGACAACGGTTGACGTTGATCTAACGGGAACTGCCAATGATTTCCCTAGAAGGCAGACAAAAAGGAGAGTTGGAATGCGGAGACGCATGGTACTCGATCAAGAAGCAAGCCACAATTTAGGGTAAATGTCAAGATAGAACGCTTAACCGCGAATTTGTTGTCAATCCTGTTTGCTGGAATGCGACTGGGAAGGGAACCTTAGACCCTTAAATAGTTTAGTATGAAAGGATCCCTAGCCGGTATGACTTCGAGGTGACTGTCTGTTGAAAGCTTGAAGCAGGAGTTTGAGAACCTTTACGGCTGCATTGCTCCCCCACGCAATAACAACGTCAAGATAAAGTGCCAAGCCATTGGTTGACTCCCATGCGAACCTTGATGGCCATTTTGCTACCTCGACCAAGAAATGCAAGCAATACGGTGTGACCGGCTGTTTTTGAACAGCCTCCAGCATCTGTGATGACAAGAGAACGAGCACACTGGGGAGTAGTATCTATGGGGTCGATTGGAATTGGAATTGGATTGTATTTTCGACCGGCTTCACCCCTGGGGTTGCTGGGTTGTACTCACAACGACGGCGAGCAATAGCTACACTACTATATACCCTATATCCATGTCACACTGGGAAATTCCTGAGAGGGTAAAAACCTTTGCGGAAGAAGGTATGGGGGGGATGGGTATCCGGAAGGGGCAAAGACCTACTCCCGCAGAGCAAGTGGGATTTGGATCTCCAGCTCCGATACCGACTCCTCCGAGTTGGTGTCGGGCTCTCTTGTCTTCGCGGCGCTGGACCCGCACGCGAAAGGGGGAACGAGGGGGCCGTAACGTCAGAATGGGTTGTCCTGTGGCCATGTCGAACGCTTGACGCAGGAGCTCGATCTGGAAGGCTCTAGATTGATTTGATTTGATTTGATTTGATTTTTCGACCGTTTCACCACTGGGGGTGCTAAGTCATACCCACGGCGCCGGCGAGCAAGAGCCATTTAAGATATATTAATTACACGTGACGCGTCACTGGGCAGGGTTCGCAGGCTGCCCCCAGAGTTCGGCGCGGGAGACTCTAGATTTAAAAAGTTGGAAGGAGGACCAGAAAGCCCTAGAGTCCATCCTTCCCGCGAGTGGGTTGTCAAGGGAAACAAGAGGGCAGGAGGAGAAGTGTCCCCTGGAAGCCACCGCCCCGCAGGGGCACTTTTTGACAGCCTCTGGGGGATGGTTGAAGCGCGTGTGATATTCTAAGAAGTCGCCGTGGCCCGAGACTTCCGCCAACCAGCGCGAGAGGCATTGACGGGAGAACCTCTTAAGAAATGGTTTAGCACTGTGCCCAGCCCAGCAGGCCGAGGGGGGTTTGTTAGTGCGCCAGCTACGCATGTCCGGGGGAGGCACTCGCCATTTCTTGGGAAGGACAGGGAGGAGGCCGAGCCACGCCCTGATCCCTAGGTGCTTTGGCTCCCATAAGGGCTTAGCCCTGAGCCCGCGGGCCGCTTGGTGTAGACGAGACCAGCCCCGGAAAGGGGGTCGGGCAAGCCTGATCCAAAGGTGGTTGGCCGGCAGCATCTCTGCGCGAGCTCTCCACCTTGCTCGCTCTGTCCAGCAGGTACTCTGGGTAGAGGCAAGCTAGCCACCAGAGCCACGCGGTCGGGATCGTCCGCCACACCGGGAACATCACTCTGAGCGCCGCGTTCGCGACCTTGGTGAGAGACGATCACACCGGCGTAAGTTTAAATGGGACTAAGCGGCCGTTAACCGCGGCCCTGGTTGGGCCGGTATCGAGTTGGACCATGCCATACAGAAGGGAAGGGGTGACGATCGCGTCGAAGATCTTGGGGCCGGCCGAGGGGGGAAAGCCCCAGAGCCCCGTATTGGATAAGCGCTCGACCAGCCCCACCACCGATGCTGTCGTCGCCGCCCTCGCGGCTGCTTGGGTCGCAGGGCTGAGCTTGGGGTCCAGGGAAACTCCAAGCCACTTGACGGACTTACCGGGGAGGAAGGACGTCCTCTCCACCTGGGTCGAGATCGTTGTGGGGTCGATCCTGCCACGCCCCGGTGCTGCGGAGGGAATGTAGAGGACCTAAGTCTTGTTCGGGTCGACCCTGAGGCCGAGCCCTCGGGCCTTAGTGCACAGCTGATTGACCCTAAGAGATGCCTGGTGGGCCAGTTGTATTGGGTGTTTGCTCCACGACAGTTGCGCATGGTCGTTCATGTACATGAAGGCGGTCTTTTGTTGTGGAGGGGTAATGATCGGTAGCGAGTACAGGACGAAAAGGATCGGGGACCATGGGGAGCCTTGTGGGAGGCCCGTGTCCGAGCGGAAGGACGATTGAGCCCATCGGAAAGAGAAGCAACGGTCCTGGCAAAAATCCGCCGCCGCTTCACACAGCCAGCGTGGCCAGCCTTGGTCTCTCAGGACCTCGCGAAGGATTGACGGCTGAACCGAAGGGTAGGCCGAGTCGACGTCTAGAGTGATGAGGAGGCCGTGGTAGCCTTCTCTTGCCATGGTCTCTGCATCATGGACGAGTGACTGGACAAGATTCGGTGCCGACTATAACCATGTAATTAGCAGAAAATAGTAGTGAGCATAGCTCCTGGACGCCCGAGCCTTAACAGTAAGCTGTCCACGGCTGATTCCGAGTTTTGTATTGTTCTGAATGCCAGGGACTGAAACTGAGTATATTGCAGCCATCTTGGCATTTCTAACAAAGCTTCGTTTCACCTGAGGCACAAAAGCATCAGCCAATTGCCCAGTTAAACAACAGCCTTGACGTCTCATCGATGATCTCCTCGACTTCGATAGAGTGAACGAGTTTAACAATTTTGTATGTGATCAAGTTACAGTCCTTCCACCAGCATCATAAACGACGAAGCTAAACGGATTAGTCAGAGTATTGGCCAAAATCTAATACTGATAAAATTAATCCGTGTTTGTCGCCTATACCAAATCAATGTGAATATAAGAGATGGAGAGCATAAATGGCAACAGCCTCAGGCTCTGATACTTGACCCCTATATCACCAGAGACAGCCCATATACATTTTATTATTCTTTCGATAGATACTGCTCAGGTGCTGCGGACTTCTGTCCTTTGTGCTGCCCCCTACTATGGGAAGTTGTCCATGCCATTTAGAAGAGTTTGGTAGCGGGGATGAACAAGGGACGTTATACGTACCAACATTTGGCTTACTCCCGAGTTATGCAGTATCCTACGGTTATGCCAGTTATGATATCTTGTATGGGTTAGGTAATGATGGTGACGAATTGGGAGTTATACCTTGGGGGTAGGGCACATCAAGCTCACTTTTGATCGGAGTAAATGTTGCGAAGACTAGCGAGAAGAATGCTGGGTAAGTTATCCCACAGCCCCTTGAGTGTGCAATGGGTACTCAACTAGGAAAGTTTTGAAGATTCTAGCATAGTGTCACCGTCTGCGAGCGATCGAGCGAAGTTGATGAGCAACTCCCAAAACGGACAAGGAGCACCGGAATATGTGCCATCTGTTCGAGGAGAAAGCCTTGACCAAGTTCCCAGCTACACCGACCACAGAACGCCGCAGTCATGACGTCAATATACGTCTCTCCTGCGTTGCTGAGTCTATTCGGGCAGACCTTAGGAATTGAATATGGAATGATATCCGTTGTCCAGGATACCGATCAAATTTACAGACTCATGATATCCAACGATTCTCATATCCAAACACATGCGATCGGCGTGTGCTCGCAGCTCGCGGAGCCCCTGACCATCAACGCCATGGATCTATGGGGATAGGCTAGGTCTGAAGAAGGTGCAACTGACTTTCTAACTGGTATTGACGACTACTATACATTGGCTCTGAGTTCTGTGTTACCGGAATCCCCAGAGTTTCGCTCGTGCACCTTGGCTTGCGACTATGGACATATGGTTGTTAGCGGAGTCAAGCAACCAATATGGGCTTGTTTGATATGTGGTCGATGTTCCTGTTACAATTATCGAGTCCCGTTGCATGAAAGTTTAACATACAGCAAATATAACGAGCAAATAACAAACCGAGATACATTCCCTCATGAACAACAATATAGTTGGTTGGATGAAGAGGCTCCAAGCACGGCAGGGCGAATGGCGGAAGAAGAACCTAGCGAACAGACAATTTGTAGAACAGCAAAACCATGCCTGGGATGTAGTGCTTCTATCGATAAGAACAGAAATTTGTATGCTAACTTATTGCGTGGCATCGAGCACTTCGGCCGAGCACTAGTTCAATACTAACATGGTAAATAGTGCCCATATGACATATAAGCGCCCTTCCTACAGCAATTCTATTTTTAACGTGGAAATGCTTTGTTTTGGGTCAGCCAGAGCTGAAGGTGACTGACACGTATTATCTCTCAAGCTCAGGCACGAAGTGCCGGCATGAGTTTTGCTGGGTAGCGGGGCATAGCTTCAGTACCTTGGTTTAGGTTATCACATTGTAACTCGTGTACCAAGGATCAGGTCAAAATTATATAGATTAGGTACTTCAATCCTTAATCAACCGCGCTCATGATGGAGCAGTCACTTATAAGGTATTCGGTCAAAAAAAGCGCGCGGTGAGCTCCCAATGATTGAGGCGACAGTCTTCTACCGTATTACCTGGATCCCCATTACTGTATAGAGATTATGATCAAACAACGACATTACATCTCGCTAAAGGAATAGAATAGACACCAAAGAGAAAAAGGAATGTAGGAATGGAAAAAGGAAGAAAGGAAACGGAGAACAAAAGAAGGACGAGAAGACGAAAAGGAAAATGTGGGAACAAAGAATAGAAGGAAGTATATATAATGAAAGAAGAGAAAGTATTACAAGAAGAAATATAAGAACAAGGAAAAGTGGGAGATATACTTCTCAGTTAACAGAAACCTAATGTCTTGGCGCTGCCAGATTACATAATCTCACTCCCTGCGAGACTTCGCAAAGCAAAATACATTTATAACTGCATATGGTCCGCTTCACAAGCATTTCGGACCTCGAATTCCATGCTTGACTACGGAGCTGCATGGGAATTTCGTCCATGTTAACTTCTTACATAAAGTCACAATTGAACGCATTCCCAAAATCAGGCGCCAACTCGACTCGCAGGCAGCCTCGGGTTGGCAAACCAGCTTTGCTTGTTGTTTTGGCAGGGGCTGAACCGATAATTACTTATCAGGCATTCCATGTGGTGGTCATCCTACTCTCCGGAGCATGACTAATGCTGCAGCTACGGATCCGCACAACACGCCGAGGTGTCGGCAACTTGCTGCTCGAAGATGCCTTCGTGGACCTTTACCTACTTTTCCTCGATTCGGGACCTCGAGGTTGGGGGCTTTGGGCGGGAGAGAGCGTCAGCAATCCCGTTTGCCACATCCACTCGAGCGGGTCCCATACCGCATTGTGCGAGGACCGACCATTCCCTCATTATCTGGCCTTCTCTCGTTATCGCACTCCGGCCAACCCCGTCGCCCCCTCCCCAGCGCAAGATACCAACAAGGCTACAGTAGGCTGGCATGCACTGCCGACACGACCATCCCATACCTGTCATTCGACGATTAGTAACAGGTAATTTCATATCCGCAAACACAGTGTGCATGTCCCTGCATCGTGCTCTGCATTGCTGCTAAAAACTTCCGTCGGTTGGTGCCGGGCCCGTCTTGCAGTGCTTATCCGTAGTGCAGGGTCACTGCTCAGGTGAACCCCTCACTACCCACACAGGCCCAGGCAGGTGCTTGGCTTTATCGGTCACCAGCCTGGGAGCCCGCTCACTTGTTGGTGCCCCGCCCAACTGGCGCGGTGCAAATCTGGCAGCCCCTCCACTCTTGCTCCAGGCGGGCGCTGGATTCCAGGGCGGTGCGCCGGCCCAAAACCCGCAGCCCGCAAGCAAGCGACGAGAGTGCACATTCGTCCTCCCGCCGCATCCAACTCTGTCCTCCAGCCGTCGAACGGAGTCATGGCAACATCCCAGCTGGGCGAACATCGCCATATGCGCAACGGCAGTCTAAACATCCCATCACAGCAGAGCCGCCACGGCGGCATCGTGGCGCCCATGCCCGGACCAGGCCATCGCTTTGACGGGCCTCGGAGCCCGCCCAGTACGTGTCCATCACACCTATCCTCCCCGCCAAAGCCTTTTTACCAGCAGGCGTCGGCGCCGACGGAGATGCCGCCATCGCCGCCTGCCGCCAACCGTTTCTACGCCTGTCCCATACCGCCGTGATCGCTGACTTTTGGGCTTGTGCCTGCCCCTACCACCACCGACAGATACCTCTCATGTTCCCTGCAAATTCTATCGCCAGGGAGCTTGCCAAGCGGGGAATGCCTGTCCCTTCAGCCACGATCTCAACGCGGCATCTGAAACTATCTGCAAGTACTTTGCAAAGGTGCGTGGTTGACGAGTTTGAGGCCGTCCTTCGCCGTGGGCTCGTTATGAGTACATGGATTAAGGCATCGGTCCGCCGGGCATCAGCATCAGGCACGTCGACGGTGGCCGAGGGCCGACATTGGAATGTCTGGAGCATGGTTGTACTGATTCGCGTGCCACATGGTCCAGGGCAACTGCAAATTTGGCCCAAAATGTGCCAACGTCCATGTGCTCCCCGACGGCCGCCGTGTCAACTATAGCAAGAACGGTGTGACGATAGGACCCCCCCCCGTGCCTCTAGGCGTCCGGGTCAGCCCGCTG
>Ga0065720_1021499_pt1 | contig 10416 bp, 13 predicted proteins | sample Thericmetagenome_FD_59107 | JGI IMG/M metagenome (GOLD analysis project Ga0065720, IMG submission 59107) | Thermophilic microbial communities from the Joint Bioenergy Institute, California, USA of rice/straw/compost enrichment - eDNA_2 v2... | ecosystem: Engineered > Solid waste > Grass >... | reverse complement strand
CCTGTCATAATCGTAGGCCTCTGTTTGGTCCCCTCCCATCAGTATACCGAGTAGCAGCTTCAACTAGCCAGTCATATTTTCAAAAGGTAATAGTCAGGTTGCCATAGCTAGCGCCTATTTGGAAGCCTTTTCCGTTCAGGTCGCCGAAGGTGTTACTGATGCTCGGCGACTTGGACGTGTTTGATGCAGTTGCCTTTATGCCTTCGGCTTTTTCAAGAAGCTCCTGAAGAAGTTTGATAGATGTGTTCAGGGTTTCCTGTTGCAGCTGATTCTGATCGATTGCGCTCTCTTTGTCCTCCGAATCCACATCATCACTTTGGGACTGACGAAGCTGTTGAAACTGTTCATTCAACTTGGGCAGCTGATTATTTGCTGTCGCGATTGCATTGCGAACCTGAGTTGTGGCGAAAATCATGTCTCTAGCGACGTCTTCCATTGCTCTTCCCTGCCGACTTGTGCTATAACTGTCATCGAGTAAATGGTTTAGCATGTCTGCCGCCTCGCCGAATATATGTTGGGCGCTTACAGTGTCATGATGCTCACCATGGATGTTAACGTGAGCTTGCAGTTTCTTATTTGCGCTGACATAGTCGCAATCTGATTCTGCCCGAAAATGCCAATCTTCAAACGGTCTCGAAACGATGTCTGCCCCTCTTTGCTGTGTCGGGTCCAACGTGCAAGATCTTCCTGGAACTTTTGACACGCCTTCGAACATAGCTGCATGATATGTTTGGCCTGGTTCGCAAACTCCGGACCAAAAAAGTTCCAATCCTCCTCTGGAATGCCCTTGACAGTGTTAAGTTGCTGTTCAATGATGATTAGATCGTCCCTAAGTTGGATAATCAAGTCGTGGGCATCTCGGATATTTTGGATATCGTTGATCAGGTCCCGGACTCCTTGGACTGCAGCAGCGGCAATCCCTATAACTGCACTCACAGGTTCCATTGGGATGAGCAGCACAGTGAGGTCAATGTGAGATGACTCCAGAGCAAACTCGCTGTAGGTGAGGTCGGATGATAACAGTACAAGGATGCCAAGTCTGGAGGCATGAAGATCAGCCTACTTTTATACCAACCATGGGAGCCTGATATGCTGCATTCAACACCGGTTGGCTGCTACATTGCCGATGGCAGTGCTATCCGAAAAGGGAAACGGGCTTAGCACACCCTACATATCCTGCTGCGCATTGGTTATGATCACGCGAATCGTTCAACGAGTACTTCGATGGTATAGGAGGTCTGGACTAAGCTAGAAGATGGATGATGCTATACAGACGGTGTATTGGTGACTAGCATGAGGACTGCTGACAAGTTTGGGTGTACCTGCTACTAGGTACAACCTTGGTTGCTGTGTCATGTGCTGGTTGATAACCTGCAGTACTCGTTCTGGGCAAGTCCCCGCTCGGAACGACGCGGCTACGAAGTATATCTGAAGAACATAGTTGTGCCTTTCTCTTGGTGGCCCCAGGATAGACATTTCGATAATACTTTACACCAGAACAAATGATTTGTAATCCAGCAGCAAGCATCCGAGAAGGTTAATACCAATGTTTTCCGTATACATATCACTTTCGCTGGAAAGACTCGAGACTCGAGAGCTCTACTATCTTCCTTTGACATGGCTTGACGACTAGTTGCTGCATGCCTCAGCTGAGGTATTTGAGCAAGTCAATTGAAAGACGGGCAACTGCAGAGCCAGATAGCCTTCAGCTCTAAACTTCGTTCATAAGCAGTACCATATACCTGACTTGTTTCCTATGCCCGAACTGCAATGACTTGTCAAATCAAAACAAAAGGGAGCGACAGGCAAGTCGCATATGTAACTGCGGGCTAACCAGCAAGCTCTTATATAGTCTCATGGTTGGTTAAAAAAAGCAGTGGTAGCGCTATACAGGTTGCCTTGATGATCACATTGGCGAGGGTTATGTCGGTGGGACACTGAAGATGGGCGGGGTCATGGAGGGGTTAAGGCACGGATGCAGTCACTCAAACAGCGGAGAACATACGAGATGTGAGTCATATTATCCTTGATAATATATGCATCAGATCAATCGATCATTTTCTCCGTTCTCGACTTCCCAAGCTGCCATAGATCTCTGTATCCAGGCAGCCCTTGTCCATCGAGGCGACAAATCTATGTCCACGTCGAGAACAGCAAACGATGATGTCGAAAGCATCACAAACGCCACAAGGTTCAAATCGTCAAGAAATATTGATCTGTTCAAGGACTGGATCGATCCACAGCACGTTATTTTGAGCCGACATCAAGCCAGGAACAACAAGGACCGAGCTAACCTAATGGACACGGGGAACTTAGGTCTGACTCAAACATATCAATCACTTTTGGAATATCGGGAGAGGTATCCCAGTTGACCAAAACGATGGGTAAATCACTGCAACCTTCGATGCGTATGCCATGTATATTGAATGACATGTTCGGGAATGTCAAAACTGACTGATGGTTCTCGTCACAGGGTTGTCTTCCCAAGCTATGACTCGTCGTTGATCATGATCGGGATCCCGCCATCGCCGACAGAGGTATTATTCTCTCGCGGATACTTGCTAGGTGCTTTAATCTAAGCGAACGTTTAGTTCTTGTCGGATTGCTTGGCGTTGGGTGAGTGCACATGCTCCAGTTCCTGCTCAATGCCCGAGTACCCATTCCTCGGTGCTGGCATTAGCGTGCTTCGGGCGAAACAATACGTATCGATCTGGATATACCTCTACATCTCCGATAGAACCAGCTGACAGATATGGTGGATATTTGTATATTAAAACACAGGTGGCGATTGAGGCGGTGTTTCGAATCGCAGAGGCGTCACGTACCATCTAGGTCTTCTGGGTAGACGCTTTCGAGGGGGCAAGCCATACTATAGCTTTCGGAAGATTGCCAATGCAGTGGAATTAAGAATAGCAATTCGGTCTCCTTGATAAGAAGTCTGTCGGCGTGTTTGCAACTAGCTTTCCGATGACAAGAACGGGAAATGGGTCCTATTTGTCAAACGAGCCGACGATCCCAGCCTGTTTGGTCTCGCATCAGGATGCTCCAATAAGCGGATCGAGCTTGAGAAGTACCTTCTCCGAAGAATAACTCTGTCACAATCACATCTTGGAGTTCTCGTTTTGCCTTTGAGCTTGGAGTTTGGAACTAGCAGGACGACGTGTTCAACATTGGTCCGATGACCGAGCCAGAGGCCCTTTTGCTCCTTGAAAGATTAGGGACTTTGGATGATCCCACAGTCGCAGTTTGGCTTGTGCAAGAAATTGGTTATATCCCTCTTGCGATTAGTCAGGCTGCATCCATCATACAAACAGGAAGGCCGCTGAAATCACCGTCTCACTGCTTATGAAGGCTTCGTGAAAGTCATGACACCAAAGTCAAATACTTGAACACAGTCTATGTTGACTCTTACTGCGCTGCCTTCGGCAACATACATAGCATGATACTGTCCTTCGATCGGTTGTTCTAGGAAATTGTCCTCATTCGGCGTTCTACCCTAGAGCTTCTTTCAGCTGTTGCCTACTTTGCGCCACATTCCGATATACCAGATGAACTTCTCCGGATTCGGATCAGAATGGCTCAGATGAGAATGACTCGGATCAAGGTGGTCAGAATCAGTCCAGGTCGGGTCAAAACGGGTATCAAGACAACTAATAAATTTGAGGAACACAACAGGATTTCCTAAGGGTGGCCCTTCATCAGATATCTTATTGTTTACCCTCAGCGTTGAAGATCTCCTAGGCGGCGTGGCGGCCATGACTGTGACATCCAATCTAACTAAGCTTAAAAGCAGTAATATTTGGGAAACATTGTCTACAAACCATGAGACTCTGCTTCTAAGCTATGATATTATCTTTTTAAAAAAGAGCTTGAATGGACAGAACACCTTCAAGACTCCAAGTACCCTTATACAACTGTCTCTCGACGAATTGGAATTGAAAAAGACTTGGGGGATGAGCCATGATATGACCGCGTTCCGAGCCCTGAAGCGCATCGTCGATCTAGCCATGATGATCTTTGAGGATTTTCCGGGAACGAGGTATTTCCAGCTGTTTACCTGGGTCAACACAGAGGCATCCGATGAATTTGCGCCAGTAGTTGATCTTTATCGTGAGATCTAAAGTCTTTAGCAAACTGTCGAAAACCAGGTCCTCATATTCATGCGATTGTATAGCAGGGCCACTTCGTCCAGGATCTTAGTATCAGGTGCTTTTGGGCAAAGATGGAGTTCGCCATCACATGTTTTCTCAAACGTATGAAGTATTATGACCTGGCACTGAGTATTAGAATGAAAGCAGCGGAGGTATTCCGTCATTTGTGCAGAGACATATACTCATACATTGGAGGACATGGTACTGCTTTTTGAAATCTACGATGTCAAAGGAGACATGAAACAAGCTGCACAATTGCGAGCATGGGTGATCAATGCGGTGCCAAATTCCGTCTGCTTAGCATGTAGTTTGTTGCATGCCATCCGATGCGGAGTCATCGAGTCAGGAAACATAATACTCGATATGTGAGCGCGAGATGGCTTTGTTGCACAAAAGGCCCTTTTTAGCTTGCTCACTGCAACGGGTATAAACATCCACTCACGCTCCTCCAAGAAGGTTTTGATCTTACCACATGACTCGATATCAACTACATCGATGTAAAACATCAGAAGATATGGGTGACAGTGTTGATTGACGTAATCACTCTGTGTGCTAAAGTTGCGTCAGGTATCTCAAGTCTGAGCCCTGCCAGGGGAAACAGATCAACACTTGATACTGGATTCGACTTCTTCAGCCCTCAAATACATGATATTTGACCTTCGATTGTGGTGCCTAGGCCGGTTTGGAAACGAGGGCGAATGCACAATGCGCGGTTATGATGCCAAGATGGCCGTTGCTATCACACGGGAACGGTATTCTCTATCTCGAGGTTAATTACTTATAGCTCAAGCTGTATTGCACATGCTGTTGTGGAATAACCAGAAACAGTATGGTTATTGAACGTTCAGAGACACTCTTGACTAGGAATACCTTGGCCATGATTTGGCAATGGCAGGGTCACCATCAAGATGCTCTTATGGATGTGAGAAACCATGTAACTGCTTGGAAAAATATTGAAATATCATATAATTCTTAGACTCTATACATATTACTTTTATTGGAAAAATTGGGGGAAGTAGAGGATGGGGGATGAAACGGGGTAAAGAGCTAGGAGGGAGGTGCAAGTAAACATGTGATAGCTGCCCATACTACAAAGGCAGACTTAACCCCGAGATCATCCGGAAGTCGAGGGAGCGATATCTGACTAGGTATATAGGTAGTTATTATTTGAATGTATTACTTGAATGATGCAAGGAATGATGCGTTGCTGATTTTACAACGAGCTATCATATGTCGTTTACCCTTAACATTATGTACATGGAGCAGGAAGTCTGAGCATATTGTCAACCAAGCCAGGTAAGCTTATCAAATCCTGCTTTCAGCACTGCGGTTGGGCCTAGCCTCTGGACAATCTGATTTATTTTGCCCCTTGTTCTGGTGAAGTGATAACATCAGCCAAGCTCATTTCATTTCCCCCTTTCCTAGTCGAAGGAGATGCATGGCTTCTTGCTCTCCTCTCAAGAATCAGAAGTGCGCATCAATCTCTCTTTTGCGACACGAAGTCCCTCTTTTACTACTTCCAGTTTTTTGGTCTCCAGATAGCAGCGCGGACACACTCGTTCGCGCAACCGAATGGTGACAAAGGAGTGAGGGCGGAGCTCACCACAGCTGCGGACCATAATGGTATTCCCGCTGGATTTGTTGAGTAGGGTTGGAGAAGGAAGAAAACGGATACAGGCATGTTTGCAAGGCTGTGCTGGAGTTACTGGATCAAGAAACGCGGAGTGGAAGCAGGCATAAAGAACTCGCTTATGATAGCACATCTTATATTCTGCGCCGTTATAGGCAAGGGGATAGCGGAATTGAGGTGCAAGTGCTGTTAATTCTGTTTAGATCAACACAGAACTGGTGTTCCGGACTTCCTGGATAGACTGAGGAGTGGGGAGATTGCGTGATGCTTCTGCTCCTCTATCCATGAGGGAATAGCGAGAAGAGCTGGAAGACCAATTTCTGTTATATAGGAGCTCTTTGGGAAACTGTTTTATGGTCAAGCAACACTATGGAATACACTTGACATTTCTACAGAATGTCGTTGTTCCAATGGTGACCAAACGCGTAGATCTAAGGATGATGTTAGCGGTTTCCTTTGTTATCCCACAGGACGCGACCACATTGTCCTTGTCTTTGTTCACCTCCTTGAGTGTTTGCAGAACTGCATGGCTGGGATTGGTGACATCAAATAAGATCAATAGGTTATAGGATGAAAACTACCTTGAACTTTTTCCAGCTTCAGGAAAACAGATTGCCAGTTGTTCATTTAGGGCAAGATGGAAAGGCAGATGAGGATACTAAACGAGCTGTCGGCGCTGCTCGTCAGAAACACGATCTATTCAATGTTGGCTGCCTAGGAAGAAGCACCATCTGAACCATGAGGGCTTCCTTGTAATACTCCGGTCCTTTCAAGAATCTTGCTTTCAATCACCTCACTAAAGTCTCTCGCCCAGAAGAGCTTGCCTCGATCAGCACGCTCTCCTACATGTGGCACTTTGAATCGCATCCTCCGCAGGGTCTTCATCAATTTAGTCTCCGTGTTATCTGCAACCACCACGCCCAGATCGGCCGCCAGCAGGCATGCCAGATCTGTTGTTGAGTCCCCAAAATAAACCACCCGTTCCTTTCCGTCGAGCTTCATCACGGACTTCATGGCCCGTAACTTGTCCTTAACGCTCACCAGGACATCTCCTCCTAGTTCAGCTGGGCCCTTCACCTCGCCTGATGGAAGAGAAACCTCATTGGCGATCACCCTATTTTTGAACGCCCCTCTTTCCAGTCCTATGCTGCCTTCCACAACACCTCTGATGAACTCTGCGGACCAGTTGACACTAACAACAGCAACTTCCCAATCGTCCGTATTTGTCCCACCAAATCGCTTCATGAATTCGCCAAAACCCTTCCGCACTTCCACACAAAGTTCCCCACCACCATCGGGAGGGACATTGGTATCCTTGCTATGCAAAACAGCCGACCTTCCCAGATCCCTCAATCCCCATTTCCGGGTTTCAACGCCCTCAACACTCTCATACTTAGCCTCTTCCCAGCTCACCAGCCCTGCAAAGAACCCTGCGGCTCCGACGCGTGCAACGCTGGCTTTCTCAATAGGTTTGACGCTCTCAAGGTAGTCAAACTCATCGTCTATCTCCCGACGGTCTTCTTCACGCGGACGGTATTGTGCCGAGTGGGCAGTATGGGCGGCGACATACTCCCGGACGATGTCATCCCACAGAGAGAAGAGAGCAGCTGTGTTTGGACGCTTTTGTGATGTTGTCTTAAGCTCTGACATGCAATCTGGGAGGAGAGGGGATGTTGTTTGTTGACATTGGTCGCTATGCGGAGACGCACTGGTGGTGCGGGCGATGGAGAGGCAGATGAGTGCGTGAAGAGTATCGGTGCACGTTATAGTGCCATCAAAGTCGAGGAGGAGTAGCGGCATTTTTGGTTTTTTTTTGCTGGGCTCTAAACTGTTTGGTCTGTTAAAAAGTGTTCTTCGCAAGATACAGAGTGGAAGTGAGAAGGCTCGTGGTTTTATGCTACGAGAAGTGATGCGTGCCGCTTGTGTAAGGCATGTGAATGAATTCATCTAACCCTCTGTGTCAATGTGGTCAGAAGAGTTGGCTGCTGGGAAGGAAGACGACGTTGGAATGACCCCACAATTTTGTTTCGTGTGTCTACGGTAAGATCCTCACCCTGGGAGATGGGATGAGACCTGTTGCATGAAGACGCAACCTCACGGACCTGACGGACAACAAAGAAAAAGCCCGACGCGGCAAGGAGTGACCATTCTTAGGTTCGGGTATCTTCTATATCGACTATGACCTATAAACGCTCTTACGCAAATTACGACGTGTTCCCGTTATCCTTTTCCGACAACGCCAATGCGAAAATAGGTATACAGATAGCGCCCAGGAAGGTTGTTATAAAGTCACTGGTGACGCCTTGATTTCATCAAGCGAGCTGGTTGTCCAACCTAAATGACGTCCTCCATCCTGATGTCCTCATCATCCTCATCTTCCGACGGCACATCTGCCCTGGGCACAGCAGCGTCATCGGCAGGCTTGGGCAGCTCGGCCAGCAAGTTCTGGAACTCAGGTTTGAGTGACCAGTTGTTGGCAAACTTGCCAGAGCGCTGCAACACGGCAACCTTCTCGAGACATTCGCGGATATAGGCCTCGGGCTGCGGGATCCGTTGGCGGAAGGCCTTGATCGACCAGTATTTGTGCTGTGAGAAGCACTTGGCGATCTCGTCCATGAGCTGGTTTTCGGGCCAGCGAGTCGCTTTGTTCTCCATCTTCTTTTGCTTTGTCGGCTTGGTGCTTGTTTTCTGTATGGGGTCAGAAAGGCTGTCACATGTCCACAAACCAACGTTGCCTGAAGACCTACGAGATAGTTCTCCCAATCATCGCGATTCGTAATCCCATTGGGCGGCAGCTTGTCGACGATCTGGACCTGTTCCCTCACCTTCTGTGCCTCCTGGGCACGCAGGTAAAGGAAGCGGTCCGTCTCGGCATTTTGCGCGGGAGTGCAAACGACTTCATGCTTGATCCTGCCGGCGATCCGAGTTTTTTCTGCATCATGTATCAGTAATGGCACCGCCGTGTATACGTAAAGAAGTGAGACGCGCTGGGGCAAACTGACTTGGAATCGGCTTGCGAGCGTATGGTGCCCCCCTCTTCGTGCCGCGCTGCTCTACAGGCTGTTCTGTTTGCCTCTGCTGCTTACGTAGCAGATGAGCTGGAATACCCTGGGCCAGGGCATTGGCTCGCTCCTTGTTCTTTGCGGCATAGCTAGGGAGATCCTGCTCGGTGAAGATAAACGTATTGTGCACATCGTGGTTTACAACATCCATGTTATACTCTTTCGGCAGTGGCTGGTGAACCGCCAAGTCGGGCTTGAGGCGTAATCTCAACTTCTAGATACAGACGCAGTGTTAGCAACAATCCAGATTGGCTGCGAACACTGCTTGCGGCTGGCGAGGCTAACCAAGTTGCCATCCTTATCAAACCATTGACGAATTGACCCAATCTCGATTTCAGCATCGTCATCCAGCTGAGACCAGACCTGCCAGAGGTAGCTGGGCAGACGGGCCAGATACATGCGAGCGCATTCGTTGGCGTTTGGGAATTTATCGTAGAACTCCAAATCAGGCGTCTCATCGAGCGCTTCATCGACATAGGGACTGCCCGCGTCGGGCTCTGGCTTGATTTGCGTTTGTTCGGCCATCTTCTGGGGTGCTTCGGCAGATGCGACTTGGGCACGGTGCAGTCACAATTTAAATGGAGTGATGGGCAGTTGTTGGGAAAACTTTGGAGGACGGCGCTGGGTTTGGGAAGAAAAGGAGGGTTAAAGCGTCAGAACTCGAAATTGGTTGATGATGGGAGTTTGGAATGAAGGCAAAAGGATGGACAGGAGATTGTTAAGCACCCTTTCTGCGCTCTGAGTACCTGCTGCCTGCTGCAGGACGGCGCGCGCAGCTGGTGGAACACGACAAAGACGCTGGGCAGCGGGCCAAGCAGCGTTGGATGTCAAAAAGCTGTGGGGCTGGTACGTACCTACCTGCCCACAGGGAGATATGGGGCATTTCTTGGCAACACAGGTTACCTCATGCTTTGCGCTTTGGACTGCTTCCCTGTTCTTTCGTGCACACAAGGGCAAATTATAGGCCCAAGAAAGAGTATAATGCCAAAATCATTTTGTGTTATTTACCAGGACACAACTGGTAGCGCTGCTACTGCTGCAGCAGTTTGGCAGCCAGTACATAAGTAGTCCAGATTTGGGATTAGAGAAGTATGTACATACATGCCGTACATACCGATGAAGGTTGACGCGATACCTTTGATGACGCACGTCCTGTGCTTCTCAGCCTTGCGCTGTGATTGGCCGGTTTAGGGCATTGGACACCCCGTGCCTGCCCACGCTTTCCACTGCAAGGCATCTCCTTCAGTCGAAAAGACCGCTTTCCTCTTCCTGCTCCTGCTCTCACACCTCCTCGCTTTAATTCTTTGTTCTTTCCACCGACCCCCATTATCCCATTCAGCTTTCGAGTCATCTGTCGCACTACAACCACAGCAGATTTTCGACTGCGAAGCATCCTCTACTTACCATAATCTTCCTTGCAGTAGCATAAACACGGCAAAAGCAGCAAAAGCACCGAAAATTCGAAAATGGCAACGGAAGAGGAGCGCGAGATGATGGAGCGCATCAAGCGCCTGACTGACCAGATCCAGCTTCATAAAAGTCAGCAGCAGGCGGCGGCAGCGGCGGGACAAAA
>Ga0065720_1021498_pt1 | contig 10418 bp, 6 predicted proteins | sample Thericmetagenome_FD_59107 | JGI IMG/M metagenome (GOLD analysis project Ga0065720, IMG submission 59107) | Thermophilic microbial communities from the Joint Bioenergy Institute, California, USA of rice/straw/compost enrichment - eDNA_2 v2... | ecosystem: Engineered > Solid waste > Grass >... | reverse complement strand
TCCCCAGGGAATGAATATTTCAATTTTCTAATATTTATACACGATTTTTGTATCACTCAACTGTTAATGACTGGTAAGTAATGGAAGCAAACCCAAATGATGAACAAGAATTAATAGCGCGCTTTAACAACTTCTAGACATATACAATAATCAAGGAAAAGGGAAACTTGCTTTTGATTTTGCACTGTCAGACACCAGCGGTAAAACAGTATATCTTCACGACTTTAAAGGAAAAGTTGTTTCTATTGATTTCTGGTACTCAGGTTGCGGGGCTTGCGCTATTTGTGACCGTTATAATTATTCGTATAGATTTCTTTGGCAATTCTGCCGCATTTGGGTATTCCGGTGATTTTTTTTATTCTTGCAACTCAAATCAGTGTCACCACAATACATTTTAGACCTTTATTCTTCTTTATTCACTTTTTATTATGAACTTGTATTTTTTTTAATATCTGTCTTTCAAACGGTTTAATAATTCCCCCAGGAAATGGAAGCGATCCCACATGAACATGAATTGATGTCAAAATTTAAGGAAGGGGATGCGCATGCATTTCAAGAAATACACCAGCTCTTTTTTCCGTTGATGTGCTTTTTTGCCGAAAAATTTGTCCGTAATGCAGAAGACGCCAAAGACATTGCCAGTGAAGTTTTCGTAAAGTTGTGGGGCAGACACCACAAATTTGATACACTGATCAATGTTAAAGCCTTTCTCTACATTACTACCCGCAATACCTGTCTGAATTATCTAAGAAAAAATCAGGTTAGGAAACAAGCGGGTCAGGAGTTACCTAAGATGGAGAGTGAAGATCCCAGGCCGACGATAGCACTTGCAGAAACCTACCAGGATGCTTATCAATTAATTAAAAGCCTGAAGAAAAAACAACGTCAGGTTATTGAGATGCTGCTTGAAGGTTACTCCACCGCTGAAATAGCCCTTAAATTGCAACAACAAGAATCAAATATCAGAAAGATAAAATTTCGCGCTCTCAACGAAATTCGTGAAAAACTAAAAAAAATCAGTTGATATATCTCGTTTATCTCAAACGATTGTTTATTTCCTTTTTTCGCTTTATTTCCTCTTTTTCACGGATTCGGGTATTTTTTTAAAAAACTTTGGAACGGAATGCACCACTTGAGTGTTTTTATATAATAAAAGCACTAGTCAAACACACCTTGTCACCAAAACTCTAGCGCGACATGATGAATTCGGACACAGATAGATTTATGGAGCTGTTAAAGAAATCTGAACAACGAGAATTATTACCCGATGAGCAGTCCGAACTGGAAGGCTTATTATTGAACTATTTTGATACAATAGAAAAGCATAAGATTTTTGACGACGGGATCACCAATGAACGGACTCTTGAGCAACTACAGAATTTCTATAAGTTTGGAGCAAGAATTGCCGGAAGGTCCAATGAAAAGACCTATAAAATAAGGCCACTATGGGCAAGAAATTTGATGAAATATGCTGCTTCTGTGATTGTGATGGTCTCAATAGGATGGTTATTTTATTATATTACCAATAAAAATGAAAAAGAAAAAGGCGCAATAGCTACAATTCACGATATCCCGGCCGGCACTATGGGTGCACGATTAATATTGGCTGATGGAAGAACTATACAACTGGATTCTTTGTCGGGGCAAACCATAAGCCAGGGTAACGCAGTAGTAAAAAATGCAAACGGACAGCTCATATACTTGTCTGGAGGAAATAGCCAACAAAACGAAATAATTTATAACACGCTGGCAACAGGTCGCGCTGAAACCTACTCAATGACCTTTTCGGACGGCTCCAAAATTTGGATCAATGCAGAATCTTCCGTACACTTTCCGGTCAGTTTTACCGGAAAGACGAGGGAAATTGAAATTACCGGTGAAGTATATCTGGAGATTGCCCATAATCCTCAGAAACCATTTATTGTAAAAGCAAACCAGAATACTATACAAGTACTCGGAACGCATTTTGCAGTCAGTGCATACGACGACGAGGTGATAAAAACAACCTTATTGGAAGGGAAAGTAAAAGTCATTTCAAAGAATAACAAGGCTGAAGTATTAAAACCTGGACAGCAGGCGCAGATTAATAAATCCGGAGAGATGAAAGTAATTGCTGATGTTGATACGCAAACAGCCGTTTCGTGGAAAGACGGGTATTTTAAATTCTCAGGCGCCGACCTGCCGGAAGTTATGCGAAAATTGCAACGCTGGTATGATGTTGACGTTGTGTATAACGGAAATGAAAAGGTGAAATTTTACGGGGGGATCAATAGAAATCTACCTTTGAGTTATGTTTTATCGAACATGGAAAAAATGTCAGACTTGAAATTTACTGTAGAAGGTAGGAAGATCATTGTTGACAACCGAAACTAATGTAACCAAGACCAATTTACTTGTAAGCCGTTCTTTCTGTTCTACTTCACACCTTCATATCTTCAATGCAAGGAGTTGTGAATATCCACCACCAAAACAAGAGCGGGAGACGGCTTACAAGTACACAATATTAAACACCAACTATCAAAAAATACTGGGAAACCTAGCCTCATTAATCATTTTACCACGTAACCGTTAACCACTCCTGTGATCTTTTTGAGGTTAAAAGAACTATTCCCCCCTTGGTGAAGCCTGCTCCCCGCGGGCGACCCTGGTTAAGGTAAAGTGGTAGCTATTCCTGAACGGAACGGTAGCCCTATTGTTTCTGTTAATCTCAAAAAGCTTAACTCTCGACTGCAAAAAAGCCACTCCGGGGTGCTGCCCAGAGTGGCCGATTGGCAGTTGATGAATTTGGCGTTACCATATTCACAACCGTTCAAAGCAAATTTATGCTACTAAAAGCTATTCACCAAAGGCTTAAGGAAGGGCTATTATGCCTTCCATCAAACCAAACTACTAAACTGTTTAGGACCATGAAGCTAACCACCTTATTAATTCTTGTTGCCTGTTTGCAGGTTAGCGCCTCCACCAATGCGCAGGTAACGATTTCTTACACCAATGTGCCCATAGAAAAAATATTCGACGCTATTGCAGATCAAACGGATTACCTTCTGTTTTACACCGACAAGGTGATAAAAGATGCCAAACCGGTAACCATTAACGTCAAAAATCAGCCGGTTGAGACCATTCTGCAGTTAGCACTAAAGGACCAACCGCTTATTTACCAGATAAGAGACAAAAATATATTCATTATACGAAAGCCACAAAGCGAAAATAATTCCAAGTCATCTTTCAACATCGATGTGTCACCCTATCCTGTTGAAGATACAACTATTGATGTACGAGGGCGAGTGATTAACGACAAGAATGAACCGGTTGCTAGTGCAACGGTAATTGTAAAAGGAACAGGAATAGGAACGCATACGGATAATGAAGGAAAATTTTATCTCAAGTCTGTGCCCGCAAATGCAATGCTGATAATTAGTGCCGTAAGCATCGAAAGTAAAGAAATTAAAGTTGGCGGTAACCGAGACCTTCAAAACATATCCGTAAAAACCAAAATAAGCGAAGAAGAGGTTGTAACCATAGTAAATACGGGATACCAAAAACTACCTAAGGAACGGGCCACAGGTTCATTCACCTTTATATCAGAAGAACAGCTCGACCAAAGAGTCGCCCCTGATATTCTCAGTAAACTGGAAGGTATTACTAATGGACTAGTATTTAATAAAGCTGCACAAGGAAGTGATCGTATTAGGATAAGAGGCGAAAGCACCATTTTTGCGAATGCTGACCCGCTAATTATTGTAGACAACTTTCCTTATGACGGGGACATAAGTAATATTAATCCGAACGATGTAGAAAGTATAACGATATTAAAGGATGCTGCAGCTGCTTCAATTTGGGGAGTTCAAGCAGGAAACGGGGTTATTGTAATAACCACGAAACGCGGCAAAATAAACAGGCCAATGAAAATTGAACTTAATGTTGCACATACCATTTCCGAAAAACCTAATCTGTTTTACCGTCCAAATATTTCTACATCCGATTATATCGATTTTGAAACGTTCCTTTTTAGCAAGGGATACTATGATGGTAGGCTAAGTGATCCCAATCTTCCGGCGGTTTCACCTGTTGTTGAAATATTGAATAAGCGACGAACGGGGCTTATTTCAGCAGAAGACTCAATGCAACAGATTGATGCGCTTCGTAATAATGACTATAGACATGATTTCTTGAAATACGTATATAGAAGAGCTTCACATCAACAATATCAACTTAATCTTTCAGGAGGGAGCCGAAATACCGCTTATTATTTTTCAGCGGGCTTTGATAAAAATGCCCTGCCAATATATGGTACACAAAACAATCGTATCGTAATCAATACTCAGGCATCCTATCAACCGATTAAAAAAGCGGAATTGCGATTAGGTTTAGTATACACAGAAGCAAATAACGAAGAGGACGGGACTAGCACCAGTATAAATAATTTCTATCCTTACATGAAGCTTGTGGATGAATCAGAAAATGCATTGTCAGTGCCTCAATATCGGGAGGAATTTGAGGATACAATTAGTAAATACAATTATTTAGATTGGAAATTTCGGCCACTTAAGGACTGGAAAACTAGTGTAAATAATTCCCGAATTTTTGACACTCGACTTTTGTTAGCTATTAATTATGTAATAGTCAAGGGTCTAAATGTTGACATCTCCTATCAGTATAATCGGTCAAATACTAGACAACATTATCTAATCAAGAAGGAAAATTATACGATACGTAATTTAATGAACAGGTTTGCAATCCTGGACGTTGAAGGAAACTATAAGGGCTCTCATTATCCAGCAGGGGGGAGACTTACGGTTACCAACTCAGATTTAATTGGTCATTATGGAAGAGGTATTTTGAACTATAACGCATCTTGGAACAACCATGCACTGATGGCTATAGCTGGATTTGAAGTTCGCGAGACCCGAAGAAATTCGAATGGATCTACTTTTTACGGATTCAATGAAGAAACTGGCACCTTCTATTCAGCATCTGCTGACCTCTACACATCCTTTCCCATGTATCCGAGAATTGGCTCAACGGGAACCTTAGCACAACAGGGTGCTATAAGTTTTCAATCTGTATATGGTGGAACAATGGACCGATTTAGAAGCTACTTTGCCAATATTGCATATCGATATTTAGACAGGTATATTGTATCCGGAAGCGCCCGATTAGACGGATCCAACTATTTTGGGGTAAAAGCAAATAACCGAACAGTCCCACTCTGGTCAGCTGGGGTAAAGTGGGAAATTTCAAAAGAGGACTTTTTATCGGCAAAATACTTCTCTCAACTGGTATTTCGTGTTACCTATGGATATAACGGCAATTTAGATAAAAACTCCACAGCAGTCGCAACTATTCAATATAATCGTGTGCCCTCAACTTTAACTGGGCTACCTTATGCAATAGTGAATAATATTCCAAATCCTCAGCTGAGATGGGAGAAAATGAGCCACTTTAACGTAGGGATAGACTTTGTAACATCAAATAAACGCATTTCGGGTTCTGTTGAGTATTACCTCAAAAAAGGCAACGACTTGATAGGTGACAAGCCTATCGATCCTACAACCGGAGTTAATCAGTTGCGTGGTAATTTTTCCGGAATGAAGGCACACGGAGCAGACATTCAAATCTCTACTGTAAACATCGATAAAAATTTTAGATGGAGTACTTCATTTTTGTTTAATTACACAAATGAAAAGGTAACACGGTTTGATCTTACCTATACAGGCTCAGACAAATTTACCCTAACGGCGCATAAAGGTGGGCTTCCCGTTGTAGGGAAACCTTTATATGCACTCTATAGCTATAGATGGGCAGGACTTGACCCGGAAACGGGAGACCCTCGCATCTACTTATCCGACACCATCTTTAAGAATACAACTTCTGCAGTTTCGTCACAATTCAAATTAGAAGATCATATCTTTAATGGTCGCTATAATCCTCCAATTACTGGTTCGGTCCTCAATTCATTATCGTGGAAAAATTTGACGCTTGCACTCAATATTGTCTACAAACTTAACTATGTTTTCCGAAGAACATCAATAGAATATACCGCATTAAGAAACGACTGGAAAAACGGACATGGAGACTATGTCCTGCGTTGGAAAAAGCCAGGAAACGAAACTATTACTAATGTTCCCTCGTTTACTTACCCGATTAACGCTACAAGAGACACCTATTACAGCAATTCAGATATACTGGTAGAGAAAGGAGACCATATACGGCTTCAATTCATCAATGTGTCTTATCAATTCGATGAGAAAGTTCTAAAGCGCTCTTCTATAAGTTCACTTCAGGTATACTTTTATGCGAATAATCTTGGATTAATTTGGAGACGTAATGATAAGGAAATTGACCCAGACTTTCCTACAAGAGATTATCCCACACCAACGAGTTATTCATTCGGAATTAGATGTGCATTATAAACGCTAGTTTTCTTTTAATATTTAAAATATATGTCCATGATACGGTCTATTCATTATTTGATCATATTTTTTGCTCTAATACTAATCATCTCTTCCTGCAAAAAAAATTGGCTGGACGCGAAACCTAATATAAGCTTGCAAATTCCAACAACTATTGCAGATTATATGGCAATTCTGGATAAAACGGAAGGTAATGGAGTTAGCTTTAATAATAATCAAAATGGATGGCACGAAGCTGCTGCTGGCGACTTTTGGCTTCCGCAAAAATACCTCGATGCCCGCGAAAATTGGGAAATAGAAATATACACATGGCAGAAGGATAAATTTTATTCTGACCTAACAGGAAATTTTAGTAACTGGACTTACCCATACGAAAGAATATTTTATTGTAATATCGTCTTGGAAGGTATAGAGAAAATTAGGCCTTCCAGTAGCGGAGATGAACTAGATTGGAATCAAGTGAAAGGAGCTGCTTTATTTTTCAGAGCATACAACCATTACGACATCGCTCAAATGTTCTGTAAACCTTATGATAAATCAAACGCCACTAAGGAATTGGGTATTCCTCTTCGATTAGAAGCTGACTTCAACATCCCGTCACATCGTTCAACGGTGGAAGAAACTTACCAACAAATTATTACAGATCTAAAAAAAGCTGCCGAAGTATTGCCCATTGCAACGCCAATCAACAATATTTATAAATACCGCCCCACAAAAGTTGCTGCAAATGCCATGCTGGCTCGAGTATTCCTCTCAATGGAGGACTATGAAAATGCGTTATTCTATTCCGAAAAAGCGCTACAACAATATGACTATTTAATAGATTTAAATAATCCTGATGAAGTAAAACAAGACGACCAGGTATATAGCACATTCCCTCAAATCCAAGATAATAAAGAAATACTCTTCGTAAATACCTTACTTAATTCACAAATATACACGTATAATCGTATTGCTATTGATTCAAACTTATATAATTCATATGACGATAACGACCATAGAAAATTGTCTTTCTTTCGAAAACTCCCTTCAAGTTCGGGAGCACCGGAAAACTCCTACTACTTTAGAGGAACTTATGCAGGACAAAATTCGACAAAATTCAGCGGTTTAGCCACCAATGAACTCTACTTAATAAGAGCGGAATGCCTTGCAAGATTGGGAGACATAGACAAAGCATTAGAAACACTAAATGCGCTTTTAGTCAAGCGCTGGAATACCGGAACGTATGTTCCCTATACTGACTCCAATCCTGAAAATGTACTCCGAATAATTCTAACCGAACGACGGAAAGAGTTGTTACTCCGGGGGCTACGCTGGTCTGATTTAAGAAGGTTAAATAAAGATCCAAGATTTGCAGTCACGCTAGAAAGATATGTGAACAACGAGCGCCATACACTCCCCCCTAACGACCCACGATACGTTTTCCCCATCCCCTATAATGTTATTGAGTTAACAGGCATGGAGCAGAACCCAAGAACACCGTAAACTTTCCTTAAAGCTAAATCATACATTATTTATAAAGACGACAAAAGAAAATTCCACAATTCAACATAAATTATGAAATTGATTTCCAAAACGGCACATACATCCGCGTTTCTATTTGGTATATCTCTTGTATTTACATTCAAAGGCTTGACCCAAGATATACGGCAGTTGAAAATAGGAGATAGTATTCCTGAAATTGAAGTTCAAAATGTTATAAATTATCCAACTCCAACAATTAAACTCTCAAATTTTAAAGGGAAACTGGTACTACTAAATTTTTGGGCAACTTGGTGTAGCCCTTGCATTTCCAAATTCCCTATACTAGATTCCCTCCAGCGGAAATTTAAAAACGAATTACAAATTATAAACATAACGCATGAAGACAACGGAAAAGTAGTCAGCTTCTTGGACGGGTTAGAAAAAGTGAAAAACATTCATGTAATGACGGTTGTGGGAGATTCGGTCCTAAGATCAATGTTTTACCACCAAACCTTGCCACATTACGTATGGATAGATAGGAATGGAAAAGTATTCGCTATAACAGGAGGTGACGAAATTACAGAAACAAATTTAAGAAACGCAATTGAACTTAAAGAAAATGAATCGTTAAAGCAAAAAATAGACAACACAGTGGTTCTTGAAAGAAAGAACGGAATTTTATTTACCCCCGTTTTACATTTTCACGGGAACGGCAATATATATACCAAAGAAGTTCACCTTAAAGATGTCATTATCAATTCCACCCTTACAAAGTACCAGGAAGGAGGAGTATCGGTAAGTATAAATAAGCCTACCGTAATTAGCTTAACAAATACATCCATCTATGGATTATATCGAGCTGCACTTTGGAAGTTCCGATTAGAAATGTTTAATGAAAACAAAACGATAGTAGAAGTTAGTGATTCAGTTCTAAGTACCAGAATAAAAAGAAGTAAGGAAAATAAAGAAAAAATTTTACTTCAAGGAGAAAATGAAGAAAAGTTGAAGAAAGATTACCGATTTTGTTATGAATTAAAACTCTCTTCTGCGCTTTCGGAAAATAGATTCGAAATTATGCTGGACGAACTGAACAAATACTTTGGCAACTTGTATGGAATAGAAGGAGTAATAGAGAAAAGAAAAACAAATTGTCTGGTACTGAAAAAAATATCCGAAGACGATAAGATCGCAGCCAAATCATACACTGAATCACAAAAGCAAAATAGCTTCATATTTGAATTAAAGGGCTCTTACATTGCAGATCTTGTGGCCGGCCTAACTCAGTCTTTACGAAATTATCCACCGATTGTCGATGAAACTAAGTACACTGGAAAAATTGACATTTCGTTAATTTGCAATTTGTCGGATTTAAGATCTGTAAACACGAAATTGAAGGAGTATGGGCTTAAATTAGAAGAAGAACAGCGCAATATTGATATAGCAGTTATCAGAGACAAAAGACCGAATATAGTAAAAAAGAATACCTCTAGCGATGACTAGAGGTATCTTTTTTGATTTAATCGAGACTGTAAATTAAACTGTGTCACTGGTTAAAAAATCAAGACCTTTAATACAGTTTATTTATGGACAAACAAGAAAAATTCAACTACGAAGCCCTCAAGCGCAAGACCCTTGAGCAACTACGTTCCGGCAAATCATTATTTGGCAAAGATGGGGCATTTGCGCCATTGTTAAAGGACATCCTCGAAGCAGCTTTGCAGGGAGAGATGGATGGTCATCTGGATGAGGAACAGCGGGCCGAGGGCAACCGTAAGAACGGCAAGGGGCGCAAAAAACTTAAAACAGCAGATGGCACGATCGAGCTGGAGACACCTCGTGACCGGTCGGGTACATTCGAGCCGCAGATCATTAAAAAGCGTGAGACGATTCTTGCCGAGAGCCTGGAAAACAAAATTATAGGCATGTATGGGCACGGCATGAGTTTTCGAGACATTTCTGCCCATATAAAAGAGATGTATGATACGGAGATATCGGCCACCACGCTGTCTTCGATAACTGATAAAATCATTCCTCTGGTAAAAGAATGGCAGGCACGTCCACTGGAGTCATTGTATTGCATTGTTTGGCTGGACGCCATGTTTTATAAGGTTAAGGAGGAAGGCAAAGTGGTGAGTCGTTGTGTGTATAATATCCTCGGTATAAATGCAGAGGGGCGTAAGGACCTGTTGGGCACCTATGTTTCGGAGAGTGAAGGCGCCAACTTCTGGCTGGGTGTGTTGACCAACCTGCAGCAACGGGGTGTGACGGATATACTCATCGCCTGTATCGACGGGCTAAAGGGCTTCCCTGAAGCCATTGCTACGGTCTATCCAGCCACTGAAGTGCAAGCCTGTATTGTACACCAGATCCGTCATTCCATCAAGTATGTGGCCAGCAAAGATCAGAAGTCGTTTATGGCTGTGGACTCCCCCGAAATTCGCCCAGTTGGGGTTAGAGAAAAATCTCTAACTTAATGGGTCAAATATGAAAAAAGTCAGATTTACCGAAACACAGATTATCACCATCCTGAAACATCAGGAA
>Ga0065720_1021497_pt1 | contig 10418 bp, 6 predicted proteins | sample Thericmetagenome_FD_59107 | JGI IMG/M metagenome (GOLD analysis project Ga0065720, IMG submission 59107) | Thermophilic microbial communities from the Joint Bioenergy Institute, California, USA of rice/straw/compost enrichment - eDNA_2 v2... | ecosystem: Engineered > Solid waste > Grass >... | reverse complement strand
CCGTGGCTCAGATCGTGGGCGAACGGGTCAACGAGGGCGACGCCATCGTCGACTACGAGGAGAAGATCTTCGACGACATCCAGGCCGAAGAGGGGGAGAAGGCCTACATCTTCATGCACACCGTGCCCTACGAGGGCTCGGTCGGGTTCGTCAACATGCTCACCGCGACCCGGCTGCGCCGGAAGGGCTTCGACACCAGCATCATCCTGTACGGGCCCGGGGTGCTGATGGCCGCGGCCACCCGCGGGTTCCCGACCGTGGGCGCGGACGCCTTCCCCGGTCACATGAACTTCAACAACCAGCTCAAGACCTTCATGAAGGAGGGCGGCAAGGTCTACGCCTGCCGCTTCGCGATGGCCGCCCTCTACGGCATGCGCGAGACCGACCTGATCGAGGGCGTCAAGCCCATCCACCCGCTCGACGTGCTCGACGCCACCCTCACCGCCCGCCGTGAGGGTGCGCTGGTGATGCAGACCTGGACCGTGTGAGCAGGGCGAACCGGGCCGGGGCCGCTACGGCGGGTCCGGCCTGAGCACGTTCCTCGTCGGTACTCCGGGCCTGGAGGTGGCCTCGTTGATCCACGCGCTGTTCGTCCACCGCGAGACCTACGTCGACTCCGTCGTGCAGCTGTCCGGCACGCGCGCGATGCTCGGCGTCGAGGGCGTGGACTGGGCCAGTGCCGCCATGGCGACCCCGCACAACGTCGCCACCCTGCAGAGCGAGGGGTTCGCCGTCGACGAGCTGGCCGGTGCCGGGGCGAACGACCTGTTCCTCGCCGTGCGGGCCGCGACGCAAGCGATCGTCGACGCGGCCCGGGAGGCGGGGGAGGCCGCGCTCTTCGGGACCGAGCGCGAGCGGGGCCCGGTCGAGGAGACGCCGGCGCGGACGCTCGAGGAGGCGCTGCGCCGGCAGCCGGACACGAACGTCGCGGTGATCTCGGTGCCCGGCGACTACGCCGCCCTGGAAGCCCACAAGGCGCTCACCGCGGGTCTGCACGTGCTGCTGTTCAGCGACAACGTGAGCGTCGACGACGAGATCGCGCTGAAGGACCGCGCGAGCGAGCTCGGCCTGCTCGTGATGGGCCCCGGCGCCGGCACCGCGATGCTCGGCGGTGCCTGCCTCGGGTTCGCCAACGTCGTGCACCCCGGCCGGGTCGCCGTCGTCGCCGCCGCGGGCACCGGCGCGCAGGAGGCCGCCACGCTGCTCGACCGCTGGGGCGTCGGCGTCTCGCAGGTCGTCGGGCTCGGCGGGCGCGACCTGTCCGCCCGCGTCGGCGGCCGCATGGCCCTCGCTGCGATCCGCGGCCTCGCCGCCGACCGGGACACCGACGCCGTCCTGCTCGTCTCCAAGCCCCCCGACGTCGGTGTGGCCCGTGAGGTGCTGGCCGCTGCTGGCGACACCCCGCTCGTCGCGGCGCTCATCGGCGTGCCGCCGGGCTTCGCCGCGCCCGCCGGCGCCACGGTCACCCGCACCCTGGAGGCCGGTGCGCTCGCCACCGTCCGCGCGGTCGGCGGCGCCTGGCCGGACGTCGCCACCGGCCTGACCGAGCAGGTGCAGGAACGGATCGCCGACCTGGCCGACCGGCGCACCCTCGTGCGCGGGCTCTACTCGGGCGGCACGCTCTGCTACGAGTCGCTCGTCCTGCTCTCCGAGGTGCTCGGCGACGTCCACTCCAACACCCCGCTGCGCCCCGAGCTCGGCCTCCCCGGGCCGCGGAACGCGCACATCTGCCTGGACCTGGGTGAGGAGGAGTACACGAGGGGCCGTCCCCACCCCATGATCGATCCGCAGGCGCGGATCGAGCTGCTGCGCGAGGTCGGCGCGGACCCGGAGGTCGCGGCGATCGTCCTCGACGTGGTGCTCGGCCACGGCGCGCACCCCGACCCGGCCGCCGAGCTCGCGCCGGAGTGCGCACGGATCACCGCGGGAGGGGGACCGGTGATCGTCGTGTACGTGCTCGGCACGGACGCCGACCCGCAGAACCGGGAACGTCAGCGCGCCGCCTTCACCGACGCCGGCTGCCTGGTCACCCCGACCGCGGCCAGGGCAGCCCTCGCCGCCGCGGCCGTCGCCCGGCGGGAGCCGGCGCTGGCGGAACGGGAGTGAACAGATCCCGGTCGAGGACGACGTCGCCGTGATCGAAAAGCCTGCTTGATCACGCCGGGCGCGCTGGCGCTGCGGGTCCGGGACGGGTGCGTACGCCGCGGAGGTCACCGCCCGCGCGCTCTACACCGTCGGTCAGCCCGACCGCGGCGTCGGCTACATCTCTCCGCTGCTGGCCCCCGATCTGCGCGGGCTGCCGACCGCCGTCATCTCCGCCGGGGCGTTCGATCCGCTGCGCGACGACGCCCGCCGCTACGCCGAGCGGCTCAGCGACGCCGGGGGGCCGGTCGTGCTGCGCCTCTACCCGATGACGCACACCGTCGGGCTGCCGCACACCCTGCGGCAGTGGCAGCGCGACCTCGACGGCACGCTCGTCGTCGACCTGTGGGCCGGGCGCGCGGGGGATCGGCCGTGGCAGCCGGACACCCGGGCCGTGCTCATGTCGGTGACCAAGGGGGTCGCGGCAGCTGGGGCTGCTGGACGTCGAGGCTCCGGTCGCGGCGTACTGGCCGGAATTCGCCGCCGCGGGCAAGGCCGGCATCACGGTCGCGCACGTGCTGAGCCACACCGCGGGACTGCCGGCCCTGCCCGGGCACGGCCGGCTGCTCGCCCCGGACGGGCCGGGCTGGACGGACCCCGCGCGGGTCCGGCGGCTGCTGGAGCGGGCGGCCCCGGAGTGGCCGCCGGGCACCCGCGTCGGTTACCACGGCCTGACCTGGGGCCGGCTCGTCGCCGAGATCGTCGAGCGAGCGACGGGCACAACGATCGGGCGGATCGTGCGCGATGACGTCGCCGGTCCGCTCGGTGCCGACCTGGACCTCGGCACTCCGCCTTCGACGCACGCCCTCGTCGCGACCCCGATCCCCGGATCCCGCGGCCCGCTCCCAGTCCACGTGGGTCCCGCGCGGGTGGCGCAGGTGCTGCTCGCCGTCGACGGGGCGGGCCTCCTGTCCCGGGCCGACGCGTTCTCCACCGGCCCACGGCTGACCGCCGAGCTGCCCGCGGTCAACGGCACAGGCACGGCCCGCGCGGTCGCGACGCTCTACGGTGCGCTCGCCGCCGGCACCCATCCCCGGCTGCGGCCGGACACGGTCGCGCGGATGCGCACCGAGCGCGCCCACGGCACCGACCAGGTGGGCGGCGGCCCGGTGCGGTGGGGACTGGGTGTGCAGCTCAACCCGCAGCGGCCGGGCGCGGGCGGGTTGCAGTGGGGCCCGAACCCGGACGCGTTCGGCACCACCGGGGCCGGCGGCCAGATCGGGTTCGCCGACCCGCAGCGCCGGCTCGGGGTGGCGTTCGTGCGCAGCCACCTGTGCGAGACGTCGGCGCTGGGGCAGCGGCTGGTGGCGGCCGTGTACGGCTGCCTGGCGGTGCTCAGCTCGTGACCAGCCGCTCCACCGCCCGCACCGCGTCCCGCGTCGGCGTGATCACCAGCCCCTTGGCCAGCGGCGTCACGGCGGCGACGAGCTCCGCCGCGAGCTCCAGGCCCACCTCCGCCGCCGCGGGGCCCGCCTTCTCCAGCGCGGTCAGCACCCGCTCGGGGATGTGCGTGTCGGGGACCTCGTGGGCCAGGTACTCGGCCTCGGCGAAGTCGGTCAGCGGGCGCACGGCGACCAGCAGCGGGGGCAGGTCGCCGCCGATGGCCTCCAGCAGCCGTTCCAGGTCCGCGGCGTCGTAGACCGGCCGCGTGATGAGGAACTGCGCCCCGGCGGCGATCTTGTCGCGGGCTCGGGCGGCAGCGCGGGCGAGGTCGCGGCTGCCCGGGTTGATCCGGGCCCCGATCTCGAACGCGGTGCGGGACGGCAGCGGGAAACCGTGGATGTCGGTGCCCTCGTTGAGCCGGGCCACCAGCTCGACCAGCCCGATCGAGTCGACGTCCCACACCCCGTCGACGTGCGGGTAGTCGCCGAGCAGCGGCGGGCTGCCGGTCTCGCAGACGATGCGGCGCAGGCCCAGCGCGTGCGCGCCGAGCAGATCCGCCTGCAGAGCCATGATCGTGCGGTCCCACGTGGTGACCGTCGCCGTGACCTCCACGCCGAGCCGCTGGTGCAGGTTCAGTGCCAGGTCCGCCGGGCTGATCCGGGCGCGCAGCCCGTCGCCGGCCCCGATGCAGATCATCGCCGCGCCCGCCCGGGTCAGCTCGGCCGCGAGCCGCGCGGCCTGCTCGACGTCGGCGGCGGTGTCGGTGGTCAGCTCGACGGCGACGAGCCGATCCGGCCCGGCGAAGGCGGGGGCGGTGTCGGCGGCCGCGGGTTCCGGCTCGGTCCGCGGCGCCGCTGCGACGGCGGTGCGCGCCCGGTGCTCGGCCGCCATCTCGACGACCGCGGCGAGCTGGGTCGGGGTGGTGCCGCAGCAGCCACCGACGAGGCTCGTGCCCGCGTCGAGGAGCTGGCGGACGTAGCGGACGAAGTACTCGGAGTCGATGTCGTACTCGAACCGGGCCCGGCCGGTCCGCCGCGGCAGGCCCGCGTTGGGCTGCGCGGTGAGCGGGAGATCGGTGTGCTCGCGCAGCTCCCGCACCACGGCGAGCACCCGCTGCGGGCCGATCGTGCAGTTGGTGCCGATCGCGGCCACGGGCATCCCGGTGAGCGCCTCGGCGACCTCGCGCGGGGTGTGCCCGCTGAGCGTGTGGGCGTCGTGGCTGAACGTGGCCTGCGCGATCACCGGCACGTCGACCGCGGCGACGGCTACCTCGACGGCCTCCAGGAGCTCGTCGAGGTAGCCGAACGTCTCCAGGAAGATCAGGTCGACGCCGGCGTCGGCGAGCACGGACAGCTGCTCGGTGAGCGCGTCGATGCGGGCCTGCGGAGGGGTCCGCCGCCGCTGGTGCACGCTCACCGCGGGGGCCACCGACCCGGCGACGAGGATGCCGTGGCGGGCCTGCGCGGCATCGCGGGCGATCCGCACGGCGGCCCGGTTGATCTGCTCGACCTGGTCGCCGAGGCCGTACTCGGACAGCCGCAGCCGGCTGGCGCCGAACGTGTTGGTCTGGATGACGTCCACCCCGGCGTCCACGTAGCTGTCGTGCACGGCGCGGACCAGCTGCGGATCGGTCAGCGAGAGCGCGGGCAGCGACTGGTCGAGCGAGTTCCCCGCGGCGTGGAGCATCGTGCCGGTGGCCCCGTCGCAGATCAGGGGGCGTTCGGCGAAGCGGGCCCGCAGAGCGGCGGCGCTGGTGCTCATCGGCTGGTGCTCATCGGGCGCTCGTCCCCTCCAGGATCTCCACGGCCATCTCCATCATGAGCCGGTCGCGCTGCAGGTCCAGCCGCAGCCCGGTGATCTCCTCGATGCGGCGCAGCCGGTAGACGACCGTGTTCGGGTGGACGTGCAGCTCCTTCGCCGCGCGGGTGGGGCTGCACAGGCCCTTGAAGTACACCGACAGGGTGGTCAGGTACTCGGTGCCGGCGGTCTCGTCCTCGCGCACCAGCCGGCCGAGCACGTCGTCGGCGAACGCGCGCAGCTCGGTGGGATCGGGGAACCGCAGCAGCAGCCGGTGGATGCCCAGCTCGGCGAACAGTGTGATCCGGCCGGGACCCATCCGCTTCGCGGCGGCGACGGCGCGGCGGGCCTCCGAGTAGGACACCGAGATCTCGGACGCGGCCTTGTAGGCGTTGCCGATGCCCACGGCGGTGACCGACAGGCCGTGTTCGTCCAGCTCCCGCACGCAGCTGGTCGCGATCCGCCGCGCCCGCTCGACGGCGTCCCCGGTCGCGGTGGGCGCGGGCACGATCGCCACCACCTCGTCGCTGCGGGCGGACAGGATCGCGTCGCCGGCGAGCCGGGTGAGCAGCCCCTCCACGGCCGGCTGCGAGGCCGCCCGGTCCCCGGTGCCCAGTGCGACCGCCAGCACGGCGTGCGGGCGGTTCTCGTCGTAGCCGAGGTGCTTGGCCCACTGCGCCGCCTCGCCGTCGTCCTGCCCGCGGTGGCGCAGCAACCCCTCGATGAGCTCGCGGCGGGCCCGTCCGGCGGCCGCGGCGACCACGATCTCCCGACCGAGCATCACCCCGCAGACCAGCGCCGTGTGCTCGGCCGCCAACAGGATCAGGTCCGGGTCGATGCCGGCGGGATCGTCGTCGGGGCGCGCGACGGACACCAGGTAGCCCGCGATCTCGTCGCCGACCGAGACGGGCGCGATGACGACCGACCCGTCGCGTTCGTGCCCGGGTAGCCGCAGCGCCCGCCGGTTGCGCGCCACGGCCGCCAGCACCCCCTTCAGCCCGGTCGTGCCGGCCTGGGCGCGGGTGCGGGCGACGATCTCCTCCGCGCCGGTCTCGCCGGCCGCGGCGAGCACCTCCAGCCCGCGGTCCAGGACGGCCGCCGACGAGCGGGTGTTCGCGGCGAAGAACCGCAGAATCGGTTCCAGCTCGGTCTGCTGCGCGGCCGTGGCGGAAAGGTGGCTGCACATCGCCACGAATCGTCGGAGGCCGACCAGTTCGCGGGTCTCGTGTGCGCGCATACCGTGCTGGATGTACGCCGCGGCGGACCCGTCGACGGGCACTCCGGACGTCGTCATGCGAGCAACCTACGGCCGCCGTCCGGGCCGGGCAACGCCGCCCGCGGTGCTCCTGTGGAACACCACAACGCAGCCGCGCCCGGTGTTGCGGTGAGCGCACAACGATCCCGGGTCGGGGCAGGACGGCGGCGATCACCCAGGTCCCGGGGATCGCGTGCCGCCGTTGTGGGAACCCACAGCCGGGACCCGTCCACCTCTGATGCGCCGACCGAAGACCCGCGGGCCCCGCGGATGCCACCCTGGATCGGGACCGGCGGCACGGACCGCGCCGAGCAGCACCCGGGAAATGGCGCGGAAACCGGCCGAGCCGCGGCGGAAAGACGATTTCCCGCCGCCCACGCACAATGCGAAGGACGTTCACCGATGCTCGTTGACTTCCGGCCGCACACCCGCCTTCGCGGGGACGGGCGCGTGGACCTGGCGACGTCGCTCCTGCCGGTCGTCGAGGCGCTCGCCGAGGCGGACGTGGACCTCGCGAAGGTGCGCGTGGTGTCGGACTGGGTGCAGTACCGGGAGAACTTCCGCGAGGTCGTCGACCTGCGGCCCATCCTGCACTCGGTCCCGGCGGCCGCGGGCGTCCCGGTGAGCCTCGGGGTGCGCGAGGACGACCTCGAGGTGGCCGTCGACGTGCGGCGCAGCCAGGACGCCCCGCTCAAGGAGCTGACCGCTGCGCTGCTGCGGGGCGCGCCGGAACGGATCGTGCTGGAGGACTGGGGCCGCGGCAGCCGGAGCTGCATCTGGGACTTCAACGCCCTGTACTGGTCGGCGCTGGAGCTGTGGGAGAAGGCGACCGGCCGCGGCTACGAACAGGCGCTGCCCGGCGGGGAGAGCGATGCCCGCAACATCGACGCCGCCCGCGAACTGATCCTCGGCCTGTTCTCGGTGTGGGACCGGCTGGCCGAGTCGAACGCGCTGCCCGACGAGCTGTACGTCGTCGAGCTCGGGGTGGGCAACGGGGGACAGGCGAAGGTGTTCCTCGACGTGTTCCGCGAGCTCGACCTCGCCCACGGCCGCGGCTACTACCGGCGGCTGCGCTACCTGATGTGCGACTACTCCCAGCACGTTCTCGACCTGGCGCGCGAGACCGTCGCCGATCACCTCGCGCACGTCAGCTCGTTCGCGCTGGACGCCACCCGCCCGGCCACCGCGCTGGGGTTCCTGCAGTACAAGGTCTTCCTCGTCTACGTCTCGAACGTCTACGACAACCTGCCCACCGACGAGGTCGCACAGCTCGGCGGGCGCACCTACTGCGTCGAGACCCGCGCGTACCTGCCGGCCGCGGCGGCCGAAGGCATCGCCGCCGCGGCCGGAGCCACCCCCGCAGAGCTGCCCGGCCTGGTGCACAAGCTGCTGCGGCTGGGCCCGGCCCTGCTGCCCGAGGCCGCGCCCGCGCACTTCCCGGACGTCGACTCGGCTGTGGACTTCTGGCGGCGGACCTGGTCGGCGCTGCGGCTGGAGGAGCGCTACGTGCCGCTGCCCGGCCTGGACGCCTACACGATCGTGCCCGCGACCGGCCGCGACGGGCTGACCACGCTGAGCGGGGAGCTGCTGCGGCCGCTGCTGGAGTCCGGCGCCGACCTGCGGATGCACGTCAACAACGGCGCGCTGGCCAGCTTCGTCGACAGCCTGATGCTGCTGCACCCGTTCGGCACGCTCGTCTGCCACGACCTGTTCGTCACCGACGTGAACGGGTACCGGACCCACTTCCGCGGCCCGGGCAAGTACGACGGCTCGGTCGTGAACTGGGTGAACGGTCCGCTGCTCGCGCACGTGGGCCGCCGGCACGGGTTCGACGTCACCTACGAGCCGTTCCGGCACCGATCCGGCGGGAACATCGTCACGATGACCGCCCAGACGCGGGACTGAGGGCACGCGCATGGACGACCGAGCCGATCTGGCCGACCTGCCCCTCCTGCCGACCACCGTCGTCGGGTCCTACCCGGTGCCCGAGTGGATGGAGCGGCTCAAGACCGAGTACTTCCGCGGGCGGATGAGCGCGGTCCAGCTGCAGGACGTGCACGAGATGGCGATCAAGGCCGCGCTGCGCGACCAGGAGCTGGCCGGGATCGACATCGTCTCGGACGGGGAACTGCGCCGCGACAACGACCTCGACTACTTCCTGGCCCGCATCCCGGGCATCGAGATCCCGCACACCGCCAAGGACTTCTACTTCGACTACTACGACACCCGTGTGCGCGCCCCGCTCCCGGAACCGGGGGACGCCGCACCGCTGGGCCTGGCCGACGACTTCGCGTTCACCGCCACCCAGACCGACCGGCCGATCAAGTTCTCGTTCACCGGCCCGTTCTCGCTGGCCCGCCGCGTGCGCAACGAGGCCTACCCGGACCGCCGCGACCTGGTGCTCGCGATCGCGCGGATCCTCAACGCCGAGGCGCGGGCGCTGGCTGCGCGCGGGGCGCGGATGCTGCAGATCGACGAGCCGTTCCTCGCCGGCTACCCGCAGGAGGTGGAGACGGCGGTCGAGGCGATCAACATCGTCACCGCCGGCGTCGACGTCACGTGGGGGCTGCACGTCTGCTACGGCAACCGCTACGCCCGTCCCTCCTGGGAGGGCCACTACGACTTCCTCTTCCCCGCCGTGCTCGAAACGACCGTCGACCAGCTGGTGCTGGAGTTCGCCCGCACCGGGTACGGGGACCTGGAGGTGGTGGCGAAGCACGGCTGGGACCGCCGGCTCGGCGTCGGCGTCGTCGACGTCAAGAGCGGGCGGGTCGAGACGCCCGAGGAGGTGGCGGCGCGCATCCGCGGCGCGCTCGACCTGCTCGCCCCCGATCAGCTGGTGATCAACCCCGACTGCGGCCTGCGCAACCTGACCGGTGAGGTGGCGCGGGCGAAGCTCGCCGCGATGGTCGCGGGCACCGCGCAGGTGCGCCGCGAGCTCACCGGACGCCCCATGGACGATCCCGGGCCCGACGATCTGGCCCGGCTCACCCCCGGCCTGCCCGAAGGAGCAGCACGATGACCCAGTCCGAGCCGGACGAGTACCTGTTCACCTCCGAGTCGGTGACCGAGGGGCACCCCGACAAGATCGCCGACGCGATCTCCGACGCGGTGCTGGACGCGGCGCTCGCGAACGACCCGCACTCGCGCGTGGCCTGCGAGACCCTGGTCACCACCGGCATGGTGGTGCTCGCGGGGGAGATCACCACACCGCAGCAGCTGGACTACACCCGCATCGTCCGCGACACCGTCACCCGCATCGGCTACGACGACGGCCGCTACGGCTTCGACGGGCACACCTGCGCCGTCCTCGTCGCGCTCGACAAGCAGTCCCCGGACATCGCGCAGGGCGTCGACGAGGCCGCCGAGCACCGCGGCAAGCTCTCCGACGACGAGCTGGACCGCGCGGGCGCCGGGGACCAGGGCATGATGTTCGGCTACGCCACCGACGAGACACCCGAGCTCATGCCGATGCCGATCGCGCTGGCGCACCGGCTGTCGCGGCGACTGGCGGAGGTGCGCAAGGACGGCACGCTCGACTACCTGCGCCCCGACGGCAAGACCCAGGTCACCGTCCGCTACGTCGACGGCGCGCCGGTCAGGGTCGAGCGCGTGCTGATCTCCACCCAGCACGCCGAGGAGGCGACGAACGAGCAGATCCGCGAGGACCTGTGGAACCAGGTCGTCACCGCGGTGCTGCCGCCCGAGCTGTACGACGCCGCCGCGCTGAAGGCCGAGCTGCTGGTCAACCCGACCGGCCGGTTCGTGATCGGCGGCCCGGTCGGCGACGCCGGGCTCACCGGCCGAAAGATCATCGTCGACACCTACGGCGGGTTCGCCC
>Ga0065720_1021493_pt1 | contig 10425 bp, 8 predicted proteins | sample Thericmetagenome_FD_59107 | JGI IMG/M metagenome (GOLD analysis project Ga0065720, IMG submission 59107) | Thermophilic microbial communities from the Joint Bioenergy Institute, California, USA of rice/straw/compost enrichment - eDNA_2 v2... | ecosystem: Engineered > Solid waste > Grass >... | reverse complement strand
CCGCCAGCCATTGATCGGCCTGTCGCCAGCCCAGCCGGTGCAGGTGCTGCAGGAACGGCCAGTCGGCGTTGCCGCGGCTGCTTTCGCCGAAAGCCAGCAGCTGTCCGTCGGTGTGGATCTCGTGCAGCTCCAGCGCGCGCAGGCGCCTGGCCAGGCGGCCGACGCCGAAGCGGGCCTGTTTCTGCATTTGCTGCAGTATCTGCAGCTCCCGCAGCAGTCCGGCGTTGAAGGTGAACTCGTTGGCGCGGGCGAGAATTTCGTCGGCGCTCTGCGGCACCTCGGGGTGGTACAGCGGGCTGAGCCGCACCAGCAGCAGCCGGTGGCTGCGGCATTCGAGCAGCAGCGGCGTGAGCGGCGGGTTGGCGCTGTAGCCGCCGTCCCAGTAGTGCTGGCCGTCGTCGAGCGCAATCGCGTGGAACAGCATCGGCAGGCAGGCCGAGGCGGCGAGCGCGGCGGGCGTGAGCTCGTGGTTGCGCAGCACCCGCAGTTCGCCGGTGTGGACGTTGGTGACGGCGATGAACAGCTTCGGCTGCCGGCTGCGGCGCAGCCGCTCGAAGTCGACGTGTCGCTCCAGCAGCGACAGCAGTGGGTTGTAGCCACTCGGGTTGAACTGGTACGGCGAGGTGTTGCGCGCCAGGGTGCGCAGCAGGGCGTAGCCGGGCGACCAGGCGCGCATCCAGCTGGCCAGCGCCGTGGTGAACGGCGCGTTCTGCAAGGGATTGAGTCGACTGGTGCGGCTGACGTCCTCCCAGAACGCGCGCAGCGCGCGCTGGGCGCCAGCGCGGCCGCCGTCGAGATAGCCGTTGGCGAGGATGACCGCGTTCATGGCGCCGGCGCTGGCGCCGCTGATGCCCTCGATGGTCAGTTCTTCCTCCTCCAGCAGGCGGTCGAGCACACCCCAGGTGAAGGCGCCGTGCGAGCCGCCCCCTTGCAGCGCCAGGTTGAGCGGTGCCGGTTTGCGCCGGCGGGAGCGGCGGTCGAGCAGGGTGGTCAGCAGTTCTCCGGCCCGGCGCCGGGTGGTCTGGGCGCGACGGGCCGGTTGGGTTGAGCTGTTGCGGCTGGTCGTATCCATGCCCTGGTTTTTGGTCCCTGTCGCCGTCGATGGCAAGCGGCCGATGCGCTATCGGTGAACTGATTCACGGCTCGTTCCGGCCCGAATTCTCGCCCCCGCGGGCTTGTGCTATGGTTGCCGGATTCCTCGTTTCGAGCAGCGATCAACAGCAAGATGAACAAGCCGGTGCCCATTCCCGCCTCCGTCCTGGAGGGGCTGGTGCCGTTGCGGGAGCTGCCTACGGAGGCCCTGGAGATCCTCGCCGCCGAAGCCGAGATCGAGGACTTCCCCGCCCGCAGCGTTATCTTCCGAAAGAATGAAAGCGATCCGTGGACTCGCTATTTGCTGTCCGGGAATCTGTTGCTTACCGACGGCAACGGCGGTGAACGGACGTTAGTGGGCATGGGCGACGCCGCGCCCGCGGCCGAGCCGCTGGGTTACCAGCAGCCGCACGCGGTGACGGCGCTCGCCCGTACCGATTGCCGACTGGTGCGGTTGCCCACCGCGCGCATCGACGCGCTGCTGAGCGAATACCGGCCGCCGCGGATCGACGTCACCGAGGTCGATCCCGAGCAGGGCGAGGCAGGCACCAGGCTGTTCTACCGCCTGTTCCAGGACCTCATGGAGGACAAGCTGGAGCTGCCCAGCATGCCCGACATCGCGATCAAGGTCCGGCAGGCCATCGTCGAGCGCGACGCCAGCGCCCAGGAAGTGGCCAAGATCATCCAGAGCGAGCCGGTGGTGGCCGCGCGCATCATTCGCGCCGCCAACAGCTCGCTGTTCTCGCATCAGCAGCCGGTCGACAACCTGACCGCGGCGATCGTGCGGCTTGGCCTGCGCAACACCCGTGAGGTGGTGCTGGCGGTGACCATGCGCGAAGTGTTCAAGACTAAGAACCCGCTGCTGAACAAGCGCATGGTGGAGCTGTGGATGCACAGCACGCTGGTCGCCGCGATCAGCGCCGTGGTGGCGCGGCGGCTGCGCGGTTTCTCGCCCGATCGCGGTTTGTTGGCGGGGCTGGTGCACGATATCGGCATCGTTCCCATGCTGGCCCACGCCGGCAATTACCCGGAGCTGGCGCGCGACCCCGGCCTGCTGGAGGCGACCATCAAGGAATACCGCGGGCAGGTCGGCGCCATGATCCTGCGGCGCTGGAACTTCCCCGACGACATGGTCCAGGTGCCGCTGGAGGCGGACAACTGGGACCGCGAGCACGACGGCCCCGGCGATTACGCCGACCTGATCATCGTCTCCCAGCTGCAGGCGGTGGCGGGTAGCGGCTACGCCATGCCGGCGCCGAGCGACGTCAGCGCTTACGACCGCCTCAAGCTTGGCGAGATCGAGGTGGAGGGCGGCTCGATTCTCGAAGAAGCGCGCGAGGAAATCGCCGAGGTGCAGCGCCTGCTGATGGGCTGACCGGGACGGCCCCCGGCGCGCCGCCGACCGTCCCCGCGAAAGCGGGGGCGGCGGGCCGTATCAGCCGCCGCTCCCCTGGCGGATGGCCTCGTCGCGCAGCTGCCGGCGCAGGATCTTGCCGATCGGTGACTTCGGCAGCTCCTGGCAGAACACCACTTCCTTGGGCACCTTGTAGTTGGTGATGCGGCTACGGCAGTGCTGGATGATTTCCTCGGCGGTCAGGTCCGGCCGCCGCGGCACCACGTAGGCCCGCACCCGCTCGCCGCCGGTCGGCAGCGGCACGCCGACGACCGCGACCTCGAGCACGTCGGGGTGGGCGGCGATGCAGTCCTCGACCTCGTTCGGATAGACGTTGAAGCCGCTGACGTCGATCATGTCCTTCTTGCGATCGACGATGCGGATATAGCCGCGCTCGTCCATCACGGCGATGTCGCCGGTGTGGAACCAGCCGTCGCGCAGAACCCGCTGGGTTTCCTCGGGCATGTTCCAGTAGCCGCTGAACACCTGCGGCCCGCGCGCGATCAGCTCGCCCGCCTGGCCGACCGGCACCGGCCGGTCCTGCTCGTCGACGATGCGGATGTCGGTGCCGGGCACCGGTACGCCGACCGTGCCCGGGCGGTTCTCGCCGCGGGGCGGGTTCACCGCCAGCACCGGGCTGGTCTCGGACAGGCCGTAGCCTTCCAGGATCGGACTGCCGACCACGTTGCGCCAGTTCTCGCCGACGCTGGTCTGCAGCGCGCTGCCGCCGGAGATCGACAGGTCGAGGAAGCGCGGCGGGTGCTCACGGAACCACGGCTCGTTGACCAGGCCCTGGAACAGGGTGTTCACTGCGGTGAACTTGCTGATCGGGAACTTCTCGAAGGCCTTGCGAAGATTGGCCGGCGGCCGCGGCGAGGGAATCAGCACGTTGTGGCAGCCGAAGCGGTAGAAGCTCAGCAAATTGAAGGTGAAGGCGAAGATGTGGTACAGCGGCAGCGCCGTCATGATCACGTCCTCGCCGCGCCGCACCAGCGGGCTGGCGATGGCGTCGATCTGGGCGACGTTGGCCAGCAGATTGCCGTGGCTCAGACAGGCACCCTTGGCAATGCCGGTGGTGCCGCCGGTGTACTGCAGGATGGCCAGATCGTCGAGGTCGCGCGCGACCATCGGGTTGCCGTCGGGGTGCTGTAAGTAGCGCTTGCCCAGCGCCAGCGCCTTGCGCAGCGGCACGCGCGGCCGCGGCGAGCTGGGCAGCTGGCCCTTGAGCTTGAGCCCGGCCTGGATCAGCGTGCGGCGCAACGGCGGGAAGAAGTCGGCCACGCTGGCGCAGACCACCGTCTCGACGGCGCTGTCGCGCAGCGCCTCGGCCAGCTTGTCGACGAACATGTCGATGATCACCAGCACCTTGGCGCCGCTGTCCTTGAGCTGGTGGTTGGTCTCCCGCGCCGTGTACAGCGGGTTGACGTTGACCAGGACGCAGCCGGCCTTGAAGATGCCGAAAGCGCAGATCGGGTAGGCCAGGCAATTGGGCAGCTGCACAGCGACGCGATCGCCGGGCTGGAGCCGCAGCTCATCGCGCAGGTAGGCCATGAAGCGGTCGGAGAGCGCGTCCACCTCGTGGAATTTGAGCGAGGTGGACATGCCGTTGGGCAGGCAGACCGAGAAGGCCGTATTGCCCGGATAGCTGACGCTTGCCCGCCGCACTAGCTCGCCGAGGCTACGATACTGGGGGGCGCCGATGTCGCGCGGCATTCCTGGCCCGTAAGCGTCCGTCCAAGGACGCATGTCATAGAACGCAGCAGGATCCGCGCCGTCCGCCATCCGCCAATCTCCGTTCATCCGGGTTACTCTGCGCGGCCAAGTATAGCCCTAACGTCCAAGTGGACGCCGAAATTAACGCTGAGTTTGCACATGCTGGACTGTCGATCGCTCGGGTATCGCGCCGATGGCGAAACAGTGTTCGCCGCGCTGCGGGCGCTGCCGTGGGCCATGTGGCTGGACAGCGGTCGGCCGGGTTCCGGCCACGGCCGCTACGACATCTTCGTGGCCGCGCCGCGCGCCACGTTGATCAGTCATGACGGCCGTACCCGCTATCAGGAGGCGGGCCGGATATCCGAGCTGGGCGAGCCGCTGCCGCTGCTCGGCGAATTGCTGGCGGCGCGCGGCCGTCCGGTCGATCCGCGCTTTCCGTTCGCCGGCGGCGCGGTCGGCTATTTCGGGTACGGTCTGGGCCGCCGCTTGCAGGGCGTCGCCAGTCGCCACCCCGAGGAGCTGCCCGAGCTGGCGGTCGGGCTCTATGACTGGGCGGTGGTGACTGATCATCTCGCGCGCGAAACCTGGTGGGTGGGCCGCTCCGATGCCGCCGGCGCGTTCGCCGAGGTGCGGGCGCTGCTGGCGTCGAATCCGCCGCCGCCGGTGCCGTTTCGCGCCCGCGGCGCGCTGCGCCAGCTGCCGTCACGGGACGGGTACGACCACGCTTTCGCCCGCGTGCAGCGCTATCTGCGCGACGGCGACTGTTATCAGGTCAACTTGGCGCGCGCGCTGGAGGCCGATTACAGCGGCGACCCGTGGGATGCCTACCGGTGTCTGCGGGCGCGCAGCCCCGGACCGTACAGCGCTTATCTCGACCTGCCGTTCGCCCAGGTGCTGAGCGTCTCGCCCGAGCGTTTCCTCGCGGTGCGCGAGGGGCTGGTGGAAACCCGGCCGATCAAGGGCACCCGTCCGCGTCGGGCCGAGGCCGAGGCCGATCGGCGTGAGCTGGCGGCGCTGCGCGGCAGCGACAAGGATCGCGCCGAGAACGTGATGATCGTCGATCTGCTGCGCAACGACCTGGGGCGGGTCTGCGCTACCGGCACGGTCAGCGTGCCGGAGCTGTTCGCGGTGGAGAGCTTCGCCACCGTCCATCACTTGGTGAGCACGGTGCGCGGCCGCCTGCGGCCGGACCGCTCGCTGATCGATCTGCTGCAGGCCGCTCTGCCGGGCGGCTCCATCACCGGGGCGCCTAAAGTGCGGGCGATGGAGATTATCGACGAACTCGAACCGGCCGCTCGCAGCGTCTACTGCGGAGCGATCGGCTATCTGGGCGACGATGGCGCCATGGATACCAACATCGCCATCCGCACCGCGGTCTGCGCTGGGCAGCGGATCCGCTACTGGGCCGGCGGCGGCATCGTCATCGATTCGCGCTGCGACGCCGAATTCCAGGAAACGATCGACAAGGCGCGCGCTTTCCTGGAGCTGGTCGGCGCCTAGGCCGAGGCCAGCAGCTGCGCCAGGACCTGCAGCTGTTCGCATTCCCGGCGGCAGGCGTTCGCCGCCGCCTCCAGCCACTGGGCAGGGTGCGGGATCTGGTAGGGCACGCGCGGCGGCGGCTCGGCGAAGCCGCTGGCGGTCCAGCGCGCGCTGAACTCGATCAGGGCGATCAGGGTGGCGTGCGGCCCGCCGGCGCGGTGGCCGCCGGCGTAGCCGGCGACCTCGACGATGGGTTCGGGCAGTCCCCACTCGGCGAGCAGCAGGCGGCCGGCCTCGCGGTGGTCGGTGCCCAGCGCCTCCAGGGTCAGCGCCGACAGCGACAGGCTCGGCGTCTGCTCATGGGCGATCAGCACGTCCGCCATTTCCTTGGGGAACACGTACACCAGCAGCAACAAGCCGATGTTGTGCAACAGTCCGGCCAGATAGGCGGCGTCCGCCACCTCGCCGAGTCTGGCCAGGCGCGCGATGCGGGCGGCGCAGAAGGCGGTGCCGACCGCGGTGAACCAGTAGCGCTCGGCGCGGAACGGCGGACAGCGGGAGGAATCGAACTGCTCGGCCAGTAGCAGGGAGGCCGCCAGCACGCGCACCCGGTTCAAGCCGAGCCGCACCACCGCGTCCTCGGGCGAGTACACCGGCCGCTGCCCCATGAAGAAAGCCGAGTTCGCCATCGCCACCAGCCGCGCGGTCAGCCCCGGTTCGCGGGCCAGTGCCGCTCCCACCGCTTTGAAGCTGGCGTCGGGATCGTTCACGGCCATGAGGATTTCGTGCGTCACGTACGGCAGCGGCGGCAGCGAGTCCAGCGGTTTGATTCTCGAGGTAGCCACGAGCGACATCCTGTAGGCGGGCAGTAAGCGCGATTCTAGTCGTGTCGGGTTTCGGGCGCGCGATTTGCTGCGTTTTGGAAAGACCTTGACACTACTGGTGAAAGATGCCTAACCTGCGACATTCCAACATGTTGCGCCGCGACAAGATAACCAAATAATGCGGCTGGTGGAGTGTTTTTACTTTAGAGGCTCTCAAAGCCGTTCATGCCGATCTGGGCGCCGTGCGGCCCGCATGCGACCGCCGGCGGCTGGATACGCCGATATGCGGAGAACGTTCGCTGATGAGTGACGTGAGAGTTATCAAGAAATACCCGAATCGCCGGCTGTATGACACGGCGATCAGTAGTTATATCACGCTGGCGGACGTCAAGAATCTGGTGTTGGACGGCGTCGAGTTCGAGGTGGTGGACGCCAAGACCAAGGCCAACCTGACCCGCAGCATCCTGTTGCAGATCATCGCCGAGGAGGAGGAGGGCGGCGAGCCGATCTTCAGCACCGAACTGCTGGCGCGGATCATCCAGTCCTACGGCGGCGCCGAGCAGAACATGCTCACCAGCTATCTGGAGAAGAGCATGCAGCTGTGGGTCGAGCAGCAGCGCCTGTTCCGCGAGCGCGCCCGCAGCCTGATCGAGGGCACGCCGATGAGCGTGCTGACCCAGATCGCCGAGCGCAACCTGGCCATGTGGCAGGCCATGAGCGGGCTGGCCACCGATTTCGACAAGAAGCGCTCGACCTCCTCGACCGACAACGGCGAGACCGAGTCGGGCAAGTCCGGCAAGCCGCGCTCGCGCTGAGCCGCGCCGCGGTTTCCCCCACCCTCTGTCGCCTGCCCCCGGGATGGCTGCCCGTGGGCGGGCGGGTCGTATTGCGACCAAAGTCTAATTGCCCATCCGACGGTTTTGTGAAGGGTGCCGCAATTGCCGTAACGTTAAGCGGATAGCGGGCTTAGCGGGAGGTGAACGGGGCGTCATACCCGTTGACAGCCCCCAGACCCATTTTTATGATGGCCCCTCGTTTTGGTGCACTGCAACCAATGTCTGTTGCCCGTACAAAGGGATCACGGGCGTCCTTACTACGGGGTATCCGCATGGCCAGAGCTGCCTCGAGTGGAACCCCTCCCTTCGTACTAAAGGGGATATCGCATGGCAAATCGCGTCGCTCTTGTCACCGGTGGTAACGGTGGCATCGGTACGGAGATCTGTAAGCAGCTCGCCGCCGCCGGTTACAAGGTGATCACTACCTGCGTCGACCCGGAAAAAGAAAAAATCGCCGAGTGGCAAGCCGCCCGCAAGGCCGAGGGCTTTGACATCGCCTGGGTCCAGTGCAACGTCGCCGACTTCGATTCCTGCGCCGCCATGGCCAAGAAGGTCGAAGCCGAGCACGGCCCGGTCGACGTGCTGGTGAACTGCGCCGGTATCACGCGCGATGCGTTCCTCCACAAGATGGAGAAGAGCGCTTGGGACGCGGTGATCAACGTCAATCTCAACAGCGCCTTCAACGTTACCCGCCAGTTCATCGACGGCATGCGCAACCGCGGCTTCGGTCGCATCGTCAATATCTCCTCGGTGAACGGTCAGCGCGGCCAGTTCGGCCAGACCAACTACTCCGCCTCCAAGGCCGGCATTCACGGTTTCACCATGGCGCTGGCTCAGGAGAGCGCGCGCAAGGGCATCACGGTCAACACCGTTTGCCCGGGCTATATCGCGACCGATATGACCGCTGCCATTCCAGAAGAGGTGCGCAATAGCATCGTCGCCCAGATTCCGGCCGGCCGCATGGGCCAGCCGTCCGACATCGCTCGGGTGGTGGTTTTCCTGGTCGCTGACGAGTCGGATTACATCAACGGCGCCGCTATTCCCGTGAACGGCGCGCTGTTCACCAGCTTCTAACCCGAACCTGGTGTTGGACCGAAAGGGCTGCCCTCGCGCAGCCCTTTTTTTATGGGCGCGGCGGTCGATATCGGTGATGGGCTGGGGATAACGAAAATCGCGGGCAAAAAAAAACGGGAGCCCGATATTCGGCTGCTCCCCGGCAGGTTTGCGCTCTTCTTTTTCTCTTTATCGTTATTGTTGGCCCTGGTGAGCCGGAGCGCTTTTATGAATATAGAGGGCGTGCTTTATTTGTAAGTTGCCGCCTCGCTTCTCCTCCTGGCAACGGTCCGTGGCCGTTGCTCTTCTCCTCCCCCTTTCTTTGTGGGCGCTTACTCGCCTCAAAGATCGGTATAGAGGCGATTGTACGCAGAGGCGTGCGCTTCGCAAGCACTTTCGATGTTGCGACGCAGCAGCTAAGTGGCCTGAATGACTGAAAAAATTGCTGCGCTGCAGCGTCGAACGGGCGCGCCTAAAACGGGGGCGCCAAGAAACGAACCGCTGGTCCCGCAGCGGTGCCGTTGGGCCCAAGCGCCGCTAGTCGTGGTCGCGCAGCCAGTCGATGAGGGCGGGGAAGAACGCGCGTTGGACGCGGCCGCTGATGAACACTCCCAAATGGCCGCTGTCGAGCGCGATCTCGCAGTAGTCGCGGCTGGGTGCGAGCGCGCCCAGGGCGGCGGCCGAGGCGGGCGGCACCAGATGGTCGGCCGAGGCGTAGACGTTGAGGATCGGCATGGTCAGCCGCGCCGGATCGACGGCGTGATCGCCCAGCCGCAGCTCACCGCGGACCAGGGCGTTGCGCTGGTAGCAGTCCTTGGCGAATTGCCGGAAGGCTTCGCCGGCCTGGTCGGGGCTGTCGTACATCCACTGCTCCATGCGCAGAAATTCGGTCATGGCCTGCGGATCGTCGACCAGCCCCAACATGTCGACGTAGCGCTGGGACAGCACCCGATACGGTTTGAGGCTGACGAAGATGGCGTTGAGCACGTCGGCCGGAACGTTGCCGGCGGCGTCGACCACGCGGTCGAAGTCGATGTGCTTGCAGAGCCGGTACAGGACGCTCTCGCCGGCATGGAAGTCGACCGGCGTCACCAGCGTGATCACGCCGCGTACCCGCTGCGGATGCAGGGCCGCGTAGCACAGCGCCAGCGTGCCGCCTTGGCAGACCCCGAGCAGCGCCACCTCGTCGCAGTCGTGGCGCCGGCAGATCTCCCGCACCGCCCGGTCCAGATAGCCGTTGACGTAGTCGTCCAGGGAGAGGAAACGGTCGGCCGGGGTCGGATAGCCCCAGTCGAGCAGATAGACGTCGCTGCCGCCGTCACGCAGCGCCCCCACCAGCGAACGCTGCGGCCGCAGGTCGAGGATGGACGGGCGGTTGATCAGCGAGTAGACGATCAGGACCGGGGTGCGGTTGCGGGCCGGCCGGTCGCTGAGATAGCGATAGAGGGTTGCGCCGTCGTCTTGCCAGACCGCCTGGCGCGGACTCGCGGCGAGGGTGACCGGGCGCTGCCTGCGCAGCTCCTCGTGCAGGCGAGCGAGCCTGCCGCTGAGTTCGCGCCACTCGCGTTCGATGTGGGCGGGATCGAGCTTAATCGGCACGGCTGCCCTCCCGCCGCGGGCGGCGCCGGCGCGCCCGTCCGGTGCCCCGCAGCCGCGCCAATTCCGCGCGCAGCTCGGTCAGTTCCTGTCGCCATGCCTGGGCGTCGGCCAACGCCTGCTGCATCGCCCGCTGTTCGCGGCGCAACTGCTGCATGCGCTGCTGCATGGCGGCGAGCTCGCGCGGCGAAGGCAGGCGCAGCGCTTCCAGCGCCTCGTCCCTGACCCGCTGCAGCACCCGCAAGGCGTCGGCGGCAGCGTTGACCAAGCGCCCGAGGCTGGCGCTGTAATCGTCGCTGTGGAGCACCGGTTCGTAAGCCGCTTCGCTCGCCTCCAGCCAGAGGTCGAACAGCTCGCGCAGGCCCAGCTCGCGGTCGTACTGGCTCTGCAAGGCCGCGCCGAAGCCGGCGATGGCGTTGCCGGCGATCAGCCGCAACTG
>Ga0065720_1021492_pt1 | contig 10427 bp, 10 predicted proteins | sample Thericmetagenome_FD_59107 | JGI IMG/M metagenome (GOLD analysis project Ga0065720, IMG submission 59107) | Thermophilic microbial communities from the Joint Bioenergy Institute, California, USA of rice/straw/compost enrichment - eDNA_2 v2... | ecosystem: Engineered > Solid waste > Grass >... | reverse complement strand
GCCAGCCGCTCCAGCCCTTATTTCTCAACAAAACAACGCCTTCTCCCTCGTGACAACAACTCCTCCGACGTCCTCATCGACGTTGGTCTCCGATTTGCCCATGCTAGACAACCCCACAGCCATCGTCGTCTCGTCCACCACCCCGGCTGGTCTAACCCCCATGCTAAACACTACGCATGCCAATGCGGATGGCACACCCAACTACAAGGATCCGTACGTAGGATGTTTGGAGTCTGAGCTGGGGATTGCCTTCCCTATTGGGTCCCCCTCCAACTCTTCCACCACAACTGATCTTGGGTCGGGGGGGATGGACTGGATGGATGCCAAATCTGAAGCTCAGCAGCAGCAACAAAAGGGGATGGGGGAGGAAAAGCCGGTAAGACCTCCTCCAATGACTCCTGTGACGTTGGACGAGCTGGTGCAGAGTGTCGAGGAAGCCGTGGGGAGTGCGAGGGCTAGGGCTAGGGCTAGGGCGGCTGCTGCTGCTGCGGGGGGTAATAATGTGAATGTTAACAATGGGGTAAATAGTGGGAACGGGGGTGAAAGTCCGGCGGCGGCAGGAGGGAACGGTACTGGTACTGGTAACGGCAGCGGGGATGAGAGTCCAAGTGGGAGCGCTGGGGGTGATGGGAAGCAGAGTCAGAGTGGTGGTGAGGGGCAGGGACAGCAGCAGGGGCAGGTTCAGGATCAGGAGGAGTTGGAGGTGATGAAGATTTGAAGGGTGGGTTACCGTTTCCTTTGTGTGGAATTTCTTTTGTATATATACCCTTGGATAAGAGCGAGCGCAAATGGCTGAAGGATTAACCCCAATAAAGTTCTGTGTGGTCTGGTGGTTATGAGGTGCTACTTAGCTAGTTTCTGAAATGATCATCGTACATAGACATCTGCGAATGTTCAGCCAGCCAGGCTTACGCTAGACATATCTGTATCTATTGCTTGCTTAGCTGGCCTGCTGGGGCTTAGTTAACTCTACATTTTTCAGTTGAATCAAACCGAAGTACAGGGTTAGATTGGTAGTAGAGGTGAGCTTGCTTGGATGAATGGGAGATATGATGCGCACATACCATAATATATATCCATGAACCATGCACCATTAGAAAAATCACTCGTGGCTTTCAATACAGCTCCACCCTCCAAGTGTTAACAAAACTTGCCCTTGTAGTCCATTTCTTGAGATGTCCCCTTTCGTTCTTTAATAATCCAATGGCAGGGAATCTGGATCTCAGAGCCTTTTGGCACTCGCACCAACTTTTTGAGAACAGGAGAGTACAACTCGAGCTTTACAGCTCTGCCCGAGATGAACAGACGGGGCGAACTATTCCCATTCTACACCCTTCTGCCTGCTCCTTTTTACTTAATGCTACACCCCCAAAACCTTTCACCCCCTTCAGCGACTCATGGTCAAATCCAGAACTATCTAGGTTGGATAATCACATTTCTAATATTCTCCGCAACTAACCCCACCCCCAATTCTCATGACATTCCCTCAAAGCAACACACTTGTTTATTCCTTTTTGAGATTTTCCCCCCGTGTATAGAGTGTTGTCTAAGCAGCCCATCATCACCTCTTGCCCGCCGCCTTCGTGGGCACGACCAAGCACTATTAAGGGTAAACTGGGTCAAAAAATGCCACTCAATTCAATTTAATAAACCGAATGGCACGAAGTATAACAAGGTTTGAAGACCAGGTCAAACACAATTTGAGTAAGAAATCCGCGGAAGCTGATCAGGCCGACCGGTTGACGTAGTGATTTGTTGGGCGACATTGAAGGGATGTGAGCACGTGCCCGACTGATTCTGGAAGCTGGGAAATCGAACCGTCCTATGCTGCAGCCTTGTTGCCACGAGTTGAGTCCATTTTAGCATGGTTGTTACGCCCGTGGAACCATCAAGCCACGGGTGGTTTTATATTATCCCTGGCAGGCAAAGAGTCCCGGAGTCTTGTTCTTTATGATGGATCTCAATGCACCCATTCAATCCAGGACACACAACCCCCTCCCCCTTCCCCAGCCCTCTTAGCTTACACCGGTTTTGCCTCAAGTGCAGGCTTTTCCTCCGGCGTTACTTGTATATAGGTTAGTTCAGTAGCTGTTTCTCGCCGTCGACGTGGGCACGACCTAGCATCCTCAGGGGTGAACCCGGTCGAAAAATAGAATAATAATAATAAAGTAGGTGCACTAGTTTCCTATAATCCAAGGAATGGATATCCAAGACCATATCAATCAGGTATGGCACAATCAATTCAAGATTCAATCATCAACACCTCTGTAACAGCAACTTCTCGAGCTGCCTTGCATCATCGGTATCATGGAACAAGCTAGATTTGCAGGAGAGAAGGAACAAGGATGAGTCATCTCACGAAACATTTACGAACATCCTCTAACATCAACACATAACCTGTATCCTCATGACTGAAGTTTCCAGAGAATTAACCAGTTTTCTTCTGTTTTCATTTCATGTATAGAGCAGTATGCGATGAGCCAGTAGCATTCAGCTACGAACTCATTGACAAAGACCAGAGAGCAAAAGAACCTACAAAAATGAGAGTGAAGATACTTCAATATCTAACAATACGTTGCTCACTCTTGACGTGGATTAATGGATTGATAGTATCTCGTTCCCAGACAAGAGGCATTCCCTGTTTATTTTCCCAGCATTTGCTTCCGACCGCCTTCCTTCTTCTTCTTCAACACTACAAGATGCTTATATATTTGTTCTCAGGATAGTCCTTGTCAACAAGACTCAAATCAACGACTCTACCATCTTCTTTGCCGAAACAACCGGCACATTGGCAATTGATTGTTCTCTACAAAGAAGTTCTGTCCTACATCGGTGTTTTATGCTCAACCTCTCATCCCCAGCCACGAGAAAAATTGACGCTGATCACTCGTAAGCAAATGAAAAACAAGCTTTCAGCCATTCTTATTAACAAGACATGATGTGTGGCTTTGATACATGTCAGCTCAGGTAAGTGTTTACATCCTGTTAACTATGAAGGTTAAGTTCTCATTGGGCTTGGTGAGAAAACAAAAGTCACCGAGATAATACAAGCGCATTCATGCTCAGCTGAGAGATAGAATTAGAGCTAATAGAGATATCTCCTAGGGCTGGACGGGTTGATGCATAGTTGTACAGACTGCACGGTTATACTTCCAAGGCTGAGGCGAAAAGGAACCCCTCCTTGACCATACCCCAACTACGTCTGTGATTCTCTCGGATTTTCTGTTCACAGAATTTTTTTTATCACGAATCCTCTAGGCACCTAACACAACCTCTATCAGCCCATGCCCTGAAACATCACAATACGAGAAACGCATATCAATCCATCTAGCAATTCTGCACGCTCCAGTCGTTACACAGCAGCTAATTAACACACATTTCATATGTCGTACGCCCGGTGGTCCCGAGCTCGGGGTCCTCCGAAAGCCAAGACAGAAAGCTGAATGTCGAAAATGTGAGTGTTTATGTTAGCTGCAGATGCAGGTCTAAGTAGATAAACCTCGTGGCTGACAGGATGCCAAACAATCAACACCGCGGCGGCTAATTCCATTCTGCTTCCCTAGCCCGTCTTATTCTTGTGTCGGTTTCATGACATAGAACTAGGGGCTGAGCCGAGGGATATATTACCTCTCGGTTGTCCCCATCTTGATCTCCGACCGTGTGCTGCTCGTTCACTGTCAATTGAATGCTCAATCGGTCTGTCTCATTTTCACCAGCCATTTCCAGCCACTCAAAATGCATCTCCTGCTCCTCCTCACTCTCACCACAACCGCCACCCCAAGTCTCTCCCTCCCTTCTGTCTGGAAACGAACCCTGACAACCTCCGATCTTTGCTCCCAAGACTGCACTCTCCTTGGCACCCCCGTCCCCGACGCCACTACCTTCACCCTCCAGCCAGAAAACGTCCGTTCTGCCTGCCCCGAAACCTTCATTGGCACCGACCCCTTAAACCCCCTCGCCTCTTCCCGCGCCTGCCTCTCTTTTTCCTCAACAAACCTCCTCTTCAAATTCGATCCTTTCCCAGGCTACATCTTCGACAGCGCCACTGTGACCTGGAAACTCCGCGGCAATTTACTCGACAAAGACAACTGGGCCCCTCCCCCACCTCCAGGAGCGCAGGATCTCTCGTGTGCGTGTACCATGTCAGGAGAAATGCTGTGCACTCTCCCCTGGGCAGACATTGTTGACCTCCCGCCGGAACCAGAGTCAACTGTACATGAACTTCTGCAAGCGATGTGTCCTAATGGAGCAAAAGAAGCACTCGCGTTGTTCTTGAAGTTTACCGGGATAGTGCACCAGGCGAGGAAGAATAGCACGCAAGTGGCATTCAGGTCGCAGTACCCATGTATGGAGCGGGATGCGGAGACGGGGGAGTGTTTGGTAAGGGGGACGCAGCATGATGTGTTTGGGCTGACATTTGGGTGTGGGGGGTGTGTGGCGGCGGGAGTGGAGGAAGGGTGTGAAGGATATAAGGGAGGGAGTGAACCTGAGGGAAAATGATGATGATTGAAGAGGAGGATGAGTGTTGAATGGTTGTGTCAGGTTTGTGGGAGAAGCACGGGAACGCTGAGCATCGTTGAACGGGATGTAAGCTGAAAGATGGGAGATGAGGGTCATCCTGATATACTCTGACACATATTTATTGGGATTACGCGTGGAACTGATATCAGGGTGACTTCTAGGGACAGCAAGAGCTCACCCATGGAACGCTGAGGGGTTCGATATTTTGACAGCGTTGCTGTCTGGTCGCTGCTGAGTGTAAGTCTTTAATATGTGAAGCTTGCTCAACATGATGGGTCACAAGGAGGAGATTAGATTGCTGGGATCTGAAAAGAAAGAAAGAGAAAAATTGCTTGAAATGCATTCCAAGGCAACACGAGTGTTAAACCATACGAGGCACTAGGGGCATCCAATCAGCGATCAGATGGAGAGTGCCATGGTGAAACTGAACAGTTCCATAATAAATATATGCATCCATACGTTTTCAGTCAGAGTACGGATATGAGTACAGAAGTTCACAATGGGCAAGACGCTTTTCCTAAAAATACCATTCGCCTCTGCCACAATGAATGGCTTGATTTCAGCGAACCGAGAACAGTGAAACAGCGGGTCATGGACGAGACGAAAATTTTCTTCAATATCTTTGCCGTGGGCAGAAATTTGCTCCCCCTATATTCCTTATCGGCTGCTTTAGGTTCGAGAATCCAGGGAACTAAAAAGTTATTGACTGGCAAAATCTTGAACCAGTCGTTTGTCACGATTACAGACTCGATAGCAGAAGGATATAAGCTGCCCAAATCACTAATAACACCGTGGCCCCGAACGTTCTGCCACCCCAGGTTCCACGCGACAGTGAAAGTTCTTCGAGACAAGAACTTCCGCTGTCGCTGAACAGCATCTCCCTCCAGAGACGGCTTAGGCACTCAATCATACATACATGGCATAGTACTTGCGCAATTCATGAAATTCCTACAGGACTATAAATTGTTCGCTCAGTTTAAGCACTCCGCTAAAAGCCGAGGTAGTCGATGTGGTTGCTCAATTTTCCAGCGGATGGCCAAGAATGACCCTCACCGCATAGCATTGACGCAGGCATGCGAATGTAAGTGAAACATTCGCATAGTGCAATGCTTGTGTCTGGTTATTTTTGAAGTGAGTCCCAGGGATGACGTGTACGGCTTTGGTCGGAGAAGGCGAACAGTGGGTGTAGATTGTCGATGCGAGTCCGAAGTTGAGCTGCCAAATACATTGGGTCAAGAGTACATTGCCGCAGAGAAGTCTGAATCTTTCTAAAAGCAGCAGTGGTGCGTGACTCGGTCTCGAGCACTCAACACCCAGGCTTAACCTCCTCTCTCCTCTATGGCATGGTCCAACTCGACACAGGGTTAACGAGGGCCGGCGTCCGGGGCCGCATGATCCCATCTAAGCTCGTGCCGGTTTGGTCATTCCTGACCAAAACAGCGAACGAAGCGCTTAGAGCAATATTTCCGGTGCGGCGGACAATTCCATTCCAGTGGCTGTGGTGGCTGGTGGGTCTGTACCCGAAATTTCTAATGGATAGAGATTGAACTAGGTGGAGGAGCCGTGTCGAGGGGCTTCCAGCCGAACGCCCCCTTCAGGTCCGACTCCGCGGACCTCCCTACCAAGGCTGGTCTCGCCTATATCAGGAGGCAGCGGGCCTCGGGGGCCAGCCTCGATGGGAGCCGCGTCGCTTGGGGCCCAGGGAGTGGCTTGGTCTCCCTCCAAACCCCCCCGAAAAGGCGCCGGGTACCCCTCCCAGATATGAGGACCTGGTGGCACGCCAACAAGGCCCCGTCGGCCCGTTAGGACGGGCACACAGCGAAGCCGTTTCTAGAGAGCTTTCCCGGCAATGCTTCGCGCAATGGCTTGCAGAGGCCTCAGGCCACGGTGACGTCGTGGAGTACCACGTGCGGTTTAAACACCCTCCCGGAGCGTTCAAGCAATGCTCATGTGGCCAACTGGTGTCTAAAGGCAACTTCTTTTCTTGTCCACTCACCACGTTTAACAACCCGCTAGCAGAGAGACTCGATTATAGGGCTCTCAGGTTCTCTTTTCAACTGTTCCAATCTAGAGCCTCCCAGATTGAGCTCTTATGTCAGGCGTTCGATGCGGCCAGAGGACAACCCATTCCGTCGTTACGACCCCCTCGTTCCCGGACCTCCCCACTTAGCCCATTCCCATTCTCATTTATGATATTCTCTCACAGCACGGACCGGTTTTTTTTCCCCTTTTTTGGTTTTCCCACGTGTATATAGTGTAGTTTAGGCAGCCCATAACCACCTCTTGCCCGCCGCTGTCGTAGGCACGACCAAGCACCCTCAAGGTGGAGACGGATCTAAATTACAATTAAATTCAATTTAATTCAATTCTCCTCGCTTGGTACAACACCCCTAAAATCCCCCCCACCCCCAAGCGACTCACAATCGGATTCAAAACTGTTTAGTATGGATACTCAAACCCCTGAGATTCTCACTTACTCCCATACCCCAATTTTCTTTATGATATCCCTTTAGAGTAACACACCAGTTTTTTCCCCTTTGTTTTTTTCCCACGTGTATATAGTGCAGTTTAGGCAGCACGTAATCACCTCTTGCCCGCTGCCGTCGTGGGCACAACCAGCACCCTCAACGGTGAGACGGGTTGAACATACAGTTTAATTCAATTCTATAGGGTGTGGCTCATCCAATAGCTGCATGTGCTCAATATAGGACTCTAAACTGGCGACAAGCTCCGATTGTTCCGTTGAATCGCATACCCGGAGTCGTCCGAATCCGAGGAGTTGCTCTTTCTCCCTTTAAGGCACCCATAAGCTGGAATTATCATGGCCACAACTTGAAAGATAAAAAGCCAAACCGCAGTTTCGTCTGTCGCCGAAACAATCTCGTTCCTCTGGAAGATTAATTCCGTCCACAAAATGAAAGGCCAGATGCCAGACTGCAGAAAAATATAACTTTCAATAAGCCCAAAGGCTTCAGAGAAGCTATCCTGTAACACTTTCTTCAGGGCCGCTTTAAAGAAGAAAATAGTGAAAGGCCAAGCTCCTATAAGCATGAAGAGGACTCCACCAAAGATGGCCACTAGCATCATCCCACTTCCCAAGCGGTCACGGAACTTCGTGACAAATTTATTTACGATCGAGCTCTGTTTGCAGGACAATCTGGCCATTGCTGCTGCCCAGATAATGGAATTTCCGCATAGAATAGTGCTAGAAACATTCCACATGAGGAAAAACACTTTGTGCCACTTCGGAGTAAGTGTTCGCCAGCCGAAAAAGAAAAACTCGTACTCTCCGTAGCCGACAGCCATATGCTTCCAGGAGCTCCATAGTAGGATGGTGTTGATGATAAGCATGACGGATGTACCAAGCCACAAGAGTACCGCAAGCCCGCCGCTTCTTGAACTAACACCTGCAACATAGGAGATGGAGTAGATGATATTGAAGTGAGGAAGAAGCAGAGAGAAAGGAGCGATGGCCTCAGGGAAGAAACTGCTCCAGGCGATGATATGTCTGTACCACAACACTTGGGAGTATATGTTGAATGTCAGGAATCCGAGGTTGCTGAAACAGTTGCTTCCTACACCAGAGATGTACTGAGCAGGCGCTAGGGCTGTGCTGGTGTAGATGATAATCCTGTTTATAAGACTGTACCCTTCCGGGAGGTAGATTGTCATGTTGAAGAACGGGCGAGAAATGCAGCTAGCCGAAGGTGGTGGGTGTCGGTTGAAGAATTGAAAGGGCTGCGGGAGGGAAAAGTTGAAGAAACAAACCACTACTAAGATCTGGCCAACGTTGGAGAAAAAAATTCCCCCGTTATATATGCAACCAAAGTGATGAGGATTGTTCCAAAGTAACCATGTGATCACGTTGAAATTCTAGTGTGTCCTATTCCGATTCGGCAAGAAGGCTACAAAATCCAGCCGTCTCTGTAAAGCGTCTGGAACGTTGTTATCCCTACCAGAGAACGCCACCTTATGACAGTAAGCCGACCTAATGATATTGTCATCTCATGATGGTATGGTGTGGCGTCCGGCTTAACATGAGAACTATCATTGTCTAATCGGCTTTGATCCTTTATTTTGACGTTTATCTCATTGTCTATAGCCATCGGATCAGTGAATGAAGCCATAGGTGATAGCCGAACCAGGAACACAAGGCTCAAGCTCTCAATCGACCCATCCCGGCCCTTCGTCCGCCAGCCTGGCGACGTATGGGGTGGCCTGATTTTTGATACCATATCCCGAGGGTGAAGATGATACGCGTGAAGAAATGACATGCATTGGAACTGGGAATATATATTACCGGTTCCAGTCATCAACAAAAACTTACGCTAAACCTTTATCGAAGGGCAACGTGCTGGTGAACCTAGGGGAGACCGACAACTAACCACTTCAATACCGCTCTCCGGCCTTATCGTAATAAGAATGAACCTAGTCCTCCAAAAGACGCCGAGCTGATTAGTTGAAAATTTGGGAACTTCAACGTCCCTCAAGTTTGTGGAGATTTGGTTCTTGGAGTCCTTAGCGTTAAGTTTATTGAGATGAGAAAAAGTTGGTAGGTTAGCAGTTAATGGTCGCCGAGAGAGGTAATTGTTTGGAGTGTCACAAAATTGTGGGCTCCTAAGATTAACATATCCAACGTGGCGCCTAGCACTTTTACTACTTTTCCAGTAGTACTTTATGCCCATTTTGGGTCTCCTAGCTTCTAATCGATTTACTGCTACTGCGCGATAAAAGACTATAAAATCGCGAAGGCTATTAGTAGTGTGCTGAATATGAGGTTTATTCCTGGAGTTACCGGACCTCATGGTTAAAATGAATCGATTTAATTGATTTGAATCGAATTGCATTGCCGACCCATATCACCGATGAGGATGCGCGGTCGTGCCCACGACGCCAGCGGCCAAAAGGTACATATGCGCTCGCTAGTTTAGACTACTTACACGCGGGAAATACCCGAGAGTAAAAACCGGTGCGTATCCGTGGGATAGATGAGTGGTGTCGAAAAAGGGAGAGAAGTAGGAAAAAGAAAAAAAAAGAAGAAAAAGGGTTAAGAGGGGTGAGTGTGAGGTATGTGGGTGTCCACTTAGACCGTTCCGATTCTGATTCTTCGTTGTTAAGGGTGCGCACCGATCGGGATTGTAAGGTCATGCGTGAGGGAGAGTGGGGAGGATGTTGCGTAGAGATGGCTTGTCCTGTTTGATGGTTCCTGGCTGAGCCGTAAAGTTCTAGTAGTGATTTTCTATTCTGAATAGTTGATATAAGTGCCAAACGCTCTGGGGTCTAGGCGGCCAGCAAGAGGGCTGTCAAAGGAGAAGAGGGGGCACCGGAGAAAGTGGCCTCTGGATACCGTCTGGCCGCAAGAGCAAGTTTTAATCGCACTCGGCGGGTGATTGAACCCGACGTGGTATATGAGGAAGTAACCGTGTCCTGATTCCTCGGCAAGCCACCTAGCAAGGCACCTCCAGTCGAACGGGCTGAGGAAAGGTTTGCGCGAAGGGCCGTCCGAGAGGCTGGATTGTGGTTTATTGGCCCTCCATCATGACGCCATAACCAAGGCAGGACTTTATGTGGCCTGAGCCAGGCTGGGGGAAATCCCAGTCAAGCTCTAGGCTCCGGACGGCGTGCTTCCCAGAGGGGATCTGGCTGGATACTTTGAACTGCTTGATGCAGACGAAACCAGCTTTGTGCGGGGAAGTCTGTAGCCTTCTCCATAGTGGGTGGTCTGGAGGTAGAGTTCGAACTCAACTCCGTCATCTTTATCTTTCCCGATCCAGTAGATATTGCGGGTACAGTCCGGCGAGCCATACATTAGTGAGGACACTACTGCCATGTTGAAAATGGTAGGTCCAGACTTGGGAGGGAAACCTTTAGCTTTAGTCTTGGTGAGTTTTTTTTTTTTTTTTTTT
>Ga0065720_1021483_pt1 | contig 10427 bp, 3 predicted proteins | sample Thericmetagenome_FD_59107 | JGI IMG/M metagenome (GOLD analysis project Ga0065720, IMG submission 59107) | Thermophilic microbial communities from the Joint Bioenergy Institute, California, USA of rice/straw/compost enrichment - eDNA_2 v2... | ecosystem: Engineered > Solid waste > Grass >... | reverse complement strand
TTGGATTTTCTCTTCCTTCTTCTTTTCCATTTCCTGAAGTTGGTGTTCTTTTGCTATCATGAATTCTATTTCTTTTTCCTATAGCTTATGCCAAAAGCCATCATATAAAATTACTTGTCTTCTTCGCAAGTGTTCTAGTCTCTTCTTACTTGACTCCCCTGCCATCATTAACGAAACACTATGCTTTTCAGTTTCTATTGACATCATTGGAGTTTTAAGGGGGTTTATGCTCTAGAATTATCATTGAGAATTGTCGTCATCAGTACCGGGAAGCCCGACTGTTCTTGGGTGAAATTCTGGGATGACCTCTGAATTAATTTATTCCTTTCCTATAATGATTGAGTCAGACTTTTTTAGAATTTACTTCTAGGCAGAGCCTTAGTCTATTTTGTCTGGCTTTATCGTAGAAAGCGGCTTTCAGGGTTAAATATTCGTCTTTTTCATTTATGAAGGGGAGTGGAATAGGCTCATTTGCAAAATCTTGCTTAGTTTTTATAAGTAATTCATGTTCTTCAATGCCAAGAATTTTTAGAGCCTCTTTGGATCTTGGGCTGTAGATTATGTAAGAATAAGGAGATATTTATAAGTACCTTGTCAAAAACTTTTTTTTCTTTGTATAAGGGTCAAAATTTAGCAAAGTAACGGGTTCGGTTGGGTTGGTCTGGGTGTTTGGAGTACAATTTACTGTGGATTCTCTTGCGTTATCATCTTCTGCAGAAGGAGCAGCTTCCTTAATCTTATCTGGCGATTCCATTGGAGGTTCGCAGTTTCACTCCTTGTTTCGCTGATAAATAAATTATATTCAACTAACATTCTGTAAACAGAATAATATATACATATTATAACAATCACAAAGACTGTACTCCAACATTTTCGAGCAATCGGCGCAATAATCATTGAAATTCGAGTTCCTCTTTCTGAACCTTTAGCTCCCCTGTTCTAACCTTATAAAAGCAAGATCTTCTTACAAATTTAACATGACAATATAGTGACTCTTAAACCTACCTATACCTGAACTACTAGTGAGAATGATGAGATAGAGAACAGATTATGGAATCATTAGAAAAGATTGCTCGGTCATACATTTTTCAGATAAACTTCATATGAAATAAAAGTAAAGATCTAATTGGTGAGTTCTGTTGGTAATCATTTCTTAGTATAACGCCTCTTTGTAAGCTTTAGACTGGTCAATCTATGTAATTTCTTTTCTTTGACTAATTCAGGCTCAGGCTCGGGTGTTGGTGACCATTTTAAACTTCTGAGTCTCTTCATTGACCTCTTTGAAAAATTAAGGATTAAAGTTTTCGTTTGTGACCATATCATGATAACACCCTGATACAAATAAATTGAGATGATTCCCATGCTTCCAGCCATTGTTATCCATCCTATTGTGTATTTCTTGTTAGAGTCATCCTCATAGAGTTTGATAAACAATATGCTAGTATGGGTCAGCATTAGCAAAAATTCTGAAAGGACTTCCTTCTTCCATCTAACTATAGTAGTGAAAGGACGAACGATAATCAAAGCTGCTATATACAATAAATTGAGAGCTATCATGGAAAATATTTCATAATAGAACCAGTCATGAAGGAAGACCAGTAGTCCTGTGTAAATCATTTTCCTCAACAAGATAACAATGAAAAACATCCTGGCATATCTTCTGCTAGTGTCGAGTTCTTCTACCAGGAATCCAAAATGATATAAAAATTTCGAATTTTCTGTGAAGCTGATTCTATATAGTCTGCTCGTTTTGAAGTAACAAAAAACAGGGAAGCCAAAGAATATAATTGAATGAATAGCTGCAAAGATAAAGCCTGTTTTATTCCAGAGATTAAAGAAGGAAATCTTCCTAAATTGAAGGAATATAGCTATGCCTTGTTGATAAAGTGTCGAGTCGAAAAAGGCCAAATATCCATTATATACCATGAAGCCCCTCATTTTCATAGCAAATTTAACAATTCTGGATTTCTTATTAGGCAATTTGGAAAGAAACTTGCAAAGTAAATGTCCTAAAAGAATACCCACTAACAGTGCAAAAATGGATCCTGCATTATAGAAGTATAGGCAAGTCATCTTCAGCTCTTTAAATCTGAGGGGTGCTTCCTGGCCCTCTACAGGAATAACCACATCCACAAATTTCCAGAATGACTCGAAAAAGTTTGGCAAGAATTTAAAGTTGATATTATCAAATGACTGAAGGAAAGCATCCACATTAATTGGATAATAAACATTGATATACCTAAGGAAGTTCAACAACTGCGCTCCATCCAAGAACGACATGATCAAAGGTCCAGATCCAAAGACAACGATTGGGATGATAGTGGTAATCAAACTTGCAGCTGCAGCTCTTGAAGCTTGTTTTGTAAGTTGGATTTGGGATTTGCTATACACATCATAGTCATAAAGTGCCTTAGTAAAAGTCAATGGTCCAATATAAGCGTTGAGGTATTTGTCAAGGATCAACGAGCTATTTAGTACTGTTAATTGTAGCTCCTTATTGTAGATGGATTTCTTGAGGAGTAACTGGATTCTGAATGTAAAAACGTTCATTTTCCTCATTGCAAAGTTAAAATCATCAGGATCATAATCGAGAATTTCAAGATGGATAGCATTCTTGAGTTCTTCAACAGTATTCACAACCACTCTATTGAAAGTGATATCGATAATATCTTTCCTTTCAATGTAAGTGTGTATTGTGATTGTGCTTGGAGGGGAGCAAACCTTGATAAAATCTGGGTTTCTTATGACATATTTGATTTTGGATACAATACCTATAGTTTTAACTCTATTAGTCTCATTCCAGAAGGGAATAACAGTTGCCTCCAGAGTATAGGTATTGGGCGGTAGCATTAAAAGAGGAGGAATAACGATATAGAATTCCTGTGTGGGTGATACAGTGGCGATAAAGTTCTTCACATCATTAAAAACACTCTGTGTAAAGGGCTCATTCATGCCAACGAGTCTCCAGTGTGTTGTGAATTCTCTCTTGCCGACATTGGTGGCTTCTATGCTGACGTTGATTCTCTTGCACGGAATGTATGCAGCAGCTGAGATAGTGTATTCAGGAACTAAACTATAGTCACCAGGGAGGACCTCTGAATAGAATGTTTCTAACTGATTTAGGTGCTTTTGAGGGCAATCCAATCTATAATAAGTATTTGGGATCATTCTGGTTTGAGTATCGATGTTATAGCTATGCATATATCCAAAGTTTACCACAATTTCAGACCCTAAAATATTGCAAGTATAGTTTATGCCAAATTTTTCATATGAGGATTCGTTGAAGAGCTCTCTACAGAGTTCTGGAGAATCCATAGGGATTGAGGTGTTCACAACTGTAAGCGGGTTATTATATCTGACAGATATCCCTTCCCAGTTTGGACTGAATACAACTTCTCCAAGTCTCGGCTCACAGGTACAAGTATCCGGGCCCCATAAGCTGCCTCCGTAACAATAGTATCCCGGTTCAACTACACAAGTATCTTTAGAGCATCCATCCCCATCCTCATCGTTAAAATCATCGCATTCTTCAGTCTTATCGACTCTCATACCATCCCCACATATAGTGTAACAGAATGAAGTGAGATTGGTTATATTCGGTTCGTGGCAGTACCATCCTCTTTCAATTTTACAGTCAGCACTACAGCCATCTCCATCTTCATTATTTCCATCATCACATTCTTCTGGAGGTCCTAGCTTTCTGCCATCCCCACAAATCTGGAGCCAACAACTACTGTTAAAGTCTAACCAATAATTTTCAGCATTATTACAGACTGAACAGTTTCGGTTGGTTCCATCTTCACAGGTAAGGCAGTTGACAACACAGGGATCACATGTATGGTTATCAGGATTTTCCCATGTTCCATTAGGACAGATCTCCACACATTTGCTGATAGGTATGTTTAAATATCTGGTTTCATTACAACTTGTACAGTGGTCAGCTTCCTCGAAACAGCCTTCACAAGTACTATCACAGATTGAGCATTCCCAGACACTGTCATTCTTGTAGAAACCTAAAGGACATTCTGGGATACAGACACTGTTAAAGAGATATTGGCCTATTGACGGCATGCAGGCATCACAGATTCCAGGCTCTGAGTCACAGGTTTTACAATTTACATCTAGACATGGATCACATGTTCTGGCTGTGACATTCGGATGGAATTTATCAGGGCAGCTTGGGAGACAAGTATTATTTCCATCATAGAGAAATAATGAAGAGTTACAGGCGAGGCAATTAGTCTCTAAGGCCCCACTACAGCTCAGACATGTATCATGGCAAGGGTCACATTGGAAATTATCAGTATTTGGGAAGAACCCAATAATAGGACAGTCAGGGGTACATGCATTCTCATAAAGGAAGTGTCCTTTGTTTGGCCAGCACTTTGAGCAGAGATTTGTAGCATCTGGGCATTTTTGACAATACTCAAAATCATCACATGGGACACATTCATGCAAAGTCATATCCGGAAAATAGCCATCATTGCAAGCTTCCATGCAGCGATTATCGTAGAAATAGCGTGGGAAAGTACAAGAAGTGCATCTATATATTCCTTCGTCGGAACATGTGTGGCAAGTGGGATCACAATCCGCACAAACAAAAGTAATATTATTAGGATATTTTCCGATTTCAGGACAAGCCACATCACAAATAGTTCCATTAAGCCATTTACCATTATTAGGGACACATTTATTACAGATATCAGTGCCTGCAAGGCAGCTTTGACAGTCAGGATCATCACAAGGAATGCACTCTCTTAAGGTAGAGTTACCATAGAAGTGATCCGGGCATTGCAAAAGACATTCATTTTCATAGAAGAATCTGCCCTCTGGACAAGTTATACAATTATCTGGATTTCCATCCCAGCAAGTCTCACAAGTATCATCACATGGCTCACAGGCGAAAGTAGTGTTATCAGGATATGTACCAGGCGTACAATAATCCCCACAAACTCCATCTAAAGCCCATAGATCATATCCTCCATAGCAACCCTCACAAAAAGATGAATTTGTTGGGCAAGTACGGCAATAACTGTCGCTACAAGCTTCGCAGACACGAGAGGTTATATTTGGATGAAAACCTTCAGGACACTCAGGATGACAAGTGTCATTCCCAAGGAAGAGAGTAGAGTTGCAGCTTAAACAGTTCTCAGGGCCTGAATCCCAACAAGTATGACAGATTTCATCACAAGGCAAACACATGTAAGTAGAATTATCAGGGTAAGTCTTCTCAGGGCATGATGAATAGCAGCTGTTGTTATAAAACCAGGGATACTCACCAGTTATAACGCAGTTTAAGCAGTTGTCAGCAGCTTCCTCACATTCACGACAAGTAGGATCACAGGCTTGACAGGTATGATCAGACTCCCTTTTCCAAAATCCACTCTCACAATTAGGGACACATTGACCCTGATGGAGGTAAGTTATTTCGCAAGATGTGCAATTTAAGGCAGTTGATCCATTGCAGGTCATGCAGGAAGCGTCACAAGGGTCACATCCACTTAACTCATTTTCAAAGAAATAAACAGGACACTCTTGCAGGCAGGAATTATTTTGGCTAAAGAAAATGGGATATGTGGGTGAGCAGTCAATACATTCGTAGGCGTTTTCACAAGTGCTACAGCTCTCTAGGCAGGGATCACAGCTTTTATTCGCAATATTCTTGAAAAAGCCTATTGGACAGTCTTCCAAGCATGTTTGATTCACTGAGTGAATAAATGTATCAGTCTGATTACAAGTCAAGCAATCAGTAGGGCCCGGCCCAGTGCAATTTCCGCATGGGAGGGAGCAGGGACTGCAAGTTTGATTTTCAAGATCTTTGTAAAAGCCTGGATAGCATTCATACAAGCACTCTCCATTAAAAGAGATAGTGTCTGGTTTGCAGGAGAAACAATCAGTTGATGAAGGTCCAGAGCAATCTGTGCATCCTTCATTGCAATTTCTAGTAGTTAGAATAACGTCCCTTATACCAAAGCTTCTTGAGGGATCTGGCGATGATTGCATTATTGTTAGGGTTAAGGTATCATTGTTGTGAAGCAAAGTAAAGTTTATTTGATGAATGCTATCCAAGAAATTCGGATCTCCACAAAGATTCGAATTGTTCGGGTCAGTATTGTCAGGGTTGAGAGTGGCTTCCAAGTTATCATCCACATAGACCATGATGGACTCGCTGCCATCCCAATTATCGAGAGCGTATATGGTCAAGCTGACATCCACATTAGTATGGGCTGGGAGTGAAAAAGTCTTAGACACTGAGGTAACTTCCTCGAATTTTTGATGGCCTCCTACAAGATAGTCTCCACATTGACTGTAGATTGGAAAATCTGATATGTGTGGTGGATCTGTTATCCAGGAGGCTGCCCTGCTAATAAGAGGAAATTCATGGATATCATGTATGACATTACTAAATTCTTAAAAGTCATTATGTTATGGAATGAGATTACCTTCACAGATGTGAACGTCAAGATTGGGCTGAGTTTCAGCTGGACATGAATCACTGCAGGTTTGTCCTGAAAGCATTGCATCGCCTTTACAGGAATAGCACTTAGAATCTGAAGCACCAAAGCATTGATAACATTTGGAGTCACATTCAAGGCATGTATTTCCATCAAGATAATATCCAATGTCACAGCTCTGGCAGCCAGAACCCGAATCATGGCATTCATAACATCCAGGATCACAAGCTAGAAAACTAACATATCTAATATTAAAACTATACCTTCACAGGAATTGAGATCTGTATTTTGATAATAACCAGGAGGGCAAGTCTGGAGACAGATCGAGGGGTTATTCGGTTGGGAAAAATAGGAACTTTCACATGTACGGCATAATTCTGGGTGTTCGCAGGCTGCGCAGGAAGGATGGCATGGGGTGCAGACATTATTTAGCATATCGTAAAATTCCTTTGTGGGACAACCGCAACTGGTACCTTCAGAGATAAACGGATCCTTGCATGCTGAACAAGTAGTGTTTGTGTGATCAAGGCATTCTATGCATCTAAAATCACATGCTGTTGAATTATTTAGCTATAGTGGCTATTTTACCTAAGCATCCGTAATAAGTAGAAAAACCAGGTGAGCATGTTGGCAGGGTCTGAAATACAAGGCATTCACCATCCGGTGCATACCCAATGGAAACCAAACAATTTGAGGGATCACATGTATTGCCTAATAGTTATATCTTGAAGACAGTATTATCACCTTGAGTTATTACAGTAGAGCTATCAAAGATATCTAACTTGCGGATATGGCCTGCAAAAGAACACGATTTTCCTCCAATGTACATAGTATCCTCAGGCTCTTCTGTATATTTTGTCGAAAAGATAATCTGTTCGACTTGTGTGGTGGTAAAGATGTAACACAATGTGTCAGGTCTCAGGTATGTGATACAACTTATTGCTATAAAGAACTGAGAGTAACCTGCAAATTAGAAAAAGTTTTATATTTTTACTTGATGAGATGTTGGTAGACTGTTCCTCGTCCATGATTTTCATGTACAGCATATCTGTATCAGCTTTTACGTACAAAGCAAAGACATCAGTAGACATCTCAGCAGATACCTATCGTTTCTAATTCAACAACAACGAATTACTCTTTGTCTTTGGAGAATGTATTTATCACCACAAGGATACCCATCATCGATGTTTAAAACCAAAGATATGGTAAACACCTCATTAGCGCCCATAAGATTCATTGAGCTTAACAAGATTCTGGATGTCACCTTGTCAAACTGTATGCCTTCTGGGTCTCCCTAGTATGTGAACAAGAATTCTGAACTCTTTACACTCCAAATAGGGTCCTCCTCTTCACTTAACTCGAGACTATCACCTATCTGGTTTATGCATTATACAGCGAATTCTACCCAAAATGGCATCATATGAATTGACTTGGTCATAGATCTTCTGCCCTATATTCTCGGAAAAATGATAAGAAGCTAGCTTTTGAGCTAATAATATTATTCAATAATCAGTAATTGTACTTGAGGATCCATATTTCAATAGAAAATCGTTTTGAGCTGTGATATAATCTTGCACGATTAAAGCTCTCTGAAGTGATCCGCATAGGCCACAGTTTATACTGCCGTCCCAGGTTCCGAAATAGATTTCTATCTTCTCATCAAAAGGGTAGACTGGGCCGGATAGTTGCAGGAACTGAGACAGTATAGAGGGTTCATAAGGATTATAGAACTCAACATATGATGTTAATTCATCATATGATACAGAAATATAATAATAATACCACTTGCCATTCAAATCAGGCAAATCCTTGAAAGAAATCACCCAAGAGAATGTCAATTTGTTACTGTTAGATCATAGGAAGGGCTATTATAGCCTGAGGAGTCGGAAGTCACAAATGTGATTTTTCTAATATCAGGTTGATAAAAAATGGCCATCTTTTGAGACTCCAACTATGGATTGGGACTATAGAGAGAATTCCTTACCTGCTCGCCTTCCTCTGGACCGACTTGGCTGACTCTTAGCAAAGTAACTATCTGTCCAGGACTTAAGTCGTATTCTCCTTGATGCCAAAATCCAATTGAAAGTCGAGAGGAGGTAGAACCTAAAAAGTAATGACAAGAAACTAGTGTCTACTCAATGCAATATCACTGGCAGTAAATTGTGCCAAATTGTAGCAAGAAGTGGAACAATCATAAGTTTGAAATTCGATCAGTTGGCTGACTTGGCAAATTGAGTAACTTTGGGCTAAAGAATCAAGAAAAAGAGAGTAGTTGTACGAATCACAAGAGACAAAACAAGAAGAAAGATGGACTTCATTAGAGCAGGAGGTAATAATTCCTTATGCACTCTAATAATTTTTAATTCGAAATAAATACTGTTTCCATGAAGTATGCCAGCAGGCTATATAATATTATGTATAATTCATCCTTGAAAGTTGAACTGGAATGAAGCGTTTAGTTTAAGGACTCTACACAAAAAGCCATAAAGTTTTTCATTAGCCTACTAGTGGAATTTTTGAGCCTGATTTCAACTCCATATATTTCATAAATAGTTGCACCTCTCTGGTAATTGTTGTCCTCTTTAGCCTTCAGTCCTTTTGACTAATTCCAACGAATCTCCTTGTTGGAAAAATTGGTATCACGCAATCTCATTGACAAAGTTACTCAAATTACTATCAGTGTTCATCTTAGAGAATTATGACTAATTACTATAGATCCCTTCATGACAATCATGATATGAATATGTTTACAATAAATTTCTTTCAAGAAATCTAGCATAATTAAAAACTCTGGATGATAAATCTTAAGGAGAGGATCAGGTGGATTTCTCTGGACAGTACTATTTATTAGGCATTCTTGACCTATGTGGAACTTCCATTATATATCCTAGCTCGAAAGTGGGTCCGATTCTGGAGTTCATAATATCTAAGGAGAATTCTTTGTTACATTGAGCTGTCTAGAAGAAAGGAGTTTTGCTAGATTTGGGTCTCAATTTTCAACCTTCAGCCTAAATTTGCATTTTATTTGATTGAAATTCAATACTAGGTTCAATTAGTACTTTCATGTATACGTTATAGAAACCAAAAAATATTTAACCCTGAGAGAAATAAATTTATTAGAACTGGGGCAATGTCAACTCTTAAACAATCTTCCATAAATCCCAAATTTACACCAGAGACATCCAAACTAATCAATGAAGCAATCAGTAAAATAGATATCAGATCTCTGGTCAAAAAGGATTTAGAGGCCAAGATTTTGCAAAATGAAAAGAATTCAATACATCATTACAACAATAAATTCGAGAAAGTTATGGCCATGAACCGTCCCCAACTAAAGAATAATATCGAATTTAGGTCTATCCACAATTTAGGGGAATCTAGTGCCACCAGAAGAATCATAGAGCATTTTATGGGACCAAAATATGATGATGTACAACGAGAAGTCCTCAAGGAGCTACATAAAAAAAGAGGAAAATTATACTTACTATCAGACATGTACCCTAATTTGAATTTCTTAATAGTATAGATATCGAGAACTCACCAAGGAAATAAGAAAGCCTTCACAAGAAGAACCAAAAACACAATATAGGAGAAAAAATATTAGATACATGCCTGTAGAGAACGAAGATGCGCGTAAAGTTGAGGAACTAGACGAATGGATCCGTGACAAAATTCAGGGTCGCGAGAAACCAAAGGACCAGCATCATGAATTAAGAACTCAAGTCAAAGAACTTTCAATTCCAGCTCAGGCAAAGAAAAAGGAGTTAAACTATCTCTTAACTCCCTTAAGTCAATCTCGTGCTGAGACCCCATCCCATGCAAATAGATCTACAAATAATAATTCTGTGCAGCTGCCTAGCCTAACTCCCAATGGAGATTCCAGTCCTTCCAAAGAGAGTGTGACTAAATCCTCAAAATTCAATAGAACTTTTGATGATGTTCGAAGTGAGAGCAGAAGAAGCTCCCACGCTG
>Ga0065720_1005109_pt1 | contig 10430 bp, 8 predicted proteins | sample Thericmetagenome_FD_59107 | JGI IMG/M metagenome (GOLD analysis project Ga0065720, IMG submission 59107) | Thermophilic microbial communities from the Joint Bioenergy Institute, California, USA of rice/straw/compost enrichment - eDNA_2 v2... | ecosystem: Engineered > Solid waste > Grass >... | reverse complement strand
GGGGAACCTGGGGCGAGGGATCAGCCCACAACGGGCGACAAAGGGCTTCTTTTCAACACAGGTACGGCAGGGGGATCAGCTATTTTGGACAGCAGTGGTCTGAAATCATGAAAATTTGGAGCTCTGTGTAATATATCTCAAACGCTTTTTCTTACTGTGTTATCTGCATGACGGTTGATCTGCGGTGTACAAGGCAGCCGGCATGCGCCGGACTTATCGAATGAGTGGTACGAGTTCAGTTTCGGAGCACTGTTGATGTTGGTCTATGCGAATCATTTTCGTTTCGAGGGCGAAGGAGTAGAGGAAGCAATCTTCAAGGCAATTGGCGGGTGGTTGAAGGAACAGCTTGGCTTTGGGCTACACCCCGACCAGCTGAGACGGGAGGGCGAGTTTGAGGGTTGTCGCAGCTTTACGCGTTTCGATGGCAGTCGGAGCACCCGCTCGTGGCTCCGGATCGTAGCGACAGACGAGGAGGAACCTGTGTTCTATGCCTGGACTTTGAAAAACTGGTTTCCGGCGGAGTCGTAGCTTCATAGCGCATGTCGGGGACGTCATACCCACACACGGTTGACCTTTCGGCAGATTTTCTGACAGTTCGTTCTATAAGTACTCCTAACTTCGGTAATTGCGTACCCAGTATATACTCCGATAGTGCCCCTCCGTCGCACAGGGAGGGTTAGGGAAGGTGTGATGGTGGATCATAGCGCGATTGTGTCCAATATGAAGAGTTCATTGTTGACCACATGGAGCAGGAAGGACCGGTCTGGAAGGTTTTCCTCCGCCTCGATGAAGGGACGGGCCGGCTGGATGGGTCACTGGAAGGCTCGACGGCTTGGTGGGCAGAACCCGGAAAGGGATCGGCCGATGTACTATCGGTCGTCCCTGAAGATGAGCAGCTCAACCTGCGGTTTGTCACCGCACCGCTACCTCACGCCGGTAAGACAATCCGCGTGTATCCGCCTCGATATTTGGAGAAGTTATTAGCGCTCTGGGAAAGTCCAACGTTTGCAGATAGATGCCTCGCCTGGTGGCACAACCTTGCCCAAGCAAACAAGCCCGATCCTTCCGTGCAAGTCCATGCGAAATGGTTCCCCTGGCTCCGGCAGGCTCAGCAAAAGGCTTTCCGTCTTTTACGTTGGAATAGAAGTTACTTGTGGGGCCCGCCTGGAACCGGAAAGACGACTACGCTTGGCGCAATGCTGGCAAGCCTGATGCAGCAGTATCCTTTATGGCGGATTCTCCTGCTCTCGACAACAAACGCAGCCGTCGACCAGGCTCTGGTGTCGGTCGACCGCGCACTCGAAGAGATCACTGGAAGCACAGTTCTTTCCCCGTGGCGAACTAAATGCCTCCGGATTGGCAACCACTTCATCGCACGGAATTACGAAGGCCGCGAGCACTTACTACCAGTGAAGGACACAAGCACTATTGAGAAGCTCATTAAATTGGAGAGACTTCGCCCTGACGAGGCGGATGTGATTCGCTACGCGAGGTGGAAATCGGACGTAGAGTTGGTGCGCGGCCAGATCCGCAAGCAAACCAGAGACGCGCTCTCCAAAGCACGTCTAGCAGCGATGACCACGACACGAGCGGTTTTCGATTTCGAGGAAATTCTAAAACAAGGCGTGTACGATCTGGTGGTGTTCGATGAGGCAAGCCAAGTGGGCTTGGCTCATGCACTGGCCCTTGTGACGCTCGGCAAGCGCATCTTGTTCGCCGGAGATCCCAAACAGCTCGCGCCGGTGGTGCAGTCCAGAGATGCTGATGCGGTGAAATGGCTCGGCCAATCCCCTTTTTGTGCTATGGAACCCGGCGCACGATACACATGCCTACTCGACGAGCAGTCCCGGATGGCAAAACCGATCTGCGACGTCGTGAGCCGAGCATTTTACGACGGCAAGCTTAAGGTGTGCGCCAAGAAAGTGCGCGACCCCCAATGGAACCAGGAACGACAGCCGATCTGCCTCCGCGGCCTTGGACGAAAAAACGTGTATCTGATAGAGATTGAAGAAGAAGCCCTGCGCTCGCCAAAGTATGGTGGGGTCATACGATATAAGAGTGCCGAGCTCATACGAGACTTGGTGGACGAGCTCACCGGCGTTCTCTCGCAAGAAGAAATCCTGGTGCTCACACCGTATCGGGCACAGCGTTTCTTGATCAAGAAATTCCTCAGGAACGCGAATCTCAAGAAGATAGCCGTGTCGACCGTGCACCGCGCCCAGGGTTCTGAACGGGACACTGTCATTTTCGATCCGGTCGAAGCCGCCAACACCTTTCTCAACAACGACGACCTCGGGCCGAGGCTGTTGAATGTCGCTATCAGCCGAGCGAAAGCGCGATTGATCCTAATAGCTTCGGCAGAGAATCTTAAGAACCCAACGTTAAGGCGAATCACCACGCTCATTGAAGGGCAGGGGCGCAGGCGGGAGGGCGTGCTCCTCAGCGCGCTTTTGCAGCAGCCAGATTTTCGAGCGCGCGCGATCGGAAAAACAGTGAGGGTCGAGAATACCTCTGGCCGTGTGGTCTGCGTAGGGAGAATAACACACTTCGAAGATCACAGCCGTAAGGTCGTGATCGCCGATTTCGAATCAGGGAAAGAGCGGAAGTTCGACTTGGACACCATTACTAAGAATGCTCGGCTCCGTACGTGGTCAGCTGGTGCTTCAAAAGAATAGATGTGACAGTACAAGGTACCTCTGCGAAAGTGCAGATAGTGCTAACACCACAACCTCAAGTTAGACTGGCATGAGGATTCACCCTTTACCCAGGCGACAGTAACGCGGCCGCCTGAATCACCAATGGCGAGCTGTGGCACCGCTCAGTTCACCACCGTGCAGATATTATCCAACCCCTCAACTGTCTGAGTGCCCTAGATTTGCAATTTGCGATGTGTGGTTCTTTAAGAACATTCCTCAACTGCCGGGACTTAAATCCGCGATCTTACCTAGCGATTCATCAACTGGATCAGTCCGGCGGGGTTGTCGGTCACGATTCCGTCTACGCCCATCGCGATGAGCTTTTTCCACACTTGCGGGTCGTCTGTCGTTCCGGAGAACACCTTGATTCCTGCGGCGTGGAGCGCCTTCACGTCCTCGGGTTGGATGACGCTCCAGTTGATGAACTGGTAGTGCGCTCCGAGTTCCTTTGCGGGCGTCACATAGTCGCCGAGGTGCTTGCGGGGATTCAGCATGCACAGGCGGATGCGGCTGTCTAGCTTCTTCATCTCCCTCAGCGTGCGGTGATCGAAGGATTGCAGAATCACCCGGTCCTGCATGCCGTGGCGGCGGATGATCTCATACACAAGCCTGGCAAAATGTTCCGGGGCAACGGCGCGGCCGGAATCCTCGGGCGCCATTTTGGTCTCAATCATAAACTGCAGCTTGGTCTTATCCTTGAACTCCCGAAAGACCTCGTCGAGCAACGGCATACGCTCTCCAGGAACGGTCTTCTGCTCCGGGTACGCGGGATTCCGGGTGGCTCCGCAATCGAACCGCTGGAGTTCCGCCAGTGTGAGGTCGCGGATGTATACCGGCGGCTTCGGTTGCCCCGAAGGCAGGCGGCATATCTCCAGGTTCACTGTGACGTCGTGGCTGATCACAATGCGGTCGTCAGACGTGACAACCATGTCGAGTTCGAGCACGTCGACGCCTACATCCGCCGCGTAGCGGAAGGCTGCCATCGTATTCTCCGGGCGCGCCGCCCGCGCTCCCCTGTGTCCCAGTACCCAGGGATCGTGCGCCTGCACCAAGGTAGCTGCCGCAAGCAGGATCAAGAGCCGTTTCATACCAAGCACGGTGACCCATCTTACGCGATTCCGGAAGCCCGCCGCGATGTCACATTCGGAGGACCTATCCCGTCCCAGCATTGGAGACCCTGAGAGCGAAAATATGAGACGAACCTTCGCTATGATCCTTGTCCCCTTGCTTGCAGCCGCGCTCTTCTGCGGGCTCGTCTATGCCGCGCTGGCGGCCGCGCACCTTTCCGAACCAGCGGTTACCACAGTTCACGGCCCGACCGCCCGTCGACTTTGGGCCACCACAGCAGCTCTGCTGGCAACGTCTGGTGTCGTCATTGGGGCGCGCCCTCTGGCCCGCCCCGCCAGCCGTTCCGGCACTCGCTCTCCGCGAGCCGGAGCCGTCGGCGCCATGCTGGCAGGAGGAATCGCCGCCGTGAATGGCGGTCTGAATCTCGCGGTCGCCAGAGGGGGTCCCGGTACTGGCAACGGAGTAGTCGGTGGGGCTGCGGCGCTCGTCCTAGGGCTGGTCGCCCTCGGCCTTGGTGGGCTGGCGCTGGCCCGCTGCCGTCGAACCACCTTGGAGTCGGGGCTGACAACGTGAGCCCCACGAGTCCCGTTTCGGATCCGGCGGCCAGTTTCGAGCCGCACCGCCGGCGATTGCTCGGTCTTGCGTACCGCATGCTGGGGTCAATGGCTGACGCCGAGGACGCGGTGCAGGAGACATACTTGCGCTGGCATGCGGCCGATCGCGACTCCGTGTCTGATCCGAGGGCCTTCCTGATGACAACGGCGACACGCATTTGTCTCGACTTGCTGACGTCGGCCCGCGCCCGGCGCGAAGAGTATGTCGGTCCCTGGCTGCCGGAGCCGGTGATTGACACAGCCGCGCTCGCACCCGACAGCCGCACGGAATTGGCGGAAGACTTGTCGATAGCGCTGCTCTTGATGCTCGATCGGCTATCTCCACTCGAGCGCGCAGCCTTCCTGCTGCATGACATCTTCGACTTCTCGTTCAGTGAAGTCGCAGCGGCGCTGGAGAGGAGTGAGCCGGCATGCCGGCAGCTTGCGGCGCGGGCATCGCGCGCATATGCGTGAATTGCGGCCACGCGGCGCAACCCGGCCACCGGCGCGCTCGGGCGGGATCGATCCGAAACACGCCCAACTCATATCGGCATTGGCGGCCGCGACTCAGTCCGGCGATCTCACGACGCTGACGCGGCTGCTAGCAAGCGACGCGCGCGTCATCACGGACGGCGGCGGCAAAGTGCGGGCGGCGTTGAAGGCCATCGATGGCGCCGATAGCGTGGCGAAGTTCCTGATCGAGGTCTCGCAGAAACGTCCGGATGCGTGGTGGCGCGATGATTTCACGGTTCGCCTCGCAACCATCAACGGCATGCCGGGCCTCATCGTGGATGCACCTGAAGGGGCGGTACAAACCGTAGCGTTTGAGATTGAAGGCGACGTCGTGCGAGCGCTCTACGTAGTGCGCAATCCGGACAAGTTACGCCACTTGCGGCGGGCTGGCACGGCTCGCCGCGAACGCTAGGCGTGTGCTCCTATCTGATAGTTGCGGCCGGCGCACTCCAGGCAGATGGTTCGAAACGCACCTGCAGCGCGGGTCATCGGAATGCGAGCCGAGACCGCCAGACTTGCGGTCGCGCGGATATCGATATCGTTCAGCGTTACGAACGACAGTCCTTCCGCTGTCGCACGCCGCCGGCTTACAAACGCTGAGCCGATGCCCAGCGCCACCATCCGTTCGATCGCTTCTTCGTTCTCGAGTTCCATAACAACTTTCATGCGCACACCTCGCGATGCAAGTTGGGACTCGATGAACTGCCTCATTCGGCTCGATCGCGAGAACGTAATCATGGATGCCCCGTTCAAATCGGCAACAGATACGGAAGCGCGGTGCTCGAACGGGGATCCGGGCGGAACAATCAGGACAAACTCCTCCTCATATAAAGGTGTCAGTTCCAGACCGGTGGTATCGATCGGAGGCACCGGCGTGGTGAACACGATGCCCAAATCCAGCGAGCCCGCCGCAATGGCGGCAAGTACCTCCGTCGCGGTGCCCGTCATCACCTGCACTTCGACGCCGGAGTAACGCGTGCGAAACACCTCGAGCACTCGGGGCAGGAACGTAAGCACCATCGTTGTGCCGGTTCCCAACTGCACTTTGCCGGACTCCAAACTGTGGCTTTCGCGCAGGCGCATTTTCACGTTCGCGATGTCGTTCAAAATGCGCCGCGCAAGCTGCTCAACGTCGCGGCCGGCGGGAGTGAGTTGCAGCGTTCGCCCGTCGCGATAGACAAGCGGTTCGCCGATCTCCTCCTCGAGCATCTTCACCTGTCGATGAATGGCGGAGTGGGCAACATGGAGCCGTTCCCCAGCCTGCAGATAGGACCCGGCCTCCACGACTGCGAGAAACATCTCAAGCTGGCGGACTTCCATCCCGGCGAGTGTATCAGAATTAGTCAGTAACAGTCTGCAAATTCTAATGGACGAACACACCGCAGCGGGCCTAGCATGCTACCAAGACTCGTTACCTACCAAGCTACAGTGGGAGGTCCGCCGTGATACCTCAACGCACTTTTCTTATTGGCGCGCTGCTATCGATGTGGCTCGCCATGGCCTCTATTGCCGTCGCACAAACAATCACAAGTTCCTTAACGGGCTTCGTAACCGATTCGACGGGAGCTGCCGTTCCGTCGGCGACCGTTACCATCCGCGAGACCAAAACCGGCTTCACGCGGAGCCAGGCGACGAACAGCCTCGGACAGTACACGTTCACCGGCATTCCCGCCGGGGTTTACGACATTCAGGTTCAGAAGGAAGGCTTCCAGATTGCGACGCGTACCGGTCAGGAGATCACACAGCAACTCGATTTCCGCGCCGATTTTCAACTGCAGGTTGGGAACGCGCAGCAGACTGTGGAGGTCTCTGCAACGGCGCCGCTGCTTCACACCGAGAACGCGGCGCTGGCTGTTACGGTGACAACGAACCAACTGGTGGAGTTGCCGACGCTCGGCCGGTCGTTCGTGTCGACCCTGACGCTATCGCCCGGAGTCACGCCTATTCTCGGCAGCAACATCGGAACGATCGTTTTCGGCCAAGGCCAGACTGGTGGTGCTTCTTTCAAACCGATCAGCGCCAACGTCTCCGGTGGTCCCCCCGAGTTCACCGGCTTCATTGAAGATGGCTTTGACGTGCGCGATCCCATTTATGGCGGCGCGTTGTACCAGCCGTCGGTGGAAGCGCTGCAGAGCTACCGCATCGTGCGAGGTTATGACTCGGCTCAGTTCGGCGGATCCCCGTCCGTGGTCTACACGAACTCGAAGTCCGGAACAAATGACTTCCACGGCTCCCTTTTCTATTTCCACCAGAACCGGGCTACGAACGCGCGTTCGGCGGGTGCACTCAGCGTGCCGCCGCTGGTTTACAATCAGGGCGGCTTCACGTTTGGCGGCCCTCTGCTACTCCCGGGCGTTTATAACGGCAGGAACAAAACGTTCTTCTTCGGTTCTTATCAGATCACGAGGCAGCGTTCCGGAAGCAATCAGCTTGCGATCGTACCGACAGAAGCGCAGTGGTCGGGCGACTTCTCGGCGTATCCCCAAACCATCTATAACCCGTTCGATGTCGATCCGGTCACCAATACGCGCCGGCCGTTCCCGGGCAACCGCATCCCGGCGAGCCTGCTCAGCCCCGTGGCGCAGAAGTACAAGCAGTATGTGCCTCTGCCGAATCTGCCCGGCGCTGCTTTTGGCCAGCCCAATCTCTCCAGGTTCGGATCTCAGCAAAACGACGATACCCAGTTCCTGGTCCGGGTCGACCAGATGCTGCCGAAGGAAGGAAAGCTGTTTCTGAAGTACTTCTGGGATGACGTCGGATCCTACTCCTACGGGCTTTCGAGGTTTGCCGGGTTCGCGCAGCCGTTGACCGGACAGACTGCCTCGACGGAATGGACGCAGCCCATCGGCAGCCGCATCGTGAATCAGCTCAGGTTCGGGTTCTTCCGCTCGGTGACGAACTACGGGGCGGTGCCGACCTCTGAAGATATCGCCGGAGAAGTCCTGGGACTGCGGAATGTCAGCCGCGATCCCACCTTCTTCGGCCTGCCCTCTATCAGCGTAACGGGCGTGTCTGTGCCCGGTACAGCGCTGTTCAACCTGTACCGCATCACGACGAGAGCCGGGGTGAATGAGAACTTCTCGTTTGTGACCGGCCGGCATACGGTCGACCTCGGCGGCACCATCCAGGCGATTCAGTATCCGCAGAAGAACGGCATCTTCCCGCGGGGCAGTATCACATACGACGGAAGTTTCACCAGACAAGCGCCAGGCGGTGCGGGTGGCGCAGGCATGGCTGACTTTCTGCTCGGTGCGTTCACATCGGCATCAGGCAACCCGACCGGATTCTCACCGTTGCTGGACACCGCGTACTACGGCTGGTTCGCCCAGGATCAGATCAAGCTCACGCGCACGTTCACTTTGACTCTTGGTATCCGGTGGGATTACTGGGCGCCGCCGGTGGAACGGTACAACCGGCTCGTGGCGTTTGATCAGAATGCGGGCAAGCTCGTCTTCGCCCTGAAGAATCCGGTGAACTTCCAGCAGGATTACAAGACGCTCAGCGATGAGGTCCCGCGGGGCATGTTCCGCAACTGGAAGAAGACGAACTTTTCGCCGCGTGTTAGCTTCGCATGGCTTGCGACGCCAAAGACCACCGTGCGCGCGGCGTATGGCATCTACTACACGCAAGGCATGGCGAATTTCCAGATCTTCGCGTCGTTGGGCTTCGGCGGGCCTCCGTTCACGAACAACAGCAACGTAACGAACGACCCGTCGCTCCTGACGCCGACGACTCTGGATACTCAGCTCTTCCCGGCTCCGGCAATCGGAGAGATTACGCCGGGCACTCTGTTCGTGACTCCGGATATCAACGCGCCGCAGTCCTACGTACATCAGGCCACACTTTCAATCGAGCGCCAAGTCGGGGAGAACTGGTTAATCAGCGCCGGCTACAATGCGTTCCTCGGCCGGCACCTGATGGCTCCATACAATATCAACCAGGCGGAACTCTTCGATCCTGCCAATCCGAAGTCATTGCAGGAGCGCCGGCCCTATCCTTTCTTTAGCGATATCCTGCTGCAGGGCAACAATGGCACATCCGCATATAACGGCGGCTATATCCACGTCCGGCGCCGGTTCAGCGGAGGCTTTGACCTGACCGCAAGCTACACGTTGAGCAAGTCGCTTGACGTCTTCTCGTCCAACAGCGGCGGCTGGGACAATCAGGACGCACGAAATCTCCGGCTGGACCGCGGCTTGTCGGACTTCGATGTTCGCCACTACCTTTCGGTTGGCTACATCTGGGAACTGCCGTTCGGCGAGGGCAAGTGGCTGGCGACGAGCGGAATCGGATTAAAGCTGCTTGGCGGATGGCGTCTTTCCGGAATCACGCAGTACCGCTCGGGGCTGCCGCTGAGCCCGTCGATGCCGACCTCCTGGCCGAATGTGGCAGCGACCTTCACCAAGGCGCGCCCGAATCGAATTTGCGACGGACGGCTCGACAATCCTACGATGGACCGCTTTTTCGATACCGGTTGCTTCGTAGCCCCCGAGCCGAATCGCTTCGGAACGTCGGGACGCAACATCATCCCTGGACCATCGGCGCAGTTCTGGGATATGTCGCTCGGGCGCGAGTTCCGGCTCGAGAACGTCCGCATCGATTTCCGGGCNGAGTCGTACAGCGTATTCAACATACAGAACTGGAACTCTCCCTCNACNTCGGTTGTGGATCCNAACTTTGGCCGGATCTTCGGCAAGAACAATCCACGGCGGTTCCAATTCGGTCTCCGCCTCGAATTCTGAGTCAGGCTCATGCTGTCTCGCAGAAGCCTTCTGTTCGGTTCCGCGGCATCCCTCCTCCAAGGGGCGCCGCGGGCTGAATTGCAGCCGTACTTCCCTTCTCCTGCGCACCAGTTCGTGTGGAGGAACTGGGACCTCGTGCCGGCAGACCGGATTGCGGCGGCGCTCGGCTGCTCCACGTCCGCGGTTCAGGAGCTCGGGCGTGAAATGTATCTCGGGGATGGCGATGCTGCGCGCGAGTATGACGAACGCCTGCGATTCTCCGTCCTGCGCAGGAACTGGTTCTTCGTTCCGAAGGAACAGATCCTCCCAATGATTGGGATGACCGGGGCGGAGCTTGAAACACTGCTCGACCACGACGCCTTCTATCGGGCGCACCTCAGTAAGCAACCGGACGTCCAGACGATTCGCCTCGGCTCCCGTGCTCGGGCAGGCAAGCCACTGCGTTGGTTCGAACCGCCGCCTCAAACTGGCACTCCGGAGCCAAGGTTCGCATTCGAGCGGGCGCTTGCTGAACCAATGGCGGCGCCACCCAGGCAACGGACACGCAAGCGGCCCGCCACGATCGCCTATCCTTATTTCTGCCCGTACGGCGACATTCTCGCGTTGGATGATTATCAACGGTACTATCCGCAAGGCCTGCTCCAGCGCATGGCTGCGCACGGCGTGTCTGCGATCTGGCTGCATGCACTTCTCCGCGACCTTGTACCGACCAAGCTTTTTAAGCCGAAGCCGCACCGATTAGAACGATTGCAGTGGATCGTTGACCAGTGCGCAAGCGCAGGCCTCGGCGTTTACGTGTACCTGAATGAGCCTCGCGC
>Ga0065720_1021491_pt1 | contig 10435 bp, 12 predicted proteins | sample Thericmetagenome_FD_59107 | JGI IMG/M metagenome (GOLD analysis project Ga0065720, IMG submission 59107) | Thermophilic microbial communities from the Joint Bioenergy Institute, California, USA of rice/straw/compost enrichment - eDNA_2 v2... | ecosystem: Engineered > Solid waste > Grass >... | reverse complement strand
GGGGGAAGGGCTATGGGAGAGAGGTGAGAACATACCAGTAGTTGTTCGGACTGTATTTGTTGGCCACAATGATAATGGCCACCTTGGAGTCATTCTCGATCGGCCAGGCGCCATACGCGGCATTGCTGTAGTGTTCTTTGACATAGGGCGCAAGCGCCTTGATGACGGATTTCCTGCCCGACGTATGAGCTTCTCCGTCCATTGCCATCGTGATATGGAAAATGCTCACGCTAGATCCGCTTGTGCGCCCTCCACGACATAGGTCTCAACAGCGCTGGCTTTTTGCGTGGTGTGGTCGAACGCGAAGCTGGTCGAGGTCTCGACGTCGTAGTAGCGGCCACCACCGAGGGAGTTATGCGAGCTGATTATGACGTGTTGGCTGCTTCCGGGCAGCTTGACCGTGGTGAACTGCTCTTCGTTGTACTTCTGGAAGGCTGGGCCGAGCTCGTTGATCAAATTCGGTGTCGACGAAGTCAAGTTCTTGATGTCTGTACTAGCAGTTGGTCAGGTCAGGGGCTCCATGTGTCGGGCTGGAAATGACGAAAGGCTGAGGGCAAGATAGTTCTTGGGCAAGAAGACGTGCCTGCGACGACATCCGCGAGCTGAGAGGCTTGTTAGTTTTGGGCCCCAACCGCAAATATGCCATCCGCCCCTGAAGCCCCAGGATCGGGCAGCTGGGCGCTGGAAACTGGCGACGTACCTCTCCTGGCGGAGCCCCCTCGATGAATGAGGAGAGAATGGCTTTTTGACTTTGCAGAGTCATGGCCGATCTACGTTGACTGGGGTTTATGATATTTGGTGAATACGGGAACAAGGAGTGAAAGAAGTTCTGGGATGGGCCAAAGGGCGGTCGACGATATGGCGGGCTGTTGTCACTTTGATGAAACCGTGGACCTGAACGATCTATGGAGCATGCGGGGCACCCAGCTGGGGGGGAGGGAGGGGAGCGGATCCCTTGGACGCCAAGAATTTGGGGATTCATCCACCAAAAGTTTAGACCTTCAACTTCAACACCAAAATCGAGGATGCTCAGACGAAAAGAAGTCACAATCAAGTCGCCGACGGGGTATAGTGTATGCACCGCTCTACAAATTAAACCAAAAATACGGACAAAATAATACCATCCAATACAATGCCCATCAACCAGTCAACGCCTCGCCTGCTAGAATGCAGCATGCTCTGTTTCAGAATGCCACTGTTCATGCTCAAGTCCCTCAGAAATTCATCACCTTTTTGATGCCGTCGTATATCCCTGGGCATACCGTCAGCATATACGTCCGCAAGATCCAAGGTCAGATAGCACTTACTGGTGACATCCGGTAAATTAAACTGCTCAAACACCAGCGGCGTGGGGATGCTCCATCCCGCAATTCTCGCAACGGGCGCCTCCAGCCTGACGAAAGTCTCGGGATCTTCTTGAATCGCAGCAGCCACCTCAGCGCCAACACCAGCATTCACCATAGCCTCATGGACGACCACACACCGTCCCGTCTTGCGCACGCTGTTGAAGACGGTCTCCTTGTCCCATGGATAGATCGTCCTCAGATCGATTAACTCCACCGACGCCCCGAAGTCCTGCTCAGCTGCCTTCAGGGCAGCCATGCACTTGTACAGAGGTTGGCCATACGACACGACGGTGACGTCTTTGCCCTCCTTGAGTATTTCTGCCTTTCCAAGCGGCAGTTCGTACGCTGTAGTCGGGACCTGCTCGACTGCAGCGCGATACAGGATCTTGGGCTCCATGACGACGCACGGGTCATTACTCCGGATCGCAGCCAGCAACAAGCCCTTCGCCTGCACCGGCCCACGCGGAATGATGACCTTCAACCCTGGGATATGCGTAAACAGGGCCTCAGGGCTCTGCGAATGGTACAGCGCGCCATGCCCGACACCTCCACAAGGCATGCGCACCGTCAACCCGCCCGCGCTCCGTCCGCCCGCCCCGTCACGATACCGGAACTTCGCCGCTTCATTCACAAGCTGATCAAATGCAGGAAAGACATAATCAGCAAACTGGATCTCCGCCACGGGCCGCATGCCCTCAGCAGCAGCGCCAATCGCGAACCCCATGATGCCCTGCTCCGTCAGCGGCGTGTTAAACACGCGGTCGCCGCCGTACGTCTCGGCCAGCTTCGTCGTGCAGCGGAAGACGCCGCCGAAGGCGACGTCCTCGCCGAAGATGAGGACCGACTCGTCTTCGGCGAGGGCGGTCGAGAGGGCGTCGTTGATTGCTTGGAATAGGTTCATGCGCTTTGTAGTGCCGTTGCGCACCGAGGCTGGCAGCTCGGGGTTGGAGAGGGCTGCTTGGGAGGTGTGGGCGAGAAGGGGGGTTGTCGCGTAGTCAATGGGAAGGTTGAGACGCGCGTTTGGTGGATGGGTTGAGTAGAGCCTTCGTTGGCGAGAGGTAAGGGCTGATGAACGAGCAAGGAGAAACGATTGCGAGGATGCTTGCCGGGAGAGAGCCCTTGCCAAAGGGCGGATGACGACTGTGCTCCTCTTCATCGTGATGGCGATGTTGGTCGTTGCGGTGGACTAAGCAAGTGGGTATTGAACCTTCCTAATACGCTTACGATTCTCTGGGTGTCTCGGCGATCGACAGCAAAGGGCAGACACAAATGTCGTCACTGACCGCTCTGCAACTCTCAAAGATGAAAAGATGAGACGAAGAGAACGGCTGGCAGGTAAGGAAGTGCAAACCCATGGAAGTCGGAGACTGGGATGCTGCCGTGTTCGGCTTGCGACGGCTTTAGCTGTTTAATCTGCCCTGTTCCTGGCCGCTGCCCAGCATTGCCGTTGCTGCGGGGCCCCGCTCGGGCCCGGCTGCGCGGCGCCGCAGGCGGTGACTGGCCTGCGGATCGCGTGCCTAGCACCCTGATCTGAACATTTCTCCAAGATGAGATTGATAGTGTCGTCATTGATGATTGTTGAGAGAACTTCGATCCAGTACGTTTTGAACCCTAGACCAGGCAAGTTCATGATCGGTTGTGTGTGTGTGTGTCTCTTCTGTGGTTTTTGGTGGTTGCAGCCGACTCAATGCAATCGATCCGATCGTGCAACGCTGTAACCCTCTCTTTTCTCTCATGCTGTGCTTCCTCGATGACGTCGTTGGCAGCACGTCTGCCCCTTGTCTCTGTCAGCTGCCCTCTACCAAAGGCTTGGCAATTTGGGTGGCTGGTGGGCTGGCAAAGCCCAGCTGAAAGCGAATAAGGTTGCCCGGTTAACAATCATGCGTCTCTTTGCCTTGGCGGGAATATGGCCTAGCAGCGGCTGGAACAGTTGGCGGCTGGGGGTTGCTTGGCGGCTACGTTGTGGCGGGTGACACGGTGCTAGGTCGCGAACAGGGTGAAATTGCGGCGAAACGTCAGCGACGTTGCAAGTTTGAGCTGATGTTTGCTTTCTTCATTCTGAGGCCATGCCCATACTTTTGAATTTGGACGTTTGAAGTGAATTGTCATCTGCACCGTGTGGAAGAGAAAGTGGACTGAACAGCACCTAGGTAACATCTTGTCGACACAAGACACAGGTGGAGCTGTCTTAAGCGGCATGCATCCTTGACCGAGACCACGGTCTGTCCCAACATCTCACCCCTTGTCAATACATCATCCGGAAGCCTGCATTGAATTTCAAACGGACGGTCTTTTTTTTTTTTTTTTTCAAAAAAAATGCCCCGCGGATCTCATTCGCGCACTCGTTCCCAAGATTATCACCAAGACCATCACCACCATCACCGTGACGGTCACTACAGCAACTATGAGCGTTCACGCTCGCGGCACCCCGACCAGCGCCGTCACCGTCGCGGCTCAGTGACAGCAGGCGAGACAGATCTTGAGACCGATGCCCAGGCTTATCAGCACCAGAGACGAGAACAACGACGCAGGCGACGGTCTCAGGGGCCGACATCTGACAATGAGGAGGGCACCCTACCCCCAGGCCAGCCTCTGTCAGCTGCCGCGCTCGCCAAGCTGAACCGGGAAAATGAGATTGCCCGGATGAAGGAGCAAAGGGAGAAGAGGAGGAGGGAGAGGGAGGAAGCGCGGATAAGAGAAAGGGAAGAGGCACGGGCGAGGGAAATGGAAAAGGAAAGGGAGAGGGCACGAGAACGGGGACAGGAAAGGACCAGGTCACGAGGGAGGAGTCGAGGAGGGGTAGCTTCCGAGACCAGAGGGGCAGGATGGGAAAGCGAGCATGAGAGGAGGAAGAGAGACCGACAAAGGGAACGGGACCGGACACGAGAAAGGAGTGGTCGGGGGTATGAGCCGGTTAGGGCTGCCGAGGAAGATGGTGAGGAGGAGGTTGAGGGGCGGCAGCAACAACAGAAGTATAGGGAGAATAGGAGGAGCAAGAGAGTTGTCAGTGGAGTCTTGATGGAAGAAGGAAAGGTTGGAAAGCCTGAGAAGGATGAGAATGGGTATACCGGGTTAAGAGCATCTTGGGGAACAGGGTCAAGTATTCTCAGGATAAAGCAACAGGCAGTGCAACAGGCAGTAACTGGCGAAAAGCTGCCGTGGTATAAGCAGAAGAAGAAGCTGCGTAAGTGAGACTTCCGCTGTTGAGAACTAACGAGAGATGCTGACAATATAGTGATCTACCTGGCCATCTGCTTTGTACTCTTCCTCATTGTTATCATCGTCGGTGCTGCGGTTATTCCCAAAGTGGGAGAGAGAAAGGACTCCGATAAGCCGACTGGGAACAACAACAAACCGACAGGGCTTGACAGCATCTCCCGCGACAGTATTCCTGCCGACGCCCCTGACTGGCTCAACCCCTTCACCTGGGCCGACACAACCGATTTTAACCTAACCTACACGGACGAGACGGTCGGCGATCTGCCTGTGATGGGTCTTTTCACTACCTGGGACGACTCAGCCCGCGCGAACGAGCACGTCCCTCCATTAAAGGATCCATGGGGCGATTATGGGAAGCGTCCTGCTCGCGGCGTAAACCTCGGTGGTTGGCTGTCCCTGGAGCCATTCATCACACCCTCACTTTTCAATTACGACCGGCGCTTGGGCATCGTGGACGAGTACACTCTCTGTCAGTACCTCGGTGAAAGGCGCTGCGCAGAGACGCTCGAGAAGCACTATGCCACTTTCGTAACAGAGGACACATTCCGCGAGATCGCCGAGGCAGGGCTCGACCATGTGCGTATCCCCTTCTCCTACTGGGCAGTCCAGACGTACGACGGCGAACCGTACCTGTTCCGCACGTCCTGGAGATACCTCCTTCGAGGCATTGAGTGGTGTCGAAAGTATGGACTTCGAGTGAACTTAGATCTACACGCCCTACCTGGCAGCCAGAACGGCTGGAACCATTCCGGCCGTCTCGGCGCCATTGGTTGGCTCAACGGCACAAACGGCGAGCTCAACGCGCAACGCTCCCTCGAAATCCACGACCGTCTCTCCAAGTTCTTCTCCCAGCCCCGCTACCACAACATCATCACACACTACGGCCTAGCCAACGAGCCAAAAATGACCAAACTCGACGCCGACCGCGTAATCCAATGGACCGAGCAAGCAGCAAACCTCGTCCGGCGCAACGGCATCTCCTCCTCACGTACCATCATCGTCTTCGGCGACGGCTTCCGCGGCCTCCACAAATGGCAGGGCCAGCTCCAGAACGTAGACAACGCGGCGCTCGACGTGCACCAATACGTCATCTTCAACAACGACCAGATCGTGCTGAACCATTCGGCCAAAGTGCGCTTTGCCTGCGAGTCGTGGACTGAGCAGACGCTGCTGAGCATGGACCGGTCGACTGGGTTCGGCCCGACGCTCGTGGCCGAGTGGTCGCAGGCTGATACGGATTGTGCGAAGCACTTGACGAATGTTGGGTGGGGGAATCGCTGGACGGGAACATATGTGAGCGGCGATCCCGCGCTGGATGCGACTAGCCCGAGGTGTCCGACCCAGGATAGGAGGTGTAGCTGTGAGCTGGCAAATGCCCCTCCTTCGCAGTGGAGCGAGTCGTACAAGAAGTTTTTGAAGATGTTCGCCGAGGCGCAGATGTCGAGTTTTGAGAAGGGATGGGGCTGGTGGTATTGGGTTTGGGATACAGAAGATGCGTATGTCCTTCCCTCACGCCTTCTCCTTTTTCTTTCTTTCTCTCCCTGTTGTTTTGGTCATTCTAGTCTATGCTAACAGAATCAGATATCAATGGAGCTACAAAAAGGGCCTCGAGGCTGGCGTGCTGCCGAAAAAGGCCTACGAGCGCGATTTCGACTGCGATCTGTCCCAAATCCCGAGCTTCTCGGACTTGCCCGAGTACTACTAATGTTGCCCTTCGTCAGGATTGTCTGGTTACCATTCACGAAATGATAGAGCTGCATTTAACTTTTGAACCCATAGGAAAAGCTTATGTCGATGCATTTATAAGCAACATGTTTCACAGCTATACTTGCAAGGGTACTTACCATGCATAATAGATACCTAGACTCGATTTCCTTTACCCCGACAATATCAAAAGAGGGTAGCTGTCCGAAGGAACCCACATCTCAAGGCCCATTTGTAACCTTGAGATGTCATCACCGCTTCAAGGATCACCACTAGGCTTTGCACGATGTTGAATAACTTCCCACCTCGCTGACAAATATCCTGCAGCACACTGGTTATTCCCGGATATATCTCGGCCGATGGCGTCTTAAATCCGAGATCCGCCCGGGATTGAGATGTTTCTTCGTGTTGTCAGCAACATCAAGTTGTTGTCCATCTCGCGAAAACTGCTTAGTAACATCCAAGGCAAGAAAATCTCGAAAAGTTACCTTTACTCATCGCTCATTATCTCCTGCCTACCGGTACTGTACGCATTCCACAACGATCGATTCCAAACGAATAGCATGCATGCATGCAGCCCAAGCTGGACCCGAGCGCTGGTTCCACTGCGCCACTCCATGCGGGCAGCAAAAGCCGGGAGCCTCCGCCGTACCAGTGCTGCTGTGACGAGCAACGGGCGGGGACTCTAGGCTCCACGATTGGTGCTGGGCCCACTACGAAACCCCTGGCGATTTGGACGATTGAGGAATAGCGTCATCCCCTCACTGCTCCCTTCTGGAAACTTGGAACGAAGAGGGAAAGCGTTTTCCCGTGACTAAAAATTTCTTACTTACCGGCAGGATTGCCTTCATTGTTGCTGATGGTTGATGACAATGATATTGTTGTTCCAGGGTCTGAAAGAACCCTTGTTGAGCTGCATGTATAGTAAGACGTCACGGGGCTGGACTTTGTGGAAAAGTGTGGCGTTGACAGAACCCCCCCCCCTCCGGAACTGAAGTCATTGATGAACCAGCTTGAGGGGGCCCGTCGCAATCTTGAGGACCAGGCGGAGCTCGACCCGGGACCGGGGCGAGCGGTGTGGGCCAAACTGATAAAACCAACGTCACATCCCAAGAGGTCAGTAGGTCGCCAACATGAGTGCTGGCTTGTCTTTTACCATCGTTTGCGTGTCAGTGAGCATCGTTACTGCTTTCTCATGCAAGAATAGTCAGTCCGTGACGTGTCAAAACCTGTCAACTCCTTTCAATTGAGTCCGTTACCACCGCCGATACCTCGGCCTGATATATTCCGAGGTCCCTCGGTCCACACACCCACCAACATGATGGCAGAGAAAGAGCCCAACCACAACCACAACCAGGCCGGTCACTCCCGACCAGGAAGCCAACACTCATCAACAGCAGCCTCCTTCCCGCAGGAAAAGCCCAAACTTGAAGAAGCCAGCACCTCGGAAGCAGACACTACTACCCCAGGCGACGGCGGGTTTGCCCCTATCCGTACCGGGCCCAGCCGCAACCATCCCCCTGTCGCCAGGCAGATTAGCCTCGAAACCCTGTCAACTCTCCGCAGGGAACGCTCCAACAACGGCTTCGGCGTGGACGACATCGAGCAGGGCGCCGATGGCGCCGTGGTGGCTCCGTATAACCACCCGAATCCTAGTTCGGCCGGGGCTATTGGCGGTGCGAGCCCGGAGCGCGACCCGTACGAGGTCGGCTGGGATGGCGGCGATGCGGACCCGATGTGCCCCCGGAGCATGCCGACGTGGAGGAAATGGTTAATTGTGGGCATTACAAGCGTGGGTAGCTTTTGCGTGTAAGTCAGAGTTTTCTTTGTGCTTGTCATCCTGATTAAGGAGCAGGAAAGTGTGGCTGACCCAATAACAGGACCAACGCTTCTGCCTCATACACTGCCACATACGGGCAGATGAACGAGGAATTCCACACTTCACGGCTTGTTTCCACACTTGGTTTGTCAACCTTCGTGCTGGGCATTGGCATGGGCCCGTTCTGGTCGCCGCTGGCCGAGTTCTATGGCCGGCGTCCCATCTATCTGGCCTCGTTCGCGGCGTTCATCGTCTGGCTGATTCCATCAGCCATGGCGAAGAATATTGAGACCATGATCATTGCTCGATTTTTTCAGGGGCTTGCTGGAAGTGCCTTCCTGTCTGTTTCGGGAGGTACCGTCGGCGACATGTTCACTCGCGATACCATGCTTGCACCCATGGCCATCTTCGCTCTGGCGCCATTCGTTGGGCCGTCGACTGGTCCTCTCATAGGTGGGTTGATCAATATGTACACCAACTGGCGTTGGACGCACTATGTGTTGTTGATTGAGGCTGGTGTGCTGTTGTTGAGCATTGCATTGTTCGTACCGGAGACATACCGTAAGTGTTTTCAAGCTCCAGGGAAATAAAGGGGGCACAGCAGCTGATGATGCAGACCCGGTCCTGCTCAAACGAAAGGCAGAAAAGCTCCGCAGAGAAACAGGCGATGACAGATGGCGTGCCCCAATCGAAAAGACCACACGATCAGTGACCAAGACAGTGGCCTGGTCCCTCCTCCGGCCCTTCCAGATCCTCTTCCTCGAGCCGATGGCCATGATCCTAAACATCTACACCGCCATGCTGCTAGGTCTGCTCTACCTCTTCTTCGGCGCCTTCCCACTCATCTTCCGCACAAACTACGACTTCAACCTGTGGCAGGTGGGCTTGACATTCATGGGCTTGCTGGTAGCTATGATCCTTGCATGCCTGAGCACGCCCATTTGGAACCGCATCCGCGAGCACTTGGTCGAGAAGCGCCGCAAGGAGACTGGCGTTGTCAAGGACGAGCCTGAGGACCAACTGCCGCCTGTCATATTTGGTGCGCCGCTGATCACGGGTGGCCTGTTCTGGTTTGGGTTTACCACGTATCCTCATGTGCACTGGATCGTGCCCATCATTGGGTCGGCCCTCTTTGGTCTTGGGTGAGTACAAGGATGTTTCGTCTTTTCATTCTGCACTTGTTCGGAGAGAGAACTTTTGGGAGACTGTTCTGTCTGAGATTCTCTGGCAATCTTGGATCCTGGACCCCAGGTTTGGCCAGGCAGCTGGTAACCTGTGAACCTGCGATGCTGTGAAGCGCTTCTCTCCTGGGTCGTGGGGTTACAGGCCTCCATTGCCAACCATCGCCAGACAGACACGTTGCTCTCCCAGAATGAGGATTCATGTCCCTTCCTTGGCTTCTGTTCTCCCCGTTAGTCAGGGCTTTGTCAGTTTCTTCCGGGATGCTCCATCCCCCTTGAGCTGCCACCACTTCATGCCGGCCTATACTCTGTCGTGCTCCCATGTGGTGATTGAGAGACGGCCTAGCTGACTGTGTACCGTTCCACAGGATGTCTCTCGCCTTTACAGGAATATTTACATTTTTGGTGAGTCGTGACACATTGTTTCTTGCGCACAGATGGGCCTTGTGGGCGGCCATCCCCGACTTATGGTCCAGAGAGTAAGCAAAGAGCAGGTTTGCTGATACGAGCCGCCGGTGGCTTTTTGCATAGGTTGATGCTTATCCGCGATATGCTGCCAGCGCTCTGGCGTCTAATGCCTTGGTGCGGTGCTCCTTTGCAGGTATGTTGTCCGACTTTTCTCTTTGTTGTGATGCCATGTTGCTGATCGCAGTTGGCCAGCGGCATTTCCACTCTTTGGCATCTATATGTACGATGATCTAGGGTTCCAATGGGCGACAGCCTTGCTGGCCTTCATTACGCTCACGCTCATGCCCTTTCCGTACATCTTTTTCCGTTATGGAAAGCAGATACGTGCACGCAGCAGATTTGCAATCGCCCCATGAGGGACATGGACGCGGGAAGAGAGATCAGGATGAGGTCGGCGGGCATTCAACCGAGTGAGACTGGGCAAGACGATCCAAGCAGATCGCAGGGTTAAGGTGAGCAGGGCTCGACGATCTGCCGCGGGTGCATGGATCCGCGATCTGCGACGGGCCGCTACCCAGTCATTAACCCCTCAGCTGGCCACCGTATCCTGACCTCTGACTCTATCTTAACCTGGATTCGTTCATCAGTATCTCGCCTTGGTTACCTGCCGTCTTTCGGCGATTTTCAGCAACAGCTCAGAAGAATGCAACCCAATACGGCGCTGTTTCATCGCCGTAAAGGCAGGGAGTTGGGGGGGG
>Ga0065720_1004217_pt1 | contig 10437 bp, 11 predicted proteins | sample Thericmetagenome_FD_59107 | JGI IMG/M metagenome (GOLD analysis project Ga0065720, IMG submission 59107) | Thermophilic microbial communities from the Joint Bioenergy Institute, California, USA of rice/straw/compost enrichment - eDNA_2 v2... | ecosystem: Engineered > Solid waste > Grass >... | reverse complement strand
CCACGTCAAGGTCTGGACAACCGTCGAACCCGACAACCCGCCTCGCCTAACATCCATGTAGATGGATGTTAGGCGAGGGCTTGACAAGCTCTCCTCTATAGGGAATCAGGTGGTGCCGAGGGCTGCTTTGATCTTGCTGATCGCTTCCTGTTCGTTGGGACTGGCTCCCCCACCCGCGGCGTTGGCGACCTCGTCGACCGCCTGCGTCACCGCGGTGCGGAACTCCTGGAGCTGCTCCGGCCCCTTCGACTGCAGGATCTGCTGCGACTCGGACAGCGCCGTCATGACGTCGCGCTCGACCTCCGGACGCGACCCCATCGGCATCTTCGGCAACCCACCGCTGCGCAGCACGTCCCGCAGCTCAGGCGTCTTGGCGAACGCCTTGGACCCGGCGAAGCTCTCCTTGACCATGTCGAGGAACCCGGGTTCGGCACTGGACACCAGGTACACGGCACCGAACGCCGCAGTCCGCAGAGTCTGCCGTTCCTGGTCGGTGTAGGTGGCGGTCATGTCACCATCTTCGTCGATCTCCAGCCCGGGCGACGGCGATTCGGCGAACGCCGCCGACCCCAGCAGACCCCCGTGCCCCAGCAACCCGCCTGGCCCCACGCCTGGCTGGGCGATGTCAGGAAGGACGCCTTCCCGCGCACCGAGGTCAGGAAGGCGTCCTTCCTGGACATCAGGCGTCAAGAGGGCGTCCTTCCTGACACAAACCAGTACCTCCTCGGCCCGCAGCCCGGCCCGGTGCCGGAATACACGACCCACGTGCTCACCTGGCCGGAGGCGCGGAATCGCATCGAGGCGACGCTTCACCGCTACACCGATGACGCGGCGCCGAACGCCCTACGGTAGGCACTCGGCGAGGTCCGCATCAGCCGGGCTGAGATCGCCCCCATAGAGTCGCTGGGTAGCGCAAGGTCAGCGGTTCGGCGAATCTCAATGGCTCCCGTCGAAGCCGCCGCCCGCTGACGCGTCGCAAGGTTCAATGCCATCACCCGTTCTCAATCTGGGCAATGACCTCCAGCAGCATCCGGACACTGCCTGCCCACTGCCGTACGTTGCGGTCAGGATCCTGCTCGGCCAAGCGGATCACCTCGGGCAGGAAGCGCGTCGTAGGTGCGTAGTGCGCGACCTCCAGAGCGGACCTCCGGACATCGGCCCGCACGTGACGCAAACCCCGCACCGTCACGTCGAACGTCTCCTCATCCGCGACGCCGGCCGCGGTGACGGAGACGAGCCGAAAGGCCCGCCGTACGGTCTCCTCGTCCGCGTCGAGGTCCAGTGCAGCTACCGCCTGATCCCGGTTGTAGCACGCGAACCGCCCGCGGATCCGATTCGCGACATCGCCACGGGCGTTATCGACATACTGGACTCTCACAATCGTGTCGTCCACGAACCGGACGTCACCAGAGGGAGTACGCCAGATCGACGTCAGACGATCCTCATCGATGTCGCCATCCGGGTCCTCCGGCTCATCCCCAGCCGGCCAACCCTGCTCCTCGGCAAACCGCGCAAACTGCTCCATCGATATGGGCTCAACGAACGCGAGGCGTTCGACCATGGGGGCAACCTCCGCTGACGACAGACACCAGCAGAGTGACCCTAGCCGACCAGCATCGACACAACCCGCCAACCCCTCTCGGGCGGCCGGTCCCCGCCCTTTCCCGAGCGGATCTCGGTTCGGACCATGCATTGGTGGCCATGGTCGGCCGCGCGGTCTGTGGTGACCTACTGCTAGGGGCGCAACGTGACCTATCGCTGGAGCCCGGAGGGCATCGGCGCGACCAAGCGGCGTTGGCGTTCGCGGGGTACGAGGTACCGGGGTTCCTGGACAGAAACGAGTGCCGGGGCTTGGGTCGAGACCGGGTGGATTCGATGACGATGCCGGTCGATGCCCTCGGCCTCGGTGAGACGAGCGCGGAGAACGCCCTGTTCGTCTACATCGATTGATGGGTCACAGTCTCGAGCAGACCGACCCGCCAGTAGCAGACCTACGGGCTTACCCATCCGCGTACGGGTGGCGGCCCGACCGGGCACCTGTCAGGTGGTGCCGAGGGCTGCTTTGATCTTGCTGATCGCTTCCTGTTCGTTGGGACTGGCTCCCCCACCCGCGGCACGGGCGACACGAACAGCCGCCCGCAAGCAGCCGCCCGCAGAACAGCCGCCTACCGTCCCCGCTCGTGGGCGACCAGCTCCCGGACAGCGGGAACGACCTCGGCCGCGAACCGTTCGGTCAGGGCGTGATCGTCGCCCCCGATCAGGAAGGCGGTGACGCCGTGGGTGAGCGTCATGTCGGCCAACTGCTCGACCCACTGCTTCGGCGGCCCGTTGAGCGGACCCCGGTTGGTCGACGAGAATTGGACATTCATGATGTTCAGCAGGCGCCGGACCGCGGACGGGGAACGGCCCGCCGCCGCGGCAGCCTCGTCGATGCGGGCATTGAGCTCCGGCAACGAGTCGATGCCCCGTGGCAGGTACTCGAGCGAGGGCAGCCAGCCGTCGGCCACCGCGCCGGTGAGCTCCAGCATCTTCGGTTTGTAGGAGCCGACCCAGATGTTGATGTCGTGCGCCGGCCGAGGCCCCCGCTTCGTACCGACCGCCGTGTAGTAGCGGCCCTCATGGCGCACGATGCCACTGGCCTCGGTGTCCCACAGGTCCCGGATGATCGTGATCGCCTCGCGCAGGGCGACGACCGCCTGGCCGGGCGTGAGCCGACGCCCACCCATCGACACGATGCCGTCCCAGAAAGCCCCGGCGCCGATCCCGAGCTCGAAGCGGCCCCCGCTGAGGATGTCCAGCGAGGCGGCGGCGCGGGCGAGCACCGCCGGCGGTCGCAACGGGAGGCTGAGGACGTTCCCGGACAGCCGCACCCGTTCAGTCCGGGCGGCGGCGAAGGAGAGCAGCGTCCAGGTGTCGAGCAGCCCCGGATGGTAGGGATGGTCCTGGAACGTGACCAGGTCCAGACCGGCCCGGTCGGCGGTGACCGCCAGGTCGATGACGTTCTGCGCGCCCTGGACTCGCGGCGTCACGAACGTCCCGAACAGCAGGTCGTGCCCGTAGTCAGTCATGTCAACGCCTCTTTCTTTGTCGTCGCCGCGCTGTTTGATGGTCGCTGCGCTCTCTATGGTGTCCGCGCTTGGCGGTCACCGCGTCTTCCATGTGGCCGGCGTCTCTCGGTGGCCGGCGTCTCTCGGTGGTCGGCGTCTTCCCTGTGGTCGACGTCCTCCCGATGGTCGGCCCCTGTGGTCGCCATCCTCCCGATGGTCGGCCGCGTCGCCGGATCGTCGCCGCGTGTCTACGTCGCCGCGGTCGCGTCCGCCGCCACGGCCAGGTTCGGGTCGATGGCGAAGTTGTCCCGGAACAGCCCCTCGGGGTCGTACCGCCGCTTGAGCTCGACCAACCGGGCCAGCACGGGCGGTGGGAAGGCGTCGTGCAGCCGTTGCGGACTCAGGTCGGTGTCGAAGCTGAGGTAGAGACCGTCGAAGTGCGGGGCGAGCGGGTCCCAGGCCGCATTGAGGGTCTCCTGGTCGGCGCCCATCGCGGTGACCTGGAACGCCACCGTCCGGTGCGCGAAGGCGGTCTCGTCGGCCGGTACGTCGGCGATCGCCCCGCCCATGGCGCGCAACTGGAAGAAGTAAACCCGGCCGCTGCGCAGCAGGCGCGCCGCGTCGCGGGCGAACTCGTCGGTCAGCGCCGGCAGGAAGGCCGACCGCGAGGCGGGTTCGCCGGCGCCGTGGTGACCGTCGGGGCCGACATCGGCGGCCTGGTCCATGACATCGGTATACCGCGCGAGGACCACCTGCTGCTGGGCGAGCAGTCCGAGTTCGGTGAACGGAGTGAGCCGCTCGACGATCACCTCGGGGTCGGGCGAGGCCACCATGGCATACAGCTGAATGATTGACTGTCCCTGACGGGGCCGGCCGGTGACGAGGAACACCGTGGTGTCCCGGGGTGCCGTGCTGGCCAGCCGTCCGTAGCGGCGCAGCGATCCCTCAATGTCCGGGCTGACCAGGACGAGTTGGGCGAAGCCCACCTCCCGCACCTCGTCCACGTCGAACTCGAACGCCGTGACCACGCCGAAGTTCGCACCGGCGCCCCGGACCGCCCAGAACAGATCGGGGTTCTCGTCCCGGCTTGCCCGCACGGCCCGGCCGTCGGCCAGGACGAGGTCGACGGCGCGAAGATGGTCGATGGTCAGACCGTACTTGCGGGAGAGGAGGCCGATTCCGCCGGCGGTGGCCAGGCCGCCGACGCCGACGCCGCCGTAGTCACCCGAGCCGAGCGCCCAGCCGTACGCATCCAACGCCGCCGCGACCTGCTTCCACGTGGCCCCCGGGCCGATGCGCACGAGCCGGCGCTGGCGATCGAGGACCTCGATGGCGTTCATACCACGGACATCGATGACGATCCCACCATCGTTTGTCGATCGACCACTGATGCCGTGGCCCCCGCTGCGCAGACCCAGCGGCACGTGCCGGTGCCGGCGGGCGAAGGCCAGCGCGTCGGCCACCTCCTGCGGGGTACGCGGCCGCAGGACCAGGCCGGGCGAGCCGCCCCGCAGGTAGGTCGAGGCCACGCTGCGGTACGCCGGGTCGCCCGGCTCGACCGCGGTGTCGGCCAACGACTCCGGTACGCCGTCGTAGTCGATGCCGGGCCGGCGCCGGGCGCGCGCAGCCGCGGAGCGCCGGGGTCGCCCGGTGGGGGCCGGCTCGCCGACGAGGGCGACCAGGCGATCGACATCCGCCGCCGACCGTACGGGCACCACCACCGGGGTGCCGCCCTGCGCCCGGGCGCGCAGCTCGTCGGGGCTCGCGTCCGGCGGGGCGAGGACCCAGGCCGACTCGGCGGTGACGAACCGCGGGCCGGCCAGGATCTCCAGGCTCTGGCGGGCCTTGTCGACCACCGTCGGATACGACGCCGTCGCGTCGGTCGGCTTCCCCGCGACGGGGGCCGCGACCGTTGCCGCCGGTGTGACCCCGATCGCGATGCTCCTGGTGTGGCCGGCGATCCAGACGGCCACCGTCCACGGATCCAGCGCCCCCGCCGTCAGCGTCCCGGGGTCCGGCTCGCCGTCCCCGGCCCGCAGCACGACCAGGCTCAGCCCGCCCGTCTCGGCCCGCCGGGCCAGCGCCGTGACCTCGCCCGGCGCCAGCTCGGACAGGTCCAGCGCGATCCCCACCTCGATGGCCACCTGACGCCTCCCGCAAATCGTCTGTGCAACAGATCGTATGCCAAGCAGACGATCTGTCAAGCCGCATGGCCGGGTAGTATGGCGTTCGTGAGTGGGGCGACGGTCACAGCAAAGCCCCGGCGGACCAAGCCGGCGAGGGCTGAAACGCGGCCTCCGGAGGGCTCAGGCGTACGGCCTCCCGAGCCGGCGGGCTCGGGTCCGCAGCCGGCCGGGGCGGCAAGCCACGAGCTGGGCTGGGCGCTGGGAGTCCTGCTGCGCTCGCACCGCGATCTGATCTCCCGGGTGCTGGGCGACTTCCCGCACGGCCCGCGCGGCTACCAGACCCTCGCCGAGGTCGTCCGGGGCGAGCAGCCGAGCCAACTGGCCCTGGCCAACCGCCTGGGCATCGACCGCACCGTGATGACGTACCTCATCGACGACCTCGTGGCGGCCGGACTGGTCGAGCGCCGCCCCAACCCGGCCGACCGGCGCCAACGCCAGATCGTCGCCACGCCCAAGGGCGAGAGGACCCTGGCCTCGCTGTGCGACCAGGTCACCGAGGCCGAGAACGCGATGCTGGGCTCCCTGGACGACGACGAGCGCGAGCTGTTCCGCCGACTGGCCCTCAAGGCGGCCCACGGCATCGGCTCGGTCGACCACTCCGGTGACGCCTGCACGATCATCGAGGACGCCCTGCGCGACTAGCGACCAGCAGGCCCCGTCGCCCGCCTCTGCCGTTGATCTAGGGCTTGGCGCCATGAGTTGATCTTCAACCACAACCCTGAGCCCTAGATGTCGTGTCCCGGGAGGTTGGTGACGCGGCTTGCTGGTGGTTTGCCTCCGAGTGCGGTGTGGGGTCGGTGATGATTGTAGATGTGTAGCCAGGCGGGGAGGGCGTGCTGGCGTTCGGTTTCGCTGCGGTAGGGGCGGGCGTAGGCCCATTCGAGCAGCAGGGTGCGGTTGAAGCGTTCTACCTTGCCGTTGGTTTGGGGCCGGTAGGGCCGGGTGCGTTTGTGGGTGATGCCGGCCTCGGCGAGGGTATGGCGCCAGATGCGGGACCGGTAGCAAGAGCCGTTGTCTGTCAGTACGCGGCGGATGGTGATGCCGTAGGCGGTGAAGTAGGCCTGGGCGCGTTGCCAGAACGCGGCTGCGGTGGGGCCGGTCTCGTCGGGCAGGATCTCGCTGTAGGCCAGCCGGGAACAGTCGTCGACGGCGCTGTGGATGTAGCTGTAGCCGCGCCCTGATGGGGCGCTGACATACCGGTTGCGCCGGCCGGTGGTCCGTCCGACGACTCGCCACCCGCCGCCGTCGGGGATGCGGCCGAGTTTTTTGACGTCGACGTGCACCAGGTCACCCGGGTTGGGGTGCTCGTAGCGGTGGACGGGCGGTTTGCGGATCGGTTGCCCGGTGGCCAGATCGATGTGAGCCAGCTTCGGCATACCGTGGCGGCGCAGCACCCGGTGCACCGTCGAGCCGTGCATACCGAGCCGGCCGGCGATCGCGGCCGGGCCCAGACGGTGGGTCTGCCGCAGGTGCACCACCGTGGCCTCCAGATCCGCCGGGGTACGGCGTGGGCTGCGGTACGGCCGGCTGGACCGGTCGACCATGCCCGCCGCCCCCAACCGGCGGTAGCGCTCGGCCCACCGGCGGGCCGTGTTGTGGCTGACCTGGAACCGTTCCGCCGCCCGCCGCAGCGACCAGCCATCCTCCACGACGCACCGGGCCAGCAACAGACGGCCACGCTCGGTCAACGTTGCATTAGCGTGGGGCACGAAGACCTCCTGGGTCGAGTGCGGTGGTTTGAGCAACTCCACACTCACCCGGAGGTCTTCACTTGCTGTGGATCACCACCGTCGTGTCCCTGTCACCAACCTCTAGGGACAGGACACCTAGATCAACACGGGGAACGGGTCAACCGGGCCGGGCGGGACCGAGTTTCTGACGGGTGTGAAGATCGATGCGGAGTTCGAAGCGTTCGTCCGGGCCCGGTCCACGGCGTTGCTTCGGACGGCCTATCTGCTGACCGGTGACCGGGGCGCGGCCGAGGATCTCCTGCAGACCACGCTGCTGCGAGTCGCCCGACGCTGGTCGACCGCGCGGACCGCACCCGAGGCGTACGCCCGGACGGTCCTGGTCAACCTCTCCCACGACCGCCGTCGGGCCCTGTTCCGGCGGCCTCGCGAAGCGCCCCTGCCACCCGATCCCGACCTGATGACGGGCGTCGATCAGAACCTGGACCGGGTGGCCGAGCGCGGAGCGATGGTGCGCGCGCTCGCCGCCCTGCCGATCCGGCAGCGACAGGTCCTGGTGCTGCGTTACTTCGAGGATCTGTCGGTCGAGGAGACCGCCCAACTGCTGCACTGCACGCCCGGCACCGTGAAGGCCCACGCGTCCCGCGGCCTGGCCCGCCTGCGTGACCTGCTCGTCGGGGCCGACGACCAACCGCTCCAGGAGGTTCCTCATGCTCACCGATGACGAACTCGGCGTACGCCTGCGCACCCGCCTCGACGAGGAACTGGCCGGGATCACCGCAGCCAGCGATCTCACCGAGTCCCTCCGCCGCCGGGCTCGGCGCACGACCGCCGTCCGGGCCAGCGTGGTCGCCGGCCTCACCCTGGTGACGGCCGCCGTGGGAGTGGCCGCCCTCAGTGGAGGCGGCGGCACCCTCAGCCCGCAGGCCGGCCCGGATCCGTCGACGGAACCTCCGGTCTACGACGTCACCTACGTGGCCGCCCAAACGGATGGGGCTCTGGCGAACGCGACCGACTTCATCGTGCGCGCGGAGTACACCATCGCGAGCACCGGGTACTCCTATGTGGACACCATGGATCTGCTGACGCTCAGCTCCCGCTACGACAACGTCGCGCCGGACGGGTCAGTGAAATCCATCGCTATCATTCCCAAGCCCGGGGGTCCAGGGACATGGGACGTACTCGTCGTGGACCATGAACACCAGGCCTGGTGGACCCATCCCTTCGCGACGCCCACCCTGCCGGATGGGACGACGGCGGCCCCCTCCCCGCCGCGGTACTACGATCCCGCCGAGATCCGCGACGCGCTGACCTCCGGCGAGGCCACGCTCCTCGGCGTCGAGGAGATCGATGGCCGGGACGCCTGGCACCTGCGGATCGACGTTTACCGCCTGGATGACCTCGCCGCCACGCTGGACCTCTACGTCGATCCGGAGACGTACCTTCCGCTGCGCATCGTGACCGCGCCAGCGCAGGCCGGACGCGACCCCGTCGCCGTGGACCTCACCTGGCTGCCGCGCACGGACGAGAACCTGGCTCTCGTCGAGCTCCCGATCCCCGACGGCTACACCTACCGCGAGGGCCCGGTCCTGCCGGAGCCCGGCCTGCCCGTCGGCTGAGCCCGCCCTCCCCGGCGCCAGGGTTCCGTTCCCGTTGATCTAGGGCTTAGGGTCGTGGTTGAAGATCAACAAGCCACCCTAAGCCCTAGATCAACGCATGTTCAGGAACGGCGGTCGATGAGGGTGACGAGGGCGTCGAGGAACTCGGCCGGACGCTCGATGTGGGGCGAGTGGCCGCAACCGTCGAGCAGCACCTCGGTGAACGAGCCACCCGCGCCGGCGTACCGCTCCAGCACGGCCCGGGTCTGCGCGACCATCGGCTGGGGCGGGCACTCCTCCTCCCCCGGCCAGCCGGGCACCAGACCGAGCTTGCCGAGCTGGGCGAAGTCGAACAGGGTCGCGTCGCTCACGATCGCGTCGCGGTCGCCGTGCACCCACACCACCGGCGGCTTGACCGGCAGGGCGACTAGGTCGTCGGCCACGTTGAAATACTTGGGTGACATAGCGTTCAGCACGCCCCGCGTGCCCGGCCCCATCCCGGGCCAGCTCGTGGTCGTCGTCGAGTCACCCGGGTAGTTGTCCTCACCGACCACAGTGGACAAGAGGCTGTCGAGCAGCGCCTCCTCGTCGTCGCCGAGCGAGGCGGGGTCGGCCACGTACGTCGTGCGCATCACCTGGCGCGGGCTCGTGGGGTCATCGTCGGTGCGGTCCTTGGCGGCCAGCCGCGCCACGAACGTCGGGTTCGCCGTGCCCGCCCCGGTGCCGGCGAAGTCGGGCGTGGTGAGCGTGCCGTGGACGTCGCGCGTACCGCCGAACCCGAACGGGGAGACCGGCGCCTCCAGCAGCAGGCCGGCGACCCGGGACGGGTGGTCGATCGTCAGGTGCATCGCCACGCCCCCGCCCATCGAGTGCCCGGCCACCACCGGGCGCGCCTGCGGGCCGAGGACGGCATCGACCAGCGCCGCGACGTCATCGGCGAAGTCGCGCAGCCCCCGGGTGGCGTCGACCGGGGCCGCCTGGCTGTGGCCGTACCCCCGCAGGTCCGACGCCACCACCCGCAGGTCGGGGCGGGCGGCGACCAGCCGGCGTACGAAGGGCTCCCAGAACGCCGCCGAGGAGCAGTTGCCGTGGATCAGCAGCACCGGGATGCCGTCCGCCGGGCCCCACTCGAGGTACGCCTGGTCGATCCCGTTGGCGTGCACGGTACGCGTCATGGCCAGTTCCTTTCTCTGCCAGGGAGTCTGTGTCAGGAAGGCGTCCTTCTTGGGCGATAACCGCCAGGAAGGACGCCTTCCTGACACAGACCGTCAGGAGGGCGTCCTTCCTGGGCACACGGCGTCAAGAGGGCGTCCTTCCTGACACACCAGCTGACCCACCAGTGGAGGCGCGGGACCGCAGGAGGCGCTGCAGGGGGCCGAGGCGGTGAGCCAGGCCGGCGAGGCCGCCCGGGAAGAAGTACACGGCCAGGATGAAGACCGTGCCGAGGATGAACAGCGGCTCCGACAGCGGCCCGGAGAGCACGCTCGGCAGGCGCTCCACCGCGTCGGAGCTGCCGACGGCGGTGAGCCGGTGATCGAGGTAGGCGAAGACCACACCCCCGGCCAGCGGCCCCCACCGCGTACCCGGTCCGCCGAGGACCACCATCACCAGCAGGGACAGGGTCAGGTCGGAGGCGGTCAGCCCCGGGTTGGCCCCGCCGATGAGCAACACGTAGACCACGCCGCCGATCGACGCCAGTGCCCCGGCGATGACGAAGGCCAGCAGCCGGTACCGGTACGGCGACAGCCCGAGCACGTCGACCCGGCGGTCGTCGTCCCGGACCGCGGCGAGCACCCGACCGGCCGGTGCTTCGTCGATCCGGTGCACCACGAACGCCACGAGCGCCACGAACGCGAGCGCGAGCCAGTACAGATTGACCGTGTTCACCACGCCGACCAGGGCCTCCGGTAACCGGCGG
>Ga0065720_1004330_pt1 | contig 10438 bp, 16 predicted proteins | sample Thericmetagenome_FD_59107 | JGI IMG/M metagenome (GOLD analysis project Ga0065720, IMG submission 59107) | Thermophilic microbial communities from the Joint Bioenergy Institute, California, USA of rice/straw/compost enrichment - eDNA_2 v2... | ecosystem: Engineered > Solid waste > Grass >... | reverse complement strand
AGGCGGCGGCGAGCTAAGGCCATCTTCATCGGCACAAACCCCGGCTCCGCAACAGCAGGCCATGCTGCCGCAAATACCCGATCCGAACATGATGCTCATGGCCCGGATGATGGAGCGCCTGGAGGCGATGCAGGCTCGCGATTCCGCGCTGATCGGCATTCTCCGAGACATCCAGCAGCACCTCACCGCTCCGGCCCGCGTGATCCGGGATGCCATGGGCAACGTGGTCGGTATCGAGAAGGGCAATCAGGTGCAGAACGTCGTGCGGAACCGCGATGGGCTGATCCAGGGCGCGGTGCCAGTGCAGCCTAGTGCACCGCCTCCGGCAGCTCAGGCTCCGTTCTGATCTCGAGCAAGATGCGGCGCAAGCCGTCTCTGCTGCGCCAGATGTATTGGTGACGGCCGTCCGGCAGGGTGGCCAGATCATCCGAAAACTCGATCTTCGCGTGCCGTAAGTGCGGAAGCATCCACGCTTCCGCAAGCGCCGCGTAGTGCCGCCCACCGCGGAACTGTCCGCAAACCGCCGTCACATCATCGAAGGGCCGGCGGGAGAAATCAGCAACTTCATCCGTCATGAGAGCACTATAGCACAGAGGCAGGGAAATGGCCTTCCTACACGACGACGTTCTCGATAAAGGTCTCGAGCACCTGACGACGCACGGCACACGGCTCGACATCTGCAGCGCCGAGCCGAGCACATTCGAGGAAGCAACCGACACGCTCTCGCTCGGCAATAAGACGGGCATTACGGTCGGTTCACCTACGGATCGCTCACCAAGCGGCCGCAAGGTGACGGTCGCCGCGATCACGGACGGCGAAGTGACCGGCACCCAGGAAGCGACCCATTGGGCCATCACGGATGGATCAAGCACGCTTCTCGCCGCCGGGGCGCTCGCTGAGGGGCAGTTCGTGACGCAAGGCAACAGCTTCTCGCTGCAAGCGTTCGACATCGGCATACCGGGGCCGGCATAGGGTGAAGGTGAAGAAGAGGGCTTGTGACCAATGGCGATCGAGATCAGGCACAAGTTCGTCTCGCCGAAGCAGGACGGCGATGACAATACGCTCGTCCAGCCGTCGAACTGGAACGACGACCACAACATTACACTATCGCAGGACAAGATTATCGGGCGCGCCAGCAGCGGTTATGGCGCTGCAGAGGAAATCACCTGCACCGCGGCGGGTCGTGCGCTGCTGGATGACAATACCGCGGCAGAGCAAAGGGAGACGCTGGGTCTTGGCTCCATCGCCACGCAGGCGGCCAACAACGTCAACATCACGGGCGGGTCGATCTCAGGCATCACGGACCTTGCCATTGAGGACGGCGGGACCGGGGCGAGCACGCCGGTGGCAGCGCGCGAGAATCTGAAAATCAAGACGCTGGACCAAGCGACCTACGACGGTCTGACGCCGGACCCCGACACGCTCTACTTCATCACGGATGCAGGATCATGAGGTGCGCGGTTGTTGATCCCAACACTGGCGCGGTGGTGAATATCATCGTTGCCGACCCTGAGAAAGACAGCATCCCCGGCTTCACGCTCGTCGCAATTCCAGATGGGGAGCCGATAGACATGCGTTGGGTCTGGTCAGAGGCGGAAGGCTTCAAGCCGGGTTCAGAACTTCAAGCGGAACTCGACGCAAAGCAAGCCGAGCTGGAAAAGGAAGCCTTCGACTTCGGGGTAAGCGATGCTGATGACCAAGGAACAACTGACGACTGATCGGGCCTACGTCGAGCGTCTGGTCAGGCAATACGCTGGCGAGGTCGATCACCTCGCACAAGGCGCGCTGCGGTGTGTCGGTCATCCCGGCACCTATACCGTCGTGTCTGACGAGATCGTACTCATCATCGTTCCGTTTGGCAAATTCGGAACCTACGACTTCTGGTTCACAGCCGAGAAAGACGCGCGCGGAAGACGGGCCGCGGCAGCGATTAATCGCGTCTTCTCATGGCTGTTCATCAATACCAATGCAATCATGATCCGCACTAGCATTGATGCAGCCAACAAGCCGAGCGTTCAGGGTGCGCGCTGTATTTGGGGGGCAACCGTAAGGCGGCCAACTCCTGACGCTTCTCATTACGTCTTCAAACAGACAATCGCCAATTGGGCAAAGGTTTACGGGATCGAGAAAGCGATCTCGGAAATGCGCGCGGCAGGACAGGCGGCGAAAGCCGACAAGCTGGAAGCGGCAGCGATGAAAGCGAGGTTGCTCAGTGATTAGTGAAGTCGAAAAGATCGAGCGGTTCATCCTGGGCCGCTGGATCGGCATGCAAAAGGCATATGGCTATTGGGTGCAGGTCTGGATCGGGCGCTTGCGTTTGCACGTCTTTCTGCAAGGTGATCCGGGTGAGGCTCTACACTCGCACCCGTGGCCTTACACGAGCTTTCCGTTTTCGTCCTACGTCGAAGAATACCTAGACGGTGCTGGTGAAATCAAGCGCCAAGTGATCCGGCGCTTCCGGCTCAATAGGCAGACCGCAACGCACACACACCGTATCCTGGGCAAGTGGTCTGGCAAATACGTGAACGGCGAGCCGACCATCGTACCAGGACGTGTCGTTACCATCTGTTTCAGCGGGCGTGTCGAGCGCGAGATGCAATTCTTTCGGATGCACAAGGGGCGGCTTAAAGCCTACGACTGGAAGCCCTATTTGCGGCGCTTCGGGCGTCTGCCATCCAAGCGTGATGGGGTTCTCTAATGGCTGATCCCGTTGTCATTTTCCTCAGGTCCGGCACAAGCTGGCAAGTCCCGAGCGACTGGAACAACGACGACAACATCATTGAGTGCATCGGTGGTGGCCAAGCAGGCGAAAACGGGAGCCCGACCAACGGAACGGGTGATGGTGGAAGGGGCGGTGATTACGCGCGGATAGTCAACCTGACGCTGACGCCGGGGGCGACGGTCAATTACGCCGTGGGGGCAGGTGGCGGCTCCAACGGTGCGAACGGGGGTAATACCTGGTTCAACGGTACAAATGCCAGCAATGCCAGCGTCGTTGCCAAGGGCGGCGGCAGCTCGACAACGAGCGTTGGCAGCCTCATCCGCACGGGCGGATCTGGGGGCACCTACTTCGCATCGAAAACTATTTTAGTACAGGGAGGAGGAGGCGGCGGTGCCGGCGGTCCAAATGGGAACGGGGGGAACGGGGGGAACGCGAATAGCACCGGCGGTGGCGGCGGTGGCGGCGCCAACGGTGGGGGCAACGGCAGTGGTCAGACGGGTGGTGCGGGCAATGCCGGTGGCGGAGCGGGCGGCGCTGGTGGTACCACCGGGAGCCCAACCGGAAAGCCTGGAGGGCACGGCAACAAGTGGACGCAAACGAGTGACAGCGCTACCGCAGGTCCAGGAGGCGGTGGCGGCGGCGGTGGCATCGGCGCCTCATCCGCTGGCGGCCCCGGCGGCGCGGGTGGCAACTATGGCGGCGGCGGTGGCGGCGGGAGTTGGTCAGGTTTCTCTGCCAATGGCGGACCCGGCGGCTCCGGGATCATCGTCATCACCTATACGCCGAAGACCGGCTTCAGCGGCATCTACCTCGGCGACACGCAGATCAATGCCATCAAGCTCGGGAGCACTGACATCAAAGCCGTCTATCTCGGCAGCACGAAGATTTTCGAGAAAGCGTGACTAAGCCGCTTCGGCTCTGCGACGAGCGCGATTCAAGCGGCGCCAGTGAACAAGTTGCCGTGCCGGGCATCGACCCGGCAAAGGCAGCACAAGCGGCGGGAGTGCTCTGATGGCAGATGCGGCGTTTGAACCGACGGCATTCCAAAACGATGCATTCTATGTCAGCCATCGCCTTAAACCGAACGACCTCACTGCAGGAGTCCCGACGCTCGGCACGCCGGCGCTTGTCCAGACGCATGTGTTTCAGGCCGCAGGCGTTACGGCCGGCCCGCCGCAGGTTCCAAGCGTCGCACTCCAGCAGCAACACAATTTCACTGCGATACCGGTATCTGCCGGCGCGCCGACACTCGGCACGCCAGACGCGACCGAGATATACAAATTCACTGCTAATGGCCTTACGACAGGAGCGCCAACGCTCGGCACGCCAGCCGTGCGGCAGGTCGAGGTGCTGGAGGCGACGGGGATCACGACAGGGGCCCCCACCCTCGGATTGCCCGCGCTGGGGCAGCACCACCAGCTCGAAGCGGAAGGCTTCACGACAGGGGCGCCGACGCTCGGAAGCCCCGAGGTCGGACAGACCCACCCGCTGCGCACGGACGGCCTCACCACCGGGCCGGTCGAATTCGGCGTTCCGGCGCTGGGCCAGCACCACGAGCTTGTTGCCGTGGGCTTGGAGACGGGCGCGGTTGTCATCGACGCCGCACCGTTCCGCCGCCTCGTCCCAGGTGGTGGCAAGTCGAAGCGCCGGCCGGAACGGCCAGGCGCGCACCGACCGCGCCGACCCAGCAAGCGCGAGCAGGAGGAAGAACGCAAAGCGCGCGAGCGCAGGGAACGTGAACGCGAACGCAAGCGCAAAGAGAAGGAAGAGCGCGAGCGCGAGGCCGAGAGAGAAGCCCGTAGGCGCCGTGAGAAAGAGAAGGCGCTGCAGGAGTATCTGCGGAAGCAGTACGAGCAGCGTCTGGCCGAAGAGGCTGCGGAACGCGCGAGACTAGAGGCGGAAGCCGCAGAAGCGGCTCGCCTGGCCGAGATCGAGGCGCTGCAGAGGGAAACTGCAGAGATCCTGCAGATCAGAGCGGCCCTTGATGACGAGGAAACGCTGCTTCTCTTGCTGGCAGCGTAGAGGGAGCAATCCGTGAGCGGTTATGAGCTGATGGACGTTGACGTATTCGTCAACGAACAACTCGATGCGCTTGAGCGGCAAGCGCAACTCGAGCAGATGGGGCGCCTCGGCGCCGACGTCGAGTATGAGCTGATCGAGGGCGGTCCGCTCAAAGTTTACCTCCAATCCATCCGCGAGGACGCGGCTCTAGCACTCAAGAAGCTGGCCGTCGTCGATCCCAACGACAAGGTGAAGATCACAGAACTTCAAGGAACGGTGCTCGCATACCTGCGTGCAGCGCAGTGGTGTGTGGCGCGCATTGAAGATGCCAATGCAGCACAGGAGCAAATCGAGAGGGAGTATGGATCCAATGACGAAGCAAGCTACTTCGACGAAGAGTGATAACGAGCCGAAGCTCGACGCTGACGGCAATCCGATCGGGCCGGACATCATGCCGGAACCGATTGACGATGATCCGGCGCCGGCATCGAGCGCCGGTTCTGCTCCGCGCAATGATGATCCAGCAGACCCAGCACCTCGGCGCGAGCGCAAGTCGAAGCCGCAGCATCGCGACAAGCGGGATGAGATCACCGAGATGTTCCGCAAAATGCGGGACCAGCAGCGCGAGCAGGCTGGCGATGACGCCGATGTGCTGCCGGCAGCTGCGCTGATTCAGAAGCAGGAGACTGTTGACAAATCCGAATCACTTGAGGCGACCCAGCAGAAAAATGCTCCTGCGACGGATGATCTACCGCCTTCTGACGGTGGTCAGAGCGATGTGAGCAAAAACATCCAAGAGCCTGAAATTGAACTAAAAATTGACGGTCAGACAATTCGCAAGCCGTTGTCCGAAGTAAAAAGGCTTGCACAAATGGCTGCTGCAGGTGAAATTCGCCTTGACAAGGCAAAAGAGCTTGTCAACGAAGTCAAGACGCTTCGAGACCAACTGCTGCAGCAGCTCAACCAGGCCGCCTCGCAGCAGACCGCCACGAGCCAACCGCAGCAGGCCACACCAGCCTCGGCATCCCCGGCTCCGGCAGCACCGCAAGCGTCCGTCCAGACTGCGCCCGGTCAGACTCAGACCACGGACACCACACCGGCAGGAGTCGACGTCGACCGAGAAAAGCTCCGTCAGATCGCGGAGCGGCTGCAAGTCGGCGATACCGATGAAGGCGCTCAAGCCCTAGCCGAATACACGGCGGAATTGCTCGCTCGCGCCCAGCAGCGCCAGCCGGCAATTCAGCCTGAACAAGTCGCGCAATGGGTCTCTGACGCCGTTTTCCAAATCCAGACCAAGGCTGAGGCTGACGCTGCGCTGCAACGCTTCGCGCAGAAGTACGAGCCGCTGGTCAAGAACGATGTTCTGGCCGTGACCACGCTGACCGTTCTGACGCGCGAGCTGATGAACGATCTGCGCCAGGCTGGGTACCGCGACGAAGACCTGCAGGCCATCCGCCACGATCGCATGATGCTGGCGAACCTGCACAGGCAAGCCCGGCAAACCAACGGGAACCTGCGGAGCTACGACAAGCTCCTGACCGACGTCGGCGAGTACATGGTCAAGACCTTCAACCTGAACATCGGCCAGCAGCAGAACAGCCACGGCACTCAGTCACCAGCAGCAAACCCGCAGCAAGGCGCTCCGACGTCGACGGTTCAGGACCGTCAGCAACGGCTGCTCAAGCTGCCTCAACAACCGCGTCCCGTGAATGTGCGTGTTTCTCCCGAGACGGGGCCGAGGCCGAGGACCAAGGAGGAATACTTGAACGACCTCCGCAAGGCACGAGGTTTCAGCCCCAGGTAAGACACCAGCACAGCAGCGGGTCGCACAGAGACTAGAGAGAGGACACTGCGATGACCGCTGTTGTGCAATGGNANGTAGATTCTCAGGGCGGATACATGTACTCGGACGAGCTGTCCGACATTCTCCGCACTGAATTGCAGCCCCTTTGCCGCTTTCGCCAGTTCTGCGAGCCCGATCCCGGCGCGCTGAACAAGGGTCTCAAACGCGGCGACAAGTACCGCTGGAACGTGTACGGCGACGTCGCCACGCAGGGCCGCGAGCTCGACGAGCTGCAGCCCATGCCGGAGACGAACTTCACCGTCACGCAGGCCGAGCTGACTGTCACCGAGTACGGCAACTCCGTGCCTATCACCGGCAAGGTGATGGCGCTCGCTAAGCACGACGTTGAGGCGATCGTCACCAAGGCGCTGAAGAACGACGCTCGCAAGGCGTTCGACATCGCCGTTTGGGAAGAGTTCGACTCCACGCCGCTGCGCGTTGTGCCGACGGGCGGCTCGTCCACGACCAGCGTGACGCTGACCGAGAACGGTGTGCCGGGCGCGGTCAACAACGTCGCGATGGGCACGGGCCACGTCAAGGCCATCGTGGACCTGATGCGTGAGCGGAACATCCCCGGCTATGCCGGCGATGACTACATCTGCATCAGCCACCCGACCACGTATCGTCCGTTCAAGAACGAGCTTGAGACCATCTTCCAGTACACGAACGAAGGTCTCAACAAGATCTACAACGGCGAGGTCGGGCGCTACGAGGGCACGCGGTTCGTCGAGCAGACCTTTATCCCGAAGGGTGGCGCTGCCGACTCCACGGCGTTCGATCCGTACACGCAGACAGCGGACGCCTGGGATAACGGCAAGAGCTCGTGGGCCTTCTTCTTCGGCGCTGACACCTGCAACGAGGCCATCGTCATTCCCGAGGAAATCCGCGCCAAGCTGCCGGGCGACTATGGCCGGTCGGCGGGTATCGCCTGGTACTTCCTCGGCGGCTACGGCCTCTTCCACACGCAGCCGAGCCAGGCCCGCATCGTGAAGTGGGATAGCGCGCAGTAGCGCAGCTCAACGACACCGGCGGGCGGCGCGTACCTAGCGCCGCCGCATGACGCGAAGAGAGAAGGAATCCAGAGCTATGAGCTACGATCGTCCCAACCGCCTCACTTACACGTTTCCGGCCCTCGATTGGGGTGACAACAACTCCGAGTCGTTCGGCATCCGTGGGCCGAAGGGCAAGAAGGGGCGCCTCATCGATTACGGCGTGATCGGCGTCACCGAGGCGTTCACTAGCGATAACATGACCATCTCCGTCGGCACGGCCACCGATCCTGATGCTTTCGGCGACGAGTTCATCCTGAACGGTGCCGCCGCGGGCAGCGCCAAGACGGTGCGCTCGACCTACGCCGAGCACGAGCAGGGGTTCAAGAACCATATGGTCAATCCGAACCTGCCGGCTGACACCGACATCGTTGTCACGATGACCGGTGCCAGCGCCGCTGGCATTGGCACGCCGTTCGTCGTGATCGATTGGGATTGGTGATGCGATCCCTCTACGGCGATCCCAACAGGGCGCGGGTTCGGAACCTGCGTGACGAGCCCCGCCACCTCGACACCGGAGGAACCGGTGAAGCTGCTCGGGACGGGTATACCCGTCTCGCGCGCCGGCCCCGCTCTCTGTGGGAAGATGAGATCGTCTCCACAGAGAGTGCGGACAGGATAGAGCAGTTCGAGCGGGAGTACCCTTCGCCGCTCGACCTGATGGACTCTTACTAAGGAGAAAGCGCGATGCGCAAGGAAGAGAGCGCCCACTTTGGGCAGAAGATCCGTACCGAGACGGGCCCCGATCGTTCGAGCTTCATGAAGAACGACAGCGAGGCTCTGGTCGGGCGGAGCTTCAAGGGCGGTCCGCGTGACCTGAGCCATTCGCTCAGTGGCACGTCCGTCCAGAATTACAACGACGTTCCTGCAAAGAAGCGTTGAGATCCTGACGGGGGCCGCAAGGGGGCGGGTCGGAAACGGCCCGCCTTTTTTCTTTCCGACTGAGGGAGACGACAAGCAATGAGCGAAGCACACAAACTCGACCATAGCAGACCGTTTGGCACCGTTACGCCGCCTTGGCAGGACGATGACTTCGACCGCCCAGCCTTTTTCGAGCAGGACGGCAGGTTCTTCGATCAGTTCGGTATCGAGATTATCCGCGGCGTGCCGCTCTCGAAGATGAAGCTCGAGAAGCAGGAAACTAAGGACGATCACACGCAGAAAGCCGAAAAGCCGCCGATGAGCCCAGCGCAATTGCTGCGTCAGGCGGATACTATGCCGTGGTCGCGGTTCAAGAAGGAGGCGAAACGCATCCTTGGCGATGCCTGCCCGGCCTCAAAGGCCGAGATCAAGATTGCTCTTGAGCAGGCCATCGCCGCCTACAGGCAGCGGCAGCAGGTCAGAATGGCGCGCGTCGGACAGTCCGAAGAACCGGGAACGCCAGTCGTTGCTCAGAGTCCCAGGAACACCTCCGTCCCAGCGCCGACAGGACCGGCCAAAGGATCAACCAGAGTCGACCTCGAAGCATGGGCCAGAGGCAAGAAGGATTACCTGATCGGTGATCTGAGGAAGGCGTTCAAGCTCAAATACAACAAGGTCATCACCGAGCGCCGTGATGCTCTCGATTTCCTGATCGAGCAGCGCGTGGTGACACCACAAGAGGCGCGTAAAGACATCGAATAAGGGCAAAAGACGTGGACTACGCAACGTTGACCGGGAGCAAAGGGACTCCCGGTTCCATCGCAAACTACCTCAACCGGAATGACCTTCCGGTCACGGACATACTGGCTGAGGCGGAAGCGTTCATTTACGAGAAGCTGCGCGTGCGCGAGATGCAGAAGCTCGTCACGCTCACNTTCAGTGNTGGATCGCAGACCGCCAATCTTCCTAGTGATTTCCTCGACCCACAGAGCTATAGGCCGTGGGGTTGGGCCGATGCGCTGATCTACGTCCACGAAGATAAGCTAGACGCCTACCGGGATAGGGACGGCAATCTCTTCAAGAGCTCGACGCCAAACCGATGGACCGTCATCGGGAACACAGCCTATGTCGACGTTGAGCTGGACGGCGATTTCTCGGGCGACCTGATCTACTACGCGCGGCCCGCTTCGCTCAGCCCCAGCAACCCAACGAATTGGCTCACGCAACGCTATCCCCGTCTGCTGCGCACCGTCTGCATGGGGATTGGCTACGAGCACATGAAGGATCACCAGCAGGCCGATCGTTACTTGGCCCGCGGTGAGGCGCTGATCTTTGAGGCATCAGCAACAAACGAAACCTACCGGCGCGGTCAATACGTGCCTGCCTAACGGGGGGATAGCCGTGGCAGATACCCTCACGACCAATCTCAAGCTGACCGACCAAGAGGAAGGCAGCAACAACAATACATGGGGCAGCATCGTCGACGCCAACTGGTGGCGTCTCGACGCTGTGCTCGGTGATCTGACCGAGATCACTACGTCAGGAGGTCAGGTCGTCCTGACAGATGAGCAGGAATTTGTTGCGGCNATCCGTATCGAAGGATCGCTGGTCAGNGATGCCGAGATCGTTTTCTCTGGCCGCGGCGGTTTCTGGATCGTGGATAATGCCACGAGCGGCGATTATGTCGTCAGGTGCAAGACACCTGGCGGCACGGGCNTCATCATCGAGCAGGGGACCAAGCAGGTTATCTGGTGCGATGGCGTGGACATTTTTGCCGGCGTNACTTNNCCGGATACCGCGCCTGAGATAATTCTGGNGAGTCAGGCGACTACCGACGTTCTTGGTGCCGGTACCGAGTTCGTTGCGATTTCGGGAACGAACACTATCGAATCCTTCGGAACTGGCCAAAACCGGAAACGCTTCTGCCGGGCCACTGGCGCCTTCACGATCAAACATAATGCG
>Ga0065720_1004140_pt1 | contig 10438 bp, 6 predicted proteins | sample Thericmetagenome_FD_59107 | JGI IMG/M metagenome (GOLD analysis project Ga0065720, IMG submission 59107) | Thermophilic microbial communities from the Joint Bioenergy Institute, California, USA of rice/straw/compost enrichment - eDNA_2 v2... | ecosystem: Engineered > Solid waste > Grass >... | reverse complement strand
GGCCAGCCTCGGCTTCCTTCAGAATGGGAATGATCTGTTCTTCGGTGAATCGCTTCTTCATGTTCATCGTCCTCTCTGGTGATGAACATTACTAAGATCAGAATGGATTAGAAAGTTGGGGGCAGGTCAGGCACGGCGCAGTTCCCGGTTCTCGCGTTCCAGTTGCCGCAGCCGCTCGCGCTCGCTGCTGGTCAATCCCTCACGCTGGCCGGCATCGACTTCCTAGCGCTTGACCCATTCGAGCAGCGTCTGTGGCATCAGCCAATCTTGGGGACAGTCGATTTCACCGCCGCCCGCAGCTAGGGGTAGTCGGCTCGATGCTCCTGCACCATACGCACGGCGTGCTTACGTACCTCGGATGCCATCAAAATCCGGGGCGATTCAGTGAGGCTAGGTCATTATGCTGACCGGTATGGGTCTATCCTCTCGACCAGTCAGGCTGCTTCCGCCTCAAGTTGACTCCACTCTGTGTAGAGCATCCGTTCAACATCTAGCATGGTTACCCGATGCTGGTTCAGCAGTTCTTCTAAGTGTCGCTGGTCCAGAAGCTCAACACCGTTGAGCGTCGCGCTCTCATGAGCAGCGCTGTTGAAATGCTGGTTGGTGAGGCCGACCTTCCTGAACTGCACCCCGGGATGGCGACGTTTGTAGAAGGCTTCACCGGCTACAACCTCTTTAACGGCATCCCAGCTGAGCCCCTTGGCATCGCTGGCCGAGGTCTTTGTCTGCACCAGCTCGCCCACATTGCCCTTGATGGCCACGACATCGACACCGTAGTCGCTTGAGGGCGGAGTGCAGTAGACCAAGTCAAAGCCGCGTCGGCCCCAAATGGCAGCTGCCAAACCCTCGAAGTGTCGCCACTCCATGCGCAGCGCCATGTCGAGGGTGACGACCTCATCGATACTTTCAGCAGCGTCGCCCGGAACAACCTCTTCCACCCGGAAGTCCGCCGCGGTGATGTCCGGGCAGCCGTTAAGCATGTCCCCGGCCAGTGAGCGCTTGCGTTCCAGTAGCTGGTCAAGCTTCACATCGAAGGTTGTGAAGTCGTCCGCCGCGACGACCGGGTAGTACACGTAAACATCCTTCGTTTGGCCGATACGCCAAGCCCGGTCTGTCGCCTGGTCTTCCTTGGCAGGATTCCAGGTGCGCGTGTAGTGAATGACGTGGTTAGCCGCCTGAATGTTTACGCCGAATCCGACTGCCACCGGGGACAGGATGATGACCCCGAAGCCTGGCTTGGATTGGAAAGCCTTGATGCGTTTCTGGCGACTTACAGCACTGGAAGCCGACGCTGCCGTATCGCCGTTGATGATATCCGCGTCATAGTCGAACACCTCGGCTATGTAGTGCTGCAGAAGGCGCTGGATGTTCTTGAACTCACAGAAGACGATGGCCTTCTCCCCTTTGGTCCGTATGTCCGTCAGCTGACGCAACAGCCAATCCAGTTTCGGGGCGGCCTGCCGGTACTGCTGCAGCGGCTCCGGCTTGAAGACTGTCAGTCCATGGCGCTTGGGGTCCGTGCAGACCAGCCGCAGGTAGTGCAGCAGACCCAGGTGGTTCTTGAAAGGCGTGTTGACATTCGGGTCGCCACGCTTCTTGAAGTCTTCTATAGCCCGTGCATAGAAGTTGCGCTGCGCAGTGGACAGGGGTAGCCGCCGGCATTCCTCTACGACCACCTTGCTCGGCAAATCCTTTGCCACCTCCAGCTTTGTGCGCCTCAGGATTTGCGGCTCAATGCGCTGCCTTAGCTCCTCAATGCGCCGTAGACCCTCTTCGTCACGCTCGTCAATTTCAATCGGGCGACGGTAGGTCTTGCCGAAGTCGTTCAGGGCGCCCAGCAAGCCTGGTTGCACAAAGTCAAACAAGCACCACAAGTCCGCGAGCGTGTTCTCGACCGGCGTGCCTGTGCATGCAATCTTGAATTCTGCGTTTTGCTTCTTGGCAGCACGAGTCACCATGGCCGCCGGATTCTTGATGCGCTGCGCTTCATCGCACACCATCAGTGACCATCGCTGAGCGGCAAACGAGAATTCCAAGTCCCTAAGCGTCTCGTACGTCGTCAAGACCAGCTTGGCGTCCCCAACCCAGTTGGGTTTCAAAAATTTGACCAAGCCGTCCTGTGTGCGGAGTCGTTCATCGATGCTGTCACGGGGGACCCTCAATGGGGCCAAGGCATCCCCATAGGCCGTCAGGATGCTGAATGCACTGGGGTAGAACTTGTCGGCTTCTTCTTTCCAGTTTTCCAGCAAAGACACCGGAGCGACCACCAGCATCGGAAGGCAGTTTGGTGTCTCCTCCATGATGGAAGCCATCAAGGTCAACAGCTGAAACGTTTTGCCAAGGCCCATGTCGTCGGCAAGCACCATCCCGCGCACGTTGTGCTCATGGCGCAGGCTGAAGAGGTACTGCAGACGTGCAACACCCTCACGTTGGTGGTCAAGCAAACTGACATCCCGAGCCATCGATTTGGGTACGCGAAGCTCGTGCTCTGTGATGCGCAAGGCCTCGGCACGGCGCTCTTCGTAATCGACCGTATCGATGTTGGGCCGCAAGACCAGCGTCTTCCTCTCCTTGGGACCGAGCGACTTGCGCTTATCCGGGTCAAACTTCCGCTGCTGGACCTCCTCGGCGACTTGCTGGAAGGTCTCGGTAATATGCAGGGCTTCGTCCGTCTTGATAGGCGTGGGAAGCCACGGCAAAGAAACTTCCGTGCGGCCTTCAGCTTGCGCTTCCTCTGCCGTCTTGCGTAGCTTGGCGAGGGCCTCGTCATTAACGGGGATGGTTACCGGCTCTGTGGCGCCCTCCGGCATGTAGGCGATAACCTGGATGACGTTTTCAGGGAACCACCCCTCGTCCTCTTGCTTCTTGGCGATGTACGGCGAGTAGTAGGGCTTCTCAACGCCGACACCCTCAACCCGGGACGAATACACTGACAAGTCATACACCTGGTCATAACTGACCAAGAACTGTGGTGCGGACCTCTGTTCAAGCGCAAGACGCAACGCCTGCTGGTGCTCAATTGACTCTGGCAGGACTTCAAGCTCATAACCAGCCCAGAAGACCAGCTGCAGCCCCTTGTCAATGGACGATTCCAGTCGGCCCAAGAACCGGCTCAGCTCTGCGTCATCTTCAAACCAGTGCACAACTGACGAACTGATGCCAGATGAATCGGCTGACTCAATCAGAAGGCCGACTTTCTCGGGGTACCCCCCGGGGTCGCGCTCGATGTGTGGGGTGAAGCGTTCAAACTGTAGACCCGCCTGCTCCTTGGCCTGTTCAAACTGGGCTTCGTCAATGACCGCGCTGGCTGCCTCTCCAAGTGCAGCGTACGGATTGACCAAAAATGCCTGAGCTCTTGCACCCGCGACCCGCCGCCCCGGCATCCTTTTGATTTCTGTCAGGACAGCTTTGACCTCTGGCGAGATGACCACTTGCACCAAGCCACCGTCTGGTTTGGCAACGTCATAATGGTCTGCAACCGAGCTCAGCCGGTCGAAGTAGTCCAACCAATCAGGGGGAGCATCCTGGAATGACGGAAGAATCTCGACCACTGCATCGTCGATGACAGATTCGGACTTGCGGAATGACAGCTCTAGCTTGTCCGGTGTCAAGACAACGGTTTTCACTAGGAAGTCCGACATGGAGGCATTGGCCGCGATGGCTGCCTTCCGGATGCGCCCCCAGGCCAACAAATTGGATTCAGCATCTCGTTGAGCGGCTGGCCGCCGAGCAAACTCGACCACAGCCTTATACAGCGCCCATTGCTGGGCGGTCATCAATTCTTTGACCTGCCCATACTGAAGAAGAGCGCCTTCGTATTCTGGAGAGGCCCTTTCCCCATCGGGTGTAAGCCAAGCGCCTAAAGAGATAGAGAAATTCTCATCCGAGATGGCGCCTTTTGAGGAAATCGAGGGTGTTAACGTAGTCGAATCGGGTACTCCCAATACCGAGTGCAAACCTTCATAGCCGGACGATGCTGCTGCCTCGTAGAACGCGTCCCAACTGAGCACATAGGTGTCGCCGACCTCAAATGCGAACCCTTCGTCAACCAGCTGCTTTATAAATGGGTAGACATGTGAATGAAAGTGCTCACTCAATTTCTCGCGGGAAATAGAAATTCCCTTTGATGAAAGCTCGAAACCATCGGCCCGAGCGGGTGTTTTTCCGCTTTTAAATAATGAAAACAACTTCATGGTCAAGAAAACCTAACCCATCCCTTATTACCGATATAGCGAAAATCCCAGTATCTGAGTAAATCACAAACAGAAGCATCAGACCCATGATAAATAAACCATAGCCCCCCACCGATAGGTCTCCTGTCTTCGGTTTGGATACTCATTTGTCGGGCCAAAACATCAAAGTCAGATTGATTGAATCTTCTGCTCTTCAAGATGGAGAGCAAATGATGAGGAAGTTTTTCTTCATTTCTTGAAGAAGAAGTTTTATTTTGGAAAGCGGTTGCTGCCGAAGGAGCTTTCGGTGAAGTGCTGGCATTGGATTGCGCCACTTTCTTTGTGCTGGCGGCATTAGTCGAAATCCCGAAATTATCCCTCAACTCATCTTTAAATCGGTCTTCCCAATGCGGGTATCCCGAAACATTATCCTGATGTCTTAAATATAATATGCGGGCATCGTTTTTTAGCGAATTTCGCCCGTTAACTGGCGCGCTACGAACAGGCTTTGTTAAGTCAAATGGCAAAGCCCGCTTCAAACTATAGCCATAGAATGCGTTTGACTCTCCGCTGAATTCGACCGCCACCAAATCCCCCATTGTCATGATGAAGGCATTATTAAGTGGCTTATTGTCTTCAAGGTTAACTATCAAACCTTTTAGCTTGCTTCGAAGCTCAATAAAGTCACGCTCCCGAGAGTTCATGGCATGGCTTCCCAGGGCAAAGTGAATATTTTCAATAAGTGGTACATACCGCACCCAGAATTTTAATCGACGCGTATCACTCAGCCCGTCTTGGGCAAGTTTTGTAAAGAATAGCTCAATAAATTCAAGCTTGAGCCAGTTACCAATCATCTCTCTGGCTTCATCGGTCACGCCACCCCATCGGTGGTCATTAGATGGGAGCCATGGATTACCCCAAGAGTTGACGCTAAATTCTTTAAGCTCGACATGTTGAGGAGCCTGCGGAATTCGAGCGTATCTATCTAAGAGCATTCTTAAGCCGCGGTCTCTTAAAACCTCATTTCCATTGATAAGCTTCAAGAGGCTCGACAGAAGTGAGGAAAACTCCAGATGACTTTGCTTGCAAGCGTGAGACAACTGAGCCAATATCAATTCACGTGTGAACCAACTGGCATCAGTGATTCCCAATAGTTCGCGGACCTGGGATACCTCGTCCGTTCGACCACTCATGACTTTTGGGGCGTAAGCGGCGCACGGGTCTGTCGTAAACAGTTCTCGATTACCTAGCACACATCCGACCCAGTCAGGATTGATGTTGGCGTCGCGAATGAGAGGTGCTTTGTTGTTGAGGTAGCTCTGTAGGGTTCTCCAGTTTTTTCCGCCGGTGATGTGAACGCTCCGCCCCATGCCGTCGTAGTCAAAATAGCTTCTGACAAGCCCCTGGTAACACTTCCGATATTGCCGAGGGCTGTCTTCCCATTCGCGTAACCCATCCAAGACCCAATCAAAGCGGTCGGGGTCTTCAATCAAGCATCGGGAGTCACCCCAAGGACGAACCGTTAGACCAAAGCACACTAGGCGTGCATCCCGCAGTGACTCAAATTCGCCGGACTTCCAGAAGCGCCTTACTGCCTCTTCTTGCATATCTTTGGGCTCCTCGCTTGTACCGCCCTTTCTCACCTGCTTCTCAAGCTGAACGAGCACCTTGTCCATCTCTGCGCACGTTCGCATCTCAACACCACCACGGTTGTTGATGTCTGCCAGCGATTTGGAAAGCAGGGACAAGATATCCATGGTTTTATATCGGGCAGCGTCCAAAATCACCGCCAGCGCCCTCTACTGACGCAGGTCGCTTCTCGTCAATCCCTAGGAACTCAATGCGCATCTCGACTCGACGGCTCTCTTCTGGGGTGTCCTTAGATGAATTGAAGGCAAAGCCCCCCACCAAGAAGACATCGCGTACTGCTTCTTTTTGAGCTTGGGTCAAAGGGTCCGGTCCATTAGGCTTGAACATGGCGCAAAGCACGCGCTGGCTGCGGCGCAGGCTAAGTCCAAGATTGGCCAAGTAGGTGCCCGTCTTGTCCGTGTAGCCTTCAACGACGATGCGTTTGAGCACCCTCTGGCAAGTGTCGCTGTCGGCCATGTTCAAAAGCTCAGGAACAAATCGGCGCAACACACCCTCCTGTTCGTCCGATAGCCGGTCGCTGTTGAAGTCAAAGCGCGCGCGGTCACCGAAGTCAATAACGTTGCGGCGCAGGTCTACCTTGACCCCTTCATGCCGCTTGGCTGCTTCGACAGCGATGGCCATACAGTTGTCGATGTCGGCTTTGTACTGAGCCTCTCGCGCCTCCTGCTCAGTCACGGTCTTTGTCACGGCAAGGAGTGCTACGGCCATAACCACGAGGAAGAGCACCATCAGCGCGGTCATCAGGTCGGCATAGGAAATCCAGAAGGGTTTTTCAGCCTCGTCACGACCGTTGCCCCGGTTGAAGAGTCCCCGACCCATCACGACCTACGCCCCTTGGGTGTTGCTGTGCTCAGGAAGCCCTCCAGTTCTTGGATGGAAGAAGCAAGCAGGCCGACGGCAGACGAAAGCTTCTCATGGAATTCTGTGTTGTTGGCGCGCACCGTCTTGAGCATTTCGTCCCGGAATTTCTCATGTGCAGTAGCCAGCACTTGCGCAACACCTGCCATGAATTGCTCGGTCTGCAGCTGGGCCTTGCTCAGTTCCTTTGTCGCCGCCTCGATACGACGCAATACGTCTGAGGTGAGGCTAACATCGGTCTTGGCATTGGCCACCAAGGCTTTTAGTTCGGTCACGAGACTGCCTATGGCATCGCGCTGAGCCTTGTAATCCTGGATACCCTGCTGCAGGGAAGAGGCCGCCATGCCCATCGAACTCGACAACTCACTCAGCCTTGTGGCAACCGTTGCCGTCTGATTCATCACGCCACTGACCTTGTCAGTGGCCGAGGAGAAGTTGCGCGTGGCAGTGTTGACCTGTTCGGCCCCGTCGTTGAGCTGCCCAATGGCGGTGCTGGTCGTCCTGCTCAGAAGCTCAACGGCTTCGGACGACTTGGCAGATGCGGCAGAAATCTGCTGGATGAGGCTATCAATCGCGGTTGTCAAGGCATCCACTGCCGCCTGGGTCTTTCCAGAGCGTTCGGCTTCACGCTTGCGTCCATCTTCCAGGGCCTCCTTCTGGGCGTCTCTGAATTCCTTAAGCATCGCGCCGATTTGATTGCGCATGGAGTCCATCGTCGACTGGAGGATGCGGCGAGAGTTCTCAGTCGATTCCGTGAGCACTTTGCCAGTGTGGTCTACGAATTTTTCGGTGGAACGCTGGATTTCGTTAGCCGCCTTCTCCGTCGTTTCCGCCACCTTGGCGTCTCGCTCCTGGGCTTTATCCAATCCAGCTTGCTGGACAGCTTGAAACTCGGCCAGCATCTTGCCGAGCTGTTCCCCAAGTGCGTCCAATGTCGCTTGCAGCTTGGCGCCCGTCTTTTCCTGCGAGCCTTCGACGAGTGCCTTGATTTGCTCCACAAACTCACGGGTGGTCTTGTTGATGCTTTCCTGGCGCTGTTCCATCTTCTCGACGGCTTCAGCCATGCGGCGGGTCATTTCCTCTGCAGAAGATTTCAAACCGTCGGAAGTCGTCTGACTCGATGCCAAAATGGCCTTCCGGAGTTCCTCCAGCATGTTTTGCGTTGCCTGCGTCATGGCGGCTTGACGCGACTCCATATCAGCGAGCGCCTTGGCCATCTGCTCGGCCATAGATTCGCTTGACTTCCTACCTGCGTCTTGGAGCGAGACCACCAGCTCGTTGAGCTTGTTCACTGCTTCTTGCATCGTGTTGGCAGTGCGCTGGTTCAGCTCATTGATGCCCGAAATCTGACCGCCGAACAGGTCATTAAGCCGCTGGCTGAAGCTCGCCATGACGTCTTGCAGCATCTTGACTGCTGCAGCCGACTGGTCACCACTCGCTTGCTGCACAGCGCTTTTGATGTCAGCCAAGGGTTCAGACAAGCTTCCGCGGATGGCGTCTGAAATCGTGGTGCCCAATGCCTTGCTGTTTTCCTGTGCGGCTCCGATTTGGGTTTGGGTGACCTGTTCGAGCCGACTCTCAAGCGATGCCGTCAGACGCTCTAGTGTCTGCGCTTGCTTATCGCTGAGCTCACGCAGTATAGGGGTCAGGTCACGCAGAAGTTCGCTCTTGAGGTGTTTGAGCTGCGTTGCCGCTTCTTCCGTGTGTGCGGCAGTATCTTCAAGAAATTGTTCTGCGACGGAGGCAGGGAAACGACGGTCCAAGCTGTCCGCTATTCGGTCTACGCCACGATAGAGAGCAGAAAGTGCCCACTTCTCAAAAAACGTAACGAGCATTGCCAAGCCAATTGCGGTGGCAGAAACCAAGAAGGCTTCACCAACCGAATGCATTAGCGTCTCAAGGCTACCCCGGACCACATCCGCATCGGAGCTGACTTTAAAGGCTTTAAGCCCTTCAATCAGCCCGACGAAAGTTCCAATGATTCCAATGCCAGTGAACAAGCCGGGCAAGTGCTTAAAGAATTCTGCCCGAACGTGATGGTCAACCGCTTGCTGGGGGTTCCAAACGGCTTCCGCAGGTGTTGTGGCTAACCAGCGTGTCTTGGCAATGCCGGAGCCATCGTCCTCGGTCGTACTGTAGAGCGTCTTCTTGTACTCACGCCAAAGATGGCCGATTTCCCCGTCTTTTGGGAAATATACATCAAGAGCTTGGGGGTCTTTTGCGTCTCTACCGCTCGCGCTATCGAGAGATGCCTTAATTCTCCCGAAATCATATATTCGCTTTAACGCAGGAAAAAGAAACCAAATAAGAAATCCCAGTGACAGAATGGCAAGAACAGCGCTCACCAGCTGCAAATGGAAAGACATTGACGTGATGATTTCAGGCATGGCTTTTTAGATTCATTTTGCGGGCAATCAATGACTTGACCTTGCCCCTGTTTCGTGTAGCTCTTAACCCACGGTTCACGCGGCCTTTTTACGCTGTGCCTCGTACCAGCGCTGCTCGTACTGCATCGGGCTGAGGTAGCCCAGCGACGAATGCAGCCTGCGGTGATTGTAGAAGGCCATCCAGTCCATCACCGCCTGCCTGGCCTGCTCACGGGTAGCGAATTTGCACCCATGTACGCTGGCTGTTTTCAGCCGACCCCAGAAGCTCTCGGTCGGTGCGTTGTCCCAGCAGTTCCCCTTTCTGCTCATCGATGAACGCATGCCCCAGTCCTTCAAGGCATCCTGGAACTCATGGCTGCAATACTGGCTGCCCCGGTCGCTGTGGAATATCAGTCCAGGAGGTGGCCTGCGACGCCACCACGCCATGGCCAGCGCGTCCTTGACCAGGCTGGCCTGCATGTGCGGCTGCAGGCTCCAACCCACCACCTGACGGTTGAACAGGTCGATGACCGCAGCCAGGTACAGCCAGCCCTCGTCGGTTTGGATGTAGGTGATGTCGCCACTCCACAGCTGGTTGGGCGCCTCGGGGTTAAAGCGCCGCTGTACCAAGTCGGGCGCCACCGGCAGGCTGTGGCGGCTGTCGGTAGTCACCACGAACTTGCGTTTGGTCTTGGCCCTGATGCCGTGCTGCTGCATGAGCTTGCGCACCCGGTCCTTGCCCACCCGGATGCCCCGGGCCAGCAGTTCCTTGTGCATGCGGGGCCAGCCGTATTCCCCCTTCACCTCGGCGTGGATGGCGCGCATGTACGCCAGCAGGGCTTCGTCGCTGTGACGCCGGGCAGGCCCACCGTGGCCCGCCTGCCGCCGGCGTAGCCAGTTGAAGTACCCGCTTGCGCTGACCTCCAGCACCCCGCAGGACACACTCACCGGGTACAGCTTTCTCATTTGGTGAATCCAGGCGTACCTCGCAGCGTGTCCTGCGCGAAGTACGCCGCGGCTTTTTTTGCGATGTCGCGCTCCATGCGAAGGCGAGCATTCTCTGCACGCAACCGGGCTATCTCCATCTGCTCGGGCGAAACCTGGATGCTCTTGTCTCCACCGCCCGCACCGTCCAATTCTCCCTTGGCTGACAGTCGTACCCAGTTGCCCAGGCTCGCTTTGGGAATGCCCAGTACCTTGGCCACCACCGCAATCGCCTGACCTGAGCGGACCTGCCGAACAGCCTCCTGCTTGAACTCTCGCGTGTACTGCGCACGCACCTGCTTGGCCTGACCCCATAGGGTGGTCCGGTTTCAATCTTAGTTCATGATCGGCCTTGGGGCTATTGCCTGGGCAGATGACGGTGCTGCTCCGCTTGCTGGCGCAGGCCAG
>Ga0065720_1021488_pt1 | contig 10440 bp, 10 predicted proteins | sample Thericmetagenome_FD_59107 | JGI IMG/M metagenome (GOLD analysis project Ga0065720, IMG submission 59107) | Thermophilic microbial communities from the Joint Bioenergy Institute, California, USA of rice/straw/compost enrichment - eDNA_2 v2... | ecosystem: Engineered > Solid waste > Grass >... | reverse complement strand
AAAAAGTAAAACTCATTTTTGACCCTGTAGGAAAAAGAAGCCTTTAGAACAGATATGAAAGATATAATTGATAAATCTCCTGTCACTCAAGTTGAGAAACTAACACCTGAATCTGGAAATGCTTCAAATTCCATAAAGTTAGGTTCTGAAAGTATAGAAAATCAACAATTACAAAAAGCGCCTATTGAGAGAATTTCAGCCCCAACCATTAAAGTAAGCTTACTCATGTAGTTTATTAATACTTAAGAAACCTACAACTAAGGTTATTGAATTTGAAAGTGAGCTTAGTAGCCCTGGGGTAGATGACTTTTTGAAGAAATCAGTCGTTACAAAACAGGGTTCAGACAGTGATTTCGTGCCACCTGGAACTCTCTCTGACGGCACAACACAGAGAAGAGTTCTTATTAAACAAAATAATAACGATGATGATTTTATTGACAAAAGCCCTGATATGATTCCTCACAAAACAGGACATGGAAATTCACAGATGCAATCAATGTATAATGTCAGTTTAGGCAACAATGCTTCTGCTATCAACACAAGGTCTCAAGGAAATGAATGGGATAATAGATCTTCAAATACAAATTTGTCTAAGAGTCAGCCACCAACTGATTTTGTAAGCTATAATCAAGTGAGAAATAATCACATAGGATCAAAAGAAAGTTGTCAATCATTTCAAGAACCTCGATCAAGACTGGGACGAACTTGAGGAACAAGAAAAGCAAGCAGAACTAAATAAACAAAGCTCAGTAAATCTTTCTTAACTTTACCTTATTTATTTTAGAAAAATAACCACCAGACTTCAGACAAGAGGGATGACTTTGAAGATGATTGGGATCAGGCTAAAGAAATAATCCCTACTCACACAGAGAAGAAGTTTGAACCTCAAACTTTTCAAGAAGTAATTTTATTAATTATTTTCTAATATGTCAGCAACCAAAAATTCAACAAAATAAGGTCGATCTCGAAGAGGACTGGGATGAGCCTGATTATAAACCTGTTTCAAAGCCAGCTAATAATAATTCTTATCAACCTGCAACTCAAATAAAAAGTAATCTTGTCCAACAACAGGAAATCTTTACAGTAACTATCTCTTTTACGAGTTCTGAGGATTAGAATAAACCTGTTCATGCTAACGAGAATACTAAACCTAGTTTCTTAGAGGAGAACTGGGATGATGACGATGAGGATGTTCAACCATCCAATCATCAGTCTCACAAGCCTGTTCAATCTTTCAACCAGCCCACATCAAATGTAAAGATGGATTATTCTACGCTAACTCTTTAGAATACAAACACATATACTAAAGCACAACAAATTGATCTCGATGAGGATTGGGATGAGGGGGCAGATTATGGCAAACCTACCACCAGTGGCTCAGGGGCTAATATTAGCAAGCGTAAGCATACTTTGGTGTTAAATTCATTCATTTAGCTCAACAAAACTTTTCAAATAACAACTTCTCAGGAGTTGACAAAAAACTTCAGAATCCAGGCCATGTCTATAATACTACAAGTACTACTAATCAAACATCAAACAAGAAAGTTGATGATATTCTTGATGACTGGGATGATGACTAATTAGAAATAGAATAAATAAATAGGTTCAATGTGTGTTCAATCTGTGATATTAATGACTAATTCGTATATCTAAAGTAGTTCCACAAAATTACATCCAAAATTTGCTCACAACAAAGGAAAAAAACCTAACAATAGTACAGGCAGGCATATGACCCTGCAATAATTTCATTTTATTTGATATTCAAAGGGGTTTAATACACAATTAAAACTCAAGTTCGGTTTCATTTTCATTCCTTTGGGTGGAAAAGTTAGACGTCAGATTTTCATTAGTACTTAACCTCAAGTTCTCTTCAGTGACTTTTTGCTTCAATCTCTCAATAAACATATGCAGTTCCTCATTTGTAACTGGCTTAAATTGAGGATTACTATTAGCTGTAGCCCGAACTCTAAAAATTTTTTTAGCACTCTCTCTAGCATATCGAAGTGCGTCTTCACTGCTGGTCCCTCTAGTATTTATAGTCGGTAAGGACTCTCTAGTATAACTTGTATACGGGTCACGATAAAGAGTTGGGACACTTGAATTTCTTATTGTTCTAAGGGTAAATTTTCCGCTTCTGTCACTATCCATACTTCTTCCAGGCACACTGGGGGTTCTGTGATGTGCACTCGATTTCTTGATAATATGGCCATATTGGTCCACCTAGATGATATTGAAAAGTGATAATTGTCCTTACTACGCCTGTTTGATATAATATGGCGATAATATTCTTATTCTTAAAGTAGTACTTGAGGTGCTTGTCTCTTAAGCTATCATACTCAGGTCTCTTGTAGTTTTTGTTTGTCCCATCTAATATGAACTCTTTTTTCTTCCTTATTTGGGGTTCAGTATATTTTTGTTGAGGGATTCTAATTTTTTCAGTAACACAAAGGTTCAAGTTACCTCTGAGGAATGAATCCTTCCCCTTTGTAGTACTTTGATGGAGGATGGACGTACATCTATCAATTTCTTTCGGAAGTAAAATTAGCTCTCTAATAATAAATATTATTGCTACATATTCCCAGTATTGGTATCTTACTATCAGCCACAATTCCTAGTTTAGAATCAATTATTTCCAAAGGGAGAGGATATAATCTTTATACAAAATACCTTAATTGAAAAAGATTCACACATTTTTCAAGTACTGCATTGGATCATGAAAATCAAGGCATTAGCTAGTTTAACTTTTAATCATATCCAAAGAAGAGAAAAAAGATGACGATATTACTTTATCTCTCCAGAGTGCCATACAAACAAAGATAACTCTGTAACACTTCTGGGAGATATTGTTTGTCATTCAAATTAATCCACTTTGTGTTGAAGAAAATATTATCAAAATTTGAGAAATTCGATGATACACCTCTCTTCAGGTTCCATTTTTATTTCTTATACTTTGACATCCATATCTGGCAATTCTCAAACACAGCTTTAGACTTGATGTGGTATTATAGTTCCGCATAGAGTGAAATTGTCCGAATTAAAACTTTATTTAGACAGTTTATATGAATGAGATTATAATTGAGGTTGAAGTTTGCAAGGACTGTGAACGTCATGCTTGGTTTACTTCTCACCAGTCGGCCAAATATGAAGGATATTTCAAACTACGTAACGTTTTCCTTTCAATATCTTACTTAGCAGTTGAATCTGAATTACTCCTTGAATTTCCCAATTGTAAAGTTCTCAAGAACTCCATTCCTTCGCACTATAAGAAAATAGAAGGTCATTTCACTAACGAAGACATGTACTATGATAGCAAAGAGAATAAAATAGTGGCAAAGCCACGAATAGGTGCATTTGAAATCACAGTCTGTAATAAATTGTTATTCTCAAAACTTTCCACTGGCACCTGGCCCAAAATTTCCTTGGTCATACCCAAAATCAAAAGGTATATTGAAGAGGAATATTTGATCGAAAAATACCAATCCCCTAACCAATCTATCTCTATTGAAAATCCATCAATCCCTGTACAATCTAATGTACAGCTTCCTAGACTCCCAACTAAGTCAGCAGGAAACCTAGGCCGGGCTAGATCTGTGTCTAGAGGTCGTTCGCAACCTCTTTCATTCCAATCAAATACAATTCCTGTCAAAGGTTCATCTCAAAACCCTTCAAGGCCAAGATCAAATATTTCAAGTAAGAGTTGTCTTAGACCAACAACTGCAAGCAGGACAGGTTTTGATTTCCCAGACTCCAACAGTTTCCCTGATTATAAATCAGAACTCAAATTATCTACAACATACTTTGAAAAAAGGTTTATCGATCATAAGTCCAGAAAGCAAAAGATGATCGAAGATCATAACACTATCGATGCTGATATATCCAAGCTCAATAGGAGAACAAGAATGTTAATTAGCCAAATAAAGAATACCTCAAAAACAATAATGGTGGACACGCCTTTTAGAAAAGATCCTTCACCACTACGATCCCTGCGTAGGTCTTATAGAATGTTGATGGACAATTCCATGATTAGGCCTACATCTTCAAACCGTTCTATGATAAATAATTACAGTATTGCCAAAGATCTGAGAATATCTGAACAAAGTACAAGCACTGAATTCTCTCCTGAGAATCGTAGAATTCAACTTCACAGACCCGAAAGTCAGCCTCCAACTATCAGAGAAGAAAAAGAAAATGAGATCCTTCCCACTAGTGAAAACAGCTATCCCACCAGGGCTCAAAATCTCGCCAATAAAGAACAAAACATTCTTGACAAAATGCAGGAAGATGTCAGCATAGATGTCCAGGACAATGACGCTAGTATCGAACAGCAGCCAGAAAGGCTCTTCTCCAAAGGGGAAAGACTAAGCACTAACAAATCTGAAAAACAATCCAGGAGATATCTAGATACTCCTGAGAATTTAGAAGAAGCTGAGCTTGTGGATGCTCATGGAGATTCTTTGGGAGATAGTCAGCTTTTTAGAAGAATATACAGCACTATTCAAAATAATAATAATAATAATGCTGAGTCTGAGAATAAACTTGAGAATGTGGGTGACAGTGAACTCTATCATGATAATATCAAGAGTTTAGCAAGTCACATTAACAATAGTCAAAGGAGTAAGACTCCTGCTAAACCAAAAAATGAAAATAAAAATTCTTTTCGAAGAAAAAGAAATTCCGCGATATCGAGAGCGAAAGAAACTAATCATCATACAAAAGGAGCTTCAATTGTCATTGTATAATACTTTTTTTTTTAAGAGTAATTTTGTTAACCGAAAGGTATATCATTTGTTTCTTGAGTAAAAAATCAGATAAATATTAAATACTATTTATACATTAGTCATCTATTTGTTTCATCTTGCAAGAATCCATTAAATTTTATTCATATCCCACCCTCCTGAATAATTTCAATTTTCGATGGTTCTATCTTCTCTGTTTCATTGCAAACTCTTTGGAAAATCATATAAGTTGATTTCAGCTGCTCATTTTCTCTTGTAGTTAGGATTTTGAGATCGTGTGCAACTCCGTTGTTATCCTTAAAGTACTGAGTTAAATAATCAGCCTGCTCATTTGTCACAGATATAATCAAAAGTCCATCATGCTTTAAATTGTCTGCAGAATCACGAATCAACTCCCACACAACATCTAGACCATATTTTCCCCCATCAAGAGCCTGTCTAGCCTCATAATATCTAAGAATATCAACGATGAATATATCATATTACTTCTTTTCCTTCGTAAGCTTTTCCCATTCAGAAGTCCTCAGGTTAGGAGGGTCTGAGATAATGATATCAAACTTTTTAACGTTCTTCTTTGTGAAGTCATGATAGGGGAATCGCTTGAACTTGATTTTTCCTTCTTTCTCACCCTCCTTTCCAAAAATATGACGGAAGTTCTTGCGAGCTAAATCTAGGGCTCTCCATGAGTCATCAATAGCCAAGATTTTGATATTATCTCTCTCCTTTTAAATAAGATCAGAACTCCTACATTTACATCCAAAAGTGATAGACTCACTGCTCCAGACCCACAACCGACTTCTAAAATATGGACTTTATCCTTATCTTTAGGACAGCTAAAACTCAATATAAGCCAATGTTTCTTACAATTCAAGCACAGTATCTACTAGATCACGGGTTTCCGGTCCCGGGATCCATACTGGCCTCTCTTGTTCAAGTGACAGTCCTCTAAACTCTACATCCCGGATGATATATTCAATGGGCTCGTGCCTCATTCTCCTTTCAGCATACTCTTTAAATTATCAGTGAGTGGTAAGATCAAGCTACTTCTAATCTTATTCATGTGATAGAGACTCAATCGGGAAGCCGCTAATTGTCTTAAGTCAGGAGTTCGATGTAGAGTTTTCTCTAAGATTTGGTATGTGGAAGCCCTAGGATTAGGAACCTTTGAGAATTAGAAAATGATTATTGAAGCTATACTCCATTGGCTTTAAAACTTTTACAGAGATAGGAAAAGATGCTTTTAACGTTTGGCATAATTAAGAATAAATTTAGTTGGCCGAACGAAAAAAGAGATTAAATTCACCTTTTTTTTCGTTCTAAATTCTTTAAGAATTTTTTGAGTGGCGATTCCTCTAGTCTCAACTCTCTGATATAATTTCTTGGAATACCCGCTAGGATGGGTGTGTGCATTAGGCTGTAAGCAAAAAACTGATTTCTCGAGTCAAATACCAAAGAAATACAGAATATCAACTTGCAAGAATATACATAGCCTTCATAGGATTAATCATAAGAAAATCCGGTAAAGAAAGCCAATTACTTATGCAAAGCAAGCAAGCTCTTGAGGACATCAACCTCAGTTTCATAAAGGTCTCCCTGCTTCTTAGATTCCTCCTCAAGTTTGGTCAAAAATTGTTTCAAAATCTCAATTTTGTCCTATTAAGTTAAGAAAATAATGAGTTCACTCATACCTCTTTCAGCTTCAGTTTGGAGTCATACTGAATCAGAGTAATTAGAATTGAGAACAAGGAGGGTCTTAGATCCATCATACTTTTGAAGTTGTTTGTGTCCAAGAACTTAAAAGCATGATCAATGAAGCCATTTTCAATGAGCTTATTCTTGGCAATGTCCTTGAATTTGGCTAATTCTTCTGGCATTTTAGGCTTGTAAACATCAAATTTAGCTTCTTCTTTTTTGTCAAGAGCCAAATGGCCTGAAATTAGATTATTGCTTCTATTGTATTCTGCCATATCGGGGTAGATGTATTTGTCATCATAATACACAAATTCGCTCAAAGTAGTAATGGTCTTGGTTCTCATTTTAGCTGAGTTATATTTGGCATCATTCTTGATAATTTCCAGCAAGAACTCAATACCTTCAGCCTCTATAAAGTTTCGCTTGATATCAAGGCAATCTCCCTTTAAAATGCTGGTCAAGGCTGAAAGTGCCCCTTCTTTGTTGGCTAGAGTCTCTTCTTTGATAATTGAATTCATCAGATTGAGTCCTCCGTATTGAAGAGAGGCCATTTGAACAAATGTATTATTCAAATTGCAAGCCGAGAATAAGATATAAGCCTGCTTCCTGACTTCTGGATATTGGGAATGAAGCATTGTCTGCACCAATACAGGGAATTTTCCAATTTTCACGAAATCTATCAAGGTTAAGACAATCAAAAATATTCAAATACCTCTTGCATTTTCTAGTCCTTCAACTAAATCCAGTAATTCGTCAAGCCATAAAAGACGATTATCTTCATCCTTAGGATCATCCGGATTTTCAGGTTTTTCAAGCTTTTCAGCTATTTCTTGCATCTTCTTTATCTAAAATTGTTATGCTTATTCACAAATATTCTCTACCTCATTGAAGGTGTATTCTTCCAAGGCTTCTTCGAGCCATTTTCTAGTTTCTGGATCCAAAGGTTTAAGATCTTTGTTGAAAGTTGTTCCATCTATCAAATTAATAACATATTTGGTTATGATATTTACCAGAATATTTCAAACTCCATTTCAAAAGTCCTGGCCAGTCAACCATCGCTTGTTTTTGTAGATTTCTTAAAGATTATATCTTGAATAAACTTTATTCAGGAGTATAAATATCAGAGTCATAGAGAGTTCTAGAACATTTCCCATACCTATCACATAATACCTTGATTAGATACAGCTGTCAAATCTTTCTTAGTGTAGGTATCATGAGTCATTAGCATCAGGACTTCTCAATCATGAGGATAATGGATGTAACTCATTAGTGATACTATGACCTAATTTTGAAGATGCAAGAGATACTTGAGGTAAGTTCAAACTCAATCAAAGCCAAGAACATTAAAAGGATAGTTCATATTAGTGGATATAAGAGTTTAGACCAATGCTATCAGGAAATGAAATAATACAATTGATGTAAGGTCTAAGCTTGCAATTTGTTGGCTAATAGAGAAGGTGAATAACCTTGACTTCAAGGACATCAACAAATTGACTATGAGGGTAGGACCTTTGTCATAATCTTTCTTACTCAAAGACTTATGATAAGACCTGTGATATTAGATAGATTTGATATAAAATTTTCTGATGAATTATAATAATAGTATCTTCTGCGAGGATTTAATTAATATTTTCAGGAAAAGAGTGAAAATATTAACAGCAGGACACCATCCTTTGATGTATTCACCTCAAGTTAAGATTCTTTTTCTACTTGCGCTATCTGTGAACTTTCTTTTTCTTTCTCAAGATTAGGACTTCAATGATGCAAAGACCCATAAATGATATCAACCAAGCCATATCATTATATACTATCTCATCTTTCGGAGATCTTTACGATTATGTAGGAAGAGATAGAAGTAAACATAATCAAGAGATTAGCTGTAAAATGTATGATCATCCATTTATTCAAGCCTACAAATTATCATGTATTTCTTCCACTTGCAAAGCAAAATCAGCAATTTTGGATTCTAAATAGCATCCTCCTTCCATAGCTTTGTTCATATTACTTTCTTTCGAGATGTGAGGGAAATATGCTACACTAGTCCCTATTACATTTGCAATTAAGAACAACCAAGTCAAAATGTCAAGCAAGGCGGTCGAGAATAAACAAATGCTCATACACCTATCGTTTTTTATACAATATGTGACAACCAAAACCGCAATGGCAAGAACAAGGGGAGCTGCTTGGAACCCTAAAGACAAGGAGGACATTATTACAGCATAGGTAATAGAAATGTCCTGATATTTGTCGAGTACTGTTGGATCAGGAACATTGCATCCATCAATCGGTTTAACACTCAAACGCTTTCTTTCGAAAAGGCGTGCTTGTTGATTCTGAAGAAAATCTGAATACTCAGGTAAGTTAAAGGTCTCGGACTTGAAGTTGTTGTCTGTGAAAAGATCCTCAGCTGGATAAGAATCCAACTCCTTAGAATACTCCTCAACAGCTAATTCATCACATCCTTGAGCTGGATTATGCAACAAATAATAGTCGGCAGAAGATGAAGGGGCTGGCTTCAGAGCATGATTATAACAAGGCAAATTATATAAGCTAACCTTGATATCCAAGAAGGGAGGATCTCCAATCACACTCTTAAAATCATAATGTTTGGAGCCTAATTGTTGACTAGAACCAGTAGTACTCCCTGATATCTCAATCGAAGTTATTGGGCAACCAACGGAAGATTTATAACAATAACTTCTTTCACATTCTACATAATCACTTGGGCATCCATCTTTACTATAGAAATAATCAGAAGAGGAGACCCTTTAGATATAAACTCTTTGAGGTGGTATGGAAGGATATTCAGTGCAGCCACTTGCTAAGTCTCCACTGGAACACACACCATCATAAGAACGTGTGCCGCAAACACATGCATGACGAGATCCTTCCCATTCATAGAGCACTTCTTTTTGGAACCGTACTGGGCAAGGGGTGCCAGGATTTACAAACTGAACTTGTAAAATTGGGGCTTCTTTGACATGTTCGAGAATGATTCCAGTTTGCTTTTGAGCGTCTTTTAACATGGGATTGATATCTGAATATTTAATTATAGAGCCTATAGGGCCAATAAGCATTAGGACAGAACTAGTAATAGCTATTAAGGTGAAGAGACAGCGTAAAAGACTAGAGCAGCAATTAGATTCTAAAGATCCAGACCTGAAAATGTCCTTATAGCTGTACAGAGGATTACTTATTTTGCGTGAAGGCAAGGTTCCTTTCATCTGACCAGCTTCTTGAAGAATTTCCTCGAGTCTTCTATCGACTCTTTGAAGAATTTCCTCGAGTTTCTTAGTATCATTCTCGCTTGAAGGCAAGGCTTCTTTCATCTGAACTTCGATTCCTTCGAGATGTGCCTCTGCTTTCCTATTATCATTCATGTGTGATACTCAACTTTGTTTTATAAAATATTTAATATTCCGAGATGTCTGAGGTTTAAATTTGACCCGATCGGTGAAAATGTCACTTTAGAGAGCGTAATCACCAAACTTTCAAACGGAATGTCCAAATCTTCAAAGGTTAGGACTACCATCTGATAAAGCTTGAGATGCTATCAGGGTGCAAAGGAACAGATTGAAGGACTACATCGAGGAAAAATTCATCTGTTCTAGTAAACTTATACGTGAAGGGAAAACTGGATGCGGAAGAGAAGAAAGTTCTTCTTCGGACAGAATTTTTGTGAACCATCATGAAGGTGAGGAATTAATGAGATTTATGAGGTTTATACATTTGAAAAAAGGGTTCAAAAAAGGAAATATCCAATATCCTAATTCGGAAAAGACTGGACAGGCTTACTGGTGGGAGGGAAAAGATTACCTCTAGAATGATATAAGAATAGTCTTGTACCTGATTGAAAAGATGATAAAAGACTATTGTTTATTACGAGAATGACTAGAGGCATAATCGCGCGGTTTCTGCCTATAGTTCTGTCCCTGTCTGGTGTAAGAATTGTCTGTCTCAAAAACCAGGGGGTTCTTTATGTAGTTTAGAGGACATATCATAAGGGCTTTTG